>OJHK01000105.1_pt1 | contig 74919 bp, 78 predicted proteins | sample 1595161 | NCBI WGS metagenome assembly OJHK01 (sample SAMN05416842, study PRJEB24817) | seawater metagenome | isolation source: Sea water | place: Canada:Atlantic | collected 2013-07 | reverse complement strand
ACGACCTGCTGATTACAAATCAGCTGCTCTAGCCAGCTGAGCTACATCGGCTTTTATGCCTTTTTAAATCAATAAAAAGTCCGCTTTTTCAAACGGACTGCAAATGTAGATAAATATTTCTCTTTTCAAAACATTTTTGAAAAAAAAATAATTTTTTTTTTGATCGTTATGACTTGCGCTTTTCTTTCCATTTTACTAACCCACGCTCAACTGCCTCACATGCAGTGTCAATAGCTTCTTCAAAGCTCTTGCATTGCTTTTTAACCACAATAGAATCCTTTGGAACATGCACCTTAAACTCTGCAATTTTATTCTCTTTTACACTGGTGTTTTCCACTTTTAAAAATACGTCCACATCAATGATATGATCGAAAAACATTTCCAACTTCTGAACACGATTGTCTAAGAAATCTATTAAAGTAGCATCTGCATTAAAATTGACTGTTTGCGTGTTGATTTTCATAGATAAAATGAATTAAATTAAACTTTAGGCTTATTTCTCGGATGTGAATTCCCATAAGCTTTTTTCAGTGCTGCCATATTATTGTGCGTATACACCTGTGTAGAAGCCAAACTCGCATGCCCCAGTAATTCTTTAACAGATTGCATGTCTGCCCCCCTATTTAGGAGGTGGGTTGCAAAAGTATGACGGAGCATATGTGGGCTCTTTTTCACTTTGGTAGACACTAATCCAAAATAGTGATTTATAACCCTATAAACAAGCGTTTCGTAGAGTTTTTTACCCGAGGGTAGTAGAAAAAAATGTGTGTCATCTATTCTTTTAGGAAGGGACATTCTTTGAGATAAATAAGCATTAATCAGAGGCACTAATGAGGGGATCAATGGAATGACCCGTTCTTTATTCCTTTTGCCGAGTACTTTAATTTGAAGCACCCCCATGTCTACCTGAAATGTCTGAAGGCCAATAAGCTCTGCGCGCCTCATCCCAGTTGCGTATAGAAGCGCAACAATAAGCCGGTCCCTACTGCCTTCAAAATCATCTGGAAACGGTATTTTAGAGAACAATTCATCCATCTCTTTTTCAGAGAAAGGCAACGCAATTTTACGCTGTACCTTGAGCGATTTATGGCCCAACAATGGACTTTGCGCTATTTGACCAGATTTTAAAGCAAAATTATAGTACGCATTAAGCGAGGCAATTTTTCTATTGATTGTTACGTTAGATTTGCCCTGGTCCACCAATAAAATAATCCAAGATCTAATGAGTGAATAAGACACTTCGTTAAGTGCTCTAGTCCCAAAAGTAGTTTCACTGAATACCTGAAACAATTGTAAGTCTCTCTCATAAGCCTTTATTGTATTCAAGGCATAGTTCTTTTCTAAACGTAGGTAATTTACAAAGGCAGCTATAGGCATACTTAAAATTATGAAAACAGCCGTTAAAAAGCGTTAATTAAAACCAAAAAAAAAGTCCCGTCTAAAACGGGACTTTAATATGTTTAAAAAACAAAATACTACTATTGGTCTTCTTGATCTCTAAGACCTTGAATATAAGCAGCTTTTTGAATCTGTGCTCTTTTAACTACAGATGGTTTATTGAACTGTTGACGCGATCTCAATTGACGCATAGTTCCTGTTCTGTCAAATTTTCTCTTAAAACGCTTCAGCGCTCTGTCGATGTTTTCTCCTTCTTTAATTGGTATAATTAACATGGGCTACAACCTCCTTTCTTTATGATTTTACGAGTGCAAATATAATGCTATTTAAACCTCCCGCAAGTTTTATTTTAAAATATTTCTAGCAATCACTAATTTCTGTATCTCAGTAGTTCCCTCACCTATGGTACAAAGCTTAGCATCTCTATAAAATTTTTCTACTGGATAATCTTTGGTGTAACCATAGCCCCCAAATATTTGAACCGCCTCATTGGCCACCTTAACACAAACTTCAGAAGAATACATTTTAGACATAGCACTTAATGTAGTCATAGGCCTGCCTTGATTTTTCAAAAAAGCAGCCTTGTGAAGTAATAATTCAGAGGCTTCAATCTCCGTGGCCATGTCTGCTAATTTAAAGGATATTCCTTGAAACGCACTAATAGGCTTGCCAAACTGGTGGCGCTCCTTTGAATATTGCAATGCCGCTTGGTATGCCCCTTTGGCAATGCCCAATGAAAGTGCACCAATAGAAATTCTACCGCCATCTAATATTTTCATAGATTGAATAAAACCTTCTCCTACCTGGCCTAAAACGGCCGATGCTTCTAACACACAATGATCAAAAATTAGCTCTGCTGTCTCACTAGCACGCATTCCTAATTTGTCTTCTTTTTTCCCACTGCTAAACCCAGGAGTTCCTTTTTCAACAACAAAAGCAGTCATTCCATGGCTGTCTCCTTTTTCTCCTGTTCGAGCAATTATTACAGCAATGTCACCACTTTTACCATGGGTAATAAAGTTTTTAGAACCGTTCAACACCCACTGATCTCCTTTTTTAACCGCAGTAGTATTCATGCCTCCTGCATCTGAACCCGTATTGTGCTCTGTGAGTCCCCAAGCGCCAATCCATTCTCCAGTAGCCAATTTCGGAATCCAATGCTCCTTTTGCGCATCAGTTCCAAAGCTTAATATGTGGTTGGTGCAAAGTGAATTATGGGCAGCTATAGAGAGGCCAATAGATGGATCTACTATAGAAATTTCTTCAATAATGGCAATGTACTCGTGATATCCCAAACCAGATCCACCTAGAGACTCTGGCACTAATATACCCATGAAACCAAGTGCACCCGCTTCCTTTAAAACGGCAATAGGGAATTTCTGATGCTCATCCCAATCCCTCACATGAGGCGCAATATGCTGATGGGCAAAAGCTTTTGCTGCTGCTGCCACCATCTCTTGGGTTTCAGAATAATCGAAATCCATAGTGTGTTGGGTGTCTGTAATCATAGCATTTATTTAGAAGTTCAAATATAATTTAATTATCTCAATTTTATCTTCTGGCAGCCCTAATATGTTTGATATTTTTTCAAAATCATTAAACAAACCATTTTTAGCCCTTTCACTCACAATTTTTTCTGCCAATTCTTTGGTGAAAAAAGGGAGTATTTGTAATTCATATACTGAAGCATTATTGACTGAGATTTTCCGTATAACCGGCGTTCCTTGAACTGAAAACGATGCTTTTAATGCTTTTACTACAATAGTGTCTAAACCATATACTTGCTGCAATTGGTCCATATGTACAAAACCCCCCAAAATAGCTCTAAACTTCACAATCCGCTTGGAATAAACTGGACCTATTCCGTACACTTTTTGAAAATCTAAGGCAGTCGCTTTATTTACATCTAATACACTGCGAACCGTTTTAATCTTAAGGGCTTTGGTACCCTTTTCTAATTGCTTCAGTGAACTTGGTGCAAATTCAGATGCTATAGGCTTCTTTATTGTGACCAACTCCTCTGGAAGCTTTTCTATCACCAAATCAATCCTTGGCGCGCTGTATTCAATATAGACAAAGTAACTCAGGTGAAGCAAAAAAGTAGCGCATAAAAAATACAAAAACCCTTTTCGTTTGTATTGAGAAGCAACGAAAAGGGTTTTATTATTTTCCATAGGTTTTTATTGATACTCATAAAAACCTAAAAAGCAGTTTGTTTTATGAAGCCTGCTTGCTTGTCTTTATATCTGTCATATACTTCTTTAATTCCTGTTTCACTTTTGGGAAAAGGAATAATAGTCCAATCATATTTGGAAACACTAAGGCCAGAATCATAGCATCTGAAAACTTAATTACTGCATCTAATGTTGCAGCTGCTCCTATCACAACAAAAAGCAAGAAAAGAATTTTGTACACAGTATCTGCTGTTTTTCCCCTTCCAAATAAATACTTCCAAGACTGAAGTCCGTAGTAAGACCAAGAAATCATAGTTGAAAAAGCAAAAAGAATAATTGCTAAAGTCAATACATATCTAAATCCTGGAATAACGGAATCATAGGCCATTGAAGTAAGGTCTACCCCGCCTATATAGGCACCGGTATCATTTAACATTACGGTACTTCCAACAGCATTTCCATATTCAAAGGCCCCAGTATCCATATTAAAGAAAATAATCACCAAGGCAGTCATTGTACAAATGACTACGGTATCTATAAACGGCTCTAATAGAGCTACTACGCCTTCACTGGCTGGATACTTAGTCTTTACAGCAGAGTGCGCTATGGCTGCTGATCCAGCTCCAGCTTCGTTAGAAAAAGCCGCACGTTGGAATCCTACAATAATCACACCAACTACGCCTCCAATTCCAGCTGCAGGAGTAAAAGCACCCTCGAATATCATACTGAAGGCAGCACCTACATACTGAATATTAGAAAAGATAATTACCAATGAGGCCAAAACATAAGTTCCTGCCATAAAAGGAACAATTTTCTCCGTTACACTAGCAATTTTTTTAATTCCTCCAATAATCACTATACCGACTAAAATAGCTAAAATAACACCGATAATAACCCCAGTTGCACCTCCTTGAAGGTCAAACATTGTGGTTAATTGTACCGCCGCCTGATTGGACTGAAAGGCATTTCCACCACCAAAAGAAGCCCCCACACATAGAATAGCAAATACGACCCCTAAAATTTTTCCGAGCACTTTAAAGCCCATTTGATCCAAACCCTTTGACAAATAATACATAGGCCCTCCGTATACGGTACCGTTTTCATCTACATCTCTATATTTCACTCCTAGGGTACATTCTACAAATTTTGTAGACATTCCAATGAGTCCACACACAATCATCCAAAAAGTTGCTCCTGGCCCCCCGAGTGCAATAGCTACAGCTACTCCAGCAATATTCCCTAAGCCTACTGTTCCAGAAACAGCTGTTGCAAGGGCCTGAAAATGGGTTACCTCTCCTTCTTTGCTCTCATCTTTTATGGTACCTGGTAAATCTCCATCTGCCACATTTAGGGCTGTTTTTTCTACTCCGTGGTGGTCCAATTCGTCATATTTACCCCTAACCGTATTAATGGCTAATGGAAACTGGCTTATACTTGGAAATTTGAAATAAATAGTAAAAAAAGTAGCCCCACAAATAAGTAATATTAAAACGATTGGAATATTATAGGCTCCTACTGGAACAGACGTAAGGACAAAGCCTTCCCACCAACTGGCAAATGGCATAAAAGCATCGTTCACTTTTTCATCCAATCCTTTTTCTTGCGCTAGGGCAACAAAAGGAAATAAAAAGCTTGCCAAAAAGGTCAATTTAGTCTTCATAATGTAGGAGTGGTTTATTTAATTTAACGTTAAGATTAGCAATATCCTAAAAAAAAATGGCCTAATCAAATAAAGAAGTAGGAAAGCAGCTACTGAGTACACATTTTATTCAATTGTTCAATTTGCTCTGGCCTTCCCAACACAATGAGTTTTCCCTCGGAGGAAAGAATCAGATCTGCATCTGGATTAATAATATAGTCTCCCTCTGGGGTAATATAACCAATGATGGTACAGCCTGTTTTTCGCCTTAAGTCTAAATCTCTGAGAGAGTTTAAGGCTGCAGATCCTGCAAAACGTTCAATGGCAACCTCTTCCAAGTTGGTGTTCTTTTTACCATCTGTTGAAAGTTTATCCATAAAGGTAATTAGATCAGGAATCACAACGAGAGAAGCCATATGGTCCCCACCAATTCTATCTGGCATAATTACTTTATTGGCACCAGCCAAAGACAATTTCTTTTCTGAACCAATTTCAGAGGCCCTGGAAATAATAAATAAGTTTTTATTGAGCTGTCTTGCAGAAAGCACTACAAACAAATTGGCTGCGTCGTTGGGAAGCGTACATATAAGGTACTGTGCCTTGTGAATTCCTGCAGCTTCGAGCACCTCATCTTCATTCGCGTCTCCTTTAATGAACAGGACCTCATCTTCATATTTTGCAATCACCTCAGGATCATTTTCAATGACTATAAAAGGTTTGTTGTAGGCCTTTAGCCTGGCCACTGCTTGGGCACCATTTCTCCCATAACCACAAACAATAACATGCTTATTCATACGTTCTAATTTATTTTTAACTTTCTTCTTCTTTAAAATTTCCAATGAATTCCTACCTAATATATACTCTGTAACTACGGACAAGGCAAAAGCAAAAATAAAAACGCTTGAGATAATTAAAAAAATGGTAAAAACCTTCGAGGCATCGTCCAGAGGACTCACCTCAGAAAAACCTACCGTGGTCATGGTAATTACGGTCATATATACGGCGTCTACCCATGAGTAGTCTGAGAGTGTTCTAAATCCTAGTACCCCAACCAAACTCACTAGAAGCACTAATGATAAGGCTATATAAATTTTAGATCTGAATAACTTTAACATCTGGTATTATAAATCAAAAACAGAATTTCTTTTGGCAAAAAGCAAATCTTTTATTCGGATCCAAAAGGCCATAAATAAGTACAGTGCAAAGCCAAAACCCAATGTCACAAAAGCGAGGTAGATAAATGAGGTTCTCACCACTCGGGCGCGTATTCCCATTCGTTCTGCAATTCGCTCACAAACAGTGAAGCCATGGCGTTGGAAAAAATACAATAGTTTATAAAGCATCGGTGTCGCCTGTCCACTCCATAAAACCACCCACTAAATTGTGGGCTGTTTCAAAACCAACACTTTGCATAATAGCACATGCTTGACCGCTTCTATTTCCAGACCTACAGTACACAAAATAGTTTTTTGACTTATCTAATTTTTCCAAGCCGTCCAGAAAACCCTGACCCATGAAAATATCTAAATGAATGGCTCCAGGAATCACTCCTTCTGAAACCTCATCCAATGTTCTTACGTCTAATACAACACTTTGCGTGTCTTCTTTTAACTGAGAAGCCCAAGCTTCTTGTGATAAATCTGCCATTTTTTAAATAATTTATTCCCCCAAAAATAAGGGTTTGATTCGGGAGAAAAAACTATTTCAAATAGGAAGTCGCAAAATAATTCACTCGGGAATAAAAAATAGCCCCTATTGTCTTACTTATTTAAAAATTATTTATACATTTGTATATACAATAATTGTGAATACATGAATGTAGAAGCGCATATTAAAACAGAGAACCCTATTCCTTTAAAAAGTAGGACAATCATCCATTTGTCTCTAGTTCAAAATAAAATTAACGAAAGTATTCATGCCGCATTAAAACCTTTTGATATTTCCCTACAGCAATTTAATGTATTGAGAATCCTAAGAGGTCAGAAGGGGGCTCCTGCCAACCTGAATACCATCAATGAGAGAATGGTTACTAAGATGAGTAATACCACCAGATTGGTAGACAAACTCATTATAAAAGACTTTGTGGCACGACAAATCTGTGAAAAAAACAGAAGAAAAGTAGAGATCTTTATCACTGAAAAAGGATTGGTGGCACTGGCTGAAATAGACAGTATTATGAGCCAAACAGAGCAGCTTATTCTAGAAGGCTTTAAAGAAAGTGAACTCGTGCAACTCAACGAATTATTAAATAAACTATAAATATTAACCCTTACAATTTACACACTATGAAAAAACTCTTTATTACCCTTACCGCAGCTTTATTAGCTACTACAAACACTTTTGCAACTCCTTTAGAATCCAAAGAAAAAACTACTGAAAAAACAACGTCTGTTGTTGAAAAGAAAGTGGTTAATACTGAAGCGAGTAATATTACTTGGAAAGCCTACAAAGTAACTGGATCACACGAAGGAACCATCAACCTGGCCTCTGGAAACTTGGACTTTGACGGCACAACACTTACTGGTGGTGCATTTGTGGTAGACATGACTACTATTAACACCACTGACTTAGAAGGGGAGTACAAACAAAAATTAGACGGCCATTTGCATTCAGAAGATTTCTTTGGAACTGCTACACATAAAACAGCTTCTTTAGAAATCACTTCAGTAACTGCTTCAGGTAAAAACGCTTATTCAGCTACTGGTAATTTAACCATCAAGAACATTACTAAAGAGGTTAACTTCACCCTGTCTGTTTATGGAAGTAAAGCCACGGCTAGCCTAAAAGTAGACCGCTCACAATTTGACATTCGTTACGGCTCAGGATCTTTCTTTGACAACTTGGGAGACAAAACAATCTATGACGAGTTTGATTTAGTAGTAGACTTACAATTCTAATATCTCTTTAGGATTAAAACAAATCAGGCTATGGAATTGTTTAAAATCACAAAGCCATTAAAGGCTTTGTGATTTTTTTAATCCAAAGCTTTTTTATTCCAAGAGGTTTATTATATTTGAATTATGAATTTGAATAATACACAAAATTGGTGGTGGAATAACTTACAACAAACGCTGTGAGCTAAGCACTACTTTGAACTATATTAAAGGCTTGTCTTCACAGACAAGCCTTTTTATTTTAATACAAATTGATTGGAAATTTCTCCAGAGAAATAGTCAATTAGGAAAGATAGAAATACCCTTATTATGAGCTACGCTTTAAACACCCATTACAAAAAAATTCTAGCAGACACCATTACCCCTGTGAGTGTATATTTAAAAATTCGGGACCGTTACCCTGGGAGTCTTTTGTTAGAAAGCAGTGATTATCACGCCAATGACAATAGTTTTTCTTACATCTGTTTTAATCCTATTGCTCATATAGAGGTGAAAGACCAGCAAATAAAGAAGGTATATCCTGACGGGAGTAATACCATTACTCCCATCACTAAAGAGACCAATATACCAGAGGTCATCACTGCTTTTTCAAAAGAATTCACTAGCGAAAAACAAGATTTTAAGTTCATTACACAAGGACTGTTTGGTTTTATGACCTATGACGCGGTTCAATACTATGAGGACATAAAAATTTCTAAAAAAGAGGGGGGGCAGGATCTTCCAGAATTGTACTATGCAGTCTATCAGAATGTCATAGCTATTAATCACTTTAACAATGAAGCTTATATTTTTGCCCATTGCTACAACCAGCCCAATAATGTAGCAGCCATAGAACAGCTGATCGCTGTTAAAAACTTTGCTACCTATCCTTTTAAAATAGAAGGAGAACCAAGTATTAATATTAAAGATGAAGATTATAAAGCATTGGTAGAGACTGCCAAGAAGCATTGCCAAAGGGGCGATGTCTTCCAATTGGTACTCTCTAGGAGGTTTACCCAAAAATTTAGTGGAGACGAATTTAATGTTTACAGGGCCTTAAGAGCGGTGAATCCGTCCCCTTACCTGTTTTACTTTGATTATGGTAATTACAAGATTTTTGGAAGTTCTCCTGAAGCACAATTGGTGGTAAAAGACCAAAAAGCTGAAATTCATCCTATTGCAGGTACGTTTAAAAGGACTGGAAATGATGAACAAGATGCTGTTTTGGCAAAAGAACTCACAGAAGACCACAAAGAAAATGCTGAACATGTTATGTTAGTGGACCTGGCCAGAAATGACCTCAGCAGACATGGAAAAATGGTTACAGTAGAAAACTATCGTGAGGTTCAGTTTTTTTCTCATGTCATTCATTTGGTGTCCAAAGTGACAGGTATTAAAAAAGCAAACACCCCTACCATGAATATTGTGGCCGACACTTTTCCGGCCGGAACCCTCAGCGGGGCTCCCAAGCACAAAGCCATGGAGTTAATTGAAAAATATGAACCTACACCAAGGGGGTATTACGGAGGAGCCATTGGTTTCATGGATTTTGAAGGCAATTTTAACCATGCAATCATGATTAGGACCTTTTTAAGTAAAGACCATCAATTGCAATATCAAGCTGGTGCTGGGATTGTTGCTGCATCTGACCCTGAATCCGAATTACAAGAAACCTACAATAAATTAGGCGCCCTCACCAAAGCTTTGTCTTTGGCAGAGGACATTTACTAAAAGTTGATTCAAGCGTTGACTAAAAAAAATACTGGATTTTAAAGTCCTGAAAAAAGACAAATGACAGACATATTACTCATAGACAATTACGACTCTTTTACCTACAACCTAGTGCATTATCTGGAAGAATTAGGCGCTCAGGTCACTGTTCGTAGAAACAACAAAATAAGCTTGGAAGAAGTAGCTGCTTTTTCTCATATTGTATTGTCCCCAGGGCCAGGTATTCCTGATGAAGCAGGGCTACTGAAAGAGATTATAGCCGCCTATGCGCCAACCAAAAAAATATTGGGAGTATGTCTTGGACAACAAGCCATTGCAGAAGTATTTGGAGGTAGTTTAGAAAATTTATCTGAGGTGTATCACGGCATAGCCACTCCTATTCAAATCACGGATCCCCAAGCTACATTGTTTAAGGACTTACCTACTGAGGTCGTAGTGGGAAGATACCATTCTTGGGTAGTGTCTAAAAACCTTCCAGAGGTTTTAAAAGTAACCGCCATAGACAGTGAGGGTCAGATTATGGCCCTTGAACACAAAAACTATCCCGTTCACGCGGTACAGTTTCATCCTGAATCCATATTGACCCCTGGTGGAAAAAAAATGTTAGCGAACTGGCTTGGGGTTTCATGGGAATTTAAGCCAGAAGAAAAAATGTACTAGTCGCTAAACCAGCTAAAAGCTATTAAAAAATTGAAAATGAAAAACATACTCAACCGACTCATCCAGCACGAAGTGCTTAGCAGACAAGAATCCAAAGATATTCTTGTAGGCATAGCAAATAAGGCCTACAATGAGTCTGAAATTGCTTCTTTTCTAACTGTATACATGATGCGGAGCATACAACTAGAAGAACTAGAGGGTTTTAGAGACGCTCTTTTAGAATTGTGCCTGGCAGTAGATCTCTCCGCTTATGAGCCTATAGATTTATGTGGTACAGGAGGAGACGGAAAAGATACTTTTAACATCTCTACACTAGCCTCTTTTGTAACGGCAGCCAATGGTGTTAAAGTCACCAAACACGGAAATTACGGGGTATCTTCTTCTTGTGGGAGTAGCAATGTCATGGAAGCATTGGGCATTAAGTTCACCAATGACAAAGATTATTTAGAAAAGGCCCTTGACCAGGTTGGCATTTGTGTATTACACGCACCTTTATTCCATCCTGCTATGAAACAAGTAGCCCCTATCAGAAAAGCCCTGGGAGTAAAAACATTTTTTAATATGTTGGGACCCATGGTTAATCCAGCATTTCCCACCCATCAGATGGTTGGGGTGTTTAATTTGGAGTTGGCTAGAATTTACGGATACCTATACCAGAAAACCGATAAAAATTACAGTATTGTTCATGCCTTAGATGGCTATGATGAAGTGTCTCTTACCGGAGCAACAAAAATCATTACTAGGGAAAACGAAATGGTCTTAGACCCTTCTAGTTTTGGCGTAAACACCCTGCAGGCACATGAAATTTCTGGAGGAGAGTCGGTGCCATCTGCCGCAGCTATATTTGTAGATATTCTAAGCGGAAAAGGTACTGACGCTCAAAACAATGTTGTTTGTGCCAATGCAGCAGTGGCCATAAATACGGTTAAAAACAAGGGTATTCTTACGGCTTTTGAACAGGCTAAAGAAACCTTATTATCTGGCGCAGCACTTAAAAAATTACAGCAATTACAAGCTTTATAAATGAATATTCTAGACAAAATAATAGCAGATAAAAAAATAGAAGTAGCCCTTAAAAAAGGCCTGATTCCTATCAAAAACTTTGAGCAGAGCCCCTTATTTGAGCGTCCAACAAATTCTATGGCAACTAAGATAAGACAAAGTGCGAGTGGTATTATAGCGGAGCACAAAAGACGGTCTCCTTCCAAAGACGTCATAAACAATAGTCTTAAAGTACCTTTAGTGGTGGAAGGCTACGAAAAAGCAGGTGTTTGCGGTATTTCAGTGCTCACAGACGGTCCTTATTTTGGAGGTGCCCTTGAAGATCTCTTGCTCGCAAGAGCGTCTGTAGATACACCCCTTTTGAGAAAGGAATTTATAGTAGATCCTTACCAAATTATAGAAGCTAAGGCCCATGGGGCCGATACCATTTTACTTATAGCAGCAGTACTGACTAGAGCAGAAATTCATTCTCTTTCTACCCTGGCCCAATCTCTTGGTATGGAAGTGCTTTTAGAAGTTCATGACCTAGAGGAACTAGAAAAATCAATTATGCCCTCCTTAAATATGATTGGCGTGAACAATAGAAACCTAAAAACATTTGAAGTAAATCTAAAAACTTCTATGGAGTTGTCTTCAAGAATACCAGATGATTTTGTGAAGGTTTCTGAGAGTGGCATTAGTAATGTAAGTGCGGTTAAAGAATTAAAAAACTATGGATATCAGGGGTTTTTAGTGGGTGAAAATTTCATGAAAACCAATGATCCTGGTACTGCTGCACTTGAATTTATTAAACAAATAGAAGGATAATATGGGCGCTTCTAACCTACATACTCCCTTTAGTACCCCTGCATTAAAAGTCTGTGGCATGAGGGACCCTGAGAATATTAGGGCAGTGGCAGCAATAAAGCCAAATTATATGGGCTTTATTTTTTGGGAACCCTCGAAACGGTTTATTCAAAACCCCATTCCAGAAATAGATCCTAATGTTCAGAAGATAGGCGTATTTGTAAAGGCAACACCTAATTTTATCCTAAAAACCATCCAGGAAAATGATTTACAGGGCGTTCAATTGCATGGAGGAGAAACTGCCCAGGATTGCAAAGTGCTGAGGGACGCTTTGGATAAAGAAGTAGGTCTTAGCAAGCCTTCCTTGGTGATTATAAAAGCTTTTTCAGTAGCAGATCAATTTGACTTTTCAAGTCTTGCTGCTTACGAGGCCTATTGCGACTACTTCCTTTTTGACACTAAGGGGAAACTCCCTGGAGGCAATGGCTATACCTTTTCATGGAAATTATTAAGCGCATATCCAAGCAATACCCCTTATTTCTTAAGCGGTGGTATTGGCCTAAGACAAACAGATGCTTTGGCTGAATTTTTAGAAAGTGACGCCGCTAAAATGTGTGCTGTTATAGATGTAAATAGTACTTTTGAAGAAGAAGACTATACCAAAAATTTTAAAGACCTAGAATTATTCAATACCGCTTTAAAAAAAAGATTTCTACCCCTGAAAAATACCCTATGAAAAAAACACACCACGTAGATGAAAATGGATATTACGGCTCTTTTGGAGGGGCTTATATTCCTGAAATGCTATTTCCAAATACAGAAGAACTCAGGACCCAATATTTAGATATTATGGGCTCTGAAAGTTTTAAAAAAGAATTTGACTATCTCCTTAGAGATTATGTAGGAAGGCCTACCCCACTTTATTTTGCGGAAAGACTCTCTGCACTGTACAACACTAAGATCTATCTTAAAAGAGAAGACTTATGCCATACTGGAGCGCACAAGGTTAACAATACCATTGGCCAAATCCTGATGGCTAAAAGACTGGGTAAAACAAGAATTATTGCAGAGACCGGAGCAGGACAACACGGTGTAGCTACTGCTACAGTCTGTGCGTTAATGGGCATGGAATGTATTGTTTATATGGGTGCTGTAGATATTAAAAGACAGGCCCCAAATGTGGCTAGAATGAAGATGCTAGGTGCTACAGTTAGGGCGGCTGAATCTGGAAGTAAAACCCTTAAAGACGCAACCAACGAAGCCATTAGGGATTGGATTAACAACCCTGTGAACACCCATTATATTATTGGTTCTGTAGTAGGTCCTCATCCTTATCCTGATATGGTGGCTCGCTTTCAATCTGTGATCTCTAAGGAAATTAAAAGCCAATTATTAGAAAAAGAGGGTCGTGAAAATCCAGACCATGTAGTGGCATGTGTGGGTGGAGGTAGTAATGCCGCTGGAGCTTACTACCATTTTTTAGATACCCCTGAAGTAAATATTATTGCGGTAGAAGCCGCTGGAAAAGGAATTCATACCGGAGAAAGTGCTGCTACCTCTGCACTGGGAAAAGAAGGCATTATTCACGGAAGTAAAACCCTACTTATGCAAACCCAAGACGGACAAATTACCGAGCCTTATTCTATCTCTGCAGGCTTAGATTATCCAGGAGTAGGTCCAATGCATGCCCATTTATTTGAATCTAAAAGAGCGGAGTTTATTTCAGTAACAGATCAAGATGCCATGGCTGCAGGATTACTGGTATCTAAAATGGAGGGGATTATACCTGCTATTGAAACTTCTCACGCCTTTGCCATTTTTGAAAACAGGCCTTTTGGTAAAGAAGAAGTGGTAGTAGTTAACTTATCTGGCCGAGGAGACAAAGACTTAAATACCTACATAGATTATTTTAAATTATAAATAAGCAACATGTCACAAGCTACGCTCGTACCCAATAGAATTAATACCCGAATGGCAGACCCCAAAAAAGTGCTGTCCATATACTTTACCGCAGGCTACCCCGAAAAAGAAGACACTACCAAAGTATTACAGCAACTGCAAGACAGTGGGGTAGATTTAGTAGAAATAGGACTTCCTTTTAGTGATCCTTTAGCAGACGGTCCAACCATTCAAGATAGCTCCACAACAGCACTAAAAAATGGAATGAGCACCCAATTACTTTTTGACCAATTAAAAGACATTCGAAAAAGCATTCACATTCCCTTAATTGTCATGGGCTATTTTAACCCCATGCTACAATACGGCGTAGACGCTTTTTTAAAAGAGTGTGCCCAGATAGGAATAGATGGGATTATTATGCCAGACCTACCACTAGCAGAGTATAAGCAGCACTACGCAGCTATGTATGAAAAATACGGGATTAAAAACATCTTTTTAATCACCCCTCAAACCTCAGATGCCCGAATTAGAGAAATAGACAAGGCTTCTGATAGTTTCATATATCTGGTAAGCACAGCCTCTGTAACAGGCAGCAAAAGTGGTTTTGGCCCGGAACAAGAAGCTTATTTTGAAAGAATTGCGAATATGAAGCTCAAAAACCCTTTGGTGGTTGGATTTGGAATACATGATGCACACACCTTTACTCAAGCTACAAAACACACTTCAGGAGCCATTATTGGATCTGCTTTTATTAAGACCATCACAGAAAAAGGGCTTGCAGGAATAGCCCCGTTCATACAAAGTCTGCGTCCAGAATAGCTTAGATTCAAAAAACGGTAGCTTATTTATCACATCGCTTCTCTTATGTTCGAATATAAATTTTGAGGGCTCAAAACCAAACCAAATGAATTATTTTAAAAATTTTCTAATCAAAAACTTGGGCCTTATTGCCCTATTGAGCGTCACCCTCGGGCTAGCCCCTTTTAATCCAGAACCTCACATTTGGGGCAAAATAAAGTGGATTCAAGGCGGCGCCAAAGGCATGCAACTCATTGATTGGTGGGATACTTTTTTTCATGGTGCCCCCTTTATCTTATTAACACTTGCATTTATCTTTAAAGGGCTATCTTTAGGTAAGAAATAACTATAAAAACACCTGCTATATGAAAAACCTCAGCCATTTTCTTTTATTGTTTTTTACCTCCGCGGCTATTGCCCAGACACCCGCTGAAATTAAGGGTCAGGTGAGACATTCCATAGATGAACTTAGGGATTTTGTAGCCATTCCCAATGACGCAAATATGCCTGCAGATATTAACCGAAACATCACTTGGCTCACAGAAAAATTTAGCGACAGAGGCTTCAATACAGCAGTACTTCCCACAGATGGTTTACCCCTCTTCTTTGCTGCCCTTCCAATGGATCCTGCTAAAAAGACTTTGCTGTTTTATATGCATTTAGACGGCCAACCGGTGGCTCCAGAATTATGGGATCAGGAAAATCCTTATGAGGTGGTGCTTAAAAAGCCAGTAGGTGACCAGTGGGAAACCACTCCTTTTGAGGAATTAAATGAAGATATTCCAATGGATTGGAGGCTTTATGGTAGGTCTACTTCTGACGACAAGGGACCTATTGTGATGCTATTAAATAGCTTAGACCTATTGAAGAAGAATAAGGTGGTTTTACCTTTCAATATTAAGGTGGTCTTAGACGGAGAAGAAGAAAAGAGCAGCAAGCCACTCGCTAAAGCAGTAAATACTTATAAAGACTTATTGGAAGCGGACTATCTGATCATTAATGATGGTCCTGTTCACGCCTCTGGACAGCCTACTATTGTGTATGGATGTAGGGGGATTACTACCTTGAGGGTGTCTACCTACGGTCCCATAAAACCACAACACTCTGGTCACTATGGTAATTATGCGCCAAACCCTGCTTTTGAAATGGCCCACCTCCTATCCAGTTTAAAATCTCCCGATGGAAAGGCATTGGTAACGGGATATTATGACGGTATTACACTGAGCGAATCCGATAGGGCTGTTTTGAAAGCAGTGCCCGACTCAGCAGAATACCTGAAAGAATTATTGGGGATTCACCAGCCAGATGCGGTGGGAGAATTTTATCAGCATGCGCTACAGTTTCCTTCCCTGAATGTGAGGGGAATGTCCAGTGGCTGGGTGGGAGACCAAGCCAGAACGATTGTACCTGACAAAGCTACTGTTGAGATTGATTTAAGATTGGTGCCTGAAACCAAAGGAGAACACTTACAAAATTTAGTAGAAGCACACTTAAAAAAACAAGGCTACACTATTTTTAGTGAGGAGCCTTCAAAAGCAGATAGAATGGCCTATCCCAAAGTGATACGACTCGAAAAGGGATCTGTAACGCCTGCATTTAGAACAGATTTGAGCCTGCCTTTTGGAGGGCATTTAAAATCTTTATTGGAAAATAATTTCAATACTGAGGTGGTGCAGATTAGAACTATGGGAGGTACTGTACCTATTGCTCCCTTTGTAAATGCCTTAAAAATTCCTGCCTATATTTTACCCATGGTAAACCCGGACAACAACCAACACAGTCCAAATGAAAACTTGAAAATTGGTCAGATTGAGTACGGAATAAAAACCTTTTACAGCTTATTGAGCAGTCCTTTTTAACAATAAGCGTAAAAACTGGATCTCGGAAAAGGCTAGATTATGGGACAAAAGCTGGATTGTGACAAAAAACGCAATTACTGCGCAGCTAAAGATGACAATAAACTAAGTAAGATTATCTCACAAAAACAGGTGTCATTGGATCTTTTGTTTCATCTGGACTATAGGCATAGCCCTCTAAATTGAATCCTAGAATTCCTTCTAAGTCTTGAATGTTGTTTTGAATGGCATAACGTACCATGAGCCCCCTAGCTTTCTTAGCATAAAAGCTAATGATTTTTAGTTTGTCGTTTTTCCAGTCTTTAAACACTGGAGACACCACTTGCATATTAAGTTCTTTTGAATTGAGCGCAGAAAAATATTCATTACTGGCTAAGTTTACTAAAATTTCTGAGGCCTCCATTTGCTCATTTAAATGCGCAGTTAGGGTGTTCTTCCAAAAACCATACAGGTTGTTATGAGTCCCAATGGCTAAGGAAGTACCCATTTCTAATCGGTAGGCTTGAATGAGGTCTAAAGGCTTTAATATACCATATAAACCAGAGAGAATATGCAATTGGTTTTGCAAGGCACTTACCTCTTTTTGGTTCATTGAAAAAACATCTATGCCCTGATATACGTCTCCACTAAAAGTATAAATAGCAGGTCTGGCATTGGCTGGGGTAAATGGCAGTGAAAAATCCTGATTCCGTTGCCAGTTTAACTGAGACAACTTATCAGAAATATGCATTAGCGCTCCAAGATCTGATGGCTTTTTTTTGGCCAATGTAGTGTTAATGGTCTTAGATTGATCTAGAAATACGGGCTCACTATATTGGGTTGTAGGGAGTGCTGTTTCAAAGTCTAAAGATTTGGCAGGGGATATAATAAATTTCATAGCAAATGAATTTTAGCATAAAAATACACGTTTTTAGGGATTTTTAAAACTCCTTTAAAAATAGCCTACTCTTGTTGGTGTTGCGCATAGGCGCGCCACTTTTCAATACATAATACCATATCTTCTGGAATAGGGGTATTAAAACGCATGAGCTCGCCAGAGCTCGGATGCACAAAACCAAGGGTTTTGGCATGCAAGGCTTGCCTTGGCAACGCCTTAAATGCGTTGTCTACAAATTGCTTGTACTTAGTAAATGTTGTGCCTTTTAAAATTTTCTCTCCGCCGTATCGTTCGTCATTGAACAAAGTATGTCCAATATGTTTCATATGCGCTCTAATCTGGTGGGTTCTTCCTGTCTCTAATACACAAGAAACCAGGGTTACATAGCCCAATCTTTCTATAACTTTATAATGAGTTACCGCTTCCTTTCCTTGATCTCCCTCTGGAAAAACAGCCATTTGTAACCTATTCTTTGGATGCCTCCCTATGTGGCCTCTTACTGTCCCCTGCTCCTCTTCTACATTGCCCCACACAATGGCTACATACTCACGCTCAGAAGTTTTGTCAAAAAACTGTTTGGCCAAATGAGTCATGGCTTTAGCGGTCTTTGCCACCACCAATAAACCAGAAGTGTCTTTGTCTATTCTATGCACAAGTCCAGGTCTTTCATCTGCATTTAAAGGAAGGTCTTTGACATGAAACAGTAGGGCATTAATCAATGTTCCTGAATAATTCCCGTGACCTGGATGTACCACCATACCCGGTGGCTTATTGACCACCATGAGGTCTGAGTCTTCATATACTACGTCTAAAGGGATGTCTTCTGGCGTAAGAAGAAACTCATAGGGAGGGTGAGTGAACATCACCTTAATTTGGTCTCCCGCCTTTACCTTATAGTTTTGCTTTACAACTAAATCATTGACCCAAATATGACCCTCTTTTGCTGCTTGTTGGATTTTATTTCTCGTAGCATTCTCAATGAAATTCATGAGGTATTTATCTATTCTAAGCGGTTCCTGTCCTTTTGATGCAATAAAACTAAAATGCTCAAAAAGACCTTCAGACTCCTGGTCTTCAAGCTCTAGATCTTGAGATTCTTGTGCCCCTAAAGAAGAATCTTTTATTAAAGCACCAGGCCCTAGTTGAGGGTCCTGATGGGATTTATTTAAAGAACCTAAAGGAGAACTTGAATCTGTTTGGGACATTGTTGGTGGTTTAAAAAAGTGTAGGGATAAAAAATTAGAAACAATTTCTAATTTGGAGACAGTATATATTTTGGATTGACCTGGTTTAAATTACGGATGTCATTTTTTATTCTTTAGCAACTGATTAAAATTACGGATGTCATTTTTTATTCTGTAGCAGCTGATTTAAATTAGGTGTCTCATTTTCGGGCCTGTTTCCATTGCCACAAATGAGTTCTATTCCTGACATTTTTGGCAATTTAAAACCGGGTTTGATGAGCTTATTATTGTACTTAATCCCATAGACCATATTCTTGCCTAAGGCATCTATATAAGTAACTTTTTCTACTGTTAAACCAACTGCTTGTAATTTAGAAGTCGCGTTTCTTTTTGTTACTTGGACCAATTCAGGCAAACTTATATTGGCATATCCAGATGGATTTAGCTGCAAATAAATTTTCTTATTAACTTTTACTTCACTACCTGCCAATGGTTTTTGACTAATGACAGCATTTTTTGGAAAATCACTTCTAAAATTAGCAGAATCTATCACTTGAAACCTCAATGATTGGGCGGCTAAAATATTGGCCACCTCATTAATGTCCTTTTTGCTCAAATCTGGTACTACAATATAATTACCGTGTTCCGTAGTCCAAGCCAACATTTGCATACTAATGACCACAAGAAGGAATAATACCAAGAGGGCTCCCAAGATTTGTTTTAAAAAAAACCGGCTTTTTAAAAAAAGTATACTATTTTTCATTGCGCTTAGCGATTGGCACAAAGATAGCAAAACCTTTGTGTTAGTAATTCCCAGTGCTCAATAAATTATAAAAGTGCTTTCCAATGAAAAAAACCATTGCAGTGATTATGGGCGGTTATACCAGTGAATTTGAAATTTCACTAAAAAGTGGTGCTGTCGTTGCGGCGCACTTAGACCCTGATAAATATGAAGTATACCCAATTGTGATCACAAAAAATAGGTGGACCTACACCACTGATCATGGTGCGGTCTATGCCATTCAAAAGGAAAATTTTAGCCTTGAACTTCCCCACAAAAAAGTCCTTTTTGATGGAGTTTTTAATGCCATTCACGGAAGCCCTGGAGAAGATGGTAAAATTCAAGCTTATCTTGAACTTCTGGGGATTCCCCAAACTGCCTGCGATTTTTATCAAGCAGCGCTTACCTATAATAAAAGAGATTTATTGAGTGTGCTAAAGCCCTATGGAATTGCCATGGCTAAATCTTATTATCTGAACTTTGGTGACCCCATAAATAAGGAGGCTATTATTAAAAAAGTAGGCTTGCCGTGTTTTGTAAAAGCCAATAGGTCAGGAAGCAGTTATGGAATTAGTAAGGTGTATACTTCAGATCAGATAGAGGCTGCGCTTGAAATTGCATTTAAGGAGGACAAGGAGGTGATTATTGAATCGGCTTTAGTGGGAAGAGAAGTCTCTGTTGGAGTCATTCAATACCAGGGAAAAACCAAAGTATTGCCCATCACTGAAATTCTCAGTGAAAACGACTTCTTCGATTATCAGGCAAAATACGAGGGGAAATCTACAGAAATTACCCCTGCTGACCTTGAACCGGAACTAGAAGATAAAATTATAGCTGTTGCAACATTTATTTACAACACTTTAAATCTAAAAGGTTTTACCAGGTCCGAATTTATTTTAGTCAATAATGTTCCTCACTTATTAGAAGTAAATACAACACCTGGAATGACGCAGCACAGTATACTGCCGCAACAAGCAAAGGAGGCTGGAATATCACTTCCTGAATTATTTGAAAGTGCTCTTTTGGCCATACTGTAATTCTTTAATATTTTACACTTGTAAAGGGAGCTACATAATCACTTTAAATTTACTTACATTTAAGGGTAAAACTAAATTGCTTAATTTTAACGCATGGATAAAAAAATAGCTGTTTTTCCAGGATCCTTTGATCCACTCACTCTTGGGCATTTAGACGTCATTCAAAGGGGCATTACCCTTTTTGACACGCTTATTATTGCTGTTGGTGTTAATACGGAGAAAAAGTATATGTTTTCTTTAGAGCAACGTGTAGAAATACTTCGTAAAACATTTAAAGATGAACCTAAAATTAGCGTACAAACCTACAGCGGCCTAACAGTAGATTTCTGTAGGGAAATCAATGCCAATTTTATTCTTAGAGGGCTAAGAAACCCTGCTGATTTTGAATTTGAGAAGGCCATTGCCCACACCAACAGAAAACTGTCTGAAATTGAAACAGTATTTTTATTGACTTCTTCAGGCAAATCATATATTAGTTCCTCTATAGTGAGAGATGTTATTAGACATGGAGGGGATTATTCTGGTCTAGTGCCCAATGCCGTTTTAGGTATTTCAACACTGTGATTTGAAAAATTAGTTTTAAGCAAAAAAGTTTTGGTTGTGAAATTATTCAAACAACACCTTAATATTGGTATATGAATTTAGAAGGGCCTTTTTAATTTTATCTGGTCCCTTCCACTTCACTTTAACAATACCCTCTTCTAGTTGTCCCAATAAAGGGCCTTTATAAGATGTTTTCATAGCAAACCAGTGCACTTCTTTGAGCTTATAATGCCCGTTTCGTTTGAATATATGATAGGTAGTTCTCAAGAAGTTTTCAATCTCCAAACCTTTTACACCGGTTTCTTCTTCCACCTCTCTTATGGCAGCAGCTTCTATTGTTTCTCCCTTGTCTATTTTACCCTTGGGTAAATCCCATTTATCATTTCTAAATATAAAAAGAACCTTCCCCTGAGGGTTGGTCACTACACCACCTGCCGCAACTACCCTTGGTATGGTCTTAGAAAATTTGTTCAATATTTCTTCGTGATTGGGGTGGTATATGTAAGCTTTGTCCAGCTTCTTTTTAGAAAGTGCTGAAATGGCCTTTTGAATCGCTTCCTCATTTAAAGGAAAATAAGTGCTTTCTTCAGATTCAGCCAGTTTATTTGTCAGAATCATAGGAGACTCATTCACAAAAACTTTATACATTTGTGTCATGATTTTAGATAGCGAAACCGCAAAACAAACAGCTGCACTATTATTACAAATTAATGCAATTAAGTTGAGACCAGAAAATCCTTTTTCTTGGGCCTCAGGATGGAAGTCTCCCATCTATTGTGACAACAGGATAGTGCTCTCATTTCCAGAAGCAAGAAAGTTTGTAGCCTCAAAAATGGCTGATCAAATAAAAACACTTTATCCCAATCCAGATGCTATTGCAGGGGTTGCTACAGGCGCAATTGGTATGGGACTTTTGGTTGCTGAAATATTATCGCTCCCTTTTGTCTATATTAGACCTGAAGCAAAATCCCACGGAAGGCAAAATAAAATTGAAGGGCAGTTACAAGAAAATGCTAAAGTAGTGGTCATTGAAGACCTCATTTCAACAGGTAAAAGTAGCCTCAAAGCTGTTGAAGCACTTGAAGAGGTAGGTGCAGAAGTTATGGGAATGTTAGCCATTTTTACCTATGGATTTGAAACAGCTGAAGAAAATTTCAAAAAACAAAATACCACCCTGCATACCCTGAGCGACTACAGTCACTTAATTACTCAAGCGTCTAACGAGGGTACTGTAAGCATTGACCATCTAGACACTTTGAAAGAATGGAGAAAAAACCCATCTCACTGGAACCAATAATAATCCCAAAAGATAGTTTATCCGAGTAGTACATGCTTATGGGAACATTCTTTGCTTCCATAAAACAAAAAAGATATTTACAATATGTTAATAGAAACAACCCCAGTCCTTTTAAACACCTCAGATACATTGGTATTTAATTTTTTAAATGAAATTAAAAATTTCGAACACCTCATGCCAGAGAACACTAGTAAATTTGAAGTACTCAGTGAAGATCGTTTTCTTTTCGCTTTAAAAGGAATGCCTGAAATTGTCTTACAAAAAAATGAATCTGAGGCCAACTCCTATGTATTGTTAGGTGCTGCAAGTGATAAATTACCTTTTACACTCAAAGGAAATATTGTAAATAAAGGAGAAGACAGCACTGAAGTACAATTGGTTTTTGAGGGCACTTTCAATGCCATGATGGAAATGATGATTAAAACCCCCATCACCAATTTTGTAAATGCGTTGTCTGAAAACTTAACTAAGGTTGCCTTTTAAGCTTTGTACACAAAAAAACAGTAAAGTTTTTGCAACTGCTTCAATTTCAATAAAAAAGGCTGTAATAAAATAGCTGTAATTGAAGCTATAGGTCCTTTTAAAGTATCATTTTAACCTCTTTAAACTGAAAAAACTCTTTCAAACCTGCTTGGTCTTCAATCACTAGTGCTCCGTTAGATGTAATGCCTCTAATGGTCCCTTGGAAGCTGTTTTTATTAGGTCGTTGAAAAGTTTTTAGCAAGCCATAGCCAAACAATTTGTTTTCATACCTGAATTTTAAAGAAAGGTAAGGCAAGTGGTCTATTTCTGAAAGTGATTTATCTAATTGAATGACTAAGATTTCAATTAAATGACCCAATTTTATAGACACTTTGGAATGCTCACTCAATGCAGTAGCCTGAGTTAATTCAGGCATAGGAAATTTAAGTATATTTAACCCTATTCCAATAACACTAGAGGTCACTAAATTTCCTTGAATCTTATTCTCAATGAGAATACCACCTACTTTTTTTCCCTTAATTAAAATATCATTGGGCCATTTTACACTTAGCTCTTCTGAAAAAAGAGCGAGCACCTGACGCACCGCTAAAGAAACTGACATGGCTATTTTAAATTGATCTTCTAAAGATAAATTCAGGTGTTTTTTATAAACACTTAAGCTAATACTACTCCCTTTATGGGCAAGCCAATTATTCCCCATTTGTCCCCTGCCTTCAGTTTGGTCTGCAGCCACAACAAAAGTATTATCTTGTAACAATCCTTTACTTAAAAGGTCTTTTAGGTAATCATTGGTAGAAGATATTTTATCTAAAAAAATAAGGGGCATAAATAAAGATTTAATCTTTTAAAACTAGGCTAAAAGGCTGTTTAATCTTATGTTAAAAACAATAGCTAAGAACGTAAAAATATAATAACTTTGTAAAAAATTAAATTTTTTAAATGTTAGATAAAAAAGGAGACGTAGATAATCTTATCTCATTAATTCTCAATGGAATAGAAGAAGTAAAAGGTTTAGATATTCAATTATTAGATCTTAGAGAAATAGAAAATACTGCCTGTGATTATTTCATTATTTGCAATGGTACTTCAAATACACATGTAAATGCTGTGGTTGGATCTGTCCAAAAAATAGTCAGTAAGACCATTCAAGACAAACCTTGGCATGTAGAAGGATCGGAAAATGGAGAGTGGGTTTTACTCGATTATGTGAATGTAGTCGTTCACGTTTTTCAAAAACATATCAGAGAATATTACGACATAGAAAGCCTTTGGGGAGACGCAAAAGTAACTGCAATAACGAGTCCATCAAACTAAAACATAATGGCAAAAGAAACCAAAACAAGTCCTAAAAAACCAAAGTTCAATGCTTGGTGGGTATATGCCACAGTAATAGCATTATTAATAGGTTTTCAATTTATGAGTAGTGGTCTTTCGAATACCAGAAAGACAACGACTTCTGAACTTCAATCTTATTTGAAGAATGGAGATATTAATAAAATCATCATTATTAGCAACACCAGACAAGCTAAAGTGTTTTTAACTAAGGAAGCGCTAAGCAAAGAAGTTCACAAAGATGTTGCTGAAAAATCTTTCAATTTAAGCGGCCTAAGCCCAGAGTATTTATTAGACTTTGGGGATCTTCAAAATTTTGAAAACGACATTAAGACCATTAAGGCAGAATTCCAATTAGAAACATCAGTAGACTACGAGACGGAGTCTAACGTATTTGGAGACTTACTATTGTCACTCCTACCCTTTGTACTTATTATTGGTATTTGGATCTATGTGATGAAAAGAATGTCTGGTGGTGCAGGCGGCGGAGGCGGTGGCCAAATTTTCAATATTGGAAAGTCCAAAGCCAAACTATTCGATGAAAAAACAGATACCAGAACTTCGTTTAAAGATGTGGCTGGTTTAGAGGGTGCTAAAGAAGAAATAGAAGAAATAGTTTCTTTTTTAAAACAGCCTGAAAAATATACCTCACTTGGAGGTAAAATTCCAAAAGGAGCTTTATTGGTAGGACCTCCTGGAACAGGAAAAACTTTATTGGCAAAGGCAGTAGCCGGAGAAGCTAAGGTGCCTTTCTTCTCGCTCTCTGGATCTGATTTTGTAGAGATGTTTGTGGGGGTAGGTGCTTCAAGAGTAAGGGATTTATTCAAACAAGCAAAAGAAAAGTCCCCTGCCATAATTTTTATTGATGAAATAGACGCCATTGGGCGCGCTAGAGGTAAAAATAATATGACAGGATCAAATGACGAAAGAGAAAACACCCTCAACCAATTACTGACAGAAATGGATGGTTTTGGCACCAATACAAATGTCATTGTCTTGGCAGCTACAAACAGGGCAGACGTATTGGACAAAGCATTGATGAGGGCGGGTCGTTTTGACAGACAAATCTATGTAGACTTACCAGATATTAGAGAACGTAAAGAAATATTTGAGGTTCATTTAAAGCCTATAAAGACCTCTGAAAAACTAGATATAGATTTCTTAGCCAAACAAACCCCTGGATTTTCTGGAGCAGATATAGCAAACGTTTGTAATGAAGCCGCACTAATTGCAGCAAGAAAAGACAAGAAAGCGGTTAGCAAACAAGACTTTTTAGACGCTGTAGACAGAATTGTCGGTGGGTTAGAAAAGAAAAACAAAATCGTCACCCAGTCTGAAAAGGAAACGATTGCCTATCATGAGGCAGGACACGCTACAGTGAGTTGGATGTTAGAACATGCAGCTCCTCTTGTAAAGGTAACCATTGTTCCTAGGGGACAATCTCTTGGTGCTGCATGGTACTTGCCAGAAGAAAGACTGATTGTTAGGACAGAGCAGATGCTAGACGAGATGTGTGCCACCTTAGGGGGACGCGCTGCTGAGAAAGTGATTTTCAATAAAATATCTACTGGTGCCTTAAGTGATTTAGAAAAAGTAACTAAGCAAGCAAGGGCTATGGTCACCGTTTACGGTTTAAATGAGTCACTAGGTAATATTACTTACTACGATTCTTCTGGTCAGTCCGAATACGGCTTTACCAAACCTTACAGCGAGGAGACCGCTCAAAAAATTGACAAAGAGATTTCTATCTTAATTGAAGCGCAGTACCAGAGAGCTATTGAACTTTTAGAGGTAAACAAGGAAAAACTCACTACATTAGCAAAAAGGTTGTTAGAAAAAGAAGTGATTTTTAAGGACGATTTAGAAAAAATCTTTGGTGAAAGACCCTTTAGTCCAGCACCAAAAGCCCTTCAAAAAGAAGCTACTCCCAATCCAGATGACGAGGTAGATGCAGGTCTTTCTACCAGTCTAGAAAATAATGAAGAAAACATCTCTTCTAGCGTTACAGAAAGTACCCTAGAAGATGCGAATGACTCAACTACAACAAAAGAAGGTAAAGCGTAATATTGAATTTTTTTAGCAAAATATTTGGATCTCCTAAAAACAACCCAGCTTCAAGCCAGGTTGAAAGGTCCAAGTATATGCCAGAAGAAAAAACACCAGTAGACGAACTATTCACCATTAACTTTAAAAAAAATGGTGGTAAGTTCTTGTACTGCGAAGACAAAGATGAAGCGCTTGAGCTCTTAAGTAGCATATTGGATGAAAACCATTGGAAAGACAAACCCCTACTTACTTTAGACAAAAACATGGCCTTATTCTGTGCCAATGCAGGATATGAAACCACCCATAAAACACAAGGGGCTGGAGTGTTTTTCACCTCCTGTGAACACCTTATTGCGCTAAATGGTTCTATTTTAGTGAGTGACAGTCAGTTTGGCGAAAACAAATTGCCTGACCTTCCGGAACTTATCATAGTATTCGCCAAAACCAGCCAAATGTTAGAGACCATCCAAGATGGGCTAAAACAAATTAAAAAAAACTATCCCAAGCAGATACCAGGTAATATAACCGCCATAAAGAACTTCAAAAAAGAAAACGAAGGTCAGAAAGATTTTCTAACTTATGGAAGTTGCAATAAAGATGTGTATCTGATTCTTTTAGAAGACCTTTAAATGAGAGAATTAATAAGAAGACTCCTCACTGGGGGGGTCTATGTATTTATATTACTAGCAGCTGTATTTTTAAACTCAGATGCCTTTGACTTCTTATTTATGGCTTTCGGACTGGCCTGTATTTATGAATACAAAAGAATCACCAAATTGCGCGGCTATTACTTATTTATGGCCTATTTGGCCCTATGGTGGTTGTTCATTTATCTCATACAAAACAAGTTTACTATTGCCCTATTACTCGGTGCTACTATAGGGATTAATATATTTTTATTAACTTATCTATTAAGTAAAAAGAAACAAAAGCTTCCAAAAAGCATGACCTTTATTTCAGGGGTTTTTTACATAGGTGGTGGATGCATTTTTCTTACCCTTATTCCCTACACTACACCTGAATTTGCCAAAATGCTCATTACAGGTATTTTTCTAATCATTTGGATGAATGACTCCTTTGCGTATTTGATAGGCAAACAGTTTGGAAAAAATAAGTTATACCCATCTGTATCTCCAAAAAAGACTGTTGAGGGCGCCATTGGCGGACTCGTATTTGGACTTTTAGCCGCTGTATTAATAGCTCAAATAGACCCACTGCTGTCTTTATATCAGTGGCTACTTCTTGCCACGGTCGTTGTGATCACAGGAAATCTAGGTGACCTTCTTGAATCTAAATTCAAACGTGTTGCTGGCGTAAAAGACAGCGGCGCTATATTACCTGGCCATGGTGGTATGCTAGATAGACTAGATAGTCTTATATTTGCCGCACCATTTGCATATTTGCTCATCATTATCTTTAATTAGTTATGTTTCACAGAGAAGGTTTTAAAATTATTGCGATCACTTTTATCATTGTTGGAGTCATTGCCCTTACGGCCGATACCTATATTACTCAAGACCTCATTAAATACGGAGTACAAGGCGTTGCTTTAGCCGTATTGGTCTTAATTTTACAATTTTTCAGAAACCCAAAAAGGGCCGTGCAATTTAATCTCAATGAAATTATTGCCCCAGTAGACGGTAAAGTTGTTGTTATAGAGGAAGTAGAAGAAAAAGAATATTTTCAGGGGAAAAGAAAGCAAGTTTCTATCTTTATGTCTCCCCTTAATGTTCACGTGACTAGGTACCCAGTAAGTGGTGTAATACAATACTCAAAATACCACCCTGGAAAATATTTAGTCGCATGGCATCCTAAAGCTAGTGAAGAAAACGAAAGAACTACCATCGTAATAAAAACACCTAAATTTGGAGATATTCTATACAGACAAATTGCAGGTGCTCTAGCCAGAAGAATTGTTAATTATGCCAAAAAAGGAGACAAAGCCATACAAGGAGCAGACGCAGGTTTTATAAAATTTGGCTCAAGAGTAGACCTATTCTTACCCCTAGATTGTATTGTCACTGTAGGGCTCAATCAAAAAGTAGTGGGGGCAAAAACAGTCATAGCTACACTAAGCGATGGGGATGAGTAATCCAACAGAATCTGATTTCAACAAAGCGGTTATAAAGGTAAATAGCAGCAATAAGCCGCTACCACCTGACACCATGCTCAAATTATATGCACTCTATAAAATAGCCACTAAAAATCAAGAAAACCCTAGTGGAGACAAGCCTTTGATCAGTGCATTTAAAGCCAATGCATTGTTTCAAGCAAAACACATAAACATAGAGACAGCTATGTTAGAATATATAGCTATCGTGGAGAAAGAGGTCTCCTAACAGAACCAATAGATCTCATGACAAAAGCTTTGAAAACTAACGCGAAATTTCTTTTGTTGTGTGGGCTAATTTCGGCTGAAAAAAGCCATGGGCAAGTCCCATTAAGCTCAGTATAAAGTAACAGTACAATACTGTTCTCCAACTATAAAAGTGAGCAGGGGCGTCTCCAGCATTTAAAAATATAACACTGGCTATAAGTCCCACAATTATTCTAACTGCCTCAGTAAAGTAGGCACCACTCCAACGGTCCATAAACATAGAATAGCTAAATACGCTCAGCGCAATATACAAAGCCAAAAGAATAAATTCAAATACTTCTATCCGACCTACTTCTGAAAGACCTAGGAGAAGGATCATAGAAACGCCAAGCAATTGAAAAACGGCATAGGCCTTAAATATGTTACTACCAGACTCTGGGTACCGTTTAAAATTAAACACGTCTTCTATAATTTCTACAGGGTAATTTTCTGCGACATCGGCGGGACGCCAACCAGTGGGCATAAACCAAATTCGCAGTTTATCTACCCAGGATTTTGTACGCCAGGCATCTTTTGTTATTTGCCAAAAATGCATAAAATTAATGGTAAATGGATTCCATGTGTTCACCTGTTTTAACACACCATATTGTGGAGGATCACTGGCTAACTCTTCTTGAAAAGTCCCAAACATACGATCCCAAATACTAAAAACTTGGCCTAAATTTTTATCTATATAGCGTTCATTTATGGCATGGTGTACCCTGTGTTGGGAGGGCGTAACAATAATATATTCTAAAAATCCCAATTTTCCTATATGCTGGGTATGGTACCAAAATTGGGCAAATAATTGTACCGGCGCCAATATAGCAATCACTTTATAAGGCACCCCTAACAAAGCTGCTGGAAGCAGCAAAAGGGGGAAATAGGCAAAAAGATTAGATATGGATTGCCTTAAAGCACAAGCTAAATTAAAAGACTCACTGCTGTGGTGAATCATGTGTTGGTTCCAAAAAATATTGATTTTGTGACTCAACCTATGGTTCCAGTAACCCCCAAAATCTATACAGATAAAACCTATGACCCAAACCCACCAATGCACCTCCAAAGGAGCTACTTTAAAAAAAGACAATATAGTTGGATAAGACACTAATACAATACCCAAACCAAGGGTATCCTTTAAAATATTTGTGATACCAGAACTGATGCTAGATACGGTGTCCAATACACCATAGGTGGTTTTTTTTCGCCAATACCCATACCCAATTTCAATTAAAATGAGCAGTAAAAATAAAGGTATAGCAATTAATAAAGCGTTCGCATAAGCTTCCATAACTCAATAAGGCTTGTGCTTTAAAATTCACTAGCCTTTCAAATATAATAAACTTTGCGCTAATGTTTCTATTTTAGCCATGGCGTCTGACTGCTTTTTCTTTTCTAAAGCCAAAACAGTTTCTGGCGCATTTGAAACAAATCGTTCATTCGAAAGTTTCTTTTCTACAGCGCTTAAAAATCCTTTGGTGTAATTTAACTCTTCTGTCACTTTAGCTATTTCTGCGTCCACATCAATGGCCCCAGTAATAGGGATAAAGTATTCATAAGCGTCTACCCTAAAACTAAGCGCGCCTTCAATGGGTGCGTCTGAAAGTTGAACTGGTGTTAAATTGGCTAATTTTTCAATTCCAGCAGTCCAGTAAGACAATGGATTAGAGGAATGCATTACAAACATGTCTAAAACTTCTTTTTGGGCAATCTGCTTTTCTTTCCTTACCGTTCTCACCTCAGATATCACTTGCTTGGCCCATTCAAAACCAGCTAATAAATCTGCTTGATCTAAGGGACTTACCTTTGGCCAATGATTCACTATAAGGGCTTCTTCTGGTGATCTTTCTGAAATTTGCTGCCAAATATCTTCTGATAAAAACGGCATGAAGGGATGCAAAATCCTTAAATTATTCTCCATTAAAGCAATTACCTGAGCTTTTGTCGTACGGTCTACAGGCTGCTGATAATGCGGTTTAATTAACTCTAAAAGCCATGAACTGTAATGCTCCCACAACAACTTATAAGTGGCCATGAGCGCATCTGAAATTCTGTACTTGCTGAAGTCATCTTCTATTTCTAACACTGTTTTGTTAAACAGTGCTGTATACCACTCAATGGCTTTTTTTGCGGCTTCTGGCTGTGGAATATCTGCTACTTCCCACGATTGAATGAGTCTAAAACCGTTCCAAATTTTATTGGCAAAATTCTTTCCTTGCTGGCACAATGCCTCGTCAAACATGAGGTCGTTTCCAGCAGCAGAACTCAATAAGAGACCTACCCTAACACCATCTGCACCATAGTCTTCTATAAGTTTTAGGGCGTCTGGTGAATTCCCTAAAGATTTAGACATTTTCCTACGTTGCGCATCTCTAACCAAGCCGGTGAAATATACATTAGAAAAAGGTTTTTCTCCCCTAAATTCATATCCCGCAACAACCATTCTCGCCACCCAGAAAAATAAAATATCTGGACCGGTCACCAAATCATTGGTAGGGTAGTAATAATTGATCTCCTCATTATCTGGCTCGAGTATGCCATTAAACACACTCATAGGCCACAACCAGGAAGAAAACCAAGTGTCTAAAGCGTCTTCATCTTGTCTTAAATCTTGGGAAGTTAGGCTTGAATTACCAGACTTCTCCTTGGCGAGTATTAATGCAGTGTCAATATTTTCAGCAACGACAAAGTCTTCTCTTCCATCTCCAAAATAAAAGGCAGGTATTTGCTGTCCCCACCACAATTGTCTAGAAATATTCCAATCACGAATATTTTCCATCCAATGTCTGTAAGTATTTTCAAACTTTTTGGGAAATAACTTCACCTCTTTGTCCTCCAATACCGCCTTTAAAGCAGGCTGGGCTAAAGTCTCCATTTTTAGAAACCATTGGTCGGACAATCTAGGCTCTATTACGGCTTTTGTTCTCTCAGAAGTGCCTACTTTATTAAGGTGTTGCTCTGTTTTTACTAAAAAATTTAGGGCTTCTAAATCTTTCGAAACCTTTTTTCTAGCGTCAAACCGGTCCATTCCCTCGTAGCCCATACCAAAAGAATTTAAAGTAGCATTGGGGTTGAAAATATCGATGCTCTCTAAGTGGTGTTTTTCACCCAGTGCTTTGTCATTTAGATCATGCGCCGGGGTCACTTTTAAACAGCCTGTTCCAAATTCCATATCTACATAAGGATCTGCAATAATTGGAATCTCTCTACCACAAAGGGGTACAATGGCTTTCTTAGCATGAAGGTGCATAAAACGCTCATCTTCAGGATGAACACAAATAGCCGTATCTCCAAATATAGTCTCAGGTCTAGTAGTAGCAATGGTGAGCTTCTGATCACTTCCAGCTACCTGATATGAAATGTAGTACAATAAACCCTGTTTCTCCTCGTAAATAACCTCTTCATCTGATAGTGTGGTGAGTGCCTCAGGATCCCAATTTACCATTCTATTGCCCCTGTAAATGAGGCCTTTATTAAACAAGTCTACAAAAACTTTGATCACTGAATCTGATAAAGTAGGATCCATAGTAAAAGCGGTCCTATCCCAATCACAAGAACAGCCTAATTTTTTGAGTTGCTCCAAAATAACGCCTCCATACTCGTTTTTCCATTCCCAGGCATGGGCTAAAAATTCTTCCCTGCTCAGGTCTGATTTAGAAATACCTTGCTCTTTAAGTTTTGCTACAACTTTGGCCTCTGTTGCAATTGAAGCGTGATCCGTTCCAGGTACCCAGCATGCATTAAAACCTTGCAATCTTGCTTTTCTGATCAGTACATCTTGAATGGTATTGTTTAGCATATGCCCCATATGTAAAACTCCAGTGACGTTTGGTGGAGGAATGACTATGGTATATGGCGTTCTTTCATCTGGCTTAGAAGCAAAAAAATTGTGCTTCATCCAATAGTCATACCATTGGTTTTCAATTTGTCGGGGGGAATATTTGGAAGCAGTCTCCATACAATATAGTAGTTAGGCTTGTTATTAGGAAATAATAAGATACAAAAATAAGGATACTCTGCCTCTCTTGAAAGAATTTTGTCCCTTGTTATGAAAAGAATTATATTTGATGTAGTTCTAAACTAAAGAAAAAATGAAAAATTTACTTTTCTTACTGGCGGTAATCTTCATGCAAAACACTGTTTTAGCTCAAGAAAAAACGGCAAAAATAAGCTTCAAATTTGAAACCATCGACTATGGAACAATAGCGGTAAATAGCGACGGAATTAGGGTGTTTGAATTCACCAACACCGGAGACGCTCCACTGATAATAACCGAAGTAAGCTCCAGCTGTGGTTGTACTATTCCCAAAAAACCAGAGGCGCCTATTTTACCGGGAAAAACAGGAGAAATTCAGGTAAAATACAACACAGCTTTAGTAGGCCCTATCAGAAAGGCCGTTACGGTTAAATCTAATGCAGAGACACCTACTAAAATATTGACAATCAAGGGAATGGTTAAAAAAGAAGAGTAATTTTTAAAAAAACAAGCTGGGCTTGTTTTTGATTCCTAATTTCGCAAAAAAAAATCCATGCCAGTATTGTCTAAAAAAGGGCTTTCTATGCCCGAATCCCCTATTAGAAAACTTGTCCCCTTTGCAGAAACTGCCAAAGCGAAGGGTATTGAAGTAATTCATTTGAATATTGGTCAACCAGATATTAAAACACCTCAAATAGCGCTAGATGCCGTATCTAATGCTAAAATTGAAGTCTTGGCTTATAGTAGAACGGAAGGGTCTGATGCCTATAGAGATAAATTAGCGCAGTATTACAAACTACACCATGTAAATATCACTAAAGAAGATATTATTGTAACCACTGGGGGATCCGAAGCCTTGTCATTCGCTATGGGCAGTGTGGCAGATCCAGGAGATGAGATCATTATTCCAGAACCCTTTTACGCCAACTACAATGGGTTTGCAGCTGCCAACGATATTAGAGTAGTACCTGTTGTTTCTAGCCTATCCGAAAATTTTGCCCTACCCCCCATAGCTGATTTTGAAAAATTAATTGGGTTAAAAACAAAGGCTATTGTCATTTGCAATCCTGGAAACCCAACTGGCTATCTCTATACAATAGAAGAGCTAGAGGCCTTATCTGCCTTGGTCAAAAAACACAATATTTTTCTAATTGCAGATGAGGTGTATAGGGAATTCACTTACGAAGGGGCTGTACACCACTCTATTTTAACATTAGAAGGAATAGCAGACTACGCTATAGTCATAGATTCTGTATCTAAGAGATACAGTATGTGTGGTGCTCGTATAGGTTGTTTGGTATCAAAAAATAAAGCATTTATTGATACGGCCATGAAGTTTGCGCAAGCGAGACTTTCCCCTCCCACCTATGCTCAAATTGCTGCAGAGGCCGCTTTAGATACCCCAACATCCTATTTTAAAACAGTAAACACAGAATACCAAAAAAGAAGGGATGTTTTAATCTCTGGTCTAAAAAAAATTCCAGGGGTAGCTGTTGCTAATCCAAGAGGGGCTTTTTACTGTGTAGTGGCTTTGCCTGTTGCAGATGCAGATAATTTTGCCAAGTGGCTACTCGATTCTTTTTCTGTAGGTGGCAAAACAATCATGGTTGCCCCTGCAGCTGGTTTTTATGCGACTCCTGGCTTAGGGAAAAATGAAATTAGAATTGCCTATGTGTTAGAAGAACAGCAATTAATTACCGCCATAGAAATTCTAAAAAAAGCTTTGGAGGTTTATCCAAATTAATGAATATTTCTAAGAACATATCCATTAAATCACACAACAGTTTTGGTATAGATGTTTCAGCAGCTTACTTTTCAGAGAGCCACCATTTAGAAGATTTAAAACACCTTTTATTGAATCGCTGTCATCCTGATATTTTTATTCTAAGTGGAGGGAGCAACCTCCTATTGACTAAAGACTTAAACGCCCATGTTATAAAAATATGTCATAAGGGAATTCATTTGGTTTCTGAAACTGAAAATGAGGTTGTTTTAGACGTCGCTGCAGGAGAAAATTGGCATGATTTAGTACTTTGGTGTTTGGAACATGATTACGGTGGGCTTGAAAACTTATCACTAATTCCAGGTTGTGTGGGTAGTGCACCAATTCAAAATATTGGCGCTTATGGGGTAGAGTTAAAAGATGTTTTTGTGTCCTGTGAGGTACTGGAAATAAAAACACTTAAAACACAAACGCTCCTTGCAGAAGCATGTGAGTTTGACTACAGGTCATCTGTTTTCAAAACAAGGGCCAAAGGAAAGTATATTATCTACAATGTTAGGGTTTGCCTTTCAAAACAACCCCATGTACTACAGACCCAATACGGTGATATTCAAAGGGTCTTAAAAGAAAATAATACAGATAAAAATCCAACCATAAAGAATGTCTCGGATGCTGTTATCAGCATTAGAAAATCAAAACTACCCGATCCAAAAATATTGGGAAATAGTGGTAGTTTTTTTAAAAACCCAACGGTTGGAAAGGATATTTTTAATGCATTTCATTCTAAATGGCCAGAAGCACCATTTTATAAGATTACTGAGGATCAATACAAGATCCCTGCTGGCTGGCTCATAGAGCAATCTGGATTAAAGGGATACAGAGAAAATGACGCTGGAATTCACGAAAAACAAGCTTTGGTCATTGTAAACTACGGAAATGCTAGTGGAAAACAGCTATTAGCTATGGCTCAAAAAGTCATTCAAATAGTCAAAGAAAAATTCGCCATACAATTAGAACCTGAAGTAAATATCATTTAGCCAACATTGATGGGTATAGACACGAGAATTGTTGGACTCTTAAAAGCTAAGGATGAAAAAGCCCTTAGCTTACTCTATGACAATTACTCAGAGGTGCTTTATGGGGTTTGTTTTCAAATATTAAAAGACAGCTCAGCTGCAGAAGACGCCCTACAGGAGAGTTTTATAAAAATTTGGAAAAATAGTCATACTTACGATCAAAAAAAAGCGAAATTATTTACCTGGATTTTAAGGATTACACGCAACACTGCTATTGATTTATATCGGAAAACAAACAAAACAAAACCCTTAGAAGTCCAAATAGGGATTAATACCGTAAATATTAGGGACCAAGGATTTGACAGTGACCACCTTGATGTTCAGAATCATATGGACCAATTGGCCCTTAAAAACAAAGCGGTACTAGAAGCTATTTTCTTCTTTGGCATGACGCAAAGAGAAGTGGCTGAGTTTTTAAACATTCCTTTGGGAACAGTTAAATCTAGGCTTAGAATTGGATTAAAAGAACTGGGCACTATTTATCAGTTTAAGCAATAAAAATGGAAGAAAATACAGCAGCTATAATCGCATCTGGTGATCTTGAATTATATGTATCCGGAAGTCTTGATCCTCAAGAGGCCCTTCGCATTGAAAGTCTCATTGAAAATAATCCTGATTTAAAAGCACACCTAGACCTATTAGAAAACAATCTTTTAGAATTTAGTAGTCAATACAAAAAAGCACCTGTAAAATCTTTAAAAGCCAATATAGAACGACAGGTAAAAAGAATTGAACGATTGGCTAAATTTTCATGGGTTTCTATTGTGTTAGCAATTGTGGTTTTTTTAATGACTGCGCTTTATGTACTTCAAGAAACGAAAAGAATGAGAACCCAGCAGTCTGTGGTCAATGATCAAATTAAAGAACTAACTACAAATTTTGACCAAAAGTTAGAAGACTTAAGGAATCAGTTTATAGTTCTTCAAAGCCCTCAAACTGAGAAAAAAGAGCATGAGTCTAAATACAATCAAGTTTCCTTTAATTTTTCTTCTTATCTAAATAAAGAGAAAAGATTGGGGTTCCTGCAATTCGACAATTTACCCAATCTACCAGATAACAAGTGTTTCCAAATATGGGTAAGTCGCAATGGAATAATTGAGAATATTGGGGTGCTTTCAAAAATTGACAAACAACAATTAATTCAAATACCCTTTAAAGAAAAAGGAATCATACATATCACCATTGAAGAAAAACCTGGTAATCCAAACCCAAATCCAAAAGAATCCATAGCCAATATTCCCATTGGATAAGTGTGTCACAAAGGCATATTTTGTACCTTTGTAAAAAATATAATATATGAAGTTAGTTTTCATTACAATTGCACTTTTAGGACTAGGTTTTGCTGGTATTGCCATAAAAATTTGGGCCAAAAAGGATGGTGCATTCTCAGGAACATGTGCCAGTCAAAGCCCTTTTTTAAATAAAGAAGGGGAGGCGTGTGGGATGTGTGGAAAGCTTCCTGCTGAACAGGATTGTAAAAATGAAATAACCCAATAAAGATTCGTTGATTTTAGCTCCCGAAAACATATCAAAGACCATACAAAACGCCAAATCTGGTCAACAACTCGCATTTAGTAATCTCTTGGATACTTTTTGGAATGATGTGTATAGTTTTCAACTGCTTAGAACAAAAAATGAATTAGAGGCAGAGGACATTACTATTGAAACATTTTCTAAAGCTTTTGATAAAATCAATAGCTACAAAGAAGAGTTTGTGTTTAAAACTTGGCTTATTACCATTTCAAAGAACCTACACATAGATCTTTTGAGAAAACAGAAAAGAAGCCTAGAAAACAATACTTTTTCTTACCAAAACAGCGCAGGAGAATCAGAGGTTTTAGACAGTACTCCCACTGCTGAAGATCAATTGATTCAGCAACAAAATTTAGCAGATTTACTCACAGAAATAAAAAAACTAAAGCCTGCTTATCAAAAAGTTATAAACCTGAGGTATTTTAATGAAATGAGTTATGCTGAAATGGCATTAGTACTAGGAGAACCCGTAAATAACATTAAAGTTAAGGCCCTTAGAGCAAGAAAATTATTGTCCGAATTGATCAGGAACAAGCCCTCGATTTAAGGCTTTTATCCCCATTGTTTATTATATTTGTTAAAAAAAAGATGGCTACCGATACAATCACTACCACCAAAGACAAGCCTAAGGCTGGAAAACCAAAATGGTTGAGGGTTAAACTTCCCACAGGCCAAAAATACACCCAACTTAGAAGTTTGGTAGATAAGTATGATTTACATACTATTTGCACTTCAGGAAGTTGCCCAAATATGGGTGAATGTTGGGGTGAGGGTACGGCAACATTTATGATTTTAGGAAATATTTGCACCAGATCTTGTGGCTTTTGCGGTGTTAAAACAGGAAGACCTGAAACAGTAGACTGGGAAGAACCTGAGAAAGTGGCACGCTCTATTCAAATAATGGGTATAAAACACGCTGTAATTACCTCAGTAGACAGAGACGACCTTCAGGACATGGGATCTATTATTTGGGAAGAAACAGTGGGTGCCATTCGTAGATTAAATCCTAATACTACCTTGGAAACACTCATTCCTGATTTTCAAGGAATCACAAGACACTTAGACAGAATTATAAGGGCAAATCCTGAAGTAGTTTCTCACAATATGGAGACCGTCAAAAGACTTACAAGAGCCGTAAGGATTCAAGCCAAATATGAGAAAAGTCTGGAAGTCTTAGCCTACCTTAAAAAATCTGGGATAAACAGAACAAAGTCTGGTATTATGTTAGGACTTGGTGAAAGAGAAGAAGAGGTCATTGAGACCCTTAGGGATTTAAGAAATGCCCAAGTAGACGTAGTGACTATTGGCCAGTACTTACAACCTTCAAAAAATCATTTGCCAGTAACTGAATTCATCACCCCTGAACAGTTTAAGAAATACGAAACAATTGGTTTAGAAATGGGCTTTAGGCATGTAGAAAGTGGTGCATTAGTGAGGTCTTCTTACAAGGCACACAAACATATGCTCTAACACCACAAACTTTAGATGAAAAAAATTAAAATAGGTATTAATGGCTTTGGCCGAATTGGCCGAACACTCTTTCGCCTTTTAATTAACCATCCCTCCATTGAGGTAGTAGCCATTAACGATCTTGCCCCGGCAAAAACCCTTGCCCATCTTTTAAAATACGATTCCATACACGGAGTCTTAGACACAGATGTAATTGGCTTTGATCACGCTATATTGATCGCTAAAAAAACAGTCCCTGTGTTTAATGAAGCAGCCATTGAGTCAATTTCATGGCAGGATACTGGAGCAGAAATAATTATAGAAGCTACCGGTAAATTCAAGCGTAAAAGCATGCTATCCCTTCATCTAAAAGGCCAAGTAAAAAGAGTCATTTTAGCAGCACCTCCTGAAGAAGACAATATCCCTATGATTATTATGGGTATTAATGAACTCACTTTAAAAAATAGTGATCAAATTATCTCTAATGCTTCTTGCACCACAAATAATGCGGCGCCAATGATTGCAATAATCAAAGATTTATGTGGCATCAGAGAGGCTTATATCACTACGATTCATTCGTATACCTCGGACCAAAGTTTGCACGACCAGCCCCATAGAGATCTCAGAAGAGCCAGAGCTGCTGGGCAATCAATAGTACCGACCACTACAGGTGCTGCAAAAGCACTCACAAGGGTGTTTCCAGATCTGGCTGAAGTGATGGGCGGTTGTGGCATCAGGGTTCCAGTAGCCAATGGTTCTTTGACCGACATTACATTTAATGTGATAAAACCTACTAGTATTACTGAAATAAATACTAAATTTAAGGAGGCTGCAGCTGGAAAATTTAAACATATTTTAGCTTACACCGAAGATCCTATTGTGTCTGTAGACATAAATAACAGTCCTTTTTCCTGCACATTTGACGCCCAAATGACCTCTGTCATTGGTAATATGGTTAAAATCATAGGATGGTACGACAATGAAACAGGTTACAGTAATAGGCTGGTAGACTTAATTTTACACACAAGAAAAATAGCAAGCCCATCAATATGATCCTTTCCGCTAACATCTCAATTACACCTTTTCTGTTGTCGTTGATATTTGGTGTTTTTGGAATTTTATGTATTGTTATTGTTTGCCTAATTGTCATAAATAAAAAGGAAAAGCACCATAACGCCCTAAAAACAAATGAGATCTTGGCTTACAATACCCACTTAAGTCATGAGCTAAGAACCCCTTTACATGCCGTAACTGTCATATCTAAAAGCTTGTTAGAAAACGCACCAAAAGCTTCGCAAATAGAAGACCTTCAAATACTGGAAAGGGCCTCAAATTATTTGGGTAAATTAATTAACGATTCCCTTTTATTGAAGAAAGTTGATGCAAAAAAATTAGGTCAACATCAGGAATCTTTTGAATTAGACAGCTTGATTTACCTTGTGTCAAAAACTGTCAAAAAACAAATAACAACTAAGGGTACTGAAATAGCAATAAATATTGATCCCAAAATACCCAACCACCTCAATGGAGATCCCGTAAAACTCACCCAGGTACTGATCAATTTACTCAATAATGCTGTAAAATTTGGAGAAAAAAAACCAGTATTACTAAAACTGGAAGGCCGGAAAATAACGAATAAAAGTTGTGAAATTAGCTTTAAAGTATTGGACCAAGGAAAGGGAATTCTCAAAGAGGATCAAAGCGAAATCCTCAAACACTTTCACCAATTAGAATCAAAAAACAAATCTTTTGGAAGTGGACTAGGATTGCCCATTGTAGTGGCACTTTTAAAAACATTAAACAGCCAATTAATCATAAAGAGTCAGATAAACAAAGGGAGTGAATTCAGTTTTTCTCTTGGTTTTAAGGTAAATTCAGCGGCTGTAAAGCTCCCTCAAAAAATCAATACCGCTCTAATTGAAAATTTATCTGTTTTAGTGGTAGACGACAATCTGATCAACCAAATGCTCACCATAAAAACATTAGAAAAAATTGGTATTAAAGCAATGCCTTGCCACTCCGGATCTGAAGCCGTTCATTGGGTTGCTTCTAAAAGTTTTGACCTTGTTCTCATGGATCTATATATGCCTGTAATGACAGGCCAAGAAGCTACTAAAGAAATCAGAAAAACAAATACCTCCATTCCAATAGTAGCACTAACTGCATTAGAAAAAGACAATCATTGGAAAGAATTGGCCCAAATAGGTTTTTCTGCCATGCTTTATAAACCCTATGAAGAAGATGAATTATACCAGGTTATTTTATTGACTCAGACCTCAGGTAAAGCTTTGTAAAAAGCCTGTTTGTCCCTTTCACTGAAATCATGAGAAACAGGGAGGTAAAACAATTGGGGTATTTCATCACTTAACTTTACAAAATCCTTGTGGGTGCAAATAATACGATTGTATTGTTTCAATAAATTAATTTCACTTGGCGTAAAAAAATGGTGGTCTGCATATTTGAGGTGCTTCACTACTGCCCCTATTGAAGTTAGAAAAACGACCAAAGGTTCTGGGTTAGCAATTGCAGTAACCAATACAATTTTCTCTCCCTTTAAAGTATCTAACGAAATATGCTCCTTGAGCCCTACTAAAGTGCTGGCATATTTCAAATGACTGAAAAACACTGGTTGGTTTGGCCTGAGATTTAGCCTAGAAACAAAAGATTCATTTTTATCTTTATCTATAGGATTAGGAGACTTAGTAACCACGACAACTTGGGCCTTTTTCACCCTTAATTGGTGGTCTCTCAAAGTACCAACTGGCAAATAAAAATCTTTAAAAAAAGGCTTGCTATAGGTGGTGAGTAAAATATTAAACTGCGCTTTAATGGCCCTGTGTTGGAAAGCGTCATCTAAGAGTACTAAGTCAGGTGGAGATTGACTCCCTGATTGATTAGGCCCAAGCGAAATCTTTTTTTCTGTAACTCCATGGAAATGAATCGCTTCTAAATAAGCCATTGCCCTTACTCTTGAAGCACATACAACCATCCTAATCTGGGGGAATGTTCTATAGATTTGAAAAGGTTCGTCGCCAATTTGACTGGCAGTTGACTCAAAATTAGCTTCAATTAAACCATGGGTCTTTCTTCCATATCCCCTACTCACTACAGCAATATGCAAACCCTTGCTCAAATAGTATTCTATTAGTAAAGCAATCATCGGTGTTTTTCCGGTACCGCCGAGACTGAGATTTCCCACACAAATAGTAGGGGTATTGAAAACCACACTCTTAATTAACCCTAGGTCATAAAAAAGATGTCTGATTCTCAACCCCCATGCATAGAGGAGTGATAAAGGCCATAAAAGCAATCTGATCTTCATAGGAACGAAATTATAATAATTATATTTGTCAAGAACACAATTTTACAATTATGACCGTAAAAGATATTACCAATATATTGGAAGACTTAGCACCATTAAGTTGGGCTGAAGAATTTGACAATGTAGGATTATTAGTGGGTGATGCACAAACAAAGGTATCTGGAATATTAGTAAGTTTAGACACTTTGGAAAATGTAGTAGAGGAAGCAATCCTAAAAAATGCAAATATGATTGTAAGCTTTCATCCTATCATTTTTAGAGGACTCAAGCAACTGACCCCGTCCGATTATGTATCTAGGGTTGTCTTAAAATGTATTCAACACGGTATATCCATTTATAGTATGCACACCGCTTTAGACAATGCTTCACTAGGTGTAAATTATGAAATTGCAGAACGCCTTGGCCTACAAAAAGTTGAAGTACTTATCAATAACCCAAGTATAAAACCACAAGACCCAGCCGGGAAATTAGGAATGGGAAGGGTTGGATTACTCCCCGAAGCAATGGAGGAAAAGGACTTCCTAAAACACTTGAAAACTGTTTTTGGCACGCCTTGCATAAAACATTCCCAATTACATGGAAAAAAAATAAAAAAAGTAGCTGTGTTGGGTGGTAGTGGGGCTTTCGCTATTGACAACGCAAAAGACTGTAAAGCAGATGTTTATGTCACTTCAGATTTAAAATACCACGACTTTTTTAAAGCAGAAGATACTATTCTACTAGCAGATATAGGGCACTACGAAAGTGAGCAGTTTACAAAAAATCTTTTAGTGGGCTATCTTACGAAAAAAATTCCTAATTTTGCAGTCTCTTTATCGGAGAGTAACACCAATCCCATCAAGTATTATTAATTATGGCAACAAAGAAAGAGGTAACAGTAGAAGATAAGCTTAGGGCTTTATACGACCTTCAATTGATAGATTCAAGGGTAGACGAAATTAGAAATGTGAGGGGAGAACTTCCCTTAGAAGTAGAAGACCTTGAAGATGAAGTTTCTGGATTAAATACCAGAATGGAAAAACTTAAATCTGACTTAGAAACCATCAATGTAGAAATAGCTGCAAAGAAAAATCTAATTGAGGATGCTAAGTCTGCCATAAAAAAATACGCAGAACAACAGAAAAACGTAAGAAACTCAAGAGAGTTTAATGCACTTTCCAAAGAAGTAGAGTTTCAAGAACTTGAAATTGAGTTGGCTGAGAAAAACATTCGCGAATTTAAAGCGCAAATGGAACAAAAAAAGGCAGTTGTTGAAGACTCTAAAGAACGTTTAGAAGCTAGAGAAACACACCTTAAGCACAAAAAAGAAGAACTAAACGATATTCTTGCTGAAACAGAAAAAGAAGAAGCAGCGCTTCTTAAAAAATCTGCAGAGTACGAGACCCAAATTGAAGAAAGATTAATCAATGCATACAAGCGCATAAGAACCAATGTGAAAAATGGTTTAGCCGTTGTAGCTATAGAGCGAGGTGCCTCTGGAGGCTCATTCTTCACGATCCCACCACAGGTTCAAGTAGAGATTGCTTCTAGAAAGAAAATCATTACAGACGAACACTCTGGTAGAATATTAGTAGATCATACACTTGCTGAAGAACAGCAAGAAAAAATGCAAAAACTATTTGCAAGTTTGTAATAGCAGCATTTGAACAACTCCTATATTAAAATCTCCATTTATGGAGATTTTTTTTTGCCCCTGCTCAAGAAAGAGCATTTATATCAATAGAAAAAAAAATATCACTGTTTATAGCCATATCCTTTCCTATATTTGTTTAACAAAATAAAATAAACGTGAAACAATTTAAAGCCTCAGACTTAGAGGAACTTCCATCTAGATATAGGGCAAACCTCATTAACAGTTGCACTGGATATAAATCATTAAATCTAATAGGCACGCAAGACAGTGATGGAAATAAAAACTTGGCGGTTTTTAACTCTATCATTCACCTTGGCAGCAACCCAGCGCTTATAGGTTTTACATTCAGACCACTCACTGTTCAAAGAGACACCTATAAAAACATTCAAGAAACAGGGGTGTTTACAGTAAACCATGTTCAAGAGGGCTTTGTGGGCAAAGCCCACCAAACCGCTGCAAAATACCCCACCAATACTTCTGAATTTGAAGCAGTAGGATTAGAAGCTGAGTACCTTGAAGGTACTCTGGCACCCTTTGTTAAGAAGAGTACTATTAGATACAGCTGTACTTATGTGAATGAATATCCCATTATTGAAAATGGGTGCATTATGGTTGTTGGAGCCATAAATGCACTTTATTTGGATGAGGCATTTATAGCTCCTGATGGCTGGATCGATTTAGCAAAAGCCAATACCATAGCAGGAATTGGAATTGACGGATATGTTAAAGGAGTTGCACCCATTAGATACGAATACGCCAAACCAGAAACAAAACCACAAAAAAAATAAGATGCATAAAAAGACCTTACTTCCTTCTAAAGTTTGCACAGTGTGTCATAGGCCATTTAATTGGAGAAAGAAATGGGAAAAAAACTGGGATGAAGTGCGTTACTGCTCTGAAAAATGCAAAAGAAATAAAAAACAAAGTGTATGAAATCTATTGTATGGTTTACAAACAACCTAAGGGTTGCTGACAACCCTTTACTCACAGCTGCCTGTAAAAACAATGCAAATGAAGTTGTGGGCGTTTATTGTTTAAATCCGGAGAAATTAGATGGAGATTTACCTAAAATAGGTCCATTCAGGGCCAAGTTCAATGTAGAATCATTGTTGGATTTAAAGCGAAGTCTGGAAGAGCTAAATATTCCATTCGCTATTCTTATAGGGGATCCAACCAAGCGATTGCCCGAATATATTAATGAAAATAATATTGGAACACTATACTTTCAAAAAGTATGGCACGAGGAAGAGGTTTTAATAAACAAAGAGATAGAAGCTAAGATTTCACCAAATATTCAGTTGGTCAGTCTTTATGATCAATTTCTATTGGGACCCGAGATAATCCCTTTTGAATTGTACAAACTTCCTAAAGTATTTACACCGTTTAGAAAAAAAGTAGAAGCGACTTTAAAAGTACCTGCGCCATTAGAAGTTCCAGCCAAGCAAACAAATACCTCAAATACGCCCTTGTTTTATTCCGACGACCTTTGGGCATCTATTTCAAAAGATTTGCTTTCTATAAAAATAGATTCAAGGTCTGCATTTCCATTCAAAGGTGGGGAAAAGGCGGCACAAGAAAGAATAGACCATTACTTTTTTAGCACGGATCATGTAGCCCAATACAAAGAGACTCGTAATGGATTAATTGGATTAGACTACAGCACTAAATTATCTGCTTGGCTTGCCAATGGTTGTATATCTGCAAGAACTATATACTACCAACTCAAAGCATATGAAAAAACAGTAAAAGCAAACGAAAGTACTTATTGGGTACTCTTTGAGCTTCTGTGGAGGGAATTTTTTAAATATGTGGGGCTAAAACATAAAAATGACCTCTTTAAGAGTGGTGGAATTAACCATAAATCTTTTGCGCAAGGAAATGATCCTAAAGTGTATAATGATTGGATAAGTGGCACTACTCATAGTCCATTTATCAATGCTAACATGAAGGAATTGTCTCAAACTGGATGGATGAGCAATAGGGGCAGACAAAATGTGGCCAGCTATTGGTCAAAGACATTGGATCAGGACTGGAGAATAGGAGCCACCTACTTTGAAAGTCAATTGATAGACTACGATGTAGACAGTAATTGGGCCAATTGGATGTATACTAGTGGAGTAGGAAATGATCCAAGGGATCGGATTTTTAATCCCGATAGACAAGCAGATATGTACGACCCTCAAAAGGCATTCCAAAAGCTTTGGAATAAATAACGCTAAAAAAAGTAAGCCAATTCTATCATTCAAATAAAGGCCAGAGATATGTCAGATACAAAAAAACTTAGATTCATTTTAGGAGATCAGCTCAACTTATCGCACAGTTGGTATACCGAAGTAAATAATCAGGTGCTATATCTCATGGTGGAAATGAGACAAGAGACGGATTATGTGACCCATCACATTCAAAAAATAGTAGGATTTTTTGCGGCTATGCGGGAATTTGCATCGGCCGTTAAGGCCAAAGGCCACCAGATCATATATATAAATATTGACCAAGCTGAAGCCAAAGAGGATTTAGAAAAATTAATCCATGCCCATATTAAAAGCCATGAGATTGGTTTATTTGAATACCAAGAACCCGATGAGTATAGGCTAGATTTACAATTTCAATCCATTTGTAACGCTTTAGATATTCCTACTAAATCATATTCAACAGAACATTTCTACACAGACAGAAAGCGTTTAAAAGACTTTTTTGAGGGAAAGAAACAGCTAATCATGGAGCCTTTTTACAGGCAAATGAGAAAAGAGCATCAGATTTTAATGACGCCTGAAGGACCGCTTGGAGGGAAATGGAATTACGACCAAGAGAATAGAAAAAAATGGAAGGGACAAATTCCTGTGCCCACTGGTTTTCCAGTCTCAAATAACCTCTTAGAAATATATGAAAGTATTCAATCGCAATCCATCCAGACCATTGGCTCCATAGATGCTAGTCAATTTAATTGGCCCATAAACAAAAATCAAGCACAACAAATACTAGATTATTTTTGCGAGAACCTCCTTCCCTATTTTGGCGATTTTCAAGACGCTATGCACACCCAAGAAAAATTTCTTTTTCATTCTAGACTGTCTTTTGCTTTAAACTCAAAAATCATCAGTCCAAAAGAGGTGGTGGATCAGGTATTAAAGACTTATTACGGGCAAAAAGAAGATAAAATAAGCTTAAATCAGGTAGAGGGTTTTGTGAGACAGATTTTGGGATGGAGAGAATATATGAGAGGGATTTACTGGAGAGAAATGCCTGGTTATGCAAAAAAGAATGCCCTGGATAACCATGGAAAGCTTCCTGATTTTTACTGGACAGCAGAAACCAAAATGAATTGTATGCACCAGTCTATTAAGCAAAGCCTTGAGCATAGTTACGCCCACCACATCCAACGGCTCATGGTTACTGGAAACTACGCTTTACTCACACAAACCCATCCCGATGAGGTAGATAAATGGTATCTAGGCATTTACATAGACGCCATTGAGTGGGTAGAAATGCCTAATACAAGGGGGATGAGTCAGTTTGCAGATGGTGGCTTATTGGCCACAAAACCCTATGTAAGTAGCGGGAATTACATCCAAAAAATGGGCAATTATTGTGAGAGCTGCCATTACAATCACAAAGAAAAAATAGGGAAAGATGCCTGTCCTTTTAATTCTTTATACTGGAACTTCTTAGATGAAAAGAAGGCTTATTTTGAGAAAAATAATCGGATGGCTATGATGCTCTCCCTTTTGAAAAAAATGAACCCAAATGACCTTAAGGAGCTAAAAAAAAGGGCTTCCCATATAATAGAAAACCCTTCGGAATATTAAAAACCCTTCAGAATAATAAAACCCTTCAGAGAATGGGTGAGGTAAATTACAACATGGCATCTACAATACCGTAGGCCAAACTCTCTTCTGCATTCATCCAGTAGTCACGGTCAAAATCTTTCATGACCTTGTCTACTTTCTGACCACAGTTGTCTGCTAAAATTTGAGCACTCAACTCCCTTGTTTTTATTATTTCTCTGGCTTGAATCTCTATATTTGAAGCTTGTCCTCTAGCACCGCCACTTGGCTGGTGAATCATGACTTGTGCATGAGGCTGCATGAATCGCCTTCCTTTGGCGCCCGCAGACAATAAAATGGAACCCATAGAAGCAGCCAAACCACTACATACTGTAGATACAGGGCTTTTTAAAGATTTAATAGTGTCGTATATCGCAAAACCAGAGGTCACATAACCACCTGGACTATTAATCACCAATTGTATTTCATTGTTGTTTTGCAAGTCCAAATACAACAACCTGTCTATGACGTGTTTCGCAGAGGCGTCGTCTACTTGTCCCCACAAAAATACTTTGCGTTCTTCTAAAAACTTTTCTTCAATTAGTTCTTGTACTTTTCCTTTCTTGGCACTCATAACTCGTATTTATATTCTTCAAAATTACATAATTTAAGGATAATGTCCTCTCAAATAAAAGCCTTATTTAATTAATTGACCTTAGCTTCTAACCGTATTTTTCTTTCTGAGAAAATAGGTCAATATAAGAACGAGTAGCACACTGATAAACAAACCTAAAAAGCCCACTGATAAACCGAAATTTTCAGACACGACACCTAAAACCACTGGGGTTAATAAAAAACCTGAATACCCAAATCCAGCGACTACAGACATGGCTTTAGTAGGGTCTATTGTATTTGATTGGCCAGCTATTCTAAATACTTCTGGAATGACTACTGAGAAACCTAAGCCATTTAAGGCAAATCCGATCAGTGCTAGATAAGTGTTTCCGCTGAGAACTAAACAATAACCTATTCCAGCTACTAAAGCCCCAAAAGCAATAATTTGAATACTACCAAAGCGTTTGCTCCACTGGTCTCCAAAAAAACGGGCTATGGTCATACATAAGGAAAAGAGAAAGAAGCCACCTCCTACTAAATACTCCGGCGCTAAGGCTACTTCCTGAAGGTATAAAGCACTCCAGTCTACAATAGCTCCCTCAGATCCCATCACTATAAAAGAAATCCCTCCTAGGAGTATAAATGGTTTTATATGTCTTAGAGATACTGCAGATTTTGGTACTACTGCTGCCTTTATTGATTGGTAGGCAGGATAGAAATACAGGTTCACTAAAATCACTACAACCAACACAAAAAACATATGTATTACTGGATTATTTAGCCAAGCAATGCCAAAACTGCCCAAACCTGCAAGGACACCTCCCAAGCTAAAAAAACCGTGGGTAGCAGTCATGACGCTTTCTCCGTCTTCCTTTTCTATCTGAGCCACTAATGCATTCATAGCAATGTCTGTGAAACCTTGGGCTGCACCCAGTAAAAACAAAGCGATAATCAGTTGTGGATAAGAAGGCGCTAAAAAAGGAAATAAAGCGGTGCTTACGATGCATAAAACACCCAATCCTGTACTCTTTCCAACCCCAAAGTATCGTATCAAACGAGACGCAAAGGGCAAAACAGAAAAAGTTCCTAAAGCCAAACAAAAAATTGCCAAGCCCAAGGCAGATTTATCTATATCCAACTGGGTTTTTACGGTGGGTATATAGATGGCCCATGTGCCAAATACAAAATTCAAACTGGCAAAAACTAGGGCGGGACCCAAGTAACGTTTACTTGAAAGAAGGCGTTTTAAACTATTCATTACAAGCGCTCTTATGCCAAAATAGCTTTACTAATTCCTTCTTTTAATCGCTCTCCTAAAGTATAAATGTCTTTAAAGCTATTGTACAGCGGTACTGGCGCAAATCGCATGACATTGGGCTCTCGCCAATCCGTGACCACCCCTTGAGACATTAAATAGTCAAAAATAGCCCTTCCGTGTTCGTGAAAATACACGGAAAGTTGTGACCCCCTGTATTCAGGAGTCAAAATTAAAATATCAAACGGTGCCGTAGCGGCTACAGATTCAATAACAAAGGACATATAACTTACTAAGCGGGACTGCTTTGACCACAAATCTTCTTGAGGCACTGTTTTAAAAATATCTAATGAAGCTAAAAAAGGGGCCATAGCTAAAATAGCTGCATTACTCACTTGCCACGCGTCTGCATTGTCCATGGGCGTAAAATTAGGCTCCATTTTAAAGCGAAGCCCTTTCTCTGTTCCCCACCAACCTTCAAATCTAGGAAAGTCAGTTCTGTTTAGATACTGCTCATTGATGTAAATAGCGGCCGCATTTCCAGGCCCTGAATTCAAATATTTATAACTACACCAGCTGGCAAAATCTACGCCCCAATCGTGAAGTTGTAAGGGGACATTACCCACTGCATGGGCCAAATCCCATCCTACAAATGCACCCTGCTCTTTTGCCTTTGCTGTGATACTTTTCATTGGAAAAACCTGCCCATTGTAATAATTAACCCCACCCATGAGCACCAAAGCCAATGAATCTCCATGAAGGGCTATTGCCTCTAGCAAATCTTCTTCTCTCCAAGCATTTTCTCCCGGACGCTTCTTTACCGTAACTATAGCAGTATCTGGGTCATAGCCATGAAACTTTACTTGGCTTTGAAGCATATATTGGTCTGAAGGAAAAGCCTTTTCCTCACACAATATCTTAAAACGCTTTGGACTAGGTCTATAAAAGGACACCATTAAGAAATGAAGATTTACCGTTAAAGTATTCATCACTGAAACCTCAGGTGTTTTGGCACCTACCAATGATGCTAGCGGAGCCGCTAATTTCTCATGGTATTCCCACCAAGGTTCCTTAGAATAAAAATGTCCTTCTACCGCCATAGTCTCCCAATCTTTCATAACCCTTTCAACATAAGCACGGGCAGACTTGGGTTGTAAACCTAGGGAATTACCAGTAAAGTAGGCTACCTCAGCCCCATTGTGGATTGGTATATGAAACAAATCCCTGTAAGATTTAAGCGGATCTGAAGCGTCTAATTCTAAGGCAAAATCCAATTGATTTGAAAAATTCATAGCGAAATAATTAAAGACCTAAAATACAATTAATAGAGACAATAAAAAGGAATTAGTCTCGCTTCTAAAAAGGTGTATTTTTGTAAAAACTTTGTAAAAATAGTTCATGCACTTTTTATCAGACACTTTAGAGCAATATATTGAGCAGCATTCAGATGCAGAACCTACATTATTGCAAGCACTCAGCAGAGAAACCCATCTTAAAATCATTCAACCTAGAATGATCACAGGACACTTTCAAGGGAGGTTTTTAAGCCTTTTATCTAAAATACTGGCACCAAAAAAAATACTTGAAATTGGCACCTATACGGGCTATTCTGCACTATGTTTGGCAGAGGGACTGTCTAAAGACGGTACCCTTCATACCATTGAAGTAAATCCAGAATTAGCTGCGATCCAAAAAAAGTATTTTGACAAGAGCAATTATACCACTCAAATCAAGACCTATATTGGGGACGCATTAGATATTATTCCTACACTAGAAGGTCCTTTTGACTTGGTCTTTATAGATGCAGAAAAAAAACAATACGACGCTTATTTTGAGGCAGTAATCAAAAAGTCTAAATCAGGTACGGTTATTCTTTCTGACAATGTGCTTTGGACCGGTAAAGTAGTGGAACCTTTGAATCCTAAAGACAAGACTACCCAAGTACTTCTGGACTACAATAAAAAACTAGCAGAAGACCCTCGTGTTCAAACCTCTTTACTACCCATAAGAGACGGACTTACGATGAGTAGGGTCATTTAAAGGGATTAAAAAAAGACTTTTTGGATATCATTTGCCAGCTGTAAAACAAATAAGCAAAACCACTGCCAATCAATGCCCCTGCAATGCTATCTAATGGATAATGTACACCAATGTAAATTCTACTATAGCTATACAACAATGCCCAAATATAAAACACATACACCCATGGCTTAGTTTTTCTCAGTAACAGGCAAAGAAAGGCAACTATTGCAAATGAGCTCGCCGCATGCCCAGAGAAAAAACTGTAACCGCTAATAGGTTTAAGTGCCCTAATATCATATGCCATATCTAATAACTGATGGGGCCTTGGCCTTGCTACAGTGTATTTTACGAAAAATCCCACTAAAGCGACCGTTAAAATCATTAGAAAAGCGGTCCACATAGTGTTGTAAAATCTATTTCTTTCCAGTGAAATAAAAGCCAACCAGATAAAATAAATAAAAAGTGGAATCCAAAGGCTACTTAAAGTAATGGTAAGAAAAAAAGCATCCCATGAAGTATTACCAGCGCTGTTGAGAAATACAAACAGATCACGGTCCCAATCTATGAGCTGCTGGTACATTTAGTTTCTCTTTATGCTACCGGTCACGTCACTCACCTGCTCTTTGACTTTGTCAATCTCTTGCTTAATGTCTTTAGCAAAACTTGTATCTATACCCTGTTTGTCTGCAGTCTTATAGATTTCCTGTTTAATGTCTTCCGTAGCGTCTTTGAGTTGACGCATACCTTTACCAAGGCCTCTGGCTATTTCTGGTATTTTATCTGCACCAAAAACCATGACCACAATAAACATGATGAAAAAGATTTCACCACCACTAATGAATAGAAAATACAACGCATTCATAAGACAAATATAAGGAGAAGTTTGAAAGCGAAATAAAAAAAGCCCCACCAAATTGGTGGAGCTTTAAAATTTATACCCAGAGGGATTTTAATTTCATGAAATTAGTCTTTTATTCCCGCCTTAAAAGTGTCAAACTCAGAGCGAGCTTCTGCTTTAGGCCATGAATTGTTTGAAGTATCTATATCTGCAGTTTCTGCTTTTGGATCTACAACAATACCTACAATTTCTTTTTCTGTAGAAAGCACTGTTTTTACTTCTGCGTCGCTTTTTCTCCAGATTTCTGCAGGATAAGTGACTGATTTTGTGGTCCCGTCTGCATAGGTATATTCTACAATAAGAGGCATTGGAATACCACCTGGCTTGTTAAAAGTAACCTCATAGAAATACTTAGGTTCTTTTACTGCCGCTCTTTCACTCTCTGTCATATTATCCATCATGAAAGCATTAAGTGTTTGAGAAGACTCAGAGGGCTTCTTTCCTTTTAACTCAGGATTGTAGTCTTCACTGTCTTCAGCTGCCAAATAAACCAATGGAGGTAAATCTGCCTCTGTAATATTTCTAGCAGCCATATACTCTTTCATTTGTTTGGTTGGCTCATTGCTTACATAATATTTCTTCACACCTTTTACACCTATATCTACAAAATCTGTGGTGTAAAACCATCCCCTCCAAAAATAATCTAAATCTACTGCAGAAGCATCTTCCATAGTTCTAAAGAAATCTTCAGGAGTGGGGTGTTTAAACTTCCATCTATTGGCATATGTTTTAAAAGCATGGTCAAATAATTCCCTACCCATTACCGTCTCTCTCAAAATATTCAATGCTGTGGCTGGTTTCCCGTAAGCATTTGGACCTAACTGGTATACATTTTCTGGATTAGACATAATAGGTGCAATAAAACTTTGGTCACCCGCCATATAAGGAACAATTTTAGCTGGAGCACCTCTTCTAGAAGGATATGCTTCTAAAGGAGCGATCGCCTCTGGAAATGCCTCTCCAAATTCTTGTTCTGCCATGTATTGCATAAAAGTATCTAAACCTTCATCCATCCATCCCCACTGACGCTCATCTGAATTTACAATCATAGGAAAGAAGTTGTGACCAACCTCATGAATAATTACAGAAATCATCCCGTATTTAACACCGTCTGAGTAGGTGCCGTCTTCATTTGGTCTTCCGTAATTCCAGCATATCATAGGATATTCCATCCCTTGATTTTTAGCGTGAACAGAGATTGCCTTTGGATAAGGGTAATCAAAAGTATGAGAAGAATAAGATTTTAAAGTAAGTGCTACTGCTTTTGTAGAGAATTCCTCCCAAAGTGGATTTCCTTCTTTTGGGTACATAGAAACAGCCATAACGTCTCTATTTCCTAATTTAACGGCTTGCATATCCCAGATAAATTTTCTAGAAGTAGCAAAACCAAAATCTCTCACATTCTCTGCTTTGAGCTTCCATGTCTTTGTTTTGTCAGAGAATCCTTTTTCAGCGGCCTCAGCTTCTTCTTGCGTAACAATTACAACAGGGGTGTCATAAGATTTTTTAGCCTGGTTGTATCGCTTAATCATTTCCTTAGAGAATACTTCTTTCATGTTTTGAAGCTCACCTGTACCGTCTAATATATGATCTGCAGGTACGGTAATATTTACTTCGTAGTCTCCAAAAGGAAGTGCAAACTCTCCACTTCCCCAAAACTGGTGGTTTTGCCACCCTTCTACGTCGCTGTAAACAGCCATTCTTGGAAAGAATTGAGCAATTACATAAGCCCTATTGCCGTCTTTAGGAAAATACTCATAACCAGAACGTGCTCTGTCTGTAGTGTGGTCTGGAATATTATACCACCATTTAATAGAGAAAGATACCTGAGAATTGGCCGCCAATGGTGTTGGCAAATCTACACGCATCATGGTTTGGTTAACGGTATATGGCAATGGTCTTCCATTGGCATCTTTCACAAATTCAATATTAAAACCTCCGTCAAAAGATTCTTTCATATAAGAAGATACAAAAGAAGATGTAGGTGCCGCTAAAGGAACCCCACCGCCATCTCTAAGAGCAGACTTGGTGTCTTTAGTCCTAACGTTTTGATCCAATTGTACCCATAAAAATTCCAATACATCTGGAGAGTTATTGGTGTAAGTGATGGTCTCTTCTCCATAGATTTTTGCATTCTTGTCATCTAAGGTAATGTCCATTTTATAATCCGCTTGTTGCTGATAATAATTAGGACCAGGTGCACCAGAAGCAGACCTATAAGAATTTGGTGTAGCAAACTCTTGGTAGAGTTGTCTAAATTTACTCTGATTGGTGTGTCCGCCTTCTTTTGTTACTTCTGCCTCTTGTGCTTGTGCAAAAGCCACTGCAGCAAATAACATTAAAAAAGAAGTAAACACATAAGTGATTTTTTTCATGAGGTGTATTTGTTAGTTTATGGTTTTAATTTTAGTGGGTTCAAATTACGGAATTTAATTTTATTAGCTATTTATTTAATCTAATTTTAGTAGTCCCGAAGCTTTGTCTTTCATGAGTAAAAAACTCTTTTTTTGGCCTTTTATCTTGAGGTGAACTACATTTTGTTGGTCGTCAAATAAATCTGTCAATAGGGCATTGTACACCTCTAATTCTTGAGTATCAGTCAAATAAACAGCCTTAGTCTCCATGAAAAAAACCACCATATCTGTATCTCTTTTATGACCTAAAATCTGATATTCTAAAGGTTCACCATTAATTTTTAGTTGAAATTTTTTTTGAAAATATTCCTCTATGTATTTCATCGCCATTGGGTGCTGATCCTTTGTTTCAAAATGAGATGCAATACCATAGCGCTTTGACAATAAATTATTTAGGTCATCTATAAAAATACGAGAGGTCATTTGCAAGCTGTGCTCTTTTTCGCTGTAGTTCACCTGAGTGACACTCAAATAAAATTTATGAAAATCCGACCAAGAGACCAGGCATAAAAAAAAACACCCTACGGCTATAAATCTAAAATATCTTGATCTCATATATACTTTTTTACATCAATTAAACCGCACGAATTTACATGGAAACAGTTGTATTTCAATCTACCAACACCCCTTTATTATTTAAAATATAGGACTCACTTTTTTCTTTTAAAAAATCCCAGATAAGCAACAAGTTATTAGATTTGGCCAGTGGCAAAAATTGTTCATCTATTTCACAGAAATAGAAAAAATCTGAAAGCTTTTCTTCCCTTATTCCTAACCTGTTAATATATAAGCTATCTGGAAAAAAAGTTCGCATTTGCTCTGAGAGTATATAGCGTTTGTCTCTGGCCACACGCTTTTTAAGCATCTTGGTACGGCCGGTAATTTCATTGATAATGGGATTAAATGGCAAAGAAAATAACATCCCTATATTAAACTTAGGCATAGCAGCCTCTCTCAGTAGTCGCTCACTTTGCATGAGGGGTTTTACATTTGCATTTGGCAATCCTAATGTACTTGCAGTCACTACCTTTTGCACCCCCAAAGAATTGGCGTCTCTAGATAAATCACCACTTAAATTATAGGGCATAAGTACCACTCCCTGAAGTTCCGTTATTTTTTCTTCTAAAGGAATATATACCAACTGCTGTTCCAAATGATCTTTGGTGACCACAAAAATCTTTTTTTCAAAAGACACTCCAGAAAGTAATAGGCTGTCTTGAGCTAATGCCCTTATTTCAAAAAACCCTTCATCATCCGTAATGGTCGCATAACCTCTTGTGGTATTTTGAATAGAAATCCCGCCAATATCTTCTGCTGTAGAGACCACCCTAGCCTTAAAATTATCAGGGTAGAAAAAAGATTGCGCATGTGCAGAGTTGGCACAAATCAAAAGACCTACAAAACAAAAAAAACGCGAATATGTTGTCTTTAATAATTCCACAAATAATTCTCTATGCGAGCATTTTAAAATTTCAAAAACTACTCTAATGCATGTAATCTATTCCTCAATGCTTTTAATAAAATCCCTGCTCTGATTCACTAAAAAATCAATCAATTGAAACTCATTGTTTTTCTTAAGTAAATTTTTTGGGCTAACCTTGCTGTCTAAATAGTAAAGGAACGGTTCAATTTGTGCTGGAGACAATTGTAGGTCCTCAGTAAAAAAACGTTCTTCATAGATTAGTCTAAGCGCTTCGGACATTTTTAATACAGGCACAGCAGTAGGATTATTGCCATCCTTAGGTTGAAATAACAATTTAAAAATATTGACAAAATTTAAACCGTTTTGCATGCCTTGTACTGTTCCTGCTTCCGCAATATTATCCACTTCTGTACTGCGGTCTATTTCATAATCATAGCCTTTAAACTTCTCACTCTTTAGGGCCAAAAATTTCTCGGTATTCTCTGGGCCAACCACTACCTCATCCAAAGCAGTTACTTTCTCCTCAACAGCAACTACCAAACGCCTGTTTTCCAAAATTTCAGCTGTGATCAATACCGCAGTGATTTTATAATTAACCGCAGTAAAAACCAATTCGTCTCCTACAGCGACTTCAATTTCAAAAGAGCCGTCCTCATTGGTAATGGTCGCTAAACCAGCGGTGGTATTTAGTACGTTTTCATTGACTACATTATTCCCTCTATACATTACCTTACCTTTGAGCGGCACCCTATTTTGAGACCAAAGGCCCCATGAAATAAAAAGGAAAAAACATAAAAATAAATAAGCCTTTTTTAGTATCATAAATCAAAATATTTCATGTCACAGACATGGGTTAATACCTACCACCCTATAAAGAAAACCTATCTTAGTTAGAAATAAAAAAATAGGAAGGCCAAACTTTTGTTAATTTGTAAAAAATAATATTCGTGAAACACCTTATACTAGCCAGTACCAGCACACTACCCGATGAAAAATATTTGACTTATTTACTTCCAGAACTCAAAATATTTTTTAAAAATAAAAGCACCATCACTTTTATTCCCTATGCTAGACCCAATGGAATAAGTCACGACCATTACACCAGGCATGTGGCCCAAGCATTTTCCAAAATAGGAAAAAAAGTTAAAGGGCTTCACGAATACAAAGACCCCATAGCGGGCATCTCAGAGGCAGAGGCTATATTCACAGGAGGAGGGAATACCTTTATATTGGTCAAAGCCTTATACGATCTAGACATTATAAAACCATTAAAAAATATCATTCAAAAAGGGGTTCCATATCTAGGCTGTAGCGCAGGAAGCAATATCATTGGACAAAGCATGCACACCACAAATGATATGCCAATAACTATGCCACAAGACTTTAAAACACTTGGTGTAATACCCTATAATATTAATGCCCATTACCTAGATCCAATCCCTCATTTAAAACACAATGGAGAAAGCAGGGAAACCAGGATAAAAGAGTTCCACACCTATCATGACACAGACGTCATTGGACTTAGAGAAGGGAGCTATTTAGAGGTAATTGGTGCTGATATTTTTCTAAAAGGCCCCCATTCTGCCCGCTTATTTCAAAAAAATCAAGAGGCCAAAGAGGTCTCACAAATAGATGGAAAAGCAAAGGACTTATAAAACACTTCTAGTTCATTTAATCTTCCTAAAAAGACATATTACAGAGCTGCTTATAAAAAAGGGTCGTTTAGATCAGAAACGAGACAACATGTGCTTTTATAGATAAAAAGGCACACTTTATCTTATTTATCCCATTATCAGCCATTTGGATGGTAACTTATAAAAAAGCAACAAGATGAAGGCTTTATTTATATTCGGGTGGATGCTTCTGTGCTCCTTCTCCTCTGCACAAGTCAAAATAGGGGGAGATCCAAAAATAATTCACCCCCACTCTCTTTTGGAATTAAAAAGCAATACAAAAGCCTTGGTCTTAACAGTAGTTACGGACCTTGAAATGCAGGCCATCACACCCCTTAATGGCGCCTTAGTATTCAATATAGACCAAGGTTGCGTGTTTTTTTACCACCAAAGGTGGATGCCCCTATGCGAGTTCACCCCTCCAACAACACCTACTCCAGCAAGCTTCCAAAATATTTCGGAAAACAATTTTTTATTTACAAGCAGCAGTGGAGAACAGACCCTTATTGAGGTACCCTCAATAAATCACGGGCACGAAAATACTCTGACAGATGCAATCAGTCATACCCATGAGACTGAAAACTATGCATTATACAATCACAGTCATGCAACCCAAAACTTCGCGTTAAACACTCACACCCATGACTTTCCACTTACAACAACTGCATCTCATACCCATGATTATTCGAATTTTGCCTCGATAGATCACTCACACAACCTATCCAATACAACTGACACAACAAATCCATACCAAGGACTAAACCCATTAGATAGCCTTCAATTAAACCAATTCAGACAGGGAATTAAGGGAAGTCTTTGGCATACTGAAAGCAATGGCCTAGTGGGTGAGATAAAAAACAAAAGTCTAAACGCATTGGCTGTGTTTTGGGACCAAGACAAACAGAGGCTTGGAATAGGCACTATAAACCCCACGAACAAATTACATGTTGCAGGAGAAATTAGAAGCCAGGGATTCTCCAATTCAAATGGAAGTCAGAACGAGCCCAGTTATAGTTTTAAATCAGACACCAATACAGGTATATTCAGGGCAGCAGCAGATCAGTTGGCCTTTAGTACTAAAGGACAAGAACAGATGAGGCTCACCAAAGAAGGTCATTTGGCGATTGGAATATCTGCAACAAACTCCTTTTTAGAGGTCAATGGTGCACTTTCATTAAAAATCACCCAAAGCCATACACAAACCACCACCTTAAATGAAAACTACCATACCGTCATTTTGTATGAGGAAGTACAAACCATTGTTCTTCCAATAGCCTCAGAGAATAAAGGCAGGGTGTATTGTTTAAAAAATTTGAGCGGTCATGAAGTCAAAACAAACTTCCCATTTATAGGACTGAGCTACAGCGCTATTGCTGAAGATGTTTTTCCTCTAGGGGTTACTTGGATTCAAAGCGACGGAGAACACTGGCAACAAATCAGGTAAGTTATAAACTAAGTATCTAAAGCTACATTACTGAAAATCATTCAACAAACAGTGTATTTCAGAAAATTATACCCTAAACACTCTAAAATGCCCTTTAAGAAATACATTTCAAAACCGACAATACTCCTTGTGGTTGGTGGTTTTTTTAGCGGCCAATTTTTAAGATCCCAAGAGGTGACTGTATTTCACGAATCCGTCAGTATTGGTTCCCTGAACCCCTTTGTGCTATTTGGCAGTAGGCTAATCATTAAAAAATATCCTAATGATATTCATAGCATTCACTTTTCAGGACTTAAAAAACAAACCCTTGAATTAGTGCACGCTCAAAACATTAAAAACCTTTTCATACACAGGTCCAAAGGGATAGAGATCATTGGTGTGTTACGTCTCTCCAATACTTTAATACTGAACGGGCCTATAATAGTAAACGAACAAAGAGAGGGTCTTATTGAATTTGGAATAGACGCACTAATACAAAACAACCTACCCCCTTATTTCATTCAAGGCTGGGTAGGAATTAAAAACAAAAATGAATTTATTTTTCCTATTGGATCAGATAAAAAATTTATGCCAATAGGGGTAAATAGCGCTGGTTCAATTAAAAAAAATACAACTGGCCTAAGCCTTCAAATAAAAACAACAGTTGGGCAAGCAAACCAAAAATTTGGGAATACTTACAGTACTCAAAACTACCTTTCTAGGGCTGGAATTTCCGAAATGGATACCAATCACTACTGGGAAGTTCAATCCGAAGCTGCCCAATACATTCAGATTGAATGGCCCAGTGCACAAGCATTTTATACTGACCTAAACGTACAACACAAAGGAATAGCAGCCTGGAACAAAAGCACCCAAAACTGGCAGATACTCCCCCTAGAAATTAAAACTAGGGCAACTTCAATTGACACAGAAACTGCCATAGGTACTTCATTCCAGTCTCGCTTAAAAACACTTCCTTTTAAAGTGAGTGATTTCTCTAAATGGGTACTATGTGATTGCCGTGTAAAAGATCCCGAATACAAAGCGCTGGGTAATTTTCTCCTCACCTTAAATGAAGACCAAATAAACAACTCAATCAATCTATCCCAATACCCAAGAAGTAGACTGGTTAATTTTCAGTTGTATGACCGCTATGGTGTAATGCTATTTAAATTAAAATCAATGGATCCAAAATCATTGAAAGATCGTATTAAAAACAACACATCCTATACGGGCACTTATTTTTATATAGTACATTTAAAGGCACCTAAACAAATAGAACAGGGCTATATATATTTGATTAAAAAGTAAGATGAAATTAGAAATTAAGATCATAAATGCCGCGCAAACCTTTCCGGTAAGGCATCCAGAACTCAGAGAAGGAAAACCTGTTGAAAGTTGTGCTTTTGACGGAGACCTCCATGAAAGCACCCTCCATTTAGGGGCTTATTTAGGTTTAGAATTGGTTGGAGTGGCTAGTTTCATGAAGCAACCCGGCTATTTCCCCTCTGAAAAAAATCCTTTATTGGTACAGCACGAAAATAGCGCCCCAAAACAACTTTATGAAATGCAACTCAGGGGTATGGCTGTTTTAAAAGCCCATCATAAAAAAGGAATTGGTGCTGCTATTCTGCGTTTTGGAGAACGAAAAATAAATGAAAGGGGTCTCAGCGGTATATGGATGAATGCAAGAATAAAAGCAGTGGGTTTTTATGAAAAATTAGGCTATTGCATTCACGGAAATGAATTTGAGATTCAAGGGGTGGGTGCACATTTTAAAATGAGAAAAAAAATTGACAAATAGGCTGCCCTATTGTCTATTAGTGGTTAATTTTACACTTTAAACAAAAAATAGATGAATAAAAAGACACTTTTAATGATCCTAGATGGTTGGGGAAAATCTCCAGACCCTAGTATCTCAGCAATAGACCAAGCTAAAACCCCCTATATAGACCAATTGTACAAAGACTATCCAAATGCAAACCTGAGAACAGATGGAATGCATGTAGGATTACCTGAAGGTCAAATGGGAAATTCAGAGGTTGGACACATGAACTTGGGTGCTGGAAGAATTGTCTATCAGGATTTGGCTAAGATTAACTTGGCTATTAAAGAAAATAACCTCAAAGATCAAAAAGCAATCAAAGAGGCCTTTGCTTTTGCTATAGAAAACAACAAGCCTATTCATTTTGTTGGATTGCTATCCGATGGAGGGGTACACAGTCACAGCAGTCACTTAAGAGGACTTATTTTAGCAGCTAAAGAAGCAGGAGTTCAGGAAAGTTATGTACATGCCTTTACAGATGGTAGGGATGTAGATCCAAAAAGTGGTCGCGCTTACACTGAAGCACTCCTTCAATTTTGCAAGGAAACCCCTACCCAGTTAGCAACATTGATAGGAAGGTATTACGCCATGGACAGAGACAATAGGTGGGAACGTGTTAAAAAAGCATATGACCTTCTCGTTCACAGAAACGGTAGCCTTACTAAAGACCCAATTGCAGCAATTGAGGCCAGTTACGCCTCAGCGGTTACAGATGAATTCCTTGCGCCAATCATCAATGAAAATGCAGGGCCCAACAGCGCCATAAAAGAAGGCGATGTTGTCTTGTTTTTTAATTTCAGAACAGATAGAGGAAGGGAGTTAACCCAGGCTTTAAACCAGCAAGACTTTCATGAGCAAAACATGAATGCATTAGATTTATACTACGTTACCATGACCAATTATGACGCTTCTTTTAAAGGAGTCCATGTTATTTTTGACAAAGATAATATTGAAGAAACCTTGGGTGAAGTAGTGGCTAAGGCAGATAAAAAACAAATTAGAATTGCAGAGACAGAAAAATACCCTCATGTCACCTTCTTTTTTAACGGTGGTAGAGAAACTCCTTTTAAAGGAGAAACAAGGCTATTGTGCCCTTCTCCTAAAGTGGCCACTTACGACTTACAACCAGAGATGAGTGCCTATGATATTAGAGATGCCATTGTTCCTGAATTAGAAAAGGCAAGTGCAGATTTTATTTGTTTGAATTTTGCCAATCCAGATATGGTTGGGCACACTGGAGATATGCAAGCGGCTATTAAAGCCTGTGAGGTTGTAGACAGCTGTGCGCAAACTGTGATTGAAGCAGCCAAAAAACAAAACTATTCTGTACTGGTCATTGCAGACCACGGAAATTGTGATACCATGAGAAATCCGGATGGCTCGCCAAATACGGCTCACACGACCAATCCGGTACCATTCATATTGGTAGACAAAGACATTAAAAAAGTATCTAATGGTGTTTTAGGAGACATTGCACCCACCATATTGGCTTTAATGGGTATTCCAAAACCGGCTGTCATGACGGGGAAAAGTCTTATATAACTTTAGCATAAAACAGTAAGAATGATCAAGATAAAAACGGCAGCCGAGATTGAACTCATGAGAGAAAGTGCCCTCATTGTTTCAAAAACATTGGGTATGTTAGCTAAAGAGGTCAAACCAGGAGTAAGCACTTTGACCTTAGACGCTTTGGCAGAATCCTTCATCAGAGACCATGGCGCTGTTCCAGGTTTTCTGGGATTGTACGACTTTCCAAACACGCTTTGCATGAGCCCAAATGCACAAGTAGTTCACGGTATTCCAAATAACAAACCCTTAGAAGAAGGAGATATTATCTCCATAGACTGTGGCGCTTTAAAAAATGGCTTTTACGGAGACCACGCCTATACTTTTGAGGTGGGCAGTGTTGCCCCAGAGGTAAAAAAACTATTAGACATTACCAAAGCCTCTTTATACAAAGGAATTGAAGCATTTAAAGCGGGGAACCGCGTTGGAGATGTTGGTTTTGCCATACAAGAATTTACAGAGAAACACGGCTACGGTGTGGTCCGTGAATTGGTAGGACACGGCCTTGGCACAAGCATGCACGAAGATCCAGAAATGCCTAATTATGGCAGAAGGGGCAGGGGGAAAAAATTCATAGAAGGCATGGTAGTCGCCATTGAACCTATGACCAACATGGGTACCCATAGAATTAACCAGCTCAAAGATGGTTGGACCATCTTAACGGCAGACGGAAAGCCTTCTGCTCATTTTGAGCACAATGTAGCCCTAGTAAATGGGAAACCTGAGTTACTCTCTACCTTTGACTATGTCTATGAGGCATTGGGTATTAAATCTAACGAAGAAGCGCCTTTTAGAGCGGCTAAAAGGAGCCGCTAATAGGAGCTGATAAATAATCCATTTAAAAAAACCAAACCGATCAAATTTGCATAGATTATTGTAAAGGCCACACTCAAAGGAGAAAGCTAGAATTAATTCAAAAAACTTTGATAAAAATAAGCTTAATAAAGTACTAAGATGAATGGCACCTTTTTCACATGGATTCTCAATAAATTTCCAAGGCCCTTTTTAATTAAAGCCAGCTATTGGGCTAGGCCATTTTTGGCCTTTTATTTGCGTGGAAAAAAAATGACTGATCCTATAGATGGGAAGTCTTACAAGCGTTTTCTACCCTATGGCTATGGCATTTCAAGGCCCGGAGTTTTAGCCCCAGGGACTTTGTCCCTGGAAAGACACAGGTTACTGTGGCTCTTTTTAAAAGCAGAAACCAATTTATTCACCATTGCCCAGTCCGTTTTACATATGGCACCGGAGCAGGCGTTTTTTAAGCGTTTTAAAAAGCTAAAACACCTCAAATACACTACTGCAGACCTCTACTCTCCCCTTGCTATGGTGAAAGCAGATATCTGTAATTTACCTTTTAAAGATGGGGAATTTAGTGTGGTGCTGTGTAACCATGTTTTAGAACATATAGAAGACCACCAAAAAGCCATTTCAGAACTTTATAGGGTTATGAAGCCAGGGGGTTGGGGCATTTTTCAAGTTCCACAGGAACTCCATAGAGAAACGACTTTTGAAGACAATAGCATTAAAGACCCCAAAGAAAGGGCAGCAATCTTTGGTCAATATGACCATGTAAGGGTGTACGGAAAAGATTATGGAAATTTTTTAACTGCAGCAGGATTTGAATTTGAGGCCATAGACTACACCAAGGTGTTGGGCCCAGAAAAAGTAGCCCAATACGGACTGGCCGCAGGAGAGCTTATTCCGCTTGTTCGTAAACCGATAGTTTAAATCCTTCACTCATATACTGATCGAGGGCTCCGTCTGCATTTACATAAACCAAATAAACCTCAATTTCTTCAAGGGTGGCCGCAACTGCTATGGCCTTTTCATAACCCATGGCCATAAAAGCTGTGGCATAACCATCTGCCAAAGCACAAGTAGGAGCCAATACACTCGCAGCAAGCGTAGTGCTGTTCTCAGAATAGCCTGTAAGTGGGTTAATGGTGTGGACAAATTTTTCACCCGTTTCCGGATCTACCCTAAATTTTCTATAATTGCCAGAAGAGGCCAGCGCCCTATCTTTTAATTGTACTTTAACTATTGGATTGTTTCGGTCTTCATTTTTAGGGTGGTCTATACCTACAAGCCACTGCTTTTCAGAAATGGTATTGCGCCCTTTGGCCACCAATTCTCCGCCCAATTCAATGAGGTAATCAGCGACACCCAAACGATCTAAAACAAGGGCAATTCTATCTAAGGTATAGCCTTTAGCAATGGCATTAAAATCAAAGTATATGGCTGGATCGTTTTTCTCGATTTTACCGGAAGGCAACAGGGAAACTTTAGAAAATCCTACATAAGCCATAAGACTGTCTACACGATCGGGAGTCATTTCCAAAGCCTTCTCTGGGCCAAAACCCCAAGCGTTCACCAACGGACCAACAGTAGGGTCAAAATACCCTCCACTAGCCTTGTAAACCAACCCAGAGAGCTCAAACACTTCTCTAAACATAGGCTCAACTATAACAGCTGAATCTCCCCTATTAATTCTAGAAATATCAGAATCCGGCCAGTAGGTAGACATGGACTGGTTCACCACTTGCAAAAGAGAGTCCATAGCCGCTCTAGTGAGTAAGGGTGTTTTACTAATATAACTTATGCCGTAAGTAGTCCCTAAGGCACCTCCCTGCAATATTTGTTTTTCAGGAGTCTTTGGACCGCTATTACAAGCTATAAACAATAAAAACATTCCTAATAATACAACACTATTTTTCATCAGATACTGGAATTAGGCCCGCATAGGTTACCGTATAGGGGGCGTTTAAATACAAAGGTAAGCTAGGGTCTTCAATATTGTGTAAACCCACGCCTGCATAATAGGTATGGGCTTCAAATTTATCTGCGTGGGCTTTCATTTTAGCAGCAGTCTCAGCATCCATTTCATGGGGATTATCTGGATATACTACCGCACGTACCAAAATAAAGTGAAGCACTTTGTCTTTAAGACACACGAACTGAGGGTGTTTTTTAAGCTGGCTGTTTACTGCCATAAACTCATAACCGGATTCTTCAAGAGACTTACCCACGATGTTCATGGCTAAGTTGTGTAATTCTTGTGGGCTTAAGGGCGTCATAGATTAGTGTTAAGGGTAAAAAAAAAGCCGATACGAGTATCGGCTTTTATAAAAAGGTTTAACCTCCAAAATCATCAAAGCGAATATGCTCGTCTGGAATTCCGTAGTCTTCACCCATCTTTTGAACCGCTTGGTTCATGAGTGGTGGGCCACAGAAATACAATTCAATATCTTCAGGAGATTCGTGATTACTCAAATACTGGTCAATCACACAATTGTGGATGAATCCAACAAATCCGTCTCCATCTGCATCTATATCTCCTTTTACTTTCCAATTGTCTTCCTCCATGGGCTCCGAAAGCGCCATATAAAACTTAAAATTTGGAAATTCCGCTTCTAATTTTTTAAAGTGATCAATATAGAATAATTCTCTTTTAGAACGACCTCCATACCAGTAAGTCACCTTTCTATTGGTCTTTAATGTTTTGAATAAGTGGTATAAATGCGAACGCATAGGAGCCATTCCTGCTCCACCACCAACATAAAGCATTTCAGAATCTGATTCATTGATAAAGAATTCACCGTAAGGTCCAGAAATCACCACGTCGTCTCCTGGTTTTAAACCAAAAATATAAGAAGAGGCTACTCCTGGATTAACATCCATCCATCCGTTTTTAGCCCTGTCCCATGGTGGAGTAGCAATACGAACATTCAACATAATTTCTCTACCTTCTGCTGGGAATGAAGCCATTGAATAAGCTCTTTCCACTAACTCTGGATTTTTCATTACTAGTGGCCATAAGTTAAACTTATCCCACTCCGCTTGGAATTTATCTGGAGTCTCGTGCTCCTCAGGGTGTGCAGTAATGTCTATGTCTGCATATTTTACCTCACAGGCAGGAATTTCTATTTGAATATACCCACCAGCCTTGTAATTCATGTCTTCTGGAATCTCTACCACAAATTCTTTAATAAAAGAAGCCACATTGTAGTTTCTAACTACTTTTCCTGGCCATTTTTTAATACCAAAAACTTCTTCTGGGATGGTTATATCCATGTCTTGCTTCACCTTCACTTGGCAAGCCAAACGAGCTCCAGCTGTCAACTCTCTTTTAGAGAAATGAGGGGTCTCGGTAGGTAGGGCTTCTCCCCCTCCAGAATTCACATGACACTCGCACTGAATACAAGTACCTCCACCTCCACAGGCAGAAGGCAAGAATACTTTTTGATTTCCTAGAGTAGACAATAAGGTGCCTCCAGAGGCCACTTCAATTTTCTTTTCTCCATTAATGGTGATCGTTACAGGACCAGATGGTGATAATTTTTCTTTGGTAAACAATAAAACACTGACCAAAAGTAATAAGAGTACTAAAAAAGCAACAACAGTAATGCTAATGGTTCCTATGGTAGTGGTAGCTAAAATCATACTTATTCGTTTATTAGGTTATTAGTAGCAGGCGTTTCTTCCTGAACTGTTCCGTTTTCTTTTTGGGTAAGGTCTTGCTGAGTGGCATCGGCCGTAAGGCCAGACACTTCTTGAGTAGGCGCTACAGCAACCACTTCTTCTTGTGGTGCAGCTTCATCTCCTCCTGTCAACATTCCTCCAAAACTCATAAAACCAATGGCCATAAGACCTGTGATAATAAAAGTAATTCCAAGACCTCTAAGTGGAGCAGGTACGTTTGAATACCTGATTTTCTCTCTAATGGCAGCAATGGCTAAGATGGCTAAAAACCAACCAATACCAGAAGACAAACCGTAGTTAAAGGCCAATCCTAGGGTTTGAATGTCTCTAGATTGCATGAATAAGGATCCTCCAAGAATGGCACAATTTACCGCAATTAGAGGTAAGAAAATTCCCAAGGAATTGTACAGAGAAGGGCTGAATTTCTCTACTACTATTTCCACCAACTGTACCATAGTAGCTATGGTTGCGATGAATAATATAAAAGATAAAAAGCTCAAATTATAATCTGCGTATTCAGGGCCCAACCAGGCCAAAGCACCGTCTCTTAAAAGATACTGATCCAATAGCCAGTTCAGAGGAACGGTTACGGCCAATACAAATATTACGGCTGCGCCAAGTCCTACTGCTGTAGTTACTTTTTTGGAAACCGCTAGGTAAGAACACATCCCTAGGAATGTAGCAAATACCATATTGTCAATAAAGATGGACTTAAAAAATAATTCTATGTGTTCTAACATGATCTAGTCTGTATAATTGTTAGTTTTCTTCGATTAGTGCAGGGTTTCTTGAACGTTGTACCCAAATAATAATTCCTACAACGATTAGGGCCATTGGAGACAACAACATAAAACCGTTGTTCTCGTAACCAAATGCGTACAATCCTGTTTTTTCAATAGGATCTCCCAATACTTTTATGCCCAATAGTGTTCCTGAGCCCAATAGTTCTCTGAAGAAACCAATGACTACTAGGATAAATCCGTAACCAGCAGCATTTCCAATACCGTCTAAAAAAGATCGTTTGGGTCCATTGGCCAATGCAAAAGCTTCAAAACGTCCCATGATAATACAGTTGGTGATAATAAGCCCAACGAATACTGACAGTGTTTTACTCAATTCATAGGCAAAGGCTTTTAGTACTTGATCTACTACAATTACTAAAGTAGCTACTACAACCAATTGAACAATAATTCTGATTTTAGATGGAATAATGTTTCTCATTAAAGAGATCACTACATTTCCCATTCCCATAACAAAAAGTACCGATACGGCCATTACAATTGACGCTTCTAATTCTGCGGTGATAGCCAAAGCAGAACATATTCCCAATACCTGAATGGTAATAGGGTTATTGTCTGCTAAAGGATCTAGAATTAGAGCGGCGTCTTTTTTTGAAAGAATTCCCATGTTGTATTAATTAGATGCTATGGTTTGTAAAAAAGGTTTGTACAGTGAAATGCTTTGCTTGATCATTGCAGAAACACCGTCTCCAGTGATAGTTGCACCAGCAAGCGCGTCTACCTCGTTGTCTGTTTTGAGTTCATTGGCTGGATCATTATTCCCCTTTGCCACTGATATTCCAACATAATTACCGTTGTTTAAAATAGACTCTCCAATAAAATCATCCATGAAATAACGCTGCTTAATATTGGCACCCAACCCAGGTGTTTCTCCTTTATGGTCAAAATATACGCCTTGAACAATCATATTCTTATCTACAGCAACAAAACCCCAAATGGCGTCCCACAGTCCTTTACCTCTCATAGGAATAATATAAAATTCCTTGTTGTCTTTTTCACCAACAAAAACAGGTAATCTTCTGGTCTTACCAGCCTTTGCATTGCTCTCTTCTTTTTTGAGATCTATCAGGTATGCAGCGTCATTGGAAGTAACCTTATCTCCTTCTAAAACCAACTGATCCTTAATATAGGTATTAAATGCCTCAGCTACTTTATCTGTACCAATAAAGGAAACAGAACCTGAACCTTCGTTCTCGTTCACACCCATGGCATAGAGAATATTTTGTTGCTTCTCCAAACGCTCATTTTCACTGATTTTGGCGCTTAACGCCGATGCCAAAAAGGCCAATAACGCCCCTACAATTACTACCATCACAGCAGCAAAAGCAATCGTGTATGTATTTTTATCTGTATTAATTGCCATAACTAAACTGTTTCTACATTTAATGTTTTAAGGACACCATTTTTAGCGCGCTTTAAACGTTTTTTAATATTTCCTTGAACCACATAATGGTCAATAGTAGGTGCAAATACATTCATTAATAGAATGGCTAAGAACACGCCTTCTGGATAGGCTGGGTTAAATACCCTGATAAGCACAGAGATAAACCCAATAAAGAATCCGTAATACCATTTTCCTTTATTTGTTTGAGAACCAGTCACCGGATCTGTGGCCATATAAACAATACCAAAGGCCAAACCACCCACAATTAAGTGCTGCCAAAAAGCAAAGCTCATTAATCCGTAAAATTTACTGCTTTCAGTGATCCATCCTGCGTCTACTACCCCGTTAAAAATTAACCCCATAGTCAGTGCACCCAAAATGGCACTTAACATAATCCTCCAGCTGGCAATCTTAGTAAAAACTAAGAAAAGACCGCCTAACAAGATGAGGAAAGTAGAGGTTTCTCCTACAGAACCTGGAATAAAACCAAAGAACATTTCAGAGATAGAATAACTGTATTCAGATCCCCTTCCCTGAGCCAAATACCCCAAAATGGTTTCTCCTGAAATAGCGTCTACAGTTCCAGCCCTTTCTACTGCTTCGTGCACCCAAACTTTGTCTCCACTCATCCAAGTAGGATATGCAAAGAACAAGAAAGCCCTGATCGTTAAGGCTGGATTTAGAATATTCATTCCAGTTCCACCAAATACTTCTTTTCCTATCACTACACCAAATACCACTGCTACGGCTAACATCCATAAAGGAGTGTCTACTGGTACAATTAACGGCACTAACATTCCAGTTACTAGGTATCCTTCTTCTACCTCATGACCTTTAATCACAGCGAAAACAAATTCTACAGCTAGACCTACTCCATAAGACACCACCACTAAAGGAAGAACGGTTAAGGCGCCCATCCAAAAATTGTCAAAAGTGAGGAAATTACCTAAAATATCTAGTGTTCTTGGGGTACCGTTTGCAGCGTCAACCGCCGAATAATGTTGGTAACCCGCATTGAACATTCCAAAAATCAACACAGGAATAAGGGCTGTTATGACCGTATTCATGGTTCTCTTTAAATCATCTGCAACCCTAATATGGCCACCAGAATGGGTGGTTTCATTAGGGGTATACAAGAAAGTATGCAATGCATTAAACGCTGGAGCAACCTTCTTTCCTTTTAATTGCTCTTTAATTTCGTGTAATTTGTTCTTAAAGCTCATATTAACCTATTTCTTTTTGTAAAAAGTCCAATCCTTCTCTAATAATTTGTTGGTGCGGTTGTTTCGAAATACACACAAACTCAGTCAAGGCAAAGTCCTCTGGTGCCACCTCATACAAACCTAAGTTTTCCATTTCATCCAAATCTTTCACCATACAGGCCTTTAAAAGTTGTAAGGGATAAATATCTAAAGGAAATACTTCTTCATAACCTCCGGTCACAACAAAAGCCCTGTGCTCCCCATTGGTGTTAGTGTCTAAATCGTATTTTTTCTTTGGAAACAACCAAGAGAATGTCAATGCTCTTGTGGTAGACACCTTATTAAAAACGGGTTTGTTCCATCCAAAAAACTCATAATCATCTCCCTCTGGAAGCGCTACCACACTGTTATTTTTATAACCCAAATGCCCGTCTGCACTACTCGTCTTTCCAGTGAGTACGTCTCCGTTTATCAACCTATAATTATCTATAGTGGTTCCAGCACTTTTTAATATCGGGGCCAACTCTGCACCAATAAGTGCGGAGAAATATTGTGGGTTTTCTATTACTGAACCACCTAGAGAGAACGTTCTAGAGGCATTAAAAACTCCTGTTTCTAAAAGATTCCCTAAGATCAATAAGTCCTGAGCAGCTAACGTCCATACTACTTCTCCTTTATTAATAGGATCAATCTTGTTGATCTGAGTACCCACCAAACCTGCTGGGTGTGGACCAGATACCACATGTACCTCACAATCCTTAAGACCTGCCATTGGGGCGTTGTTTCCAGAAACGGACACATGAACTTTAGCTGTTGTTAAGGCGGCTAAAGCAGTTACTGCCTTTTGCAACAAAACCTCTTGACCTGAAAGCACATAATCCAAATCGGCTGCTAGTGGGGCTGTGTTATGGGCAGAGATAAAAATAGCCTTTGGTGCTTGTGATGGGTCTGCCACTATATCGTATGGTCTTTGCTTTACAAAAGGCCAAAAACCACTGGCCAGTAAATAAGTTTTAATTTCTTCTGAAGATGCTTTAGAAACATCTAAAACAGGGTGCGTTACAGGCGTCTGGTCCGCTCCAGGGGTTATGGTCAAAGAAATGATCCTTCTTCTAGCGCCGCGCTCTACAGTAGTAAGCACACCACTCACAGGAGAAACTACTTTAACGGCTTCGTTGTTTTTATCGAAAAACAACGGCCCTCCAGCTTGAACCTCACCGCCTTCTTTAACAATTAATTTGGGTGTTAAACCGTGAAAATCTTCTAATGAAACCTTATATGTTGCACTTAACTTGGTTGGATTGGTTTGCGCCTTAGCAGCACCTACCAATTTAATATCCAATCCTTTCTTAATTCGGATGTCTTTAGACATATGTTCAATAACCTTAGGTTAATAAAAATTCAGCGCAAATTTACCACATAAAGAAAAGTTTTCATAATAATTAACGATAAATTTAAGAGATTCGTTCAACGGGTTTTAAAAAGACCTATTTTGTTTATCTTTAAACCACAAAATACCCGCTAAATGCCTGATTTAATTAAACATTTTAAATTTTTGCTCTCCATGTCTCTCTTGGGGTTTTGCTTACAATTAACAGCCCAAAGATTGGAAGAAGTCAGTCCTCCAGCCTCACTGAGGACCCTTATTTTTAAAAGTGGTCAAGAAGACCAATTTCCCATCATAAAACTGGGGGAAAGCATTCGCTTACAATTCGACGATCTTCAGGCGAATGAAGAAGACTACTACTTTAAAATCATACACTGCACCGCACAATGGACGCCTTCTGATTTATTAAAATCACAATACTTAGATGGCTTAGACAACCAGCGCATAATAGATCACAAAAATAGCTATAATACTCTAGTGCCCTATTCCCACTTTAACTTAGTTATCCCAAATGAAAATCTGCGCCTAAAGTTGTCTGGAAACTATATGCTACAAGTATTTAACACTTACGATGAGATTCAATTCTCCAGAAGGTTTTTAGTGTACGAAGACCTAGTTGGGGTCCAAGCAGCCATTAAAAGGAGTAGGACTTTAGCCTACCTCAATAGCAAACAGGTGTTACAGTTTAGCGTAAACACTCAAAATATAAACCTCAACCAACCTGCCAAAGAACTGGAAATAGTTTTACTCAAAAACTACCAATGGAATACCCAGATAAGTGGGATCCAACCAATGTTTAACAATGGAAACACACTGGTGTACGACTACGACCAACCCACCAGCTTTTGGGGTGGAAATGAGTACTTGAATTTTGACACCAAAGACATGAGGGCTGCCACTGCAGCCATTCAAGAAGTCCGTCTAGAAGATATATACGAGCATTATTTGTACCCCAACACCCCAAGAAACAATAAACCCTACACCTATTTTCCTGATGTAAATGGAGACTTCATACCTAGAACGCTTCAAGGCGCACTCCCCGAGAGGGAAGGAGATTATACCTGGGTTCATTTTAGTTTAAAACCTAATGGCAAAGGCAATTCAGAGACCTATATTTATGTATTGGGGAAATTCAACAACTATACGCCTAGTCCAGAATACTTATTGACCTACAATGCCACTCAGAAAATGTATCAGGCACGAATTTTATTCAAACAAGGTTTTTATAACTACAGTTATGCGTTGAGCCCTGTCCTTTATGAAACTGGTTTTTCAGACACCTCTCTTGAAAACAAGACATATTTAGATGAAAACGGTATTGACGGAAATTTTCATTTCACTGAAAACCAATACCAAATACTTGTCTACTTCAAGGGATTTTTGGACCAACACCAAAGGTTGGTTGGTATTGGCAGTGCAAACTCCATGAATATTAACGACCAATAATTAAAGGTTTTGCTGTACTGTACTTCCTTGCTCAAAACAGCCACAATCCAAATATTAAGACACCCAACCAATAAGTGTCCAGTGTGGGCTTAAAGAAGTTCACATGAGAGTGGTTGCAATTTTTTAGGCTCCATATTATTTGTACTTTTGTAAAAGATTAAAATTTTAAAGAAAATATTACCACTATGGGCAAAGGCTTTTTTCAAGTACCAGTAGCATACAACGAACCAATTAAAACATTCGCTCCCGGATCACCAGAGCGCGAAGCAGTTTTAGCACAATACAAATCTTATTACCATGGAACGGTAGACGTTCCTATGTATATAAACGGAAAAGAGGTGCGCACTGGAAACACCAGAAACATGACGCCTCCACACGACCATAAACACGTTGTGGGACAGTACCATATAGGGGAACAAAAACATGTTCAAGAAGCCATTGACACTGCTCTTGAAGCTAGAACCCAGTGGGCTGCTATGCCATGGGAACAAAGGGCCGCAATATTTTTAAAAGCAGCTGAATTATTGGCGGGACCCTACAGGGCTAAAATTAATGCAGCTACCATGATTGCGCAGTCTAAAACCATTCACCAAGCTGAAATAGATGCAGCCTGTGAATTTATAGACTTCTTGAGATTCAATGTCTCTTATATGCAAGAAATCTACGAGCAGCAACCAGAATCTGCAGAGGGTATCTGGAACCGTGTTGAATACAGGCCATTAGAAGGCTTTGTCTATGCCATTACCCCGTTTAACTTTACGGCTATTGCAGGAAACCTTCCAGCAAGTGCTGCCATGATGGGAAATGTAGTGGTTTGGAAACCATCTGACAGCCAAATCTTTTCTGCCAAAGTAATCATAGATGTGTTTGCAGAAGCAGGACTTCCTGCAGGAGTCATTAACGTGGTATTTGGAGACCCTGTAATGGTTTCTAACACTGTATTAGCAAGCCCTGACTTTTCAGGACTGCATTTCACGGGATCTACCTCAGTGTTTAAAGCCTTGTGGAAACAAATCGGAAACCAAATAGAGACCTATAAAACCTATCCAAGAATTGTAGGAGAAACAGGGGGTAAAGATTTTATTATCGCACACCCAACAGCCAATCCTCAGCAAGTAGCTACCGCTATGGTGAGAGGGGCTTTTGAATTTCAAGGCCAAAAATGTAGCGCCGCTTCTAGAACATATCTACCAAAATCTATTGCTCAGGAAGTGCTAGATTCTGTGAAAAAGGATGTAGCGAGCATGAAAGCACCGGGTTCTCCAGAAGACATGGGTAATTTTGTGACTGCCGTAATTCACGAGGGTTCTTTTGACAAGTTAGCGTCTTATATTGATCAGGCCAAGGCCGATGTCGATGCCGATGTAGTGATTGGAGGAGACTACGACAAATCTAAAGGATACTTTATTTCCCCTACGGTAATATTAACTACAAACCCACATTACAAGACCATGGAAACCGAACTTTTCGGTCCAGTTCTCACGGTCTATGTATATGAAGACGCCGCTTGGAAGGAGACTTTAAAATTAGTAGACGCTACCTCTGAGTACGCATTGACAGGTGCAGTGATCTCTACAGACCGTTACGCCATTACAGAGGCCACCGAAGCACTTCAAAATTGTGCTGGTAATTTCTATATCAATGACAAACCAACAGGGGCTGTAGTAGGCCAACAACCTTTTGGAGGTGCAAGAGCATCTGGAACGAATGACAAAGCAGGTTCTGCTCAGAACTTATTGCGTTGGGTGTCTCCAAGGCTCATTAAAGAAACCTTTGTTACCCCTGTAAATTACAGATACCCCTTTTTAGGTGAATCATAGCTGTTTATACCTGTCTCTTATACACATCTCCGAGCCCACGAGACCTCTCTACATCT
>OJHK01000097.1_pt1 | contig 79258 bp, 71 predicted proteins | sample 1595161 | NCBI WGS metagenome assembly OJHK01 (sample SAMN05416842, study PRJEB24817) | seawater metagenome | isolation source: Sea water | place: Canada:Atlantic | collected 2013-07 | reverse complement strand
CCTCCACCCCGGCAAGTCCTGCATGGTTGCAGGAGGAGCATTCAAACATACAAGCCCCCTTCCAGGGGGCGAACCGTGCGCAGCACGGCATCGACCGAAGGGCGATCAGGCATCTCAGCGTGCGACAGGTTTCAGAAAATATTTCGCAGCGGAAATGTTTCCCTCGCCAAGACTCGGGTTCGCGCCGCGAGCGGCGCTCCTACAGTGGCCTTGTCGTTTTCTCGCCATTCGCCACTGATTTATTTCAACAATTTCTGCTTCAGATACTCCCGGGTGCTTTGCACCATGGCGTAGAAGGCGGGAATCATCGGCGTGCCGATCAGAAGCGCGGCCAGCATGCCCCACATCACCGTATGCCCCAGTGAAAGCTGGCTGAACATGCCGGCGCCGCTGGCAAAGGCCAGCGGCAGGATGCCGAGTACAAAGGACAGGGCGGTCATGCACACGGCGCGGAAGCGCAGGCGCCCGGCTTCGGCGGCGGCTTCCAGAATGGACAGCCCCTCCTGCTCGCGCCGTTCACGGGCGAACTCCACAATCAGGATGGCGTTTTTGGCGGCCAGGCCGATCAATAACACCAGCCCCACCTGGGCAAACAGGTCCAGCGCTCCCAGCTGCGGGATGCCGATCTGTCCCACCATCAGCAGCCCGCCGATGGCCCCGGCCACCGCGATGGGTACCACCAGGATAATCGCCGCCGGCACCGACCAGCTTTCGTATTGCGCCACCAGGAACAGGTAGATGAACACCATGGCCAGGGCGAAGGCGATACCAATCTGGTTGCCGGCCTTGCGCTCCTGATAGCTCTGTCCGGTCCATTCCACCTGATAGCCCTCCGGTAATACCTCGGCGGCCACGCGTTCCAGTTCGGCCATGGCATCGCCGCTGGAGACGCCCTCGCCGGGCTGGGCGCGGAGAATGGCGGAGCGGTACAGATTGAAGCGGTTGGTGATGTCTGCACCCAGCACCGGTTCGGTGGTGAGCAGGGTGGACAGCGGCACCATGTTGCCGTTGCTGCTGCGGGCATAAAGCCGTTCGATATCCTTGAGGTCGGAGCGGTAGGCCGGGTCGGCCTGCATCATCACCCGGAAGGTGCGCCCGAACAGGGAGAAGTCATTGATGTAGCTGGAGCCCAGCTGGCTCTGCAAGGCAGAGAAGATGTTGGTCAGCGGTACCTGCAAGGTCTTGGCCTTGTTGCGGTCAATATCGATGCGGTACATGGGCACGTTGGCCCGGAAGCTGGTGGAGGCGCTGCCAATCAATGGCGACTGGTTGGCTGCCGCGGTGAGGATTTGCATGGCCCCGGCCAGGTCCGCATGGCTGCGGCCCAGGGTGTCTTCCAGCACCAGTTCCAGGCCGCCCACGGCGCCCATGCCCGGTACGGAGGGCGGCGGGAAGGACTGGATCTGGGCTTCGGGAATGGTCTGGTAAGCCTGCTGGGTTACCCGTGCCGAGACGGCCAGGGAGATGTCCTTGAAGTCCGGTCTTTCATCCCAGTGCTTGAGTACCACGAAGCCGGTACCGCCATTACTCTGTACCCCGCCGGTGAGCATGGAGAAGCCGGCAATCATGGTGGCCGATTCCACCGCTGGATCATTGTCGAGCATGCGCTGCACCTGCTCGATAACGGCTTCGGTGCGGTTGATGGACGCCGCATCCGGCAGCTGCACATTCACTAGCAGCAAGCCCTTGTCTTCCATGGGCACAAAACCGGTGGGCACGGCGCGGGCGCCAAAGAACAGGCCCACCATGATCAGCGCATACAGCACCAGAGTCAGGCCGCGTCGGCCCAGCAGGCCACCGACCACCCGGGAATAGCCCAGGGTGATTTTGGCAAAGCCCTTGTTGAAAGCGCGATACCAGGCGGGCTCACTGTCTTTGCGGCGCAGCACCAGGCTGGCCACGGCCGGGCTCAGGCTTAATGCACAGATGGAGGAAATCACCACGGCCACGCAGATGGTCACCGCGAACTGGTTGTACATGATGCCGGTGATGCCGGGCATCAACGCCACCGGTACAAACACGGCCAGCAACACCAGGGTGGTGGCGATGATCGGTCCGGTGACCTCTTCCATGGTACGGGTGACCGCGTCACGGGTGGAAATGTCCGGGTCTTCAAGCAGGTGCCGGTCGGTGTTTTCCACCACCAGGATGGCATCATCCACCACGATGCCGATGGCCAGGATCAGGCCAAACAGAGTGATGGTGTTGATGGACATGTCCGCCACCAGCATGATCGCCAGGGTCCCGATCAGGGACACGGGAATCACCACCGTGGGGACCAGGGTCGGGCGCCAGTCACCGAGGAAAATAAAGGTGATCAGGATGACCAGACCCACCGCCATCAGCAGCGAGGTGGTAACCTGCTGAATCGCCACTTCCACATAACGGGTGGTGTCGTAGCCGATGGCGTATTCGAGCCCGTCGGGGAAGGTTTTGCTCTGTTCTTCCAGGGCCTGCTTGAGGGCATCGCCGGTGGCCAGGGCGTTGGCCCCCGGTGCCAGATAGGCGGCCATCACCGTGGTGGGGTGGTTCTGGTAGTTGGCGGCAATGCTGTAGGAAAGCTGGCCCAGCTCAATGCGCGCCACATCCCCCAGTCGCACCATGGCGCCGTTCTCGTCGGCACGCAGGATGATGTTCTCGAATTCCTTCACATCCTTGAGTCGCCCTTCCAGCTGCAGGGCATACTCGGTGCTCAGCTTGCCGTCGAAAGGCGGTGCGCCGATCTTGCCCGCGGGGACCTGCACATTCTGTTCGCGCAGGGCATTGGAAATATCGTCCGGGGTAATGCCCAGTGCGGTCATCTGTGGCGGGTCCATCCACAGGCGCATGGAATAGTCTGCAGAACTGAACACGCTCACATCGGACACGCCCTCTACCCGCTTGAGCGGGTTCTGCACATTGAGCAGGCTGTAGTTGGCGATGAACAGTTCATCCAGCGAGCCGTCCGGGGAATACAGGTTGATGGTGAAGAGAATGTCCGGGGAACGCTTGTCGATGGTCAGGCCCTGGGCGCGGACTTCTGCCGGTAGCGAGGGCTCGGCCAGCTTGACCCGGTTCTGCACCCGCACCAGGGCCATGTCCGGATCTTCACCGACCTCGAAGGTCACCGCGAGACTGTAGCTGCCATTATTGGATGAGCTGGACGACATGTATTCCATGCCTTCCACCCCGTTGACCACATCTTCGATGACCTGCCCCACGGATTCTTCCATGATCGCGGCGGACGCACCGGGCCAGCTGGCACTCACGGAAATTTGTGGTGGCGCCACTTCCGGGTATTCGGAAATGGGCAGCAGTTTCATGGCCAGCAGGCCGGTGAAGGTAATCACCAGGCCCACCACCATGGCCAGTTTGGGTCGCTGGATAAAGACGCCACTGATCACGGGGCAGTACCCCCGTTGTTGTCCGTCGCCGCTGGCGCGTTCGTTTTGTCGGTGTCTTCGTTCTGATCTTTTTGGGGCTGGCTACCGGTATGGGGATCGGTGGCTGGCTTGTAGTCAGAGACCTGGACTTCACTGCCGGGGCGCACTTTCTGGATGCCGCGCAGGATGACTTTTTCCCCGGCCAGCAGCCCTTCGGTGACCAGCACATTTTCGCCGAAGCGGTCGCCGGTCATCAGGTTGTTGCGCAGCACCAGATTGTTGGTGTTGACGGTAAAAACATAGGTGCCTTGTTGATCCACCTGCAGGGCCGCCTGGGGAATCATCAGTCCGCTCAGGCTTTGCTTGAGTCGCACATGGGCCTGCACAAACATGCCAGGGCGAAGCAGGTCACGGGGGTTGGGCATGGCCGCGCGGACTTCCACGGTGCCGGTGTTGCTGTCCACCCGGTTGGAGACGTAAACGATGTTGCCGGTGTAGGGATACTCGCTGCCGTTGGGCAGTTCCAGGCCCACTTCAATCTCTGAAGGCTTGGGCTGGTTGTCGCTCATGGCCGCTTCGGTGAGCAGTCGCTCGGGGATCTGGAAAACCGCCTGCATGTCGTTGCCACCCACCAGGGTGGTCAGGGTACCGAAACCGGGGCTGACCACATCGCCCACCGAGGCGATGGAGCGCCCTACGCGACCGGCCTGGGGGGCCTCGATATGGGTATAGGACAGATCCACCTGGGCACTTTCCCGTGCCGCCCGGGCAGATTGTTCGGCGGCTTCGGCTTCCTGCTGGCGGGCCTTGAGGGTGTCGTATTCGGAATCGGAGATATAGCCCTTGTCCACCAGCTTGTTGGCGCGGGAAAAGTTGCTTTTGGCTTCCGCCAGAGTGGCCTTGGCGCGCTCATGTTCGGCCTTGGCCCGCGACAGGGCCGCCTTATAGGGCGCCGGGTCGATATCGAACAGGGGCGCACCGGCTTCCACCGTGTCGCCCTCGCGGAAATGCACGGCAGTGAGCTTGCCGGATACTTGAGCGGTGATGTTCACGTCACTGCGCGAATCAATCCGGGCGGTGAAAGTGCGTTCGGGCTGGTAGAGCTGCTCGCTGGCGGTGACCACAAACACTTCCGGTGGCGGTGCTTCGGTGGCGGGCGGCTCTTCACAGGCAGCTAAAGCGAGAAACAGGACGGGCAAACCAAAACGAGTCAAACGCATGGGGGTGAAATCTCCGTGTCAGGCCGCTGCGCGTGGCAACCGGTTCCCTTTGTTGTTGTGTGCATTGTCACCTTACCACCATATGGTGGTAAGAGAATGACGTTGTGAATAGGATATTGAGAAGGCGTCAGCGGGGCGGCCGATGTCGTTATCAACAGCTGAGCATTGGCTATTTGAACTATTGTTCTGGCTATGGCGTTTGATAAAAACTATCGGCGCATTTGCCAAAGCCAACTGGCCGGGGGCGAGGGTTAAGGGATATAACTGAATCAACAGCTAACACACACTCAAACAGGGAGAGAGTCATGGCTGATGCAAGTCAATGCCCGATGCATGCCGCGGGTGGTGGAACAACCAACAAGGACTGGTGGCCCAACCAGTTGCGTCTGGATCTACTCAACCAGCATTCCTCACTGTCGAACCCCATGAATGTGGATTTCGATTATGCCAAGGCATTCAATAGCCTGGATCTGGAGGCGGTCAAAAAAGATCTGCACGCGGTAATGACCGATTCACAGGACTGGTGGCCGGCGGATTTCGGCCACTACGGTGGGCTGTTCATTCGGATGGCCTGGCACAGCGCCGGCACCTACCGGATTGGTGATGGGCGTGGCGGCGGCGGTCGCGGCCAGCAGCGTTTTGCCCCGCTCAATGGCTGGCCGGATAACGTCAATCTGGACAAGGCCCGCCGACTGATCTGGCCGGTGAAACAGAAATACGGCAGCAAGATTTCCTGGGCGGATCTGATCATTCTTACCGGTAACGTGGCACTGGAATCCATGGGCTTTAAAACCTTTGGTTTTGCCGGTGGTCGTGAAGATACCTGGGAACCGGATCAGGACGTGTACTGGGGCCGCGAAAAAGACTGGCTCACCAATGACACCCGGTTCTCGGATAAGCGAGACCTGGAGAATCCTCTCGCAGCCACCATGATGGGGCTGATCTATGTGAATCCGGAAGGTCCCAATGGCGACCCGGACCCGAAGGCTGCCGCCCACGACATTCGTGAGACGTTTGCGCGCATGGCCATGGACGATGAAGAAACCGTTGCCCTGATTGCCGGTGGTCACACCTTCGGTAAAGCCCACGGTGCCGGTGACCCGGAAAAAGTCGGACCTGACCCGGAAGACGCCGGGCTGGCCGAGCAAGGCTTCGGCTGGCGTAGCAGTGTCGGTGCCGGCAAGGGTGACGACACCATGGGCGGTGGCCCGGAGGTGACCTGGTCGCAGACGCCGACACAGTGGAGCCATTACTTCTTTGAAAACCTGTTCGGTTTCGAGTGGGAACTCACCGAGAGCCCGGCCGGTGCCAAGCAGTGGGTAGCGAAGGACGCTGAACCGCAGATGCCCTATGCCCAGGACAAGAGCAAGAAGCACAAGCCGATGATGCTGACCACGGACTTGTCGCTGCGCTTTGATCCGGCCTACGAAAAAATCTCCCGGCGTTTTTATGAAAACCCGGACCAGTTTGCCGATGCCTTTGCGCGGGCCTGGTTCAAGTTGACCCACCGTGACCTGGGGCCGCGTGCCCGCTACCTGGGCCCGGAGATTCCCGACGAGGAGCTGATCTGGCAGGACCCGGTGCCCGAGGTGGATCATGAGCTGGTGGACGACAAGGACATTGCTGCACTGAAGAGCAAGATCCTGGATTCCGGCCTCAGTGTGTCCGAGCTGGTGTACACCGCCTGGTCGTCTGCTGCCACCTTCCGTGGCGGTGACAAGCGTGGCGGTGCCAACGGTGCCCGTATCCGTCTGGCCCCGCAAAAAGACTGGGAAGTGAATCAGCCGGAGCAACTGGCCCGGGTATTGAAAACCCTGGAAGGAATTCAGGCCGATTTCAATAGCGGTAACAAGAAGGTGTCGCTGGCGGATCTGATCGTGCTGGGCGGCTGTGCCGCCATTGAAAAAGCGGCCAAGGCGGCCGGCATGGACATCACCGTTCCGTTTTCACCGGGGCGTACCGATGCCAGCCTGGAGCAAACCGATGTGGCGTCGTTTGAACCGCTGGAACCTAAAGCGGACGCATTCCGCAACTACCAGCAGGCACGCTTCTCCATGGGCGGCGAGCATCTGATGGTTGACCGCGCCCAGCTGCTCACGCTGACGGCGCCGGAAATGACGGTGCTGGTTGGTGGCCTGCGCGTGCTGGGTGCCAACTACGGTGGCAGCGACCTGGGTGTGTTCACCGACAAGCCCGGGACCCTGACCAACGACTTCTTCGTGAACCTTCTGGACATGGGCACCGAGTGGAAGCCGGTATCCGACGATGAAGAAACGTTTGAAGGGCGCGACCGCAACAGCGGTGAGCTGAAGTGGACCGGCAGCCGTGTGGACCTGGTGTTCGGCTCCAATTCAGTATTGCGTGCGCTGGCGGAGTTGTATGCCTGTGCCGATGCTCAGGAGAAGTTCGTCCACGATTTCGTGGCCGCCTGGACCAAGGTGATGGAACTGGAGCGCTTTGACCTGAAGTAGTGCCTTGTTTGTCACTGCAAAATGAAACGGCGCGCTGGCAACAGCGCGCCGTTTTTTTATGGTTTATCGCGTACTTTGGATACCCGACGCCGAACGCCAACCGCGAAAGCCACACAAACAGAAAAAAACCAGCTGCAGGAATGCCGCAAAGCGGAGTAACGCAGGCAGTTCCGCGCTGCCCAAAGGGTGAGCGAAGCGAGGGCGTTGCAAGTAGACGGATCCAGCGGTCGACCGGGCCCCATTCCCGGTATCTTGGGTAACAGGAAAGTTATTCCAAGGCATGTCGTCTTGAGCATAGTTTATTGCGTAATCGGGGCTGTTCAATGCGGGCTGATTGGGTAAGGCTGTGAGGCAAATGCCGAAAGCCTCGGCAGGGTGCTTATACAAAGAGTGCTTATAACAATGGGAGAGAACACCGTGTCCGCATTACCTGAATACCGCTCGTTCGATGTTGCCGTGGAAAACCATATTGCTCACGTGCAGTTCAGTCGCCCTGAAGCGCTGAATAGCATGAACAAGGATTTCTGGCTGGAGTTGCCCCGTTGCCTGCGGGATATCGAGACGGGGACAGACGCTCGCGTGGTGGTGATTTCTTCCACCGGCAAACACTTTTCTGCAGGCATGGATCTGGCGGTGTTTTCCGACCCCAGCGGCGCCCCCATGGGTGGCGACCAGGGGCGAATGGCAGAAAACCTTCGCCGGGTGGTGCTGCAGCTGCAGGATTGTCTGAGTGTCTTGGAGCAGGTGCGTATTCCGGTGCTGGCGGCGATCCAGGGCGGATGTATTGGTGGTGCACTGGATCTGGTCTGTGCGGCGGACAGCCGCTACTGCACAGAGGATGCGTTCTTTACCATCAAGGAAACCCCGCTGGGGATGACCGCAGATGTGGGCACGCTGCAGCGTCTGCCGAAGTTGATGCCCCAGGGCCTGGTGCGGGAGCTGGCCTATACCGGTCGCAAGTTCGGCGCCAGGGAAGCGCTGGAGCAAGGGCTGGTCAACAGTGTTTATGGTAACGCGGAGGATATGCTGACGGCGGTGATGGCCATTGCTGCGGAGATTGCGGCGAATTCCCCGCTGGCCGTGACCGGCTGCAAGGAAATGCTCAATTTCAGCCGCGACCACAGTGTGGAAGACAGCCTCAAGTACATGGCCACCTGGCAGGCGGGCATGTTCCGCCCCGATGACATGATGTTGACGTTCCAGGCCCAGGCGCAAAAACAACAGGCTGAGTACCCGGATTTGGTGCCGATTAAAGAATTGTTTGAGGCCTAGTGAACGGTTACAGAAAAGAACGGCGGCGCAAGTTGCGCCGCCGTTATAAAGGCTACCTTTACCTTTTGGGTATCCGGTAGCGAGGGTTGCTTAGAAGCGGTTGCGGTCCAGGTTCATCACCTTGGTCCAGGCGGCCACAAAGTCGTTGACGAACTCATCGTCGTTATCGTTCAGGGCGTAGTACTCAGCCACTGCGCGCAGTTCCGCGTTGGAAGCGAAGATCAGATCCACCGGCGTGGCGCTCCACTTCTGCTCGCCGCTCTGGCGGTCCATCCCTTCATACAGCCCTTCGTTCTCTGCGGACGGTTGCCACTTCGTGGACATGTCCAACAGATTCACGAAGAAGTCGTTGGTCAGAGTGCCGGGCTGGTCGGTGAAAACACCGTGGTCACTGCCGTCAGCATTGGCATCCAGGGCGCGCATGCCACCAACCAGTACCGTCATTTCCGGAACCGACAGGGACAGCAGATCGGCCTTGTCGACCAGGCTGTTGGTGGGTGACATGACGGCGTCTTCACTGAAGTAGTTACGGAAGCCATCGGCTTTGGGTTCCAGGTTGGCGAAGGAGCTCGCGTCGGTCAGTGCCTGGGTGGTGTCGGCACGGCCGGGTGTGAACGGCACCTCAATCTCATAACCGGCATCGTCGGCGGCTTTCTCAATCGCTGCGGCACCACCCAGCACGATCATGTCGGCCAGGGAGACCTCGCTGTTGCGGAACAGGCCGCCTTTGTTGAACTCAGTGCGAATTTCTTCAAGCGTGTTGAGTACCTTGTCGAGTTCTTCCGGGTTATTCGCCGGCCAGTCCTTCTGCGGTGCCAGGGCAATGCGGGCGCCGTTCGCGCCACCGCGCATGTCGGACCCACGGAAGGTGGAAGCGGAGGCCCATGCCGTGCGGACCAGTTCCTGAACCGTCAGCCCGGACGCGAGAATCTCTTCCTTCAGGTCATTCGCCTGGCCGTCAGAAATGAGTGGATAATCCACTTCGGGGATGGGGTCCTGCCAGATCAAGGATTCTTCCGGGACATCCGGGCCCAGGTAACCGGCACGCGGACCCATGTCGCGGTGGGTCAGCTTGAACCAGGCGCGGGCAAAGGCGTCTTCAAACTGGCTCGGATCTTTCTGGAATCGCTGGGCAATTTCCTTGTATTCCGGATCGAACTTCAGGGCCAGGTCGGTGGTGAACATGATTGGCGCGTGCCGTTTTCCTTCGATGTGGGCATCGGGCACCAGGTTGGCTGCCTGACCGTTAGCGGGAATCCACTGGATGTGGCCGGCGGGGCTTTTGGTTTGCACCCATTCATAGGCGAACAGGTTATCCAGGAACTGGGTGGTCCAGGCGGTGGGGTTCACCGACCAGGCGCCTTCCAGGCCACTGGTGATAGTGTCTGCGCCCTTGCCGGTGCCGCAGTTGTTTTTCCAGCCCAGCCCCTGTTGCTCAGTGGGGGCGGCTGCGGGTTCGGCTTCCAGGCATTCTTCCGCTTTGTGGGCGCCATGGGCCTTGCCGAAGCTATGGCCCCCGGCAATCAATGCCACCACTTCTTCATCGTTCATGGCCATGCGGCCAAAACTCTGGCGGATGTCCTGAGCGGCGAGTAGCGGATCCGGTTTTCCGTTGGGGCCTTCCGGATTGACGTAGATTAGGCCCATCTGTACGGCGCCCAGTGGTTTTTCCAGCTTGCGGTTTTCGTCGTGACGTTCGTCACCAAGCCACTCGGTTTCCGAGCCCCAGTACGTGATGTCTGCTTCCCAGTCGTCCACGCGCCCGCCGGCAAAGCCATAGGTCTTGAAGCCCATGTCTTCCATGGCCAGAGTTCCGGCCAGCACCATCAGGTCGGCCCAGGAGATGTTATTGCCATACTTCTGTTTTACCGGCCACAGCAGGCGGCGGGCTTTATCCAGACTCACGTTGTCCGGCCAGCTGTTCAGCGGTTCAAAACGTTGCTGGGCACCGCGTGCACCTCCGCGGCCATCTGTCACCCGGTAGGTGCCGGCACTGTGCCAGGCCATGCGGATAAACAGCGGGCCATAGTGGCCGTAGTCAGCGGGCCACCAGTCCTGGGAGTCGGTCATGACCTGGCGCAGATCCGCCTTCAAGGCCTCAAGATCTAGTTCAGCAAAGGCTTCAGCGTAATCGAAGTCGCTATTCAGTGGGCTGGATTTGGCGGCGTGCTGGCGTAACGGACGCAGGTCCAGCACTTCGGGCCACCAGTAGGGGCTGGACATGGGGGAGCGGGCAGCGCTCTTGTGATAATTGGAATGGTAGCCACCGGAATGGCCGATGGGGCTGGCGTAGGCCGATGCCGACGCCAGGGCAATAGCTGCTGCTAACGTGACTGTGCGCTTTTTCATGGATCTCTCCTCTGGCAAAACAAATAACGAAATCCGTAAAAATATAGGCGCTACGCTTTTGTGGCGGGAATGCTGTTTCCCTATGGTTGTTATAAAAGGGTTTGATTGGCGGCTTGCTGGCAGTAAATATTTTCTATGCTTTCTAGTCCGCTGGCGCAGTGGCGTTTTCCATTGCTCTGATCCGAACAGGCGCCTCGATCGTGGGGAGGGAATGTTTGCTTATCGGATGCCGGGGGCGGTGATGAGCCCGCTCGGGTGGGAGGTATGGTTGCGCCTATTGAAGTGGTCAATAAGCCTATGGTCGTGGCTACAAGCCGGGAGTGTGATGCAGGTGTAAGCGAGTAGTGACGCTGGAAGTGGGTAGCGGGCGAACTGAGATTGCGGTGTGGTTTCATAGCAGTCGCGGTGCCCTGCCCCGATAGCAAAAAGGCGCCATGAGGGCGCCTTTTTTAATCCGATCACTGTGATGATCTAGAGCGTGGCCTCGCACACCGGCAGAGCGCTGGCTCCGGGCATTACCCAGATCGGGCTGCTGAATGCCACTGGACGACCGGTTTGTGGATCACGGACGCGCAGGAAATAGTAACTTTCCTCGTCAGTGACCGGCACCAGGGTTTCCACGTGGTTGCCCGTTAAAGTCGCGACTACCGCGTTGTTGCGAGTCACCACTTCCACGATGCCAATAAAGTCGCCGCCGCCGCGGGTCAGGCTGGCCGACAGTGGCAGTAGGCTGCCTGCCGGGCGACGCAAGCGGCTACCCATTGGCGAGCCATCCACGGTGAAGGTCATGCGCAGGTCGTTATAGAACTGGGCCACGGCATAGAAGCGGCGGGCTTGCATGGCTTCGCGTAAATCATCGCGGCTGCGCGAACGGGCCACCAGCACGGTTTTGGGCAGGTCCGGGTCGCCCCATTCGGTATCGTGGTGGTCTTCCGAGCCTGCCGCGCCCACGTGCCAGCCCTTGTCCAGGGCGTAGGACAGCCAGCTGCCACCGGGGCCGCCGGAATCGTACTCGGAGCCTTTGCCAAACACTTCCAGCCCCACCACGCGCCGGTCAGCGGCGGCCACATAACGAAAGTCATTGAAGGTGTAGGCGGGATCGCCGCCCAGGGGCTCCACGATACCTTCAATGGCGTCCTCACGACCGGGGTGGTTGAACACCAGCAGGGCGTCGTCGCCGCCACCGAATTGTGCCGGGTAGCTGAACCACTGCCAGAACAGGCCCATGGAGACGGCATAGCCGGGCCCGGTTTTGGCGTTGATCACATTGTCCCCAAAGAACAGGTTGATATGGCCAAAGCGGTCGGAGGTCCATTCGAAACCGCGGAAGGCGGTAAAGCTTTCGTCGCTGGCAGCGTCGGCCTGTTCCGCCGTGGCGTCCCACTTGCGGAAAGAGTCGAACGGGGCGTCGTCATCGGCGATCAGGCACTGGAAAAAATCCTCGGACAGGCAGTCGCCGGTTACTGTTAGCGGCAGCCGTACATTGTCGGAATGGTCTGTGACCCCGGTGAAATCCAGCCCCTGCGCTTTTACGCGTTCGAATACATCAGCAGGGCGAGAGTTGAGAGCGCCATCGGAGTAACCGGTGTGTGCATGCAATACCCCGATGTACTGTTCGAAAGTGCGGCTGTCGTAGGCAGGGGTGCAGATATTGGTTGGTGCCTGCGGGGGCAGGGTTTCCAGCACGTACAAAGGATCGGTGATTTTCCCCAGCAGACTGGTGCAGCCATCGTCGGCGGGGTGTTCGAAGCAGTGGGCCAGGTCTTCGTCCAGGCTGGCCAGGCCGGAGAAGGGGCAGGCGGGCGAGTTCGGGTTGCTGAAACAGGCGCTGACGCTGTCCGGGTTGAGAAGATTGCCGAGTACGGCCAGTGGGCAGCCGCTTTGCAGGGGGCGGAACAGGCATTCCAGTACACTGGGTGAGGGTTGTGTGGTGGGCGTGCCTTGCAGGGTGATGTCGCTATATGCCTCCTGTGCGCCGTCATTGGCGGTGAAGCGAAAGGCAAAGGTCGTGGACATATCCAGCTCGGGTAGCGTTACCGAGGCGGTTGCCTGGCTGGAATCGGTGATGGCCAGCGTCGGCGCGCCATTGTCCAGTTGAGTCCAGACGTACATGAGAGCATCGCCTTCCGGGTCGCTGGCCTCTCCAATCAGCTGAATGGATTCACCGCTGGTGGCCACGCCGGGGTCTGCGTAGGCGTCGTCCACGGTGGGGGCATTATTGTCCGGTAACGGGGAGAGCGTGATGGTCAGGGTGTCGTTGGCTTCTGCGCCCAGATCATCCGTGGCAGTGAGGGTCACTGCCAAGGTGGTTTCATTGCTCACTTGGGGGGCAGCGAAACGGGTGTTCAGGTCATCTTCAGGCTGAAAGATAACAGCGGGACCGGCGGTCACTTCCCAGAGCACCGAGGCGATGGCGCCGTCATCGGTGGCGCTGCCGGACAGTATGATTTCATCGCCACTGGTGGCCGTCTGGTCGGCCCCGGCATCGACCACCGGTAGTGGATTGTTCACGGTGTTGGTGACCGTCACCGTTACCTGGTCCCGACCGAGGTTTCCATTGCTGTCTTCGGCTTCGAGCTCAAACACCAGATCGGTATCGCTATCCACTTGTGGCGCAGTAGCGGTCATCAGGTTTTGATCACTGGCGCCATCCACGGTGGCGGAAGGTCCCTCGAGCTGGGTCCATTGCAGGCGGCGAATAGTGGTGCCACCGGTGGCAGTGGCACCACCCTGCAAAGTGAAGCTGGCGGTTTCCTCCACCTGTTGGTCCATGCCTGCGTCCACCGTGGGTGCAGTGGTGCTGACTGGCGTCACTGTCAGAGGGTGGCGAAGGGTGGTGGTGGCCTCGTCGTCGTCATGCAGTCGGGCGATCACGGTGGCGGCAGTATCCGTGCCGACCGCATCGGCATGAACCTGAATGAATGCGTCGGTTGTGGCTTCAATATCGAGTGGCCCTTCCACGGCCCATTCGATATTGATGATTTCGCCATCCTCGTCGCTGGCTTGCAGCTGGAAGATGCGGCTGCTGCCTGCCGGCATGGTGCTGTCGCCGGTCAGGCTGCCTGTCGGGGCCTGATTCTGCGGCGTGTTGGGTGTCGGGTTGGTATTGTCACTGCTGCCACCACCGCCACAGGCGGCCAGCAGGGTTGCCAGTAAACTGAGAATAACGGTACGCCACATGATCAGGATCTCCCCCATTAAAAACGCGCCGATGCTGACGGGTGGGTATGAACAAACCATGACGGCAAAAATGGTGTGGCTTACGCAAGGTTACAAAAACGGGTGGGGGAGGCTGTTTCTGGGCAAAACGGATGCCTGATCGGATAAAAAGCGATAACAAAAAACAGGCAATTCAAAATGTTGTTCAGGGCGTAGAGCGGGCGCTTCGCGATTCAAAGGGGGAGGGGAGAAAGGAGAAACGGTGTTTTGAGGGCGCGTTGCGGGTGGCGGGGTCAGTCAGCAAGCAATAAAAAAGGCGCCACGAGGGCGCCTTTTTCTACTGGAACGATCGCTTACAGAGCGACGATGTTCTCAGCCTGCGGGCCTTTAGGGCCCTGGGTCACGGTGAACTCAACCGCTTGGCCTTCGGCCAGGGTTTTGAAACCGGAACCGGTGATTGCGCTGAAGTGAGCGAAAACGTCAGGGCCGTTTTCCTGCTCCAGGAAACCAAAACCTTTTGCTTCGTTGAACCACTTAACGGTGCCTTTAACTGTAGACATATCTCTAATCCTGAAAAATGAAGTTTTGCCTTTACGGCGGGTGTAGCTGAAAAACGGAGACTTGGACTTCAGAACTGCAGGACGAGTTATACAATGTAAACAACGAAATGGAGTACGTGATTCAAGCGCGATCTTTTAGCTGGGCCAGAACATAACCCTATTATTGCTCCGTGTACAGCTAAATCGTACCGGATCGACTTCGGGGAGGGCGGTCAGCGCTGATTTGGGGCGTTGCTCGCCCATGGCCTGGCGTGGTGAAAGCAGCCAGAGTGCTATGCTGGGCGCATTTAGCCAATTAGAGAGGCCGTCGTGCCCCCACTGACCTGGCTCAACAGAGCCCGCCCGCAGAAATTGCCCTTCCGGCGCCGTGTCACCCGCGCTGCGGTAGCGTTGATTTATCGCGGGGGGATAACCGAGGGCGAGCTATTCTTCATCCAGCGCGCCCATCGCCCCGGCGACCCCTGGTCCGGAGACATGGCCTTCCCCGGTGGACGCCTGCAAACCGGCGATACCTCCAGCCGCGACACCGCCATGCGCGAAACCGCTGAAGAAACCGGGCTCGACCTGTACCAGAGCGGGCACTACCAGGAGCGCCTGACAGACCGACTAACCCGCCACCACAGCCGCTGGCGGCCCATGGTGGTCACGCCCCATGTGTTTGCCTGGCAGGGCGACGACGCGCTGCGCCTGAACCACGAAGCCCGCCACGGGGTATGGATTCCGATGGAATTTCTGAGCAACCCGGATAACCGCAGCACCCTCACCTACCGCACACCAATGGGGGCGGTGACGCTGCCGTGCTGCCGCTATCAGGGCTACTGCATTTGGGGGTTGAGTTACCGAATGATGGTGGAGTTTTTGGAGCGACGGTGAGGGTTTTCTTGTTGAGTTAGTGGGTGTCCCTTCTTTTCTTTCATTATTGCAATTTTTTGCTTTGCGGGTAGATTGGGTCGCGGGCAGCTTCCAGGCGTTGCCAGGGAATAAAAGATAGGGATTATCAATGAAAACGATTCTGGGCTCCGCCCTCCTGTGCGGTCTCTCTCTGCTTCTGATTGGCTGCGATCAAGATGTTGGCGGTACGTCCTCCATCCCAAAGAGCGGAGAAATTACCGTCATTGAGGATCGCTCATGGGAAGCATTTAATCGTCTTTCCTATGAGGATCAGCTGCACCAGGCATCCGCGCTGTTGGTCATTCGCTATGACATTGACGATCAAGGCAATGTCACCCCTGTTGTTACCCACCGCAAAAGCCGTCTCGGAAACGACAGTCCTCCTTATCAGGTGGGTGATATTTATATGACCGACACCCAGAAGATGCTACTGGAGTACCTGGATGGCGAACTGCGCCACCTTGGTGAGGGTGCCGTGCTGATCTTTTCCGGTGATCCACCCCAGCAGCGAGGCAATCGCATTATTCGAGATGGCGTGGTTTCAGGTGCAGGCCCAATTCCTGTGGACGAGGTACTGGCCGGGTTTGATGGCGCGCCGCTGGTTAATGGTGATCCAGCCGAAGTGCTGACGCTGGAACCGGATCTCTCTAAGGGGGAGGCCGGACCTGCCAAAGTGACGGTTAGCGCTGAAGAGAAAGGTATTCTGGTAGCAATTCTTGAGCGACGGGGGTTGCGCTTCGAGGTGGTTCCTCAGGACGATATGTTTGTCGTGGGTTGGGTCGGCATGGATGCGGACATAGAACAGGTGATCGACGAGTTCGATGCCGCTTGCGAATAAATGGCCAGATAAATGTGGCGCTTTGTCCATGTATTAGTCATGGGTTGGGAATGGTCAAAGGATAAAAGTTTGATGCGATTGAAGGGGTTGTTTCTGGGGTGTGTTGTGCTTGCGGGGTGCGGGGGCGGTGGTAGTGATGGCGGTCAATCTGATCAGACCTTTCCAGAGCCTGCAATCTTTCGAGCGCCATTGAAGTCCTTGCCAGCGGCGACGTTAACGTCGGAAGAGGATGCGGTGCTGTTGTTTGGCGGTTGGTCATATAATTACGATTCCCTGCTAACAGTAAAGAATCACACCAATCATCAGATCGGAAATAGAGTTGACGTTACTCAACATGAGTACCGGGGCTGCTTCAATGCTGGAGAGAACGTCACGGAGGGGTACACGCTGGAAGATCTGGGTTCGCCGTTTACCGGGGCGTTACACAGCGTACGCTCGTATCGCCTGGAAGGCTGCGACTATGATCTGACCCTGAGTGGCGATATAACCGGTTTTCGCCAACGTGGCTTTCCTGTTTCGGGTAAAGGATCGGGAGATTTTTTCGAGGAAACCGATTTTCTCTCCTATGACCGGTATGGAGATTCCAGTGAGCAGCCTCACTTTGTGTACCAGCTGTCGAGCTTCGATAACTCTCGGCTACTGAAAGCCAGGTATAGCCATGCTTTTGTTCATCTTTCACGAAATAGCGATGAGGAAGAGTACGGCTCTTCAGGTCTTGGTCTGGAAGAGTTTTCAATGGAAAGGTTTGCCTGGATATATGATGACAGCGGTGAAGTCACGGCTGTCCAGTTCCAGCTGGGTGAAAGTACTGATGCACGATTCAGTATGTCGCTTTCGCCGAATGGAGCGCTTCCATTTCCTGAGCATAGAATTGAGAGCGTCAATGGCGCTTATGGCACCAAGCAGCTCGATCCGGTTCGAGCCTCATGCCCAGAGGGGCTGATAACAGTGGCGACCCTGTCAGATCTAGTGATCGATGAGAGCAATCGCGATTCAAGTCCTTTGAACGGTAAGCGGTCTATCAAGGCTGGCCAGATCAAGTTGCAGGATGCAGAGGGGAATAACGCTGTTATCACGATGGATGGCGATGCAGGGATATGGTCGGTGTCACTGAACGGCGATACGCCTGTGGACTTCTCTCTGGAGACGATTCAGTCGTTGAGAGACGGGCGCTGTGGGTAATAAGAATAGACTGCGCGGGTTGTCGCGCTGATACGGATTGGCGAGGCTGGGATGCTGAAATCGTTTTACGTCAAATCAGGCGGCCTGTTGGCCACGTTCTCGTGTTTATTGCTGGCGGGTTGCGGAGGTGGCGGCTCGTCTTCGTCTCTGCCGTCGGGGTCGACGGGCTCCTCTCCCGTGGTGCCGGCCTCGATCGAGTATTTCGATAGGGGCACCGGCAACCTGACCGGCAAGGTGGTGTACGACTACAGCACAGCCGACCTGCTGCGTTCCCGCTATCTCTCCCCCGGCGAAGACGGTCTCTGGGATACCGGCGATGACACGGAGTCCCTGTTCCTGGAGTGTGAATATATCGCCCATGAGGAAGGCGACAGTGCCTTGCCGCGTCAACGATTTCTGCCTGTTCATGCCATAGCCCGTTCACCCACCGGTGCCGCAGCGTTGGCCGAATCCGGTCAGCCTGATGGCGAAGCCATGTATTGCCCTTCACTGGACGATCATCGAGTCACCCGTGAGGAATATTGCACTGGGGCACGTTGTCCCCACGGGAATGGAGGGTATCGGATGGTGCTCTCTCGGGAGAGAGAAGGGAGTGTCGTGACTGATTCGCAAACCCTCACCGCGTATCAGGATGGTCTTGAGGATGGCCTGTTAGGACAATCCCAACAGACCACGATCACCCTGGATGAAGAAGGCAGGCCTGAAACCATCGAGGTCGATGTTCTGGAAACGGATTTTGCGTCAGGGGTGCTCGCCGATGCCTGTGAGACCGGCTCCAATGCCGCTCTTGAGACGTTACAGTATCGCAGCTGCAAATTGCTGGACGAGACAGTGCGCTACACCTACGCCGACAATAGCGTCGAGCGGGAAGTGGATTATTACCACGGCTATGTGTTCAACCACACTGAACACAGCATGCGCACGCTGGATCGAGAGCTAAATACCTACACGGTCGAGATCGACAAGGACTTTATCTCCGGCGCGCCGTCCCCGATGGTGGTGGTATATCAGTTCAATGCCCGTGATCAGGTGACCGGTTACACCACCCGTAAAGCAGGAGAGGATGGCCTGTTGGATACGGCTGACGACGTGGTAATCCCTGGCCCCACCTATGAGTGGCTGGCCGATGGCAAGCCGAAGAGCACCTGGCAGGCGCCGGGGGATGAAGGCGTCCATTATCAACACGACGCAAAAGGTCGCGTGCTAACAGCGACTTTTTATCCAGACACCTCGGGCATACCGCTAATCAAGCATGATTTTGCCTACGCAGGCGATCGGTTGCAAAAAGAGGAGGTGTTCAAGCCCCGGTCTGCCGAAGACCCAGCTCCGGTATTGACACGACGCACTTCCTACCGCGCGGCAGTGGCCGGTTTTCCTGCAGGCTTTAATGCAGAAGGACTGCAGTATTTTTCCAATGCCACGTTGTCAGGGCTGGAGCGCCGGTTTGATTTGCCTTAACTGGCTTGGATGCTGGCTTGGCCTGAGGGTAAAGATAAGGCCATGTTTTACAGCTTTAATATGTGCGTGTCCCTTTTCTCATCGATAGCTGGATGGGGAATATACTAGAGTGCCAGAAAAAGAAAATGTGCTGGGTCTCAGTCCACAAGAAGGGTTGGGGGGGGGGCTCGGTTCCGTAGCTTGCCATGTCAGCATGATCGGGGGCACGCGGGGTGTTTCCAAGGGCGAAGTTTTCTAACTCATTGATTTGTTGGCTTGAAATTGTGTGTGTTCCCCAGGTTCTTTGGGGGTTACGGGTTTGATTTTCATTCGGAGTGATTATGCATAAAAAAATTGCCTTTATCATCGTGGCTATTGTCGTGTCAGGGTGCCAAGCATATAAAAGTACAACCTTTGATGAGAGCCCTAAAAGAGTGGGCGTTATTTCTCTGATGGGAAGTGAGATCGGGCTTTATCATCGGGGGATGACCGTCTTTGGTAACCAGGTTAATAATGTTGAGATAGAGGGTGTGGATTTAAACGACATTTTCCAGGAAAAGATTGGTGAGGCGCTGCAGTACGATTATGAGGTTGTTGATTTGGATTTTAATCAAGAGGAAATGTTTGCCTTGCTGACAAAAGATAAGCCTGCGAGTTTTTCTTCCTTTATGTTTGGTGAGAATAAATTTATGTATTTGGAGGAGGATCTTAAAAATATTTCATCGGAAAATGATTTGGATGCCATTGTCTTGATGGCTCCTGTGAAGGCGGCTGTTCAGTCGGCGGATGTTCCCGAGGGTGTTTCTATTTATAGTGCAGGACCTAGTGGAAAGGTCAGCAAGAGTTGGGCAGGGGTTCATGCGATTCTTGTTCTTATCGATGGAAGTAACGGTCGAGAAGTTAGAAGTAAGGTATTAAGGGGTGAGGTTGGATTCGGTGGAAACTACTTTTTTGCTTCGCCTTTAATGGATATTAGAGAGTATGAATTGGCAGATGTAACGGTAAGAGAAGTGACGGAGGAAGACAAAAGACGGATGGAGGAAATATTTTCAGCTATTCCTGAGCAGAGCATGGTGAATAGAAATGTGAAGGATCTCATGGAAGGTTCTTCTTTAGAGTGGTGAGATTAAGAGCATAGGCAGGGGTTAGACTTCACGTTTCACCCGAAAGGCTTTCACCGCCCGGCTGACGGTAGTTCGGCTAACGCCAAAATGTCTGCCGATGGCTTCTAGCGAATAGTGCCTATCCAGCCATGCGTGAGCCATTGCTTCATCTCGTGTGGGGAATTGCGCTTCATAGTGCTCAAGAGCTTTAACGGGTTTAAGGGGCTGGAGCTTCGGGATGTCTTCAAGGGGCTGCGCCTCATCAATCTGCTGCTGTACACGCTCCACAAACGCATCGGAGCCCAGGTACACCTGATTCTTCAGTTGTTCCCAAGGCGCCGGCTGGTTCGTGCCTTCCCGGACGAATTGCTGGTACCGGCAGGTAGCCGTGGAAAACTTGTCGCCAAAATACCGCAGAATCCAGTCTCGGGTCAGGCAGGGAAGGGATGCTTCCATGCCTGCGGTCGCCCGGTAGCTGCTCCAGGGCCACTCGTTTGCCTCGTGGACCATTCGGGCTCGTACTGGATTGAGGACGATATAGCGGGCCAGCTCCAGCAGGTAGCTTTCCTTCTCGACCAAGATGCCCTTGAAGCGTCCCTGAAACAGGTGGCCGACGCGGCGGTGTCGGCGGTTGTGGTATTGGGTGTACACCCCGTTCAGCCAACGCATGCCCTTTGACAGCGTCGCGGAGCCCGTCTCAAGGAGCAGATGGTAGTGGTTGCCCATCAGGCACCAGGCATGGCAGTGCCAGTGGAATAGCTCACAGGCTTCAGCCAAGAGATCCAGAAACCGCCACCGATCTGTATCGTCCTGGAATATATCGCCCCGGGCGTTCCCCCGAGCCGTGATGTGATAAAGCGCACCAGCGAACTCAATACGAAGCGGTCGAGCCATCTGGCCCAAGCCTCCATGTCTCGGAATTCGTAGCGAATTCTGACATGGCTGCTGGGAAAGCGTTGTCAGCCGCTGGCGGCCGAATTGGCAAGCGAATGCTTACTTTCTGGTAGTGTGTGTGAAATGTGAGGTCTGACCCTGGGTCCCGCTGTGGTTCGATTTGCTGCGCCGGGCATACGCGGTACGGCCTGTCGACGGGTGCGGGCTGGACATCGGGGCCTGCATTACGCCTGAGCATGTGGGGGTGCTGGGCTATCTGGTGCAGTCGAGCGACAACCTGGGTCAGGCGCTGTATGCCTATCAGCGGTTTGAATCCCTGTTCTACGGGATTCAAATGGCGGAAGTGGTAATCCGTGGGAAGCAGGCGGAAATTGGCTGGCCCATGTTCGGAGGGATGAGCCTGAGTCTGCTGGTGGATGAAACCGCCATTTCCGCGCTGATCAGTTTCCTGCGGAAAATTGTGCCGGGTGCCCCCAATCCGGTTGAAGTGACGTTTTCCTCACCGCCCCCGGAGCGCCCGGAAGTGTACGAGGCCTTCTTTGGTTGCCCGGTGCGCTTCTCCGCGCCATATGTGTCGGTGCGCTTTCCGGCGGATTACCTCAGCATTCCCCTGCCCACGGCAAATCCTGCTCTGCGCCAGATTCTCGATCGCCAGTCCATGGCCTTGTCCAATGCGCTGCCGGGTAACGATCCCTTTGCCTTTCAGGTGCAGCAGGTGTTCTTGCGGTTGCTACCGGATGCGCGGGTATCACTAAAAGAAGTGGCCAGCGAAATGGCCTTGTCCGTGCGCACCCTGCAGCGCCGTCTCACCGCCGGCGGTCAGACCTTCCAGGGCCTGCTCGACCGCACCCGCCAGGAACTGGCACAAAGCTACCTGCGCGACCGGTCTTTGTCCCTGTTCGAGATCACCATGCTGCTGGGGTTTGCGGAGCAGAGTTCGTTTAACCGGGCGTTCAGGCAGTGGGTGGGGACATCGCCGGGGGAGTGGCGAGAGGGGGCATAGTGCGTGTCCCCTATTTCTCCCTATTTCGTGTCCCTATTTCGGCTCGATCCAGAAACGCCGCGTGGCACAACCCTTGGCGGATTTTGAGTCGACGGCCCCGAACCGTAATAGCGCCATCGCAGCGGCTCATGCCATTGGGGCGTTTAACCTTAAAGAGATAGCTGATTACTTCGGGCTGCACCGTTCGAGCGTGAGCCGTATAGTGAGGGATGCACGATGCAAGACCTGACCCTGGCTCCCTCATGACCTTGCTGGTTCATTGTCTGCCAAATAATATCCACAGAGAGGCGGAGATTATTATGAATGATCCTAGGATGTGGGCTGCTGCACGCAGGTAGCTAAACCTTTCTTGTTTGAAGTAGCTTTTTACAACGACTCGATTGAGTTTTCCGAACCAGCCAGAGAAATAAATGTGAATTAGAAGTGTTATTCCTGCTGTTAAGAATAACCAGTTATAAATGTTTAGGTAATCAGAGAAAAAAGTGGTGAACAATTCGGGGTAGGGCTCGATTTCGCCGTGATGCTTTTCTGGTTTTAGTCGGTGTAGGTTGAAGGAGATAACCGTGAATGCAAAAAATGAAGCTAGAAGAAATGATGTTATTTGAAGAGATAGCGTGATCGACTTGGATTTTTTCTCGCTTTTTTCATGGCGTTCTTGCCTTATGGCAGAAAAAGATTTTTCAAAGTTTTCAAGATAGATCAAGATGGAGTCGCAGTATTCTGGCTTTTCCAGTTTGTGCTCTTTGATAATTTGAGCGAGCGATCTCGTGTAGGCGATTAACCCAATGTGTCTATTTCCTTCGGATTTTCCAAGGTCAGAGTACAGGCGTTTCAGCTCGACAAGTGATCTTATTAGTTGATCAATAATTTTTTTTGCAGGGGAGCGTTTGTCGTTATCGGAAAAAATTTCTTCAGTAGTGGTGATGCTATCGATCGATTTTGGGTGGTGCTTGTGTCTGTGTAGGCAGTACTTTATAAAATAAAAGGCTTGGCGAGCGAGAGTTGATGCGCTTTGTGGCTCGTTATCGGGGGTGTTGATCTTCTTCGTGGATAGAAAAGTAATGCCCGATTTGTGCACGGAGAAAGCCAGGACGTATACATTTGCCCTGCTTTGAGCAGGTAAGCTATTGATGAAATCTTGGGAGCTATTTTTTTCTTGAATGTTCTTATGTCTAAGTTTGACCTTCCAATCCGCTGCTGCTTTTCCTGATGGGGCAAGAAGTATCTCGCCAGTTAGAACTTCTCCATGCTCTTCGGTGCGAAGTAATATGCTTGTTTTGCCTGTTAAGTCTGCAGGTTTGTCCTGCCAGTCTTTTTCAGAGTAGATAAGGTTTGTCTTTGTCTTTGAAAAAATCGGAACGTGTGTATGGTTTTGGCCGAGGCATGGAGCAATGAAGTCAAAAACCAAGTTTCCGCTGAGGCATGGGATCCACGCAACATAATTATAGTGGCTGAGGTTGGCTCCATCCCCAACTAGCTCTTCCATGTTTTTTAACCCCATAAAATAAAGGTGGGCCCGGATGGGCCCACCTTTGATAAAGCTGAGAGTAATGTAATTATTTCGATATCGAGTCGTAAAAGTAGTCTGACAGTTTCTGCTGAGGGGTTACGCCTGAGCCGTCTTGTTTGTTGAAAACCATGCCATGCTCGATAAAGAGGCCGTGTTTTCGGCTGGACATTTCTTGAGCATCAAGCTTTTTGGCGTTAACCGCTACTTTAATAGTAAACAGGACGTGACCAATGCCAGCGCAAACTATCAAAATAGCAATGCCGCTAATGAGTAAATCCACCGCGTCCTCCTTAATTTGACTATCCGTAGTCGGTTATTTTTTGGGCACGAGAAGATAGCACAACACTAGCAACTATTGCATTGACTGCATATACCGATATGGAATAAGGGTTGCGGTTTTTGTTTTATTGTCAATGCGCCTCTTCCCAATTCTCCCCAATCCCCGCATCCACAATCAACGGCACCTTCAATTCCGCCGCTGACTCCATACGCGCCTTCACTTCCCTGACCAGATCATCCACCTGATCCTCAGCCACTTCAAACACCAGTTCATCGTGCACCTGCATGATCATCTTGGCGTCGAAGTCGGTGGTTTCCAGCCAGTCGTGCACTTTGATCATGGCCTTCTTGATGATATCGGCGGCGGTGCCTTGCATGGGGGCGTTGATGGCGGCGCGTTCGGCGGCTTGGCGGCGTTGGCCGTTTTTGCTGTGGATTTCCGGCAGGTAGAGGCGGCGGCCGTAGACGGTTTCCACGTAGCCGTTGTCTGCGGCCAGGGCGCGGGTGTCGGCCATGTATTTTTTCACGCCGGGGTAACGCTCAAAGTAGAGATCGATGTATTCCTGGGCTTCCTTGCGCGGCAGGCCCAGTTGTTTGGCGAGGCCGAAGGCGCTCATGCCGTAGATGAGGCCGAAGTTGATGGCCTTGGCGTTGCGGCGGTCGTTGTCGCTCACCTCGTCGAGAGTTTTTCCCCACACTTCGGCGGCGGTAGCGCGGTGGATATCCAGGCCTTTTTCGAAGGCGTCGGTGAGGCCCTTGTCGTCACTCAGGTGCGCCATGATGCGCAGTTCGATTTGCGAGTAATCACAGGCGACGATCTTGCGCCCTTTGGGGGCGAGGAAGGCCTGGCGGATCTTGCGGCCTTCTTCAGAGCGTACCGGGATGTTCTGCAGGTTCGGATCACTGGAAGACAGGCGCCCGGTGGCGGCCACCGCCTGATGATAGGAGGTGTGCACGCGGCCGGTGCGCTGGTTGATCAGCTCCGGCAGTTTGTCGGTGTAGGTGTTCTTGAGCTTGGCCACGCCGCGGTAATCCATGATCACCTGGGGCAGGGGGTATTCCAGGGCCAGCTCCTGTAGCACCGCTTCTGCGGTGGACGGCGCGCCCTTGGGGGTCTTCTTGATGACCGGGATTTCCAGCTTCTGGTAGAGGATTTCACCGAGCTGCTTGGGGCTGCTCAGGTTGAATTCTTGCCCGGCGATCTCGCAGGCCTTTTCTTGTAGTTCTGCCATGCGCTTGGCCAGGAACTGGCTCTGGTGCTTGAGCAGGGTGGCGTCCACGTAGGTGCCGTTGCGTTCGATGCGGCTGAGTACGGTGACCAGGGGGAGTTCGATGTCGCGGAATACCTCTGTCAGGCGGCCTTCTTTTTCCAGCTTGGGCCACAGGGTCTGGTGCAGGCGCAGGGTCACGTCCGCATCTTCGGCGGCGTAACGGCTGGCTTCGTGCAGGCCCACCTGGTTGAAGGTGAGCTGCTTGGCGCCTTTGCCAGCGATCTCTTCAAAGCTGATGGTCTTGCGGCCCAGATACTTGAGCGCCAGGGAGTCCATGTCGTGACGGGTGGCGACGGAATCAAGCACGTAGGATTCCAGCATGGTGTCGTAGGCCACGCCGCGCAGGGTGATGCCCACATCTTCGGCCAGCACGCTCATGTCGTACTTCAGGTTCTGGCCGACTTTCTTGAGGTTGTCGTCTTCGAGAATCGGTTTTAGTGCATCGAGGACAAACTGCTTGTCGAGCTGGTCTGGAGCGCCCGGGTAGTTGTGGCCGAAGGGAATGTAGGCGGCCTTGCCCGCTTCCACTGCCACGCTCACGCCCACCAGTTCTGCCTGCATGTAGTTGAGGCTGGTGGTTTCGGTATCGAGGGCAAACACGTCTGCGTTCTTGAGTGCGTCAATCCAGGCATTGAGGGCGGTTTCATCGAGGACGGTTTCGTAGCCTTCCTTGTCGATGCTCAGTACGGACTCACTGTCGGCTTCAAGCTCTACTTTCTTGCCAGCGTCTTCAGCGGCCGGGTCCTGGCCTTCCAGCAGTTCACTGAGCCAGCCTTTGAATTCCAGGCTGCGGTAATATTCGGCCAGCTTTTCCGCGTCCGGGGTTTGCAGCTTTAACTCGTTCAGATCGTCGCTGACGTCGCAATCCAGCTTGATGGTGGCCAGCTGGTAGGAAAGGAATGCCATTTCCTTGTTGTCTTCCAGCTTCTTGCCCAGGGTCTTGGCGCCGCGGAAGCTGAGGTCGGCCACCTTGTCCAGGTTGTCGTAGATGGTTTCCAGCGACCCCAGGCCCTGTAGCAGGCCGAGGGCGGTTTTCTCGCCCACACCGGGCACGCCGGGGATGTTGTCCACCTTGTCGCCCATGAGGGCAAGGAAGTCGATGATCAGTTCCGGACTCACGCCGAATTTTTGTTTCACGCCGTCGATATCGTAGAGGGCGTTGTTCATGGTGTTGATCAGAGTGACCTTGTCGGTGACCAGCTGGGCCATGTCCTTGTCGCCGGTGGAGATCAGCACCGGCTTGCCCTGTTCGCCGAAGATGCGCGCGAAGGTGCCGATCACGTCGTCGGCTTCCACGCCGTCTTCGATGATCAGCGGCAGGCCCATGGCGCGGATCAGGTCGTGCAGGGGCTGTACCTGGGCGCGTAGATCATCGGGCATGGGCGGGCGGTTGGATTTGTACTCTTCGAACAGTTCGTCGCGGAAGGTCTTGCCTTTAGCGTCGAAGATCACCGCCATGTATTGCGGGTCGTAGTCCTTGATCAGTTTGCGCAGCATGGACGCGACACCGCGCACCGCCCCGGTGGGCTGGCCGCTGGAGGTGGTGAGCGGCGGCAGGGCGTGAAAGGCGCGGTACAGGTAGGAGGAACCATCGACCAGGATGATGGGTTTTTCGGCTGCGGACATGGGGCTCGACTTCTGCTGACTGAATGATGGGGAGAGTGTAGCGGAAATGGCGGGATTCGGCAGGGCGGGGAAGAGGGGGAGCGAGTGACGAGTTTCGAGTTGCGAAAAGCAGAGAGAATATACCCTCAGGAGTTGATGCCTGATGGCGATGTTATTCGGGCACAAGGATCGGCATGCAAGCATGAACTCCTACATAAGGGCACGCTTGAGCCGGATATCCAGGTTTTCGCAACTCGAAACTCGTATCTCGCTTCTGGCCCGGCACGGTGCCCCCATGGCATACTCGGTGTCCCTTATCATCGATACGGATGTTATGACCGCTTCTTTGGTCCAGCCCTGCCGCATCATCCTGTCCCAGTGTCCACGCCGGGGACGTCGTCCGTATTTTCCTGATCCGCCGTTGTCTTTCTAGCTCACCCTGTTCAAGCTAATGGGCGGGTTGCCGCCCTTGTGACAATGACAACGGATTGACTATGAATCTTGCCTTTGTGGTGATGTTGCCCTTTCTGGGCGCGTTTCTGCCGCCATTGGTGGAGCGCGTAACGGGGAACCGCACCTTGCTGGCCTGTGGGGCGGCAGCGCTGCCGGCCCTGGCGCTGGCGCTGCTCTTCAACCCGGCCCGCAAGGTGTTTGCCGGGGAGACCCTGCACAGCACCCTGACCTGGATACCTTCGCTGGACCTGTCGTTGGCGTTCCGCCTGGATGGCCTGGCGCTGCTGTTTGCCATTCTGGTGCTGGGCATTGGCCTGCTGGTGATCCTCTACGCCCGCTATTACCTGTCTGCCAAGGAGAAGGCGGGGCGCTTCTACGCCTACCTGCTGCTCTTTATGGGCGCCATGCTGGGGGTGGTGACCAGCGATAACCTGCTGTTGCTGGTGGTGTTCTGGGAGCTGACCAGCCTTAGTTCCTTCCTGCTGATCGGTTTCTGGGGCCACCAGACCGGGGCCCGCAAGGGCGCGCGCATGGCGATGACGGTGACCGGCATGGGCGGGCTGGCGCTGTTGGCCGGGGTGCTGCTGATCGGCGATGTGGTGGGCTCATTCTCGCTCACTGAGGTGCTGGCCAATGGTGACCTGATTCGCGCTAGCGAGTGGTATCCGCTGATTTTGTGTCTGGTGCTGCTGGGGGCTTTTACCAAGAGCGCCCAATTCCCGTTCCATTTCTGGTTGCCCCATGCCATGGCGGCACCAACGCCGGTGAGTGCGTATCTGCATTCGGCCACCATGGTGAAAGCCGGGGTATTTCTGCTGGCGCGCTTTTACCCGGCGCTGGCGGGCACCGATTTGTGGTTCGAGATCGTCACGTTGGCAGGGATGGCGACGCTGCTGTGGGGCGCAGCGGTGGCTTTGTTCCAGCACGATCTCAAGGGATTGTTGGCCTATTCCACCATTAGCCACTTGGGGTTGATTACCTTGCTGTTCGGGCTGAACAGCCAGTTGGCGGCGGTCGCGGCGGTATTCCACATTATTAACCACGCCACCTTTAAGGCGAGCCTGTTTATGGCGGCGGGGATCATTGACCACGAAACAGGCACCCGCGATATGCGCCGTATCAACGGCCTGTGGAAATACATGCCTTATACCGCGGTGCTGGCCATGGTGGCGTCGGCGGCCATGGCTGGGGTGCCGTTGTTGAATGGCTTCCTGTCCAAGGAAATGTTCTTTACCGAGACGCTGCAGTCCGAGCAGCTGGGGGCGCTCAGCTGGCTATTGCCGCTGGGGGCGACCCTGGGCGGGGTGTTCTCGGTGGCCTACTCGGCGCGGTTTATTCATGACGTGTTCTTCAATGGTGAGCCCATCAATCTGCCCAAATACCCGCCCCATGAACCGCCGCGCTATATGAAGGTGCCGGTGGAGATTCTGGTGGCGCTGTGTGTGGCGGTGGGGGTGTTCCCGGCGATCACCGTGGCCGGGCTGCTGGCGGTGGCTGCCACCGCTACCCTGGGGGGCGAGCTGCCGGAGTATCACCTGGCCATCTGGCATGGTTTGAACCTGCCGTTGGTGATGAGCTTTATTGCCCTGTTTGGTGGCATCTTTGTTTACTCCCAGCGGCGCCGGTTGTTCGACCTGTGGGCGCGGCTGCCCGAGGTGGACGCCAAGCTGGTGTTCGAAGGGCGCATTCAGCAGCTGGGCCGGCTGGCTAGTGCGATTACCGGGCGGCTGCAGAATGGCTCGCTGCAGAGTTATGTGGCCTGGGGTGTGACGCTGGTGGCGGTGATTCTGCTCACCCAGATGTGGCACTTGCCGGCATTGAGCCTGGATGTGGGCATGTTGCCCATGGATGGGGTGGCGATTCTGTGTACCGCCATGCTGGTGGCGGCCGCTTTCCTGACCACTATTCTGCATCGCCACCGGATGACGTCGATCATGTCGCTGAGTGTGGTGGGGCTGATGGTGTCACTGCTATTCGTGCGCTTCTCGGCGCCGGATCTGGCGCTGACGCAATTATCGGTGGAAGTGGTGACCATGCTGCTGCTGATGCTCGCCATGTACTTCCTGCCGGTGCGCACCAAGGTTGAGTCTTCGTCGGTGCGGGTGCTGCGGGATGTGCTGCTGGCGCTTGTGGTTGGCGCTGGCGTGGCGGTGATGGCGTTCCTGGTGATGACCGGTGATACCACTACCATCAGCCAGTTCTTTATGGATAACAGCAAGTCCGGCGGCGGTGGCACCAATGTGGTTAACGTGATTCTGGTGGACTTCCGCGGCTTCGATACTTTCGGTGAGATCACTGTGCTGGGGATTGCCGCCATGGGCATTTATGCCCTGCTCAAGGATTTGAACCTGGCGTCGGCGAAGTACGATTCACTGGGGCGGCCCTGGGCAAAAGACGCCCACCCGCTGGTTCTGGTTACCATTTCCCGGCCGCTGTTGCCGCTGGCGCTGCTGATCGCAGTGTATATCTTCCTGCGTGGCCACAACCTGCCCGGCGGTGGTTTTGTGGCCGGGCTGATTACCTCGGTGGCGCTGGTGCTGCAGTACGTGGCGTCCGGGGTGGGCTGGGTGCATAGCCGCATGCCCGGGGATTATCACCCGGTGGTGGCGCTGGGTGTGTTGCTGGCCGGGCTGACCGGGGTGGGTAGCTGGGCCTTTGGGTATCCCTTCCTGACCAGCTCGTTCACCTATGTGTCACTGCCGGTGATCGGCAAATTCGAGTTGGCCACGGCCATGCTGTTCGACACCGGGGTGTTCCTCACGGTGGTGGGATCAACGCTGCTGATGCTGGCCAATCTGGGCAAGTTGTCGTTGCTGGATGACAAGAGGGAGAACGCCTGATGGAACTGCTGGTAGCAATCATTATTGGCGTGCTGGTGGCGTCGGGGGTGTATCTGTGCCTGCGTGCGCGGACCTTCCCGGTGGTCATGGGCCTGACGCTGCTGAGTTACGGCGTGAACGTGTTTCTGTTCGCCATGGGCGGGCTGAAGATGAATCAGGTGGCGGTGGTTGGCATGAGTCCTGACCCTACGGACCCTCTGCCCCAGGCGCTGGTGCTCACGGCCATCGTGATCGGCTTTGCGATGACGGCGTTTTTGGTGGTGCTGGCGTTGCGCAGCCAGGGTGAGCTGCATAACGACCATGTGGACGGCAAGCCGGATGACGGAGGCCGTTCATGAATCACTGGATTATTGCGCCGGTTCTGATACCGGCCCTGGCGGGCATGTTGTTGCTGCTGGAGGTGCGTGAGCGGCACCGGCTGCGGCGGATCACCGGCTTGTTGTCCTGTGCGGCGATGCTGGCAACAGCTATTTTTCTGGGCGACCAGGCCTGGGGTGGGGAAATCACCGTCTATGCGCTGGGTAACTGGCAGGCGCCGTTCGGGATTGTGTTGGTGCTGGATAAACTCAGCGCGTTGATGCTGGTGCTGACTGCGGTGCTGGCCTTCCCGGCCCTGCTCTATGCCTGCTGCGGGGATGACCGCAGGGGCGCCAATTTCCATGCCCTGTTTCAGTTCCAGCTGATGGGGGTCAACGGCGCTTTCCTGACTGGCGATTTGTTCAACCTGTTTGTGTTCTTCGAGGTATTGCTGATCGCGTCCTACGGGTTGGCACTGCACGGGCGTGGCCCGGAGCGGGTGAAAGCGGGGCTGCATTATGTGGTGCTCAACCTGGTGGGCTCGGCGCTGTTCCTGATTGCCTTGGGGCTGATTTACGGCACCACCGGCACGCTGAACATGGCGGATTTCGCGGTGAAGGCGCAGGCGCTGACGGGAACGGACGCCACCCTGCTGAATATCGCGGTGTTGATGTTGTGGGTGGTGTTCGGCCTCAAGGCGGCCCTGTTCCCGCTGTATTTCTGGTTGCCGGCGGCTTATGCCGGGGCGACGGCCGGGGTGGCGGCCCTGTTCGCGATCATGACCAAGGTGGGCTTCTACGCCATGGTGCGGGTGTACGCCCTGGCGTTTGCCGATGGCCCCTTTGCGGGGCTGGGGCAGTCGGCCCTGTGGTGGCTGGCCCTGGTGACCCTGGCGCTGGCCTGTATCGGCGTGCTGGGTTCGAAACGGCTGGGCACGCTGGTGTCTTATCTGGTGGTGATGTCCGTGGGCACACTGGTGGCGGCGCTGGCTTTTGGTCAGCTGGAGGCGCTGGGGCCGGCCCTGTATTACCTGCTGCATTCCACCCTGATTTGCGGCGGCCTGTTCCTGCTTGCGGATTTGGTCGCCCGGGGTCGTGGCGAGGTGGCGGATCACTTGCAGATTGGTCTGGCGATTCTGAATGGCGGGCGGCTGTCGGTGCTGTTCTTTGTGGCGGCTATCGCTGTGGTGGGGCTGCCGCCGCTGTCCGGTTTTGTGGGCAAGGTAGCCCTGTTGCGCAGTGTGCCGGACCCGGCTTACTGGGTACTGCTGCTGGTGGCGGGGCTGTGCGGCCTGATCGCCCTGAGCCGCGCCGGTTCCACGCTGTTCTGGCGTACCACCGGGGAAGGCAGCGGCCTGCGGCCGGCGCGCCGGCATCTGGTAGCGGTGCTGTGGCTGCTGTTGTTGAGCCCGTTGATGACGGTGTATGCGGAGCCGCTGTTGCAGCTGACCACGGCGGTGGCCGACCAGTTGCGTGATCCGGACCTGTATTTGTCTGCGGTGTTGGGAGGTGACGCATGAAATGGATATATAAGGTGCTGCCGTACCCCAGCCTGAGCCTGATTCTGTGGTTTGCCTGGATGTTGCTCAGCGGTTTCACCGCGGGCCATGCCGTGCTGGGCGCGATTCTGGCCGTGTTGTTGCCGCTGGGAACGCGGCCGTTCTGGCCGAATGTGCCGCGCATTCGTAACCTGCCGCGGTTGCTCGGTTTTGTGGTGGTGGTGCTGTACGACATCGTGGTAGCCAACGTGTCCGTGGCAATCAAGGTGCTGGGGCCGTTGCGTTCCATTCGGCCGGGTTTCGTGGAGCTGCCGCTGGAGCTGGAGGATGACTTTGCTATCGCTTTGCTGGCCAGCACCATTTCGCTGACCCCGGGCACCGTGTCGGCGGACGTGAGCCCGGATCGTCGAACCTTGCTGATACATGGCCTGGATGTGGATGATGCGGCGGCGTTGGTGGCTGAGATCAAGCAGCGCTACGAGCGGCCGTTGAAGGAGATTTTCGAATGCTAGACACGGCCCTTTCCATTGCCCTGGCGCTGATCACCCTGGCCTGGGTATTGAACCTGTACCGGTTGATTATCGGCCCGTCGCTGCCGGATCGGGTACTGGCACTGGACACCATGTACATCAACAGCATTGCGTTGATCGTGGTGTACGGCATTCAGGTGGACAGCAAACTCTATTTTGAAGCTGCCATGCTGATCGCACTGATCGGCTTTGTCAGCACCGTGGCCGTGGCGAAGTACGTCACCCGCGGGGATATTATTGAATGAACGCCGGATGCCTGAGGCCTGACGCTGGACGCAGTGGGTTTGCGTCTGGCATTGGGCTTCGAGCGTCAGGCGAGCGGAGCGAATGATGGATTCTCTGATTGAGTGGCTGGTGTCGGCCAGTGTGATTATTGGTGGGGTGTTTGCGTTGGTGGGGTCCATTGGGCTGGCCCGGCTGCCGGATTTCTATACCCGGTTGCACGGCCCGACCAAGGCCACCACCCTGGGCGTGGGCGGCACGATCGTGGCGTCGCTACTGTTCTTTTCCTGGCAGGAGCGTGGGCTGCAGCTGCATGAAGTGCTGATTACCCTGTTCCTGTTTATCACCGCCCCGGTGTCGGCGCACATGCTGGCCAAGGCGGCCATGCACAGGCAGTTGAAGCGGATGAAAGGCACACGGGGAGAGCCGTGGAAGCAGTAGGAGAGCTGCGAACTTCTAACTGACAGGCGTATACCGCAGGGGCGTCGCTGGCGGCGAGATAATCCCAGTTTCGAGGTACGAGTCACGAGAAGCGAGAACCAAGACTGCCAGTGAAGGGTTTTGATTTTCGAAACTGGCTTCTCGTTACTCGTTTCTTTCGGGAATCGTGCCGCCAGCGACGCTCCTACGGAGGGCTGTTGGGCCGTAAGGTAAAATTTGTAAAAGATAAAACCGCCTGGAACTTTCCGAAAAAAGCGGCGGTCCTACTAATAGCTACGGATTGGCACCCCCGATCCCCCAGTACCCTCGCTGATCCGTAGTTTTTTTGGAGTCCCTGATTTCTCCCCCGAAATCAGGGCGGCAAGCCTCCCTGGCAGCACAGTCGTTCCCTTCCCCCAAGATTGCTGCCAGGGATTTTTTTTGCCTGACATTTCTGCCGGCTGCAGGTTATTGGGCCTGCTGGTTAAAGAGTAAGCAATCGGCGTGCCAGTTTTATCTCCCCCGCCAATTACCTGTTAGTGATCAGCGAGATAGACGCTTTGTTAGTGCATGGGCAGGGTTTTGCCTTCCTGGGACCCGGGCGGCATATGCCGTAATGCGCCAGTTTTGTGACGCAGATCGACAGCTGGGAAGAAAAATACTTTCAAGGGCTGGAACTTTTTCGCAAAAGGCGCACTCTCACTACATAGCGACGGGTTGGCACCCCCGATCCCCCAGTACCCTCACCGATCCGTCGCTGTATAACCCTGGCCTTTTCCCCCAAAGAGGCCAGGGTGGCAAGCCTCCCTGGCAGCACAGTCGTTCCCTTCCCCCAAGATTGCTGCCAGGGATTTTTTTATCCCCCGCAACATGCCAGCACGCCCCACGCAACACGCGCGGCGTTGTTCTGCCTGTTGCATGAAGCGTACCGCGTGCAGCGTTTCTCTATATTTCCAGCCATTCGGCCAGCTTGTCCCAGGCTTCGTCACAGCCGGTGCCATTGGTGGCGGAGAACAGCTGCAGGGACAGCGGGGCCGGGTGGTCTTTGAGCTGTTTTTTCACTTGCAGCAGGGTGGACTTGGCGGCGCCGAATTTCAGTTTGTCTGCCTTGGTCATGAGGATATGGATGGGCATGTTGGCCTGGGCCGACCATTCCAGCATCAGCAGGTCGAAATCCTTGAGTGGGTGGCGGATGTCCATCATCAGCACCAGGCCGACCAGCGCCTGGCGTTCAGACAAGTAATGATCCAGGTGTTGTTGCCATTCATTGCGCGTGCTTTTGGCCACTTTGGCGTAGCCATAGCCGGGCAGATCCACCAGGCGGCGTTCCTCGTCCAGCTGGAAGAAATTCAATAGCTGGGTCCGCCCCGGGGTTTTGGACGTCCGCGCCAGGGTGCGCTGGCTGGTGAGGCGGTTGATGGCGCTGGACTTGCCGGCGTTGGAGCGTCCGGCAAAAGCCACTTCCAGCCCTTCATCGGGCGGGCATTGGTCCAGGCGCTGGGCGCTCTGCAGGAACAGGGCCTGGTGGAGCATTTTTTCCATGGGGTGCAGGGGCATAGCAAAGTGCCTTTGGGTCACATCAGGGGGCTATTCTTGCTGTCTGGCATGCGGCTGGCAATGCATAGCCGTGCGGTGGAGCAAATGAGTGCGCAGAGTATGGGCACTTTCGTCTTTTATTGCCGCTGTTTTGCTGGTGCGGGCGTGACTTGACCGGACTATACCCCTACCCTTCACATGGAATATGACGGCGCCCACCGGACTGGTATATAATCCCGGCCGCTTGCCCCTTAACGGCATATTTAGCGGTATGTTGAGGGCGGCCGACGTTCTACAACGGTTTGCCGGTAGCGGCAAACGGACTTCGCCAGCGGCGACGCCAGCATAGCAGAGGTAGCGTATGAAGGGTTTTGTAGCAGGTCTTGCAATGGTTCTGGTTACGGGGGCTGCCAGTGCAGCGACTGTAGAGGAGCGTTACAACAGCAGCTGTACATTCTGTCATTCCTCCGGTGCTGCTGGGGCACCCATTTCCCATGATGAAGCCGCCTGGAAGCCACACCTGGATAAAGGTATGGATACGCTGGTGAAGCACGTCAAGGAAGGGTTCAACGCCATGCCGCCAAAAGGCATGTGCAACGACTGTAGCGACGAAGAATACCGTGCTCTGATTGAGTACATGTCCAAAAGCAAATAAGACGCTGTACTGAAGGATAGGCCATGAAGTTTTTCAAACTGTTCGTGCTGATGGCTGCTGCTGTGGCAGCCACCCAGGCCATGGCGGCCGGTGATGCTGAGGCAGGCAAAGCAAAAGCCGCCCCCTGCGCCGCGTGTCACGGTCAGGATGGTAACAAGACCCTTACCGGGACGTACCCGAAACTGGCTGGCCAGGGGGAAGAGTACCTGGTTAAGCAGCTGGAAAATTTCAAGTCCGGCACCCGTGAAAACGCCGTTATGCAAGGCCAGGTGGCCGGCATGAGCGAGCAGGACATGCAGGACGTGGCGGCCTTCTACGCCAGCCTGACCCCGGAAGCCGGGCAGGCTAGCGCTGACTGGGTGGAGCAGGGTGAAAAGCTCTACCGTGGTGGTGACATGGCCAACGGCATTCCGGCCTGTTCCGGTTGCCATGGCCCGGCGGGTCAGGGCATTGATGCGGCCAAGTACCCGCATCTGGCTGGCCAGAACGCCCAATACGTGGAAGACCAGCTGAAGGCCTTCCGTGCGGCAGGTCGTAACGATCTGGGCGACGGCATCATCAAGCGCACCAATGACTCGGATAACGATGCGCCGGGCATGATGCAGACGGTGGCGGCGAAAATGACCGATACCCAGATCAAGGCCGTAGCAAGCTTCATCTCCGGGCTGTCCAAATAGGGCGGTTGGGTTACGGTTTGTAGAAAAGGCAGCCTGCGGGCTGCCTTTTTTATGGCCAACATGAAAAGATATGGCTCTGATTGAGTGTCGATTGCACTCATCCAGGGAGAAAAATGCCGTCCGGGTTGTCTCAGTGGGCGGAAACCAACAAGAAAGGAGAGGATTGCATGTTTCGCATTGTGACGGCTTTGCTGCTGAGTCTGGGGCTGGCGACCGGAGTTGCTGCCGCTGAGGACCACACCCGTTTTGCGGTTGATACCCACTACAAGATTCTGGATGTGCCGGGCACCGTGGATGACCCCAGCAAGGTGGAAGTGCGGGAATTCTTTTCCTATGCCTGCCCGCATTGCTATTCCCTGGAGCCTTCGGTTAACACCTGGCTGAAAACCAAACCCGATTACATCAACTATGTGCGCACCCCGGTGCTGTTCCTGCGTAATGCCGAGCCGCTGGCCCGTGCCTATTACGTGGAAGAAGCCCTGGGCCTGGTAGATGAAATCCACGGTCCGCTGTTCGACGCGATCCACAAGCACCGTGAGCCCCTGTTCAATGAACCGGCGCTGGCCAATTTCTTCCGCAAGTACGATGTGGAGCCTGCCGAATTCAACAAGCTGTACGGTTCCTTCGGCGTGTCCACCAAGATCCGCCAGGCCGATGCGCTGACCAAGGCGTACCAGATCCCCGGGGTGCCCAACTTCGTGGTGAACGGCAAGTACCTGGTGCTGCGTGAGAACCTGAAGAGCGATAAAGAGTTGTTCGCCGTGATCGAGTACCTGGCGAACAAGGAAAAGAAAGGCAGCTGATAGATGCTGCTGGACCGCGCCAGATTGGCCTATCGTGACTGGAAAGCCCGCCCTGCGGGCTTTTCCTTCGCCAGGCAAGGCGTAAGAAAGACCCGCCAGACCCGGGAAGTGTTACTGCCACCGGATACCGTGAAGCTGATGAGCTTCAATATCCAGGCAGGCATCGGCAGCCAGAAATTCGGTGATTACATCACCGGTAGCTGGAAGCATCTGGTAGCGCATCCGCGCAGCGTGGAAACCATCGAACAGATCGCCGAGGTGCTAAGCCACTTTGATGTGGTGGGGCTGCAGGAGGTGGATGGTGGCAGCCTGCGTTCGCGCAATATGAACCAGCTGGTGCACCTGGCGTCCATGGCCGATTTTCCCTTCTGGCACCAGCAGTTGAATCGCAATCTTGGCCGCCTTGGCCAGTTCAGTAATGGCTTTCTCAGCCGACACCAGCCGTTTGAAATCACCGATCACCGATTGCCCGGGCTGCCCGGTCGCGGTGCTATCGTGATCAAGTACGGCCACCCGATCCAGCCATTGGTTGTGGTCGTGGCGCACCTGGCGCTGGGTGAGAAGGTGCGCAATACCCAGTTGTCCTACTTGGCCCGCTTGTTGGCGGACTACAAGTACGTGGTGATGATGGGCGACTTCAATTGCCGCCTGACTCATCTGGATAATTCGCCGCTGGCAGCCCTAGGGTTGCAGACCGTGCAGGCGGATAACCTCAACACTTACCCCAGTTGGGCGCCGGACCGCCATATCGATCACATCCTGCTGTCGCCGGATCTGGAAAGCCGGCATACCCGTGTGCTTACCGACTGCCTGCTATCGGATCACCTGCCCCTGGCCACGGAAATCGTCATTCCTGATGAGGTTGTCGCGGCCACCCGGGAGCATCGCCTGCCGCTGATCAGCTGAAGTCTGCAGAATGAAGGCGACAGGAAGGAAGAAGGAGGATCGTTGTGCTGTGGTCGCTCCTCTTTCCTGCGCCAAAATGCCATGACACCGTCATCGTGACGGGGCAGGCTGTATCCATGATGAATTCCCGCGCCCTGATAATTTTTTTCCTGATATTGCTGCCCCTGCAAGTGCTGGCGGATTGCCCCCGTGTGCCCGGGCAGGAAGATGACCGGCGGGCCAATGCCGGCTGCCTGATCCTGCATGGCGACAAGGTGCTACTGATTACCCACCGCTGGGGCGGCAAGCTGGGGCTGCCCGGTGGAACCCTGGAGCCGGGAGAGCTGGCCCAGTGCACGGCGCACCGGGAGACCTTGGAAGAAACGGGGGTGCCGGTTGTGGTGGGGGAGCGCTTGCAGGTGATGAAGAACGGTTTCCATCTCTATCGTTGCATGCCCGCCGAGCCTTTACCGGAGGAGGGGCTCCTGTCGTTGCCGGCGGCGGCCCGCCTGGAGGTCAGTGATATCGGCTGGTACTCCCTGGCGGATTTACGCCGAGCCGATTGGCGCTTTGCGTATCAGTTTGATCTGTTTTTGAAAGTGGCGCGTCAGGCTATGCAGAGCAGCTCAGATTCACAGGTGGGCGGCGCCAGCGCCGGGCGGCAGGGGAAGTAAGCATTAACTTGGCAAGCTCGGACTGGCGCATGGTACCGGTTTTCTGGAAGGTGCTTTTGAGCTGGGTACGGACCGTATGCACCGACAGGAAATGGCTGTCGGCAATCTGTTGTGGCGACTGGCCCTGGGCAATGCCTGCGGCGACCCGGGCTTCGGCTTCTGACAGATCAAACAGCTGCATCAGGCTGTCCAGGTCGATATCGATATCGCCCAGCGGATCCTGGAAGTACACAATGGCCAGAGGAGTGGGGTGGGCATTGAAGCCGCTGGGGGCCGCATGGGGATGCATGGGGGACACCAGGCAGCGGGTTGTCAGGTGGCTGTTGAGCGGAATGGCAATGACCTCGCCGCTACCTCGCAGGGCTGGGCTGGGGTGAGTGACCTGGGCCAGTTGCTGTAAAAGCGCGCACTGTCGCCGGGAATCCAGGAAGGTCAGTCTGTGTTTTTCCAGCGCCATGTGAGGGTGCGAGGCCACCAGTTGCTCCGCCTCCTGGCTGATATACACCAAGGTGCCTTGCGCATCGAGCAGGGCAAAGGGCTGTGCCTGAATGTCCAAAGCCTGCTCCAGGGCCTGCTGCTGGTGCTTGAGCGCGCTGAATTGGGTCTGCAGCCGCACGGCACGGCGCACATGCATGACCAGGTCATTGATCTGGTCGGTTTCTTCCCGGGTGTAGTGGCCCTGATCCCGGGTGCGTTGAATCAGCAACTGCACGGTATGGTCCTCATCCTGCCAGACGGTGCCGCACACGCCATGGTGGATATCCTGGGTGCGGGCCCAGTCATTGTAGAATTCGGTGTTGTAGAAGGCCTTTTGCCGACAGGAAAAATCGAGAAAGGTGGAGTACAACTGGCCGGGAAGTTTGTCCTTTAATTCCGGGCGCCACGGGCAGGCGTTCACGTAGTGATCCACATAGGCCTGGTGATCACTGTCATCAATGTTGTGCTTGATGCTGGACAGCACAGTCTGTGCCCGGCGATCAAGCACCAGCATGCGGGCAGAGCGTGACCGGGTCGCGCTGACGGCTTGCGCAAGGAAGCGCGGCCAGGCATCAGGAGCCTGTGGCGCCTCATACAGGGTGTCGAGCAGGTCCCCGCGCTCGTTGCCCAGCAATCCATCCAAGATTGGCTGAGTCATGAGTTGTTGTTCCCCTTGTGAATCTCTAACTTATCCGATCTCGGCCGAAAATTGAATGTAAACAAACTCGATCACAATTTAGTGAACAGGAGAAACAGGTGGAATCCACCCTGATAATCGACGATGGACAGGCTTTGCCGGTCACCGAAGCCGGTAACGGCACGCAGCCTGTGGTGCTGGTGCATGGCTGGACCTGCAACCGCAAGCACTGGCAGCCACTGCTGGATTCGGCGCCGGATGGAACGCGATTGATTGCCGTGGACCTGCCCGGCCATGGAGATGCGCGCGACGTTACCTTGCCGGCCTGGACGGTGACGGCGCAGGCACAGGTGCTGGTGGCGGCGCTGGACGGCATCGACAATCCGGTATTGGTGGGGCATTCCATGGGCGGTGCTGTGGTCCTGGAAGCGGCCCGACTCAAGCCGGTCAAAGCCGTGGTGTTAGTGGATACCTTTGTTATTCCTTACGGGGATCTTGACGAAGACACTGCACGCCAGATTGAAACGCCCTTTCAGGAAAATTTTGTTTCCGGCATTGCCAACCTGGTTGCCAACAATGCGGGGCCGGATTTGAGTGAGCAGGAAAAACAAAAGTTGGAACGCGAGATGGCGGCCGCGCGTCAGGATGTCATGCTGCCTCTGTGGTCTGACCTGCTGCGCTGGTCCCCGGAAGCGGCTTTTTCGGATATCCAATGCCGGATTCATGCAATCAACGGCGACCTTATCGGGGATGCCGCGCGTGCGCGTTGCGCGCCCCGTGTGACCGAGTGGTTACAGCCCGGTACCTGGCATTTTCCGCAAATGGAACAGCCAGACATTTTTGCGCATACGCTTGCGAAGGTGTTGATGGCCTGCGACTAAGCGGGCGCGGCTGGACCGCCACCGCATGTCCTTGCACCGGCTCTAGCTTGGCGGGTAATGAGTGGAGCGGTGGTTGTGTTGTGAATGTTGTTCGTTGTTTCGGTTCGACATTATTTTTTATTTTCATACCTTAAATGGGTGATGTGCGCTCTTGTAGCTTCGGTTTAGTTTGGTGTTCTACCAAAAAACTGGGGTGATCGGAGATATCACACATGAAGGGAACATTCAGAATTGCCGGCCTGGCAGTGGCGGTGGCCATTGCTGGTTGCGGCGGAGGTGGTGGTAGCAGTGGCGGCGGAGGATCGACGCCAGCGGCGCCCAAATCCACCGTAGCCGGTGCGGTAACCAAGGGCCCTGTCGGGGGCGCAACTCTTTATCTTTACGCCATGGACGCGGCTGGTAACAAAACCGGCGACGCGGTAGCGGGCCCGATCGTTACCGGAGCGGATGGCTCTTGGTCCGTGCAGGTGCCGGATTCTGTGCCGCGACCGTTGCTGATCGAATCCAGCGGCGGCACCTACACGGATGAAGCAACCGGTGCTGACGTCACGGCCGGTAATCTTAATTCTTTCCTGCCTGAGGGCGCACAAACCGCTGCGGTTACGCCATTGAGCGAACTACTGGTGCGCTCTGCCCGTGAGCATCTTGCTGCCAATGCTGGCGCATCGCTGGAAGACGGTGTGAACGCCGGGCGCGATGTGCTGGATGACGTGCTGGGAGTGTCCTTTGATCCGTTGACCACGGTGCCGGCTACCAGTGGCGATGATACGGCGGCAAAACAGTACGCTGCCGTGCTGGGGGGGTTGTCCACCCAGGCCAACAATCTGAGCGGCACAACGGACCCGTTTGAAACGGTGATTGCCCTGATCGATGATGCGTCGGATGGCGTCGTTGATGGCAAGAAAAACGGTGGTGCGATCACCATCGGTGACAATGCCGGCACCCTGCCGCCCACCAGCAGTGCGGACCTGGCTGACGCGATTAATGACTACGCCGAAGATAACGAAGAACTTGGCGTGACCAGCTTCGAGGTCACTGCCATCGCGGGTGCCAACGGCAGCGTGTCGCCCACATCAGTGTCCTTGCTGGGCGGGGCCAGTGCGAACTTCACGGTGACACCGGATGTCGGTTACCGCATTGATGAAGTAACCGGTTGTGCCGGCTCGCTGGATGGCCTGTCGTTTACCACCAGTGCACTTGAAAACACCTGCGATCTGTCCGTTACCTTTTCCATTAATGAGTACACCGTCAGCACCACCAGCGTAACCGGTGGCCAGGTGATGCCGGATGCGGCGGTGGTGGATCACGGTGATACCACGCAGTTCGAAATTGTAGCGGATGAAGGCTATGACATTGTCAGCGTGGAAGGCTGTGACGGTTCGCTGGCAGGCACCACCTACACCACTGGCGCGATTGTCGGCGCTTGCTCTATCACGCCGGCGTTCGCGCTAAAAGACTATGCGGTAACCACCAATGTGGCGGCCGGCACCGGCAGTTTCGAGCCGGAAAGCCTGACGGTGGCGCATGGTCAGAATGGCACGCTCACGGTCACTCCGGCTTTCGGGTTCCAGGTGGATTCGGTAACGGGAGATGCCTGTGAGGTGGCTGCGCCTGCGTCGCCGGGTGAATACACCGTAGGGCCGGTGACGTCGGCCTGTCAGGTGGACGCCAGCTTCAGTCTGTTGAGCTATACCGTGAATACGGCGGTGACCGGTAACGGGACGGTGTCGCCGGGTACGGTGGTGGTTGAGCACGGCAACACAACCGCGTTTGCACTGAGTCCGGATGAGGGGCATCAGATTGCCGCGGCCAGTGGTTGTGGTGGCACACAGGATGGCTCTACTTTCACTACGGCCGGTATCACCGGCGCCTGTACGGTTGCCGTGGAATTCGAGCCCATTCAGTACCCGATCACCACGATTGCAGCTAATGGTTCCTTCTCTCCAGCCAACCCCATGGTCGATCACGGCCAGACCCAGGCCTTTACCGTGTCTGCGGATGACGGCTATGAACTCACCGGGGTGGACGGCTGTGGTGGAACCCTGGATGGCGACACCTTTACGACGGCAACGATTACTGCGGCCTGTTCGGTAACCGCCAGCTTTGCCCAGAAGACGTACACCGTTACGGCTACGGTGCAGGGCGAAAACGGCATGATCGTCGGACAGAACCTGGAAAACATTATTCATGGTGAAACCCGCGAGCTGACGGTGACGCCGGATGAAGGCTTTGAAGTGAATACGATCTCAGGTTGTGGCGGCACGCTTGCGGGCAACACCTACACCACCGGCGAAATCACTGAAGACTGTGCTGTGAGTGTCAGCTTTGTGGAAGACGGATCCGGCCCCACCGCCGCCGTCTGGAATCAATTTAACTGGGATCAAGCCAACTGGCAGTGAGGCCGTTGGTTAATAGCGAAATACAAAGAGGGTAAGAGACATGAAAAAAATTATTCTGACAGGCCTCACCGCAGCCGTAATGAGCGCCAACGCCATGGCATCTGAGGTCGTTGAGGGAACCGATACTACGACCTTCAGTGCGGACAGCCCGGCTGTAGCAAGTGAAGTAAACGGTAACTTTGCCGCGCTGATTGCTGCCATCAACGACAACAATGATCGCATCTCGGCACTAGAAGATGCCTCGGGTACTCCGGTGTCATTGCTGGATAAAATCAGTGGTGCGACCTACACCATTGCCTATCTAGGTGGAATTATTGGAATCTATGAGGATAGCCAGAGCCCTTACAGCGGGGCCTATATAGAGCGTTTCGCTGGGAAGAGTGTGGTAACACTCGAGCCCGGTGGAGGTTTGACTGAGGTGTGGCAGGAAAAATACCGAGAAATTGGCTTTGATAAGAACGAGTGTACCGACACGGGTAATCCGGATACTTCCTATTGTGAGCATCGAGTTGACGATGGGGAAGAGGGGCCGGAGACCGAGACCGAGGGCAGCTGGGTATTGAATGGTAATGTGCTGTCTATCACCTTCGAGCAGGACGATCCTGCCGATGACTTCATAGTGGCTTTGGACGGTGAGGTCTTAGTGGGATCCTTTACCGAATTTGAAATTGATTCGGATGAATTTGGCACCAGTGATGACTTTGATAGCGCGATTGCCGTTGGTATAAGAACTAGCGAGCCTGCAGAATAGGGTGATACAGAAACACCAGAAAAGGCGCCATTGGCGCCTTTTCTGGTTTGTGGCCGAAGCGGTGGTGGATACGGTTATTTAATACCGCGTTTCCGCCATGCCCGAGAACTGTTTGGCCAAATAAGTAGCGTAGTTGTCGGTCATGCCGGCGAGAAAATCCAGTGCCCGCATGATGCACTGATAAATGCGTTCCTGCTCCGGCATTTGCTCAAGATTTTCCGGAAAACTGTGTCGGCCAATCAGGTCAATAATGCGCTCATGTCGATAGTTTTTTGTGCTGTTGCAGGCATGAGACACCGCCGCTTCTATCAAACCATCCAGTAATGCGCCCATCACTTCAAAGGCACCAATTTCCAGTTCGATTTTTCGCGGATGTTCGAAGACTTTCGAGCGAGAAAGTTGCTTGGCGTTTTCCACCACATCCCGCACCGCCGGTTCGCAGTGACCGATCAGGTCGCCTTCCATGCGTCCCTGCAGTAACCGTTCGTGATTGGCGACAAAAGCCTCTACGCCCGCTTCGATAAACCGTTCGATGATCTTGCCTCGCAGCAGGGCAGCTTTGCGGCCATCGCGGATATCCGAATGGATTAACTCGCGCACTTCCTCGCTATCCGGCAGGGCCGGTTGCAGTAGTGCATACACCTCATCCCAGTGCAGCAGATCCATTTCCAGGCCATCTTCCAGATCAATGATGGCGTAGCAGAAATCATCGGCCGCCTCCATCAGGTAAGCCAGCGGATGGCGGCAGAAGCGACCGGGACTGTGCTGCAGCAGGCCGGTGGCGAGGGCCACTTCATGGAAGGCGTCGGTTTCCGACACAAAGGCGCTGTACTTACCAGGTTTGCTACTGGCGCTGCCCGCATCGGCGGACAGCCAGGGGTATTTCAGGAAGGTGGCCAGGGTGGCGTAGGTCAGTCGCATGCCGCCGTCGTACTGGTGATACTCGCTCTTGGTGATGATGCGAAAGCCTTGGGCATTGCCTTCAAAAAAGGTCAGATCGCTTTGCTGGTGGGCGGGCAGCATGTCGAGAAAATGTTGCCCCCGTTCCTGAAACCAGGCGCGAATGGCGCGCTCGCCGGTGTGACCAAAGGGCGGATTGCCGATGTCGTGGGCCAGGCAGGCGGACTGAACAATATCGCCGAAATCGGTGGCGCTGACGGTGCCGGGTAGCAGCTGGCGCTGTTGCAGGCGTTCTCCTACGCGAATACCGAGAGTGCGCCCCACGCAGGAAACTTCCAGCGAGTGGGTAAGGCGATTGTGCACGTGGTCATTGGTGGCCAGCGGATGGACCTGGGTCTTGCGGGCCAGTCGCCGGAAGGCGCCGGAAAAAATGATCTTGTCGTGGTCGCGCAGAAACGCGGTACGGCCACTTTCATCCTTGGCGCTGCGTCCGCCCAGGCGGGCCTTGTTCAGTAATTGATGCCAATCCATGAGGTTCCCCGCTACACGCTTGCACGCCACATGCTACACGCAGGCTATCCTTGCATGCGACGACTTTGTGCCACACCCTCTGTGCGTATTGCATCTCTCGTTGCGAATTTTCGGAGGCATCTATGAATCTGGATAAACCGCTGCTGATGTTGGTCACCAGTGCATCGCAAATGAGCCAGGGGCAACAGACCGGCCTGTGGCTGGAAGAATTCGCGGTACCGTATTTGTTGTTTCGGGAAAACAACATCCCCGTGGTGGTGGCCAGCCCGAAAGGAGGCAAGATTCCGGTGGATCCCAATTCGGTGCCGGATGACAGCGAGAAAGAGGCCTGGGCCGATGCCATTGCCGCCTTGCAGGATACCCGGGAGTTGGAAGCTGTCTGGGAAGATGGTTACTGCGGTGTCTTTGTGCCCGGTGGCCATGGCGCCATGTTCGATATGCCTGACAACCCTCTGGTGGCGGCCGTCATGGAGCGGACCTGGGCACAGGGCGGCTTGTTAGGCGCGGTGTGTCATGGCCCCGCCGCATTGGTGGGCTTGCGCAATGAAGAGCGCGCGCCACTGGTGAAGAACAAGACGCTGGCCTGCTTTACCAATAGCGAAGAGCGGGAAGTGGGGCTCGATGAGATCATGCCGTTTCTGTTGGCCTCCCGGCTTGAAGAGCTGGGTGCCCGTCTCGATCTGGCGGACGATTTCACCCCCCATGCGGTCACGGACGGCAAGCTGGTCACCGGGCAGAACCCACAGTCCAGCCGTGTGGTGGCCGAAGCGGTGATCGCGCAGCTTTACAGCGAATAGCGCCTGCCGATAGACAATGTGCTCTCGCAGGCCGCCAGGGCATGCCGTATTGTTAGGTCACCGCCTTGGTGGTGTGTGGTGAGTGGCGGTGATGGTTGCCACCCCCGGCGGGCGCCGTATTATTCATTGTTTGGGTTTCATCGTCAGGAGAGAACATGGGGATCTATGATTACAGCGCCACCACCTTGAGTGGTGAAGAAAAATCCTTGTCCGAGTTTCAGGGCAAGGTGTTGCTGATCGTCAACACGGCCAGCAAATGCGGGTTTACCCCCCAGTACAAAGGACTGGAAAGTCTGTACGAAACCCTGCAGCCCAAGGGGCTAGAGATTCTTGGTTTCCCGTGTAACCAGTTCGGCAAGCAGGAGCCGGGCGCGGCGGATGAAATCGGTGCCTTCTGTGAAAAGAACTACGGTGTCAGCTTTACCATGTTCGACAAGGTAGAGGTGAATGGCAGTGGCGCCCATCCGTTGTACGATTACCTCAAGAAAGCCGCGCCGGGCGTGATGGGCAGCAAGGGCATCAAGTGGAACTTTACCAAGTTTCTGGTGGATAAGAATGGCAAAGTCGTGAAACGCTACGCGCCCACCGACAAACCTGAGTCGATCAAGAAAGACGTCGAAGCGCTGCTGTAAGGCGCGAGCTGACCTTGCCTGTTAACGGCTCTATTCCCGCGAGGGATCGGGGGCCGTTTTCTTTTTCTTGTCTTGATCGTAATGCCACTTGATGGCGAAGAACATGCCCGTGCCAAACACGGCCAGCTTGAAGACAAGGAAAATGATAGGAACCGAATTAAACATGCCGGGTATCTCCAGCCCTTTGACGTGACACTGCCGCTAAGGAGAGGCATGGCGAAAAATACCACAGGTTCTCTCCATTGATGCCAATAGATTCTAGGCCAGACCAGCAGCCTTCGGCATTGGACATAGTGTCTCAGGACGTTATGTCGTAGCGGGCGGGTCAATCCGTTTTTTGCGTTCCAGCATTTCAAAAATCACCATTCCGCTGAGCATGGCGGCCACGAACACCACGGGCTTGAGACTGCCAGTGCCGAGGGCCACCAGCGCCGGCCCCGGGCAGAAGCCGGCCAGACCCCAGCCCACACCGAAGCCCAGCGCCCCTAGTACCAGACGCTTGTCCAGCTTGCGGTTGGAGGGCACCTGAAAGTTGTCCCCAAACAGGGGGGCGGATCGCTGTCGGGTCAGATAGAAGCCGATGGCTGACACTGGAATGGCGCCCCCCATCACCAGAGCCAGGGACGGGTCCCAGTGACCGGCAATATCCAGAAAGGCCAGTACCTTGGCCGGATTGGCCATGCCGGCCAGCAACAGGCCAACGCCAAAGATCAGGCCGCTGAGAAAAGCCGTAAGCAATGACCGGTTCATAGCGGTGCTCCCAGCAAGTGACGAACCACGTACACGGTGGCAAATCCGCTGGCCATGAATGCCAGGGTGGCAACCAGTGAGCGCGGGGACAGGCGGGAGACGCCGCAGACCCCGTGTCCGCTGGTGCAACCCGCACCGTAGCGAGTGCTGATGCCAACCAGCAACCCGGCAACAATCAACAGTGGCCAGTCTGCGTCGATGATCAACGGTGGTAGCTCAGCCAGCATGCGCCACAGTAGTGGGGCGCCGAGCAAGCCCACTAGAAACGCCAGCCGCCAGTGTTTGTCTCCGTGCCCGCTGCGCAGTAACCCGCCGACAATGCCGCTGATACCGGCGATGCGGCCGTTGGCATGAAGCAGCAACAGGGCCGAGAAGCCGATCAGAATTCCGCCGGCCAGTGAGGCCCAAGGAGTAAAGGCGCTCCAGTCGATGTTCATGGGGTGTCGCCGCAGAAGCGTTGGTACAACACGTTCAGCACGGCCAGGGCGTCCGGGTTGGCGACCTGATAGAACATCTGCTTGCCTTCCCGGCGGCTGCTGACCAGCCCTTCCCGGCGCAAGATGCCCAACTGCTGGGAGAGTGAGGGTTGGTAAACCTCCACGAGCGGCTCCAGTTCGCTAACGCTGCGTTCGCCTTCCGCGAGGCGGCACAGCAGCATCAGACGATCTGGGTGGGACAGGGCTTTGAGTAACTGGCTGGCCTGGGCGGCATTGTCGCGCAGGGCGTCCGGGTCGATAGTGAGCATGGTACAGGGGTCCAACAATATATATTTAAATAAAAAGTATATTTTTGTTTGGCTAATCACAAGCACTTTCTTGAATTATGTTCATCTTATGTGACTTGCGTCAGCTGATTGGTGCGGTAAACGGCAATACTCCGTAATAGACCGCAAAGAAATGGCAGAGGCTGCCGCCCATAACGAAGAGGTGCCAGATGGCGTGGTTGAAGGGAATAAACCGGTCGGCCAGGTAAAAGATGACGCCCACGGTGTAGGTAATGCCGCCGGCCAGGATCAGCCAGAAGCCGGTGTCGTTGAGTTTGCTGGTCAGGTCGTTGGAGGCCACCAGAATCAGCCAGCCCATGGCCAGGTAAATGCCCACCCGCATGAGCTTGAAGCGGTGACCATAGAGCGCTTTCAGGACGATGCCGGTGAGGGCCAGGGCCCAGATCACGGCAAACAAAATCCAGCCGGTCTGGCCACGCAGGTTGACCAGTAGAAAGGGGGTGTAGGTGCCCGCGATCAAGCCGTAAATGGCGCAGTGGTCCAGCATTTTGAACACGGCGCGCCATTTCGGGCTGCGCAGGCTGTGATAGAGCGCACTGGCGCTGTAGAGCAGAATCAGGCTGGCGCCGAAAATGCTGAAGCTGACGATTTTCCAGGGGTCGCCCAGCAGGCTGGCGGCCACCACCAGAATCACCGTGCCGGCGATACTCAACGCCGCGCCGATGCCGTGGGTCAGGCCATTGAGCCATTCCTCCAGAATCGAATAGGGCGGTTCAGGATTGGGGGCTGCGGCCATTGGCGAATCTGCTTTCGGTTGAGGGAAGAAGTTGCATCATGCCGAGACGCCGGCCTGAGTGTAAAGCGCCAAATCGGACAGATGTTCACATTGATTTTGCCTATGTGAGCGATAACGCAAATACCTCGCCAGTCCAGGAACGTCTGTGGCGGCGTGGCGTCTCATTATGCAGAAACAAAAGCAGGAGGCTGGAAGGGCGCCGCCATTGAAATGCCTTCTGCGGACCCAATGGTGTCAGGTAGTCCCGGCAAACAACGGGCACTCCCCTGGCGCTGCGGGCAAGGACAATACTGGAAAAGGAGACACTCCATGATTGAACACAACAAGCAGGTCGCGGAAGAACTGAGCAAGTTACTGGCCGAGAGTTACACCCTCTATCTCAAGACCCATAAATACCATTGGAATGTAACCGGCCCCATGTTCCATAGCCTGCACCTGCTGTTCGAACAGCAGTACACCGAGCTGGCGGAGGCGGTGGATACCATTGCCGAGCGGATTCGCGCGCTGGGCTGGAAGGCACCGGGCAGCTATGCAGAGTTTGCCAAGTTATCCACGGTGGAGGACGCCACGGGCGATCCGGATGCGTCCGGCATGATCAAGGAGCTGGCTGCGGACCACCGCACGGTGGCCGAGCGTGCCAATCGGGTATTGAAACTGGCTGGCGAGCATGAAGATGAAGGCTCTGGCGCGGTGGCCAGTGACCGCATCGAGATTCATGAAAAATCTGCCTGGATGTTGTCGGCCCATCTGGGCTGATCGTTCTCTGGCCACACATTCAGTGTTCTACTCGTTACCGGGGCCGACGTCAGTCGGCCCTTTTTGTGGTGCATCGCTTGTTGGCCCGGGTGTGTTCCCGAGCCGGTCCCCTGTTTGAGCCTGCCTCGCTTGCCGCTTGGCCCGATAACGCCTGCGCGCCCATCGTCTGATAAGGTCAAAATCTCGCTGCGGGTGAAAAAGCTTCACCTGATACGCGCGTACTTGTGCGACAATTGGTACTAATAAGTACCGTTTTAGATCGGGGAGAGCACGATGCAACGTTTTTGGGTAACCCTGGGCCTGGCGCTGGCCCTGTGGGGCTGCAGTGATGAGCCACAGCAGGATGCTCCCATGCCGCAACCGGTAAAGCTGCAAGTCGTTGATGGCGGCGCTGGCGCTTTACGTCACTACCCGGGCAAGGTGGTGGCGACAGAAGGGTCCGAGCTGGCATTCCGGGTGTCCGGTCAGCTGGAGCGTTTCCCGGTGCGGGCGGGCGAGCAGGTGAAGAAAGGGCAGTTGCTGGCAGCGCTGGATCCATCGGATTTCAGGAATCAACTGGCCGATCGGCAAGCCCAGTATGATCTAGCCGAAAGTCAGTATCAGCGTGGTATCAGCCTGCGTGATCGGGGGGTTATTTCTGAAGCCCAGTTCGATGAAATTGAAGCCAAGCGTCGCCAAGCCCAGGCGGCCCTGAGCTTGGCCCGGGACAATGTGAACTACACGCGCTTGAAAGCTCCCTACGGCGGCACGGTGGCCCGTACCGAAGTGGAAAATTACCAGTTCGTGCAGGCCAAGCAGCCCATTCTTTACCTGCAGGGCGACAAGAATATTGATATCGAATTTGCCGTCTCCGAGCGTTTCCTGGCGAACCTGAAAAAGGATGGTGAGGATTACCAGCCGGAGCTGCGCTTTGAAGGCGCCCCGGACAAAGTGTTCAAGGCCAGTTACAAGGAGCATGAAGCCAGCGCTGACGATCGTACCCAGACCTACATCATTACCCTGACCATGCCCAACCCGGAAGGCATTCTGGTGTTGCCGGGAATGAGCGTGGATGTGGCCATCGACCTGAGCAAGATCATGCGTAAAGCCACTGCGTGGCCCCAGGTGCCCGTGGAGGCCGTGTTTAATCCGGATGGCAAGGACAGTGCCCACGTTTGGCGGTTCAACCCGGAAGACGGCACGGTGTCGGCGGTGCCGGTGACCCTTGGCCAGGTGATTGGCAATGGCGTTGAAATCACCGCAGGGCTGGAAACCGGCGACAAGGTGGTCAGCGCCGGAGTGCACCACCTCAAGGAAGGGCAGGAGGTTCGTGAACTGGTGAAAGAGCGGGGCCTGTAATCGATGAATATCGCTGAGTACAGCATCCGCCACAAAGTGGTGAGCTGGTTGTTCACCGTGATCCTGCTGGTCGGCGGGGTGATCAGTTTTACCCGCCTCGGGCAGCTGGAAGACCCGGAATTCACCCTCAAGATCGCCATGGTCATTACCAATTATGGCGGTGCTTCACCTCGGCAGGTGGAAGAAGAAGTGACCCTGCCGGTTGAGAAGGGCATCCAGGCTCTGCCTTACGTGAAAAATGTCACTTCCATCTCCAGCAACGGGCTCTCCCAGATCCAGGTAGAGATCAAGCCCAAATACAAGGCGCACGAGTTAAAACAGATCTGGGATGAGCTGCGTAACAAGATGACCGACCTGCAATCGCAGCTGCCGCCGGGGGCAGGCACGATTCAGGTGATTGATGATTTTGGTGATGTTTACGGCATCCTCATGGCCATTACCGGAGAGGGGTACAGCTATCAGGAATTGCAGGATTACGCCGACTACCTGACCCGAGACCTGGTGCTGGTGGACGGGGTTGGCAAGGTGACGGTTGGTGGCCAGCGTGAGGAGCAGGTGCTGGTGGAAATTTCCCGTGCCCGGCTGGCCTCGTTGGGGATCAGCCCGGATCGCATCTTCGGCCTGCTGCAAACCCAGAATACGGTGAACCCGGCGGGCAAGGTCCGGGTGGGCAATGAGTACATTCGCATTTATCCCACCGGGGAATTTCCCTCTGTCCAGGCCATGGGCAACCTGTTGATCTCCGAGCCTGGCGCCAACGAGCTGGTTTACCTGCGTGATGTGGCATCCATCGAGCGGGGGTATGCCGAAGTCCCCCACCACCTTTACCGGTTTAATGGCGGCCCGGCCCTGACCTTGGGCATTTCCTTTGCTTCCGGTATCAATGTGGTGGACGTGGGCGCGCGGGTGGATCAGCGCCTCAAGGAACTGCAATATCAGCGTCCGGTGGGTATGGAGCTGGCCACTATTTATAACCAGCCCCAGGAAGTGGATAAGTCGGTCAGTGCCTTCATGCTCAACCTGGGTGAAGCGGTGGCCATTGTGATCGCGGTGCTGCTGGTATTCATGGGCCTGCGTTCCGGGGTGCTGATGGGCGGCGTGTTGCTGCTGACTATCCTGGGCACCTTCATTCTCATGAAGATGATGGCCATTGATCTGCAGCGGATCTCCCTGGGGGCGCTGATCATCGCTTTGGGGATGCTGGTGGATAACGCCATCGTGGTCACCGAAGGTATTTTGGTAGGCATGAAACGTGGCCTGTCCAAATTGCAGGCGGCCAGCCTGGTGGTGAAACAGACCATCTGGCCGCTGCTGGGAGCCACGGTGATTGCCATCATGGCCTTTGCCCCCATCGGCCTGTCGGATGATTCCACCGGGGAGTACACCAACAGCCTGTTCTGGGTGTTGTTGATCTCCTTGATGCTGAGCTGGATTACCGCTATCACCCTGGTGCCCTTCTTTGCCGAACAGTTCTTCAGTGACAAGGACGTGGGTGGCGAAGACGGGGAAGGGGAAGATCCCTACAAGGGGCGGGTGTTTGTGCTCTATCGCCGCCTGCTGGATCGCGCTATTCACCACCGGGTGTTAACCCTGTCAGGCATGTTTGTGCTGTTGGTGGTGGCGGTGCTGGGCTTTGGTTTCGTCAAGCAGGCCTTCTTCCCTCCTTCCAATACACCCATGTATCTGGTGGATTACTGGTTGCCCCAGGGCAGTGATATTCGCGCCACCCGTGAGGCGGTGAGTGAGCTGGAAGCGTCGCTGCTGGAGATGGACAGCGTCACCCAGGTGACCAGCACCATTGGCCAGGGGGCAGCGCGGTTCATGCTGCCTTATGCGCCAGAAAAGAGTTATCCCAGCTATGCCCAGCTGATTGTTCAGGTGAAAGATCGGGAGAGTATTAATCCGGCCCTGGCGGCCACCCGTGATCTGATCCGTGAGGAACACCTGCAGGCCTTCGCCAAGGTGAAGCGCCTGATGATCGGGCCGAGCCCGGCGGCGTCCATCGAAGCGCGCTTCAGCGGCCCGGATCCGAAAATATTGCGTGATCTGGGGCTCAAGGCCCAGGCCATCATGGCCGACGACGGTGCACTGGAAAGCATTCGTCATGATTGGCGCCAGCAGGAAAAGGTGATCCGGCCGCAGTTTCTTGAAGCCCAGGCCCGCCGAGCCGGGATTAGCCGCGAGGATCTGGATAACACTCTGGCGCTCAACTTCAGTGGCCGTACCGTGGGGTTGTACCGCGACGGCAGCAAGTTGCTGCCCATCGTGGCGCGGCCACCGGACGATGAGCGGCTCAGTGCCAATAACCTGAATGATGTGCAGGTGTGGTCGCCGGTGTACTCCACCTATATCCCCATCAGCCAGGTGGTCGGTGATTTTGATACCGAATGGGAAAACGCCTTGATCATGCGCCGCGACCGCAAACGCACGCTTACCGTGCAGGCGGAACCGGATGTGCTGGGTGAGGAAACCGCGGATCATGTTCTGCGGCGGATTCGCCCGGAAATTGAAGCGCTGGAGCTGCCGCCGGGCTATTCCCTAACCTGGGGCGGCGAGTACGAGGCATCCCGGGATGCCCAGGAAGCGGTCTTTGGCAGCCTGCCCATGGGCTACCTGTTCATGTTCATCATCACCATGTTGCTGTTCGATTCCCTGCGCCAGCCGTTGGTGATCTGGGCCACGGTGCCGTTGGCCATCATCGGGGTGACCATGGGGCTGTTGTTACTGAATGCGCCGTTTGGTTTCATGGCGCTGCTAGGCTTCCTCAGCCTGTCCGGCATGCTGGTAAAAAATGGCATTGTGCTGGTGGAGCAGATCAAGCTGGAAATGGAAAGCCGAGAGCCATTTGACGCGGTGGTGCTGGCATCCATTTCACGGGTGAGACCGGTATGTATGGCGGCGATTACCACCATCCTTGGCATGGTGCCGCTGCTGTTCGATGCGTTTTTCGAATCCATGGCGGTAGTGATCATGTTTGGTCTGGGCTTCGCCACCGTACTCACCTTGATCGTGATTCCAGTGCTCTACACCCTCGTCTATGGCATCAAGCCCGGTAAGGACCTGCATGTCTGAATAACGCGGCATGCCTCACGCAGCACGTCCCCTGGCGGCGTGCTGCATGGGGCGTGATGCGTGTTGCGTCTCCGGAGGTGCCAGCCTCGTTCCTCTCTGCCACAATGTGCCCGCCTGACATTATTGACCATCCCAAATTGAACACCTCACATTGATGATCCCAAGGAGTGCCGATGTTGCTGGCCATTGCCGCCGTGATTGGCGGGCTGATACTGCTGGTATGGAGTGCGGACAAGTTTGTTGAAGGGGCAGCGGGCACCGCCGCCCACGCCGGCATGCCGCCGTTGCTGATCGGCATGCTGATTGTCGGCTTTGGCACTTCGGCACCGGAGATGGTGGTGTCGGCGCTGGCGGCGCTGGAAGGCAACCCGTCGCTGGCGCTGGGGAATGCCTACGGTTCCAACATTTCCAACATCGCCCTGATTCTCGGGGTGGTGGCGGTGATGAGTCCGATTCTGGTGAATTCCGCCATTCTCAAGAAAGAGCTGCCCATTCTCACGCTGGTCACCTTGCTGGCGGGCTACCAGCTTATCGACGGGCACATTTCCCGCATGGACGCCTGGATATTGATTGGCGTGCTGGCGGTGCTGATGGGCTGGTCCATTTATGCGGCCATGACCGGCAAGGGGGACGTGCTGGCCGGGGAAGTGGAAACCGACCTGGCGGAACATCCGCTGCCGCTGAAGCAATCCCTGTTCTGGCTGGTCGTGGGCCTGATCCTGCTGGTGGTCAGCTCCCGGGCGCTGGTCTGGGGGGCGGTGCTGATTGCGCAGTCTCTGGGGGTCAGTGACCTGATCATCGGCCTCACCATTGTCGCCATCGGCACCTCCCTGCCGGAGCTGGCTTCCAGCATTGCGGCGGTGCGCAAGGGTGAGCACGATATTGCCTTTGGGAACGTGCTAGGCTCGAATTTGTTCAACACCCTGGCGGTGGTCGGTATCGCTGGTGCTATCAAGCCCATGTCGGTGGATGCGGGTGTCCTGCAGCGTGACTGGTCCCTGATGATGGGGCTGACGCTGGTGCTGTTCGTCATGGGTTTCGGCCTGTGGGGACGCAAAGGGCAGATTACCCGGAACAACGGCATCGCCTTGCTGGTGGTCTATGTGGCGTACATGGGGTATCTGGCCTCGACCATGCTGACCACTGGCTAAACGCCGTTGGCACAGCATGAAACTCTTATTCCAATAGCGTGACACCGGGTCACGTGAGACAGGGAAGCGGCAAGGTATGCGGGATACGGGAATATCGGAAAAACTGGAACAGCGCGCTTTCCTGTTCTCCCTGGTGGCGGTCAGCGCCGTCTTTGCCCTGCTGATCCAGCCTTTCTTCGCGCCCATTTTCTGGGCCTGCGCCATTAGCGTTATTTTCTATCCTTTCCACAAAAGGTTGCTGGCCCGCTGGCCGCAACGGCGCAACCTGGTGGCGCTGTTCACCTTGCTATTGTGCGTGGTGTTAGTAGTGATTCCAGTGCTGGCGGTGGCCACGTCGTTTGTATCCGAAGGTGTTGGCCTGTTCCAGAAAGTGCAAAGCGGGGAAATTGATCTGGCCAGCTACGTGGACAAGATCAAGCACGCCTTCCCGGGGGTGCAGTCGCTGGCAGAACGTTTTGATGTGGACCTGGAGAAAATCAAGGAACAGGCGGTCAAAGCCTTCACCGGGGCGGGCCAGTTCCTCGCCAAGCGGGCGTTGGCGGTGGGGCAGAACACCTTCCAGTTTTTCCTCAATCTGGGCCTGATGCTGTACCTGGCGTTTTTCCTGATCCGTGATGGCGATTCCATGGTAGCCATGCTGATTCGCGCCCTGCCCCTGGGCGATGAGCGTGAAAAGTTGCTGTTTGCCAAGTTTGCCGAAGTCACCCGCGCCACCATTAAGGGTAACCTGCTGGTAGCGATTACCCAGGGCGCGCTGGGTGGCCTGATCTTCTGGTGGCTGGGCATTCCCGGGGCCTTGCTGTGGGGCGTGGTGATGGCCGTGCTGTCATTGATTCCGGCGGTGGGTGCGGGCCTGATCTGGTTTCCCGTGGCGCTGTACCTCTACGCCGTGGGTGACATGAAGGAGGCGACGATCCTGATTCTGTTCGGGGTGTTCGTCATCGGTCTGGTGGATAATCTGCTGCGCCCGATTCTGGTGGGCCGCGATACCAAACTGCCCGACTATGTGGTGTTGTTTTCCACCCTGGGTGGGCTGGCCATGTTCGGGATTACTGGCTTTGCGGTGGGGCCCCTGCTGGCGGCCCTTTTCGTGGCGTTCTGGGGTATCTTTATCCGTGAATTTAACGAGGAAGGTGTGCCTGCGTTGCCGGCTGAAAGCGAGCCGGATGAAACCCCTTCCGGGAGTGCGTAACGATGATTTTTCTGCGATTGGTGCTGGCGGCCTCAGTGGCCGGGTTGTCCGCCTTTGGTTGTGATGAAGACGAGGATGTTTTCTCCAGCGACAGCGCCCAGCTGTATTTCCATAACCAGCTTACCCAGGTGGGCGGTGGCAGCGAAGACGATATTACCGTGGATCTGTTCGTGGATAACCAGACCACCGCGGTGGAAAGTGGTGTGGATTACACCACCCGGGGCAGCGTGAGCTCCAACAGCCTGGAGCTGGACGATGACAGTGAGTCCGTGGCGTTCGATGTCCGTGGGACCAGTTCTGGCAGCACTCTGGTTAACGGCCCGATCAACCGGACGCTGACCGGGGGCAACCGCTACACGGTGGTTTTGATGGGCGATACCACCCTGGATAACCGCCAGCTGAAAACGTTCAGCCACCAGAAAATGGATGTGGGCAGCGGGCAGATCCGGGTGCGTTTTATCAACACACTGTCACGCCTGTCTGGCGATGAGCTGAGCGTCACCGCCAGCGGTAGCGCTCCCGGAGGCCAGGCGTTGGTCAGCGGGCTGGAATATGCCGACGGCAGCAGCTACGTGTCTCTGAGTGCCGGCAGCAACCTGGCGGTGACCGTCAACAACGAAACCCAGGGCGTGATCATCGATGATGTGAGCTGCAGCGTCAGCAGTGGCCGCAGCTACGACGCCATTATTGCGTACACGGAATTCGACAGCGACGACGACCAGATTTCCCTGTACTGCCAGCCGTTCAGTAACTGAGCGGCGGGAACTTCTCACTACGAAAAACCTCTGAACTGCCAACCAATACCAAAAAACGGGGCATCGGTATGATTACGATGCCCCTTTCGCGTTTGCCTCGGGAGGATCTATGCGAATGATCGGAATGCTGGCGGTAGCCAGCGCAGTAGTCTTGTCCGGCTGTGGCGGTGCCGATGATGACGTGGAAGATTTGCTGCGTGCACCAGCCAGTCTCTATTTCCACAATCAGCTGACGGATTTTACCGCTCCGGATGCAGCAAGTATTCGTGTGGATGTGGTCACCAATAAGGCCTCAGACCCGCTGTTTGAAGATGTGGGGTATTCCACCGATGAACAAGGCGGGATGAACCTGAAACTGGATGCCGATAACGAAACCGTCAATTTTCAGCCACGCAGAAGCACTGTGGATTTACCGGATAAAGACATATCGCTGGCAGCGGGTGGGAATTACACCCTCGTCTTGATGGGGGATTTGGCAGACAGCTCTCCGCTACTGAACGCTTTCCGTCAAGAGACGCCTTCTGTGATGGCATCAAACGTTGGGGTGCGCTTTATTCATGCCATGAGTCAGCAGGCAGGCATTGCTTTCTCTATCGGCACAATTCCAGATCTGCAGTATGGCAAAGCCACAGCTTATTTTTCGGATACCCCCAATGGTAGCAGCCGTCTGGAAGTGGAAGTGAAAGATGCTGCGGATGACAGCCTGATTGCGACGGTGTCTTGTCCGGTTCAGGCAGGCAAGGTTTACGATGCCATCATTACTCACAAAGGGTTTGCTGATCCCGACATGGCGATGTTCTGCCAGCAGGTTGAAGGCAGTTAATTGATTGTGTAAGTCGGCTTAGGGCGTAGCCGTAAGCCGACAACCCACCTTGCTATTTGCCTCATCGCTGAATGTCGGATTACGCCTTTCAGGCTAATTCGACCTACCGGGGAGGGCGATCTACCCCGCGCTTATTTCAATCGCACCGACGGATCCAGTGTAGGCGCCGTCAACGGTGCGCCCTGGTAAGCGGAGACCTCGCCAAAGCGATCGTTGGGCCATTGTTGCCAGTCGCTCACCGCCTGATTCAGCCGCTCTTGGTCCCGCCCGACAAAATTCCACCACAACAGTACCGGCTGCCCCAGCGGCTCGCCGCCCAGCAGCATGATGCGGCTGCCGGCGGAGAGAGTGAGAATCAGGGTGTCGCGGCCCTGGCCCAGATAGTAGAGCTCGCCGGTCTTCAGGGTTTCCCCTTCCAGTTCAGCATGGCCTTCATTGATACACAGCCCCAGCTCAAAATCGGCAGGGACGGGCAAGGTCAGCCGACAGGCTTGTGTGGCCACAATATCGGCGCCCACCAGTGGCGAGAAAACCGTCGCAGGAGAGCGGTGGCCGGCCAGCTCTCCCACCACCAGAGTGATCTCGGCGCCATCCTGTTGCCACTGGGGCAAGTCGGTGTGGTGGGCAAAGGCCGGCGGAGTGTCCTCATACTCGGCGGGCAACGCGATCCAAAATTGCAGGCCGTGCATGGGGCCGCTGAATCCTGGCGGGCTTTCCTCGGAATGGCAGATGCCATGGCCGGCGGTCATCAGATTCAGTTGGCCGGGGGCGATAACCTGCTCATAACCCAGGCTGTCCTTGTGCAGCAGTGCGCCTTCGAACAACCAGGTCACGGTTTGTAGCCCGATGTGCGGGTGGGTGCCCACATCGACCGCGTTATCGGTGGTCAGGTCGGTGGGGCCGATATGGTCGAGAAAACACCAGGGACCAATCAGCCGTTGCGAGCGGCTGGGCAAATGCCGAATGATTGGCAGGCCACTGCCGAGGATGCTTTTGCGCGAATCCACGGGCTTAAGGGTAGGCTGGCTGGCAAGGTTGGGGCATTCCACCGTTTCGCCGCTGGCGTGGGTATTGCTCATGGCTGTCTCCGTGGCATAGTCCAAGTGCGGGGTGTCACTGCGCTTCGAGTATGGAACGCGGTGACAACAATGGAAAGCAAGGGAAAGGACACGCCTCATGGCCACAGTCAGCCTTCACAGCCATCATCATTATGCCCAGCAAATCAACGTACGCCAGCATCGACTCAACGCGGATGAAGGCGCGGCAATGGGGGGCGAAGACAGCGGCCCCAACCCTTATGAACTATTGCTGTCCGGGCTCGGTGCCTGTACCTCGATTACCTTGCGCATGTATGCCGAGCGCAAAGGCTGGGAGCTGGGCGATATTGATGTTCGTCTGGATTTTTACCGGGATGAAGAGGGCGGCGAGCATATCGACCGTACCCTGGTCTGCAGCGCACCCCTCAGCGATGAGCAGCGGCAGCGCTTGCTGGAAATCGCCGCCAAAACGCCGGTGACCAAAACGGTTCGGCAGGGCGTTGCCATTACCAGCATGTGGAAATAAGCGGCGATTTGCCCCGGCTTTTGGCATACTCGCGCCTCCATTGAATCAGCGGAGTCCCTTGTATGTTCAAGGTCAACGAATACTTCGATGCCAAGGTGGCATCCATTGCCTTTCAAACCGAGTCCAAGCCGGCCACCGTGGGTGTGATGGCGCCGGGGGATTATGAATTCGGCACCAGTGAGTACGAAACCATGACTGTGACCAGCGGGGCCCTGACAGTAAAGCTGCCGGGCAGTGCCGACTGGCAGACGTTTGCTGCCGGTGAGACTTTCGAGATTGAGGCTAACCAGAAATTTCAGGTAAAAGTGGCCATCGATACGGCCTATCTTTGCCTGTACGGCGAATAATTCGATCGGTCAGTAGAAGAATAAGAGCGCCTGTCAAAACAGGCGCCAACACCAGGGGGAGCCTGATGCCATTATTTCCTGCCAGGGATGGCGCCACGCTACGCGTGCGTTTGCTGGGCCGTGGTCAGCCGGTGCTGATGCTGCATGGCCTGGGAATGCAGGGGCGTGACTGGCTTCCCTTCGTGTTCCCCTTTCTGCGCCGTTTCCAGTTTGTGATTCCCGATTTGCGCGGTGCTGGCGGTTCCGCTGCGGCCCGTTTCAACCAGGCGGACGTGTTCCACAATCACATGCAGGACATGGAAGATCTGGTTCACCATTTCGGCCTGCGGGATTTCCCGTTGGTGGGTTATTCCCTGGGGGCGACCACGAGCCTGCATTGGCATGCTCATGGGGATTTTTCCCCGGTAAAACGCTACCTGCACATTGATCAGTCGCCCTGCACGGATAACAAGGCGGACTGGCCCCACGGGCTGTTCGGGGAACGGCAGGGGCATTTCTACGCCCAGTTGCGCGAGTTGCTGGCCCTGCTGGACGGTGCGCCGGACCAGGGCCGCATTGCCAGCCTGGCGCCGGGATTGCGCGCGGCCATCCTGCTGAGACTGACAGATATCCTCGGTCAGATCGCCGGGCGCCGGGGGCTGCATTCCGCCTTCAGCGCCACGGCCCGTTGGTCGTCGCTGTGGGCGCGGGTGTTGCCGGTGACGGAACTGGCGGATATCCGTGCGTACCTGAATGCCTACCTGTTTGGTGCCCATGACTACCGGCCCTCGGCGGCCGGTTTTGGTGTGCCGGCCACGGTGATTACCGGCGCCCGCTCACCACTGTATCCCGCCGAGGGGCAGGCCGAGTTTGCCCGGTTGATCGGTGCCCGCCACGTTGTTCTGCCCAGATCGGGGCATGTGCCGCTGATGAGCCAGCCATTGGCGTTTACCCGCGCACTGGGTGACTTTCTGGCCGACACAGAGTGATAGCCTGACCCTTTTGCGTGTCGCGTGCGGCTTGGTGCGTGCTGCTTCTCTTTTCTGATAGTGGAATGTTATTTCGCTCTGCCTGCATTTCTCGCTAGCATACGAACCCTTCTGGAGCGGATTCGGAGAGATCGGGTGGTCGCCATTCATACCTCAGCCCCTGCGCTGACCTTGCGCGCGGGCAGTGATGCCATCGCGCATTTACGTGAGCATGGCCTGCGGGCCGCCGACGTGGACATCGTTCCCGGGGCGGCTGGTGGCCCCAAGGCGCTGGGCATCAACGGCCTGGATCAGGCGGTGTTCGGCGACTTCCTGCCGGCGGCGCCACGCCCGCGTACCTTGATTGGCGCCTCCATCGGCAGCTGGCGCTTTGCAGCCATCACCATGGGCGATGATGCGCGCAGTGGCCTGTCCCGGCTGGCCGACCTCTACACCCGGCAGCGTTTTCCCAAGGGGATAACGGCGAAAGACGTCAGCCATCGCTGCGAGCAGATGTTGTCGGAGCTGCTGCAGGATCGCGATCAGCGAGTTCTGCACAATCCGGATTATCGCCTGGTGATCGTGGTGATTCGCAGCCGCGGGCTGATGGCCCGTCGCGGTGGTCTCGGCCTGGGGCTCGGGCTGGCGGGGTTGATCGGTACCAATCTGCTCAGTCGCCGTGCCACGGGGTTATTTATGGAGCGTGGGTTGGTCTATCCGGCAGGGGACGATTTGCCGATGGGCCCGCTCAATGATTTCACCACCCACCATGTGGATTTGCAGGCAGACAATCTGCGCGCCGCGTTGTTGGCCAGTGCCGCCATTCCCATGGTGCTCGATGGCGTGACCACCCTGCCCGGTGCGCCGGATGGTGTGTATCGCGATGGCGGTATGCTCGACTATCACCTGGACCTGCCGTACCAGAGTGACGGCATCGTGCTGTACCCGCACTTCACCGACCGGGTGATTCCCGGCTGGTTCGACAAACCCTTGCGCTGGCGCAACGGTGATCCTCAGCGCTTGCGACGCCTGTTGCTGGTGTCCCCATCCCGGGAGTATCTGGCGAGCCTGCCCCACGGCAAGCTGCCCGACCGCACGGACTTCAAACATTACCTGGGCGATGATGCCGGCCGTGAGGCGTATTGGCGCAAGGCGGTAACCGAAAGCCAGCGGCTGGGAGATGAATTTCTGGAGCTGGTGGAAACCGGCAAACTGGTGGACCGCCTGCAGCCGCTGTAAAGATCCTCTCCCGTAGGAACGCCGCTCCTGCGGGGGAACGTGTTACTCTCGCCACGTTTCCCTCCATGCCTCCATGACCCGGATCGCCCGTGACTGAATCCAGCCCCTCAACAATGACTCTTGTCCGCCAGCTATGGCAGCAGACCTGGCCTATGGCCATGGGCGTGATGTCCCTGCTGGGCTTTTATCTGGTCGACAGTATCTTCGTGGCCCGGTTGGGTACGGCACCGCTGGCGGCCCAGTCGTTCACTTTTCCATTGGCATTTCTGGTCATCGGTGTGCAGGTGGGTATCGGCATTGCCATTGCCGCGCTGATCTCCCGGGCCATCGGTGCCGGCCAGCAGGAGCAGGCCAACCGGCTGGGGGCGCTAGTGCTGGTCGGCGGTGGTGTGCTGCAGGGTGTGCTGGTGCTGGTGCTGTGGTTGATCCAGGAGCCTGCCTTTGCGTTGCTCGGCGCCAGTGAAGAGATTCGCGCCATGATCCGGCCCTTCTGGGCCTTGCAGGTGCCGGCCATGTGGGTCGGTGGGGTGGTGTACTTCGGCTACAGCCTGTTCCGTGCCCACGGCAACACGCGTTTTCCCGGCATGATGATGGTGCTCACCAGCCTGCTGAATCTGCTGTTCGATCCGATTCTGATTTTTGGTATCGGCGATTGGCAGGGGTTTGGTTTACCCGGTGCGGCGCTGGCGACCTTGCTGGCGTTTTCCATCGGTGGCGTGATTGTGGCCCTGTCTCTGCGGGGCAAAGGCTGGGTGCAACGCACCGGCATGCTGGTGCAGATGCGTGCCTCGGCCTGGCCGTTCGCGCAGATCGCCGGCCCGGCCATGATCAGCCAGCTGATGCCGCCGCTGGCGGCCATGGTGGCCACGGCGCTGGTGGCCCGCTCCGGTGACCAGGCGGTGGCCGCCTGGGGCATGGCCAGCCGTCTGGAGAGTTTTTCCATCGTGCTGGTGCTGGGCATGACCATGGCGCTGCCGCCCTGGTTGGGGCGTTGTTATGGCGCTAACGATTGGGCGACCGTGCGGCGGCTGATGCAGGTGGCAACAGGCATGGTGGTTGCCTGGCAGGTGCTGCTGGGGCTGGTGATGGCGTTGCTGGCGGCGCCGCTGGCCAGCGTGCTGGTCGACACCCCGGCGGTGCAGGCCTACCTGACCGTGCTGATTCGCTGGATGCCGCCCAGCTATGGCTTTCTGGGCGTCTGCATGTTGGTGGTGTCCGCCAGCAATGCGCTGGGCTGGCCCATGCGCGCCATGCTGATCTCCTTCCTGCGCCTGTTCCTGTGCTACCTGCCGTTGTTGTGGCTGGGCTTCGAGCTGGGCGGCTTTGGTGGCTTTGCCCTGGGCGCGGCATTTGGCAATGTGCTGGCCGGGATCATGGCGTGGGGTTTCTATCAGCAGGCGCTGGGAAAGGCCGTTAATAGTTAATAATGAATAATTAATAGTTGCGCGCTTACTCGCCGGGATTTTCAAAACGCATGAGGCCGCGCCCAGAGTCTGGGCGCGGCCTCATGCGTTTCAGTAAAACAAAACGTGACCGTGACGTTATTAATTATTCATTATTAACTATTAATTGCTCTCCCTCTCCCATTCCGGCGGTTTCCACAGATGTTTCAGGCGCTGCGTTAGCGGGCCTTTCTGCCGCATGGCCCGGAACATGTCTGCGTATTCATGACACCAGTTCACCACCAGGCTGTTGCTGTACACCGGGCGGGTGATGCCGTACTCCACCGGTTGCTCCTCTTTCTCTTCCACGAAAGTGCCGAACAGGCGATCCCAGATGATGAAAACGCCCGCGTAGTTCCGGTCGATATATTCCGGGTTGCGGCCGTGGTGCACCCGGTGATGGCTGGGCGTATTGAAGATATATTCGATGGCAGGGTGCAGTTTGCCCACCAGGGTGGTGTGGATGAAGTACTGGTACACCAGCGACAGTGCATAGCACACCCCGATCCATACCGGGTTGTAACCGAGAAAGGCCAGCGGCACGTAGAACAACCAGCCGCCGTTGAAGATGTTGGTGGCATTCTGGCGCATGGCGGTGGAGAAATTCATCCGCTCGGAAGAGTGGTGGGTCACATGGGCGGCCCAGAACCAGCGCACCCGGTGTGAGGTACGGTGGAAACCGTAGTAGCAGAAATCTACCAGGAACCACAGGGCGATGGCGGTAAAGAGGTTGAGCTCAATATCGAGCAACCGGTGCTGATACGCAAAGGCATAGAGTGGGAAGGCAATCAGCCCGGCGAATAGCAGCTCGGTGGTCTGGTAGCCAGCGCCCAGCATGAAATTGAGCCAGGACTCGCGGCCATCCACCAGCCGGTTGTTGTGGCGAATCTTGCGGTATTCCCACAGGAACAAGCCAATAAAAAGCGGCGTGGCCACCACAAAGATCAGCTGTCGGGCATCCAGGGCCAGCCAGTCGGGAAGGGCATTCCATAGGGGTGCCAGCCCGCTGTTCAGCCAGATAGTGTTGAACCAGTCCATCAGTGCCATAGAAACCTCGAAGCTCGGTGAGGAACGCGGTGGAGCGTTGATGTTGGCAGTGTGCGACAAGCGCGGCGGATAGTATTGACTATCCATGTCTTATTTTTGACAATTTACGCCAACAGGATAGACGTCACCCACAAGGAGAGACCATGGCCGCTGCCATGCGTGTTACCGGTGCCTGGGTACAGTTGCTGACCGACTGGCTGGACCGGGAAAACCTGCCTGCCCCTGCATTGCGCACGGTGCTGGACAGCCGCTCGCCAGCGGATGTGGTGCCGCTGCCGCTGTGGCGGGATCTGCTACAGCAGGCGGTGTTGTTGCGCCCGGAGCGGTTGGCCCCGGGGCTGGAAATCGGCGCCATGATCCAGCCCCGCCACGTGGGCATGCTGGGCTATCTGATTCTCACCTGCCGGACCCTGGGCGAAGCCATGCTGGCCTACCAGCGCTACGAAACCTTGTTCTACGGGCAGGATATGGTGGAGGTGGTGGGGCAAGATGATCAGATGCTGGTGCGCTGGCCCGGAGCGGATTCCACCGGGGAGCTGGCGGACAGTGTGGCTATCGCGGCCCTGGTCAGCTTCCTGCGCCGGCAGGTGGATACACCACCGGTGCCGACCCGCGTTGCCTTCGCCTTCCCAGCCCCCGGGCCGTCGATCCGGGCGGCGTTTGAAGCCTTCTTCGGGTGCCCGGTCCAGTTCGCTCAGGCGCATACCTGTGTTGCCTTTCCTGTCCATTTTCTTGCCATTGCCTTGCCGCACAGCGACCCGAGCATGCGCAGCCTGCTGGATCGGCAGGCCCAGGCTATGCTGCTGGCGCTGCCGGATTCCGACAGTTTTGACCGGGCCTTGCAACAGGCCATGGTGCGATTGATGCCGGAAGCGGCGGTGACCCTGCCGCGCCTGGCAGCGGAGCTGCACATGTCCGTGCGCACTTTGCAGCGTCGTCTCACCGAGCGGCAGTTAACCTGGCGGGAGCTGCTGGATCGCACCCGTGAACAACTGGCCCGCCACTATCTGGCCGACCTGTCGCTGACCCTGGGGGATATTGCCTTGCTGCTGGGGTTTTCCGAGCACAGTGCCTTCAGTCGGGCCTACCGCCGCTGGACCGGCAACACTCCGGCACGGGCCAGAAAACAGACCGCCATGGCATACAAAACAGAAAATGCTGTGTAGTTTGGTGCTTTCGGCCGACGTGGATCGGCGAAACGTGCAGGCCGCGAATTCAGCGGGTGTTGGGCTATGGTTGTCGGCGTTGCTACCCGAACCAATCCAGCCGGTGAGAATTCCGGTCATTGCTGGCACGCCGTGCGGCGTGATTAATTTCCCGCCATCGTGCTCCGCGAGACGCCCTCTGTACGTTGAAACGACGCTGAACTGAGAGGCTGGTGGAGACAGGCACTATGAGAGAGGAACATCGATGAAAACACGTATTACCGAATTGCTGGGCATTGAATACCCGATCGTTCAGGGCGGCATGCAGAACGTGGGTTATGCGGAGCTTGCCGCCGCCGTTTCCAATGCCGGCGGTCTGGGCATTATCACCGCCCTCACGCAGCCGACCCCGGAAGACCTGGACAAGGAAATCAAACGCTGCAAGGAAATGACCGACAAGCCCTTCGGTGTGAACCTGACCATTCTGCCGACCATCAAGCCGGTGCCCTACGAGGAATACGCCCGGGTGATTTGTGAAAACGGTGTCACCGTGGTGGAAACCGCCGGCCGTAACCCGGAACCGCACATGCCCCTGTTCAAGGAATACGGGGTGAAGGTGGTGCACAAATGTACGTCCGTGCGGCATGCGCTCAAGTCGGAAAAAGTGGGTGTGGATGCGGTATCCGTGGATGGCTTCGAATGTGCCGGCCACCCGGGGGAAGATGATATTCCCAACCTGGTACTGTTGCCGGCCGCGGCCCGGGTGTTGAAGATTCCCATGTTGGCGTCCGGTGGTATCGGTACGGGGGCGCAGATGGCGGCGTGTCTGGCGCTGGGTGCCGACGGTATCAACATGGGTACCCGTTTCCTGGCTTCCAAAGAAGCCCCGGTACACGAAAACATGAAAAAGGCCATTGCCGAAGCCTCCGAACTGGACACCGCTTTGATCTTCCGCCCGTTGAAAAACACCGCCCGCGTTTACAAAAACCGGGTGGCCACCAAAGTTAATGAAATCGAACGCGAAAAAGGTCAGGACATGAAGTTCGACTATATCGTGGATCTGGTTGCCGGCGTGAAGGGCAAGGCTGCGCTCACTTCCGGTGAAATCGATGGTGGTATCTGGACGTCTGGCATGGTGCAGGGCCTGATCAACAGTTACCCGAGCTGTGCAGAGATTATCGATGACATCATCAGCGAATGTACCGGCACCATCAATCAGCGTCTGGCCGAAATCATGAAAAGCTAGGAAGGCGCTGAAGACCTATTTTCCTGAAATAAAGTTATGCTCTCCCGAGCCAGCCAGGGCAATGCCCTGGCTTTTTTTAGGTTCTTCGCGGATTAAAGTGACTAACACGTTTCTCGCCATCTGCCTGGTTTATCCCGAATACCCGGCACTTTGCCAAACGCTCGACGCCGGATGCCTGACGTAAACCGCCATAGCCTGAGAGGCTGTCGTTATCCCGGCATCTCTTTTGAGAGGTATTTTGAGGAACTGTCAGGCTATCATTGATGGCAATAATCGGGCCATGCACTTTGCACAGAGAGTATGGCGGCCAAGGTTTTCAGGTTTTGAATGCAAGCGTCCTTCGTCGGGCATCCGGCGTCCAGCGGCTGCCAAGTCGGGATAATGAGACAAGTTCTGGAGCTGGCTGATCACTCAATTCCGCGATGAACCTTTTGTATGCTGCTTTGCGGCTGTACCGCGATGCATTTAGCAGGGTGGCTCGACAAGCCGGTGGTTGTGCGCTTTTCTGAAACAAGGCAGTTTCTGTGCCCGATTCCCGGTGCGGTGAAATTCTGTCGCCGGGGTGCTTGATTTCTTATCAGAAGGATCTGATATGTATCGCCTGTATGAATTTGCCTCTTCCGGTAACTGCTACAAATTACGCCTGGCCATGGCACAGCTTGGTGTTCCTGTCGAGCGAGTGGAAAAAGACATTACTCGTGGCGAAACCCGCAGCGACGACTTCCTAGCGATCAACCCTAACGGCCGTATCCCGGTGCTGGTAACCCCGGAGGGAAGAGCCCTGCCGGAATCCAATGCGGCGCTCTGGTATCTGGCGCGAGACAGCCAGCTAATGCCCGTTGATGCCTTCGAACAGGCCCAGGTGCTGCAGTGGATGTTCTTCGAGCAGTACAACCACGAACCCAATATTGCGACTTCCCGTTACTGGCTGCATGTGCTGGGTGAACCGGAAAAATATGCGGATGCCTTGCAAGAGAAACAGCAAAAGGGGCATGAGGCGCTGGCAGTGATGGAGCGGCATTTACAGGCCGAGCCTTTCTTCGTGGGTGGGCGCTACTCCATTGCGGACATTGCCTTGTACGCCTATACCCATGTGGCGGATGAAGGCGGTTTTTCGTTGCAGGCCTATCCCGGCGTCAGGGCCTGGCTGGATGCGGTCCGCGGGCAGCCGGGCCATGTCCCACTTCTGGCATAAGGGGCGGGGCTTTTCTTGACCGGGCCGGGCCGCCGTGATTCATTTATGAAATACAATTCCAAAAATGAATCACGGGAGAGAGCATGTTCACAGCCAACATTCTTCGGGGGCCGCTGGTGGCGGCCGCTTTGGCGCTGCCGGGCCTATCAGGCGCGGCGATTTCACCGGCATTAAGTGAGACGGTTCGCCAGCTGGCCCAGGCGCAGAGCCAGGATCTGGAGGCGATTTTCCAGCAGGTTCACGCCAACCCGGAATTGGCCTTTCAACTGGACGAGACTGCTGCGCTGGTGGCCAAAAAGCTGAAAAAAATGGGTTACAAGGTGCATACCGGTATTGCGCAAACGGGGCTGGCGGCAGTACTGAAAAATGGCGAAGGGCCGGTCATCATGTTCCGCAGCGACATGGATGCCCTGCCGGTGAAGGAAGACAGCGGCCTGTCCTATGCCAGCAAGAAACAGGTCACGCTCGACGATGGCAGCAGCCAGTACGTTTCCCATGCCTGTGGCCATGATGCGCACACCGCCTGGTTGCTGGGTATTGCCAAGGTAATGATGGAAACCCGCGATAGCTGGTCCGGCACCCTGGTGTTGGTGGGGCAGCCAGCGGAAGAACTGATTGCCGGGGCTCAGGCCATGGTGGACGACGGCTTGTACGACAAGGTACCAGAGCCCTCGTTGTTGATTTCGGCACACATCTACCCGGTATGGCCGTCGGGTACTGTGGCGGTAAAAGCCGGGCGTCGCATGGCCGGTAGTGACCAGTTGGATGTCCATCTTACCGGTATCGGAGGCCATGGCTCCCGGCCGGAAGGCACCATCGATCCGGTGGTCATGGGGGCGCGTACGGTGATGGCGTATCAGACCATCGTGAGCCGTAATATTCCGGCCCAGGAACCCGCCGTGTTGACCGTAGGCGCCATGCAGGTGGGGGAAACCCATAACGTGATTCCCGAAACCGGCACCCTGAAAGTGAATCTGCGCTGGTATGAAAAATCCACTCGCCAGACCCTGCTCGATGCCATCAAGCGTGAAACCCAGGGCATCGCCGAGGCGGCGGGTGTTCCCGAAGAGCGAGCCCCCACCTACACCATGCTCGGTTATGCGGAACCGGTGGTGAATGCGCCTTCCCTGGCCGAGCAGGCCAATGCCACCCTGTCCGCCAGCCTGGGTAAGAAACGGTTGATGCCGGGTATTCCCCCGGTAATGGGGTCCGAGGATTTTCCCATGCTGGTGGCGGGTATCGAAGGTGCTGAAACCCTGTTTGTGGAAGTGGGTGGCGGCGCCGCGGATGTGATGAAGAACTACATGCAGACAGGGGAGTTGCCGCCTCTGAATCACAACCCGAAATTCCGTATCGAAAATCCCGCACTGGCGATTACCACGGCGGTTGAAGCCAACAGCGCCCTGTTGCTGGACGCCTTTCAGGCGAAGTAGTGATGTGAGAGAAGGGCAGGTCGGCCCAGGTTTTTCCTGGGTCGACCTGTACAGCGAGCGGCTACGCTGGCTGACTCAGATGGTGAAAGTGGTACTTGAGATGGTCGTCGATAAAGCTGGCGATAAAGAAATAGGAATGGTCGTAACCGGGCTGCATGCGCAGGGTGATCGGTACGCCGGCTTCTTCGCAGGCCGCGCTTAGTGCTTCCGGGCGTAGCTGTCCATCGGTATAGAAATTATCCGCATCCCCCTGATCGACCATCAGTGGTAACGCACTTCCTTTTTCCTTCAGAAGCTCGCAGCTATCCCAGGCTTTCCAGTTATCCTTGTTGTCGCCCATGTAGCCGGCCAACGCTTTTTCGCCCCAGGGGCATTGCATCGGGTTGCTGATCGGGGCGAAGGCGGAGACCGAGGTGTAGCGGCCCGGGTTTTTCAGGGCGCAGATCAGGGCACCGTGCCCGCCCATGGAATGGCCGCTGATGGCCTGCTTGCCGGTGAGTGGGAAATGTTCCTGTACCAGCGCCGGCAATTCTTCCGTCACATAGTCGTACATGCGGTAGTGCTGGCTCCAGGGTGACTGGGTGGCATTCACATAGAAGCCGGCGCCGGAGCCAAAGTCGTAGCTTTCATGTTCACCGGGCAAGTCGGTACCACGTGGGCTGGTGTCCGGGCAGACAATCGCCAGCCCCAGTTCCGCGGCAGTTTTGTGAGCGCCGGCTTTCTGCATGAAATTTTCATCCGTGCAGGTCAGCCCGGACAGCCACCACAGCAGTGGAACGTCATTCGCTTCTGCCGCTGGGGGTAGATAAATGGCAAAGATCATTTCGCAGTTGAGTACCTGGCTGCGATGTTTGTAGCGCTTCAACCAGCCGCCAAACGATTTGGTGGCGGACACTAATTCAATATCAGACATGAAGACCTCGCTTCAGGTTTCACGCGGCACGCAACAGGCTCCAGACAATAAAGCGGGCCAGCGTGACAGGTGAGGTAATGTTTGCGGCCGCGCAGCAATGCAGTGCTTGCTGCGTGGCGTTGAACTTTCGGCTTGCACGAACAGGCATCACGTTGTTGCGTGGTGCCTGTTGCGTGCAGCGTCTTCATCAAAAAAGAATCACAGAGCGAATGCTTTTTCCTTCGTGCAGTAAATCAAACGCTGTGTTGATGTCTTCAAGTCCCATGGTGTGGGTGACGAATTCATCAATCTTGATCTCGCCTTTCATGTAGCGATCCACGTAACCGGGTAATTCAGTGCGGCCTTTGACGCCGCCGAACGCGGAGCCTTTCCAGACCCGGCCGGTGACCAGTTGGAACGGGCGGGTGGAAATTTCTTCGCCGGCACCGGCCACGCCGATAACGATGGATTCACCCCAGCCCTTGTGACAGCACTCAAGGGCAGAGCGCATCACGTTCACGTTACCGATGCACTCGAAGGAATAATCCACACCGCCGTCGGTGAGTTCGACAATCACTTCCTGGATAGAGTCGTTGTAATCCTTCGGGTTGATAAAGTCGGTGGCGCCAAACTGGCGTGCCAGGGTTTCCTTGGCCGGGTTGGTGTCGATGGCAATGATGCGTTCAGCCTTGGCCATGACCGCACCCTGAATCACCGACAGGCCGATGCCGCCGAGGCCGAACACCGCCACGGTGGATCCTGCTTCTACCTTGGCGGTATTGAGCACCGCGCCAATGCCGGTGGTAACGCCACAGCCGAGCAGACAGATCTTGTCCAGCGGCGCTTCCTTGCTCACCTTGGCCAGGGAGATTTCCGGCACCACGGTGTACTCGGAGAAAGTGCTGGTGCCCATGTAGTGGTGTAGCAGTTTGCCGTTCAGGGAAAAGCGGCTGGTGTTATCCGGCATCAGGCCCTTGCCCTGGGTGGCGCGTACCGCCTGGCACAGGTTGGTCTTGCCGCTGAGGCAGAATTTGCACTGACGGCATTCGGCGGTATAGAGCGGAATCACATGGTCGCCGGGTTTCAGGCTGGTGACGCCTTCGCCCACTTCCTGAACGATACCGGCGCCTTCATGGCCGAAAATGGAAGGGAACAGGCCTTCCGGATCTTTCCCGGACAGGGTGTAGGCGTCCGTGTGGCAGACACCGGTGGCGACGATCTGCACCAGCACTTCACCGGCTTTCGGGCCAGCCACATCAACTTCTTCGATAACCAGGGGTTTGCCTGCTTCCCAGGCCACAGCGGCGCGTGATTTCATGATGACTCCAGCGATAACGGCATTTGAGTGGTGGTTGGGCCCCGCGCAGACCGGCTGATGCCGGTTTACGTCGTTGGATCGGCCGAACGAACCACGAGTAAGTGGATTCACTATACGCAGACACGAATCAGGCTATAAGGCACAATTCGGCAATAGATTATTGCTCAGGAGCAACAATGCAGCATTGGGATCGAATTGAGGCCTTCGTGGAGGTGGTGCGGCTGGGATCCTTTGCGCGCGCCGCCCGGGACCTGGGGGTTTCCAGCTCTCACGTGAGCCGGCTGGTGGCGCGGCTGGAAACCCAGTTGGGGACGCAGTTGCTGTACCGCACCACCCGGCGGCTTACCCTGACGGATGCCGGCGCGGTTTACTTTGATCACTGTTGCCAGTTGTTCGACGGGTTTCAGGAAGCACTGAATGCGATCAGTGACTTCCAGCAGCAGCCCACCGGTGTGTTGCGGTTGACCTGCGCCACCACCTTTGGCGAGCGTTTTATCGCGCCACTGGTCAACGACTTTCTGGCGTGCCATCCGCAGTTGTCAGTGCAGCTGGATTTCACCAACCGGCGGGTGGATATCGTGGATGAGGGGTTCGATGTGGCGATCCGCACCGGGGCCTTGCCGGACTCCTCCCTGATTGCCCGCAGGCTCTGCCCCCGGCGGGAATATGTGGTGGGATCGCCGGCGTATTTCGAGCGCCATGCCCGGCCCCATACCCTGGGCGAGTTGGGTGGCCATAATTGCCTGCAGGGTTCTTCGGAGCAGTGGGCCTTCGATGTGGACGGCCAGCATCGCCACAGCAAGGTGCAGGGGAACTGGAAAGGCAACTCCGGAGTGGCCTTGCTGGACGCAGCGCGCAAGGGCATCGGGCTGGTGCAATTGCCGGATTATTATGTGGCGGACGATCTTGCACGCGGCGATCTGGTGTCGGTGCTGGATCAGTATGCCTGCACCCACACGGCGGTGTGGGTGGTGTATCCCCGTCATCGGCACTTGTCACCGAAGGTGCGCCAGTTCGTGGACTTTCTGGTGGAGCATATGGCGCGTTGATAAGGTGCCGAAACATTCTTTTGTAGGAGCGTCGCTGGCGGCGCGATAAAAGCAGTTGCGAGTATCGAGTAGCGAAAACCGTAAACAATGTGGTTTTCAGGTTTTGAATTTCGAAACTCGCTTCTCGCTTCTCGCAACTCGATACTCAGGTAATCGCGCCGCCAGTGGCGCGCCTACAGCAACTAAAATGGAATGAATATGTACACAGGCAGTTGTCTTTGCGGTGGCGTCGCGTTCGAGATTGACGGTGAGCTGGAGCCGATACAGGTGTGCCACTGCCAGCAGTGTCGCAAGGCGCAGGGCACTGCATTGGTTACCAATATTCCGGTGGAAACGACGCAGTTGCGCTGGGTGCGTGGGGAAGATTTATTGAAAGGGTATGAGTCAACGCCGGGCAAGCAGCGTGTGTTCTGTCGCGAGTGCGGTTCGCCGGTGTTGAGTCGCCTTGAAAGCCTGCCGGGTGTGGTGCGTATCCGGGCGGGGTTGCTGAATGAGGCGTTGGTGACTAGGCCGGCGTTTCACTTTTACGTGGATTCAGCCTGTAACTGGTGGTCCATCGACGATGACTTGCCGCAGTACCCGGCGGGTCGTTCGTGATCGCCGTCGGGGCCGGGTGCGGGGTAACCGCAACCCGGCCTCGCAGCTAACGCCTCTCAGCCCAGCTGGGCTTTGAGGGAGGCGATTTCCTGGGCATCGCTGTTACGCGCAACGAATGCCTGCCAGCTATCCGTCGCGTGGTTTTTCAGTGCCTTGGCAACACGCTGCTCTTCTCCTTCCGGCAAGTGCCCGAACAGCCCCAGCAGGTTGCTGTCGTGGGCCTGGCTGAGTGCCTGGTCCAGGGTCTGGGGTTGGCGTTCGGTGAGCACGTCCAGTGCCGGGGTCAGGTGGGCATGGTCCAGCAGCGGCAGCAGTGGCAGTAATTCATCCCAGCTGTTTTCTTCTGCCACGGTGGTGATCAGGCTTTCCATGATGTGCTCTTCGCGCAGCTTGGCCACGTTGACCACCGCCTGCTGATGGGTATTGTCCATGGCATTCACTGCCTGCAGCAGGTTGGTCCACAGCTGCTGGTCACTGGCGACTTCAATGATACGGCTCAGCACGGTTTCGCCCTGTTCGGCCACCAGGTTGCCCATCTGGCCGCGGAGCTGGGTGTTCAGGTGGCCATTCAGTGACAGCACGGCGGGCCACAGCTCATGGTCCGTGGCGGCTTTCAGGGTGGCCCGTTGCTGGGTCTCGCTGAGTAGCCCAAGCAGGGTGTCGAGTTTGCTTTTGTCTTCCAGATACAGCGCGATTTTCACCATGGCTTCACCGTCATTAACAGTGCTGGTGACGGCCTTCAGGGCGGATGGCTGAATCACGGCGACAAAGCGGGCCAGGGTGATGTGCTCATTCATGGCCAGCAGTGCTTTGGCAACGGTGGCGACAATCTTGTCGGGCATGGTGGCCAGCAAGGCGCGGGAATAAGTCGGCTCCAGGTGGATGCACAGCTTGGCAAGAAAATCGTCGGGCAGCTTGTCAGCCAGCTTGATGGCACGCTCGGCGGGTAGCTCGGAGGCGATGCCGGCGGCCAGCACGGAGCCAAGCACGGTGGTCGCCAGTTTGGCGCTGGCACCGGTGGGCACCAGCTTGCTGATACCGGCCAGGCGCTGGTAGCTGTCCTGGTGCTGTTCATAGAAAAAACTGGAAACGCTGTTACGGAACGCGGCCAGGGTATTCAGGTCCTGGCCGTCCAGAAAGGCCATGTCGGCTTCGTCGGTTTCCAGCAGACGGCTCAGCTTGAGTAGCTCGGCCTGGGTTTCAATATGCATGATCTGTCTCCTGCTGACTTAACCGAACAACATCTTTTTGACTGGGCGACGGAAAGGCCCGGGCACCACGTTCAAGGCATTATTCATGGCCTTTTCCACGCGGGCGTCTTTGGTTTCCAGTGCGGCGAGCACGGTGTCCGCCAGTTTGCTGGCCTGGTCAGCGGGCAAGGACTCGATAAAGGCCAGCGCATCGGCTGGCAAGCCCTTGTTTTTCAAGGTGCTGATGGAATCAGACATGGTTCCTCCTTCAATTCAGGCGCTACTATGCCAGCAAAGCTGAAAGAAGACTGTTGCCGAAAAGCCGTATTCGGGCGGCGCTTGAGAAAGCGCTGGGGGGAGATTTTACAAGTCAGAAAGCGGCAGGTGTGGCTGCACAGGCAGGCATGGATTGCCTGTGCAGCCAGCGGAGCCGCCAGGGTGTCAGGAGAAGGTGGTGGTCTCGCTGATAAAGCCCACATTGACCGCACCTGGGCCAAGATTGACGCCACCGGTAAGGCTCATGCCCGTGCTGAGCAGTTCCACGCCGTGTTGTTTGGCGCACAGTTTTAATTCACGGAAGCCGGGCAATTCGGCAATACGGTTTTCGTCGCCGGCATAGCTGACACAGACAACAGGTTCCAGCAGGCCCTGGCGAATGCAGTCACAGGCATGCGCGAACATTTTTTCCACAGCGGCCGGGTAGCCGCGCACTTTGTCTGCCGGAAACGATTCGCCTGCCCGTGCGCAGAGGATGGGCTTGATATCCAGCGTGCTGCCCAGTTTTGCGCTTAACCAGCTGACGCTTTTGTCGCCTTTCTTGCGCGCACGTTTCTGCACATAGTAAAGATCATCGACCACAGAATAACCGCTGGTGAACGGGATCAGCGCGTTAACCCGGTTGCGGACATCGCTGACGCGCATGCCTTTGCCAATCATGTTGATGGTGGCAGCAGCCAGCACCGCCTGGCCGCAGAACAGGGTCTGGCTATCGGTAACCCGCAAGGCAAAAGGGCCTTCAACGCCGGCTTCTGCTCGCACCGCCTTGTAGTCGCGCAAGATGCCATGGGATGCGCGGGTGGCATTGTTGAACATGGGGCTACGGCTGGCGGGCAGCGTTTGAACCAGCGCATAGTCGTACTGGCTGACGATTCTGTCGAGGAAAAACTGGCGGAACGCGTCAGTGTCGAGGGGGACGGATTCGGCGTCCTGGCCTTTGTCCAGCCGGTTGTCGGCGTAAAAATCCTGGCGCTGTTGAGGGTCGCGACTATCCACAAACACAGCGTCACCGATGCGGATGGAAATGGGCAGGACCTGTATCTGATGTTGATCAATATAGTGTTTTGGCAGGTCGCACGTTGCGTCGACCACCAGACCAATTTGCATTGTTCTCTCCCGTTAGCCAATGAGGCAATCGTGCTTTTGTGTGCCTGCGCCGGGATTATTTTGCGTTCTGTCCAGCGTCATTATTGGTGCACGGTGCGCGGACATACTAACGGGTTTGTCGCGGGAAAAAAGGGGCAAACGGCTTGGCCGGTCGAATGGCCGGTAATCGGTGATTATTGGAAGTTTTCCTGGTCGGTGATAAACCCCACGCTGATGGCGCCGGGGCCGATATTCACGCCGCCGGTGAGCCCCATATGGCTAACCAGCAACTGGACATCGTGTTTCTCGGTAGCGGCTTTCAGGGCGCTGAAGCCGGGCATCTGGAAGGCGGCATCCGGGTCGCCGGCGTAACTGACGCAGACAATCGGCGTCAGCAAGCCGTCTTCCACGCATTGGCAGGCGTGGGCAAACATTTTTTCCACTGCGCTTTCAAAGCCTCGCACCTTGGCGACCGGAAAGGTCTGGTCCCGGCGGGCGCAGAGAATCGGTTTGATATCCAGGGCTGAGCCCATCAGCGCGCCGACAAAGCCAACGCTCTTGTCTCCCTTTTTACGGGCGCGTTTGTGCACGTAGTAAAGGTCTGGCACCACCGCATAGCCGGTGGTCTTGGGGGTAAGGTCGCTGATGCGTTGGCGAATGTCGCCAATTTTGGTGCCGGCATTGATCAGGCGAACGGTTTCGGCGGCAAGGACGCCCTGTGCGGCGAACAGGGTTTGGCTGTCGCTGACACGAATGCGGAAGGGCCCTTCCCGGCCGGCGGCCTCACGGACTTTTTTGTAGCCGGAGAGTATGGCGTGGGCGGCTTCGGTGGCGTTGTCGTAAATGGGGCTGCGGCTCTTGGGAACCGTTTGCACCAGAGCGTAATCGAATTCGCCCACGGCATGGTCCAGTAACAGGGTGCGGATCTGTTCTACGGAGGGCGGCGCGGTTTCTGCGTCGTGGCTCTTGTCGATTTCGTGGCGGGCATAGAATTCCCGGGCCCGCTGCGGGTCCCGGTCATCCACATAGATTTCCTTGCCGATACGGATCGGAACCGGCATCACCAGAATGTTGTTGGCATCAATAAAGTCTTTGGGCAGGTCACAACCTGAATCCACAACCAGACCGATTTTCATTGTTATACGCCTTACGGAGCCTGTGTGATTTCAGTCTAGAACGGGGGTTCCGCTATTGGCGTCTTTTTGCGTATGGGAATGGTGTAGGAATGTTATTTGCACGCTGCAGTCTGGGCGCCAGATGCCTGACCTGGAAAACCTGCAGGCTGCAGGTTTTTGTCGGGCATCTGGCGTCAAGCGTCTTGCCGGCCGGGGTGTGCGAGGAGGGCAGCTAATCAAACCGGTGTGGTTAGTTTTGAAGAGCGCCCCCCTTATTGAATATTGCCGCCCACTTCCACGATTTTCAGTGTGTTGGTGCCGCCGTGGGCGTCGTCGTAGTTGCCCTTGGTGATCAGCACCCGGTCGCCGGTCTGCACCACGCCCATGGCTTCCAGCATGCTCACTGCCTGGCGGTTCACGGTGTCGCTGGCCAGTGCGTGGCTGTCGAAGGGAATGGCATGGACGCCGCGCAGAATCGCCACGCGCCGCTGGCTTGAGGGGTAGGGGGTGAACGCATAGATGGGCATGCCCGAGCGTAGCCGTGACATCAGCCGCGGGGTGTTGCCAGTTTCCGTCATGGCGATAATGGCCGCTACGTTGCTCAACCGGTTGGCGGCCTGCATGGCGGCCATGGCGATGACTTCATCAATGTTGTCCGCACGGTCATTGATGGGCCGATCGGTCCTGCGTTCCTGCCAGGTGCGTTCGGCGCCAAGAATAATGCGGTCCATGGCCTGCACGGTTTCTTGCGGAAAATCGCCAACGGCGGTTTCCGCCGACAACATCACCGCATCGGTGCCATCCAGCACCGCGTTGGCCACGTCGGAGACTTCCGCCCGGGTTGGCTGGGGGCTGTGGATCATGGATTCCATCATCTGGGTGGCGGTGATCACGAAACGGTTCAGCGCCCGCGCTCGGCGGATGATGTGCTTCTGCACGCCGACCAGCTCCGCATCGCCAATTTCCACCGCCAGATCGCCGCGGGCCACCATGACCCCGTCTGAGGCCACAATGATCGCGTCCAGGGTGTCGTCATCCGCAACCGCTTCAGCGCGCTCAATTTTGGCAATGATGCCACCTTTGCCGCCGGCGCTCTGGTAGCGGCGGCGAGCCTCTTCCACATCATCGGCATCACGGGGAAAAGACAGGGCGAGGAAATCCACGTCCATGTCGGCGGCGGTGAGGATATCGGCCAGATCTTTTTCGGTGAGGGCGCGGGCACTGAGGCCGCCGCCCTTGCGGTTGACACCTTTGTGATCAGACAGTTCGCCCCCCACCCGCACGGTGCACTCCACACGGGTGCCGTTGATGGCGTTCACTTCCAGTTCCAGCAGGCCGTCATTGAGCAGCAGAATATCCCCGGCCTGACAATCGGTGGGTAGAGGCGGGTAGCTGACGCCGACTTGTTCGGCATTGCCGGCGTCATCCGGCAGGGCCGTATCCAGGGTAAAAGGCTGCCCGGCGCTGAGCATGATGGGGCCGTCACGGAAGCAGCCAATGCGGATTTTGGGCCCCTGCAGATCCGCCAGAATGGCCACGTGCTGGCCGCGTTGCTCGGCGCAGCGGCGAATCTTGTCGGCGGTATCCCGGTGGGTATCGGCGGTGCCGTGGGAAAAATTCAGCCGGAAGACGTTTACGCCCGCACCGATCAGTGTGTCGAGCATGGGTTCCGGTGCAGAGGCGGGGCCGACGGTGGCAACAATCTTGGTGCGGCGAAGCGGGTGCTGAGGGGTGCGAGAGGGCATGCGTGTCTTTCCATCAATCATTTCGCCTTAGCATACCATGGGGACGCGAACGAACGATGACAGCCGGCGAGGCATGGGCCTGTGAGGTTCACTTTAATCCTTAAAGAAAGGTTCATTGCGGAATTGAGTGATCAGCGGGTTTCAGAACTTGTCTCATTATCCCGCCCTGGCAGCCGCAGGACGCCGGATGCCCGACGACGGACGCTTGAATTCAAAACCTAAAAACCTTGGTCGCCATGCTCTCTGCGCAAAAACGACAACCTCTCAGGCTATGGGGGTTTGCGTCAGGCGTTCGGCGTCCAGCGTTTGGCAAAGTGCCGGGTATTTGTGATAAGCCCGTCAGACGGCGAAAAGCGTGTTATTCACTCTAATCCGTGATGAACCTAAAGAAAGCCCCGCCTGGAAGGCGGGGAAAGGGGAAACCGATGGCAGGGAATCAATGCAGCATGGCAAAGGCACACGCCTGGGCCTGACTGAGGCGAAGAAAATCGCCCATGCCCATTTTTATCACTTCTGTATGCGTGCCCGCGTTAAAGGCAAGCCAGTCTTCGCTGAGCAAGGTGTCGTCCACATACACGTTCATGTTGTACAGATTCCCGAAGGGGGGCTCGCCACCGGGTTCGCAGAGTGGGAAGCAATCCTTGAAGTCGTCTTCGCTGGCCAGCTCAACGCGATTGGCCTGCAGGGCCAGGCGTAATTTTTCCGGGTCCAGATATTGATTGGCAGGCAGCACGGCCATGGCCAGCTTTCCATCCACGTCCACAATCACGGTCTTGGCCATATGCCGGCCGGGAATATGGGCGGACTGTGCTACCTCTGAAGCGGTAACAGCGGGCGGGTGGTTATAGCAGTGATAATTCACGCCGTTGTTATCGAGAAAATCGGCCAGCGCGCGGGCGGGCATGATGAACCTCCTCCCGGAATCGAATCACCGGGATTGGGGAGCGGCCTGACAAACCGCTTGTGGCGGGTGCGCAGGAGACGCTCCGTGACGGTGTGTCTGATTAAGGGTAGGGCGAGTGAGGAAGGAGGAGAAATACAAATATGCGCTAATGTTTATAGCGGAAAAGCATAGCTACGAGCTACGAGCTACGAGCTACGAGCTACGAGCTACGAGCTACGAGCTAC
>OJHK01000094.1_pt1 | contig 80303 bp, 68 predicted proteins | sample 1595161 | NCBI WGS metagenome assembly OJHK01 (sample SAMN05416842, study PRJEB24817) | seawater metagenome | isolation source: Sea water | place: Canada:Atlantic | collected 2013-07 | reverse complement strand
CCTTGTTTAAACAAGGAAAAAATCCTTCTTTCATATTTTAAGATAATCAAAACATACCTGATTTATTCATTATCTACAATAAGTTACTAATAAAACATCTCGTGATGTTAAAGACATAAACGAGAATATTTCCTTTTTATTGGATGAAAGCAGGAAACAACACTAAACTGTATAAATATACAGCTCAATTTGTAGCGTAACAAAATGAATAAGGATAAATATATGAGCTCTCTTTTTATCATTCATATTAAAGAGCCGATGTGGATAAAAGGATTAGAGCCGTTTTAAGTAAACTCTTCTGAAAAAACAGTATTTCAGTGGGTCATGTGATACCAAGAAAACTATGAGCCACTTACAGGTTAACAATATATATAAACTATTTACTCTGGTTCATTGAAGGTGATGATATATTCAAAGTCATTCTCGCTGTAAGGTTTCCTGCTAGCTTCCTTGCCATACTTTTTACATCAATGTGTTTTTACATCAATACTTTTTAGTTGATAATTTTGTTGGCTTTTACAATAAAAATTAAACATAAACTGCGGAGCCAGGTTCGTTGAAATATCAGCAATGTGCTCAAACAGAAATATTAATCGAGTTATACTACGCCAGTTTCTGGCTATTTGTTGACTTAAACTTGCCTAATTTTGAAGACTAATTTAGGTCAGTCCTTGATCGAAAACAACTAAAACGTATTCTGCTTATAACGCTGTGGCTACCTATTTCTGACGAGAAATAGCAGCTCGAAAGTATAATAGTTTATTGTAAAGGGTGATTCTTTTTTGTTAAGTATAAAACTTTATAGTCACTGCACATAAAACCCTAGTCCTCTTCAGGTGAATAACTTACTGCTTTATTAGCAATATTATATGCAAAGCCTTTAGCTACTAGATGCCGTAATGCTTTTTGTTTAAGCTTTAAATCTTCAATAGGCTCTGCGCCAAATTTTCTTATTTTTAGTATTAGCGCTTTCTCAAAATACTCTTCGTCTGTTGTTTCAAGTTCGCCAACACATTCAGCAATTGTTTGTGAGGAAAAGCCTTTTGAGTAAAGCTTTTCTTTGATCTTATTCGCGCCGATGTTTTTTTCCGATAAGCTCGCGGTTAATCGCTTTGCATAACGGAGATCATTAATAATATCTCGCTCAATTAGGTACTCAAGCGCAGGCTCATTAAATTGCTTATCGTCTTTAAACAATAGGTTGGCTTTTTGTAACATAATTTTAGCGGAGTAATCGCCATAGCGCTCAATCATCCAAAGCATATAAGACTTTACTCGCTCATAAGAAATAACTTGCGGCTTAGCGTCTTGTTTTCTTTTATACATGTTAATGTAAGGCCCATTTGGTATTATTTTCTTAAGAATTATTCTATTGTAAACTAATCAACAGCAGGTTTTTATATACTTTCAATTCAGTATTTAACATTCATCATTTAATCGGTAAGTAGATTGCAGATCGCCATTACATTAAATAGGTAAACTACTGTTTGACGATATTTATGAAATAAAAACAACATAAAATAATGGAGCTTATGTATATTATATGCTTTATAAATCTCTATAAGGAAATATAGATGCCAATGTCTAAGTTAATAATAATAATATTCTTTTTCATCTTCAGTAATCTATCAATAGCCGGTTCAAAATGCCAAATGGAGTGGAACGCATTAAAAAACGTACAAACCCAATTGAGACATCAAAGTACACAAAGGCTAAGAGATAAAGAGCATAGTAAACATAGTGAATATCAAGAATGCCGAAAAGGGAATAAAAATCAACATTCAAAAACTAGACGTTATTCTGACAGTGATAAAGCAAAACTTAGCCAAAATAAAAAGCCAATCAAATATAAGAAATATAGCTCTACAATCAGTAAAGTTAATGTAAAAGGATTATTTACTGGGAAGAAGCAACAAGCGTGGCTTGACTACTATCGACCAAATAAAGAGTGCAAGCGTCCAAAAACAACCCAAAAATTCTCAAAATGCTTACAAAAAACAGATCTTGAAACTAAAAAATTTGAAAAGTTGTGGGCTGAAAATAATGCTCCACCATCAATCGTGCTAGGTGTAGATTAAGTGCCGTTACTCATAATTTTCCGCATCTGCTCGTAACATGAAATACCTTAATGCTGTTATGACTAAAAAGCCAACACTTGAGATGCAAAAAAGGTGCTACAAGCACCTTTCTCATGTTTTACTGACAGCTGATAGCTTTAAACTTATAGCTTTAATTGATAGCTTTAAACTTATAGCCTGAATTTATAGCTCTACCCTATAAACCTGCTGCAACAAAAGCGGCACTTACAAGCTTTTGTGCATCACTAATAATTAGCTGTAAATGTTCGTCGTCAATAAAGCTTTCTGCGTATATTTTATAAATATCTTCAGTGCCTGACGGACGAGCGGCAAACCAGCCATTTTCAGTGCAAACTTTAATGCCACCAATTGCCGCGTTATTACCTGGCGCATGTGACAATATTTGGCTAATTTTTTCGCCTGCTAATACATCAGTGGTAATAGCATCGGCAGTGAGTGAAGTAAGCACCTGCTTTTGCTGTAAGTTAGCTACAGCTTCAACACGGCCATAACAAGGTTCACCTAGTTGCTCAGCTAATGCTTGATACAATTGATACGGGTCTTTGCCTGTAACAGCTAACATTTCAGCGGCGAGTAACGTCATAACAAAACCGTCTTTGTCGGTTGTCCAACAGCTACCATCTTTTGCCAGAAACGTTGCGCCAGCGCTTTCTTCACCACCAAAGGCATAACTTGAGTTATGTAAACCATCAACAAACCACTTAAAGCCAACAGGCACTTCAGAAAGTGGTCGGTCAATAAGATTAGCAACACGGTCGATTAATGAACTTGAAACTAGTGTTTTACCTATTTTACAGGTTTTAGACCAATCTCTATGAGTCATTAAATAATGAATAGCTACGGCTAAGTAATGGTTCGGATTCATTAAGCCGCCGGTTTTAGTCACAATACCATGGCGGTCAAAATCCGGGTCATTACCTACGGCAATATCAAACTTGTCTTTTAAAGCGATTAAGCCAGACATAGCGTAAGGCGATGAACAGTCCATACGTATTTTGCCGTCTTTATCTAAGGGCATAAACGCGAAACTAGCATCAACTACGGGGTTAACCACAGCTAAATTCAAGCCATATTTCTTTGCTATAACGGGCCAGTAATGAATACCAGAACCACCTAGCGGATCAACACCAATGTGAACACCGGCTTTGGCTATCGCTTCCATATCAACAACTTGACTTAGTTGTTCAACATAAAAGTTAATAAAGTCTTCACGCCCCAATAGCGTAGATTGCATTGCTTGAGAGAAACCTACGCGCTTAACATCGACCAGTTTATTACTGATAATTTCATTCGCACGTTGCTCGATAACTTTGGTTATTTCGCCTTCTGCTGGGCCGCCATGAGGTGGATTATATTTAATGCCACCATCGGTTGGTGGATTATGAGAAGGCGTTATGATTAAACCATCGGCTTGAGATTCGTGCGTTTTATTATGCACAATAATAAGACGGGAAATAACAGGTGTTGGCGTAAAGCCTTCATCGCTTTGAATAACCACAGGAACATTGTTGGCAATTAATACTGAAATAGCTGAAGCAAATGCTGGCTCAGATAAAGCGTGGGTGTCTTTACCTAAATAAAGTGGCCCTTTAAATCCTTGTGCATTTCTATACTCTGCCACTGCCTGACAAATAGCTTCTATGTGCTGTTGATTAAAGCTTAACTTGCTTGCATTACCACGGTGCCCGGAGGTGCCAAAGGTAACTTTTTGCTCAGCTATTGTAACGTCGGGTGAACGTAAAAAATAATCACTGACTAAACGACCAATATTAATACGGTCTTCAGGTCTTACGGGTTTTCCTGCATGCTGATGAACTGTCATGTCAACTCCTTGTACTCATATATGCGCTTAAATAAGATTTGTCATTCAAGGTGAACATATATTAAAAATATAATTACAACATTAGAGTAAATCGCGGATTTTCTCTATATCTTGTTCATCATAACCTAATGCTCGACTAACTTCGGTCAGCATCATTTTCTTACGTGTGGTGTTTGAGTTCGTGATCACCCAGTATGGACTATCAGGGATTTGACGTGGTTTAGTACTGCTGCCACTTTCTGAAAGCTCAGTCTCACTGGCAGCAAAATATAATCTATCACGACCTCTTATATTACAAACTGTAGAGAATTGTTGATTATGAACACGGTACAAAGCAGCTAAAATTAATAAAAATCGACCAACGGCGCCGCGCTGCATAGCCAACTCTTCTCTATTAATGTAGTTAAATACTGAACCATTAATATCGAGCTTAAGCTTAGCTGCTTGAGTGGGAGCAACCTCATCTTCATTTCTATTTTTATTTTCGTTTTCGTTTTTTTCGATAGTATCGCTTGCAACTGCAATAAGGCTTGCAGCATCATTCTCACTTGGTAATTGCATAAGACGACGTAATATCGACGAAGCACTTTCGCCAATAAACTGTGTATTTGAGGCAATGTGCTGATAAAGCTCTTCATCTATTTCGATGTTTTTCATTGATGACCCTAGGATAATTATTATCGATCGCGGCAAGATTATACTTACGTTGATAAGAAGTCTCTAGTGTGGATCTGCAAATGATGACATTATTTTTTCATAATGTAAGTCGCTTAATACCTAAAATTCAGTGCAATTAAAACGCTATCGCTCATTTATGGTTAATTTCAGCGCAATAAATCACCTGAACTCTGGAGAATGAGTGCTTAATGGCTTAAAAGGGAACATTAAGCAAATGCTGCTTATCCAAAGTTTAGGTTAAATAGCACATTAAGCTTGCTTTTACGTTGCATCAACATCTTAAAACAACGACAATTCCTGCTATTAAACATCATAAACTAGAGAAAATAATGGCCAAGTTTTTAAACTTTCAACAATCCGGTAGCGGTAAAGACATTATTCTAATTCATGGCTTGTTTGGCCGTTTAGAAAACCTAGCAATGGTGGCTAAACCTTTAGCAGAAAATTACCGTGTAACTAGCGTAGATGTTCGAAATCATGGCGATTCATTTCACGATAACGTGATGGACTACCCTACCATGGCTCAAGACATTGTTGAGCTTATGCAACACCTTGACATAAAAAGTGCCGTTATTTTAGGTCATTCAATGGGAGGGAAAATTGCCATGGAACTCGCGTTAACTTCGCCTGAGTTAGTTGAGAAGTTAATTGTTGCTGACATCGCCCCTGTTGAATACCCACCACATCATAATAAAATAATAGCCGGCTTAAAGTCGCTCGACTTTTCAACGATAAAACTACGAAAAGATGCCGACACCCAGCTTGCAAAATATGTAGAAGAACTTGGTGTTCGACAATTTTTACTCAGTAATTTAAAAAGTGAGAATGGACAACTAACATTTAGGTGTAACGTCGAAAATATTGCAAACAATTATCCTGAAATAATGAAAACCTACCAAGGTAGTAATAGCTATCAAGGCGCAACCTTGTTCATAAAAGGCGCAAACTCTAACTATATATTACCCGAACATCGCAGTGAAATTGTACGCTTATTTCCCAAAAGTCGTGCTCGCGTTATTCAAGGTGCTGGACATTGGTTGCATGCCGAAAAAACAATTGCTTTTAACCGAAGCGTAGAAAATTTTTTAGCAAGTTAATTGATATCGTACATTTTTAATGTGCTTAAAAGCACTGATATGCTATAGTGCCGCCTGAAAATTCTAGGGTTGATTATGATAGCAAAAAACTTTGAATTAGTTGAAGCCATAGGGCTGAATTTATTTTATGCTTTTATCTTTATTTTCATTGGGTTAACTATCCATGATGTAATGAAAAAAAATGATGTCCCTAAAATGGGCAAGTTAGTAGTTTATTTTGTATTATTTTTAGGATGTGCCGGATTTATCGCAAAAGGTATCATTCAGTTTGTTTGGGAAAGCCAAGGCGTTGGATAAGTAAATAATAAAATGGCAAAAGAAGTAGCAGATTTAACAACCATTGATTTATTTAGCGATGAGAAGCGTCCGGGGCGTCCTAAAACGAACCCACACTCGCGCAGTGTGCAAGTCAAAATAAACAAACGTAATCAAGTCAAGCGCGATAAAAACAATGGTTTAAAGCGAGTAGAGTTTAAGTTACATCAAGATGTATTTGAACGTTTAGACGCTTTAGCGAAAGATAAGGGTGTTAGTCGAAGTGAATTAATAGAAATACTATTAGTTCAATCGCTTGATACCAACGATATTAAAGTTTAGTTAGATATTAAAAGGTTAGATTGATGGCAATTGTAGGTTTATTTTTTGGCAGTGATACAGGTAACACAGAAGCCGTAGGCAAAATGATCCAAAAAAAATTGGGTAAGAAACTTGTCGATGTTAAAGATATCGCCAAAAGTACTAAAGAAGAAATCGCTGAGTTCGATTTATTAATCTTAGGTATTCCTACATGGTACTACGGTGAAAACCAATGTGACTGGGATGATTTTTTACCCGATTTAGAAGAAATTGATTTCACTGACAAGTTAGTGGCTATTTTTGGTTTAGGTGATCAAGAAGATTATGCTGAATATTTCTGTGATGCGATGGAACCTCTGCGCGATATCGTTGAGTCTAAAGGTGCAATCGTTGTTGGTAACTGGTCAACTGAAGGTTACGAATTTGAAGCTTCTAAAGCATTAACAGACGAAAACACTTTCATCGGCTTATGTATCGATGAAGACCGCCAACCAGAATTAACAGAAGCACGAGTTGATGCTTGGGTTAAACAAATTTATGACGAACTGTGTTTAGCTGAATTAGAAGATTAATTTTAAGCAAAACACTCGCCGTTAATAAAGCCAGCTTCCCGCTGGCTTTTTTGTCAGTAAAAACCGATTGCGGCATTTTACTTTCAACTGCTAGGGCTTAATAAAATTATAAATAAGGCGAATTAACTAACATTCAGTAATTTGGTATAAACACCTTCTGAGATATTGTTATCCTAAAACCGCTTTAGCTTAATTATTTACCTAGCATCGAGACCTTATTAGTGAGCCAAGAACTTATGTACGACAAAAATAGCTTAATAATTATCATTACTTTGTTCATTTTAATGTTAATTATTAATCAAATCGCCTACACATTAGGCCGAAACAATAAAGATGTTGAAAACGTTGAGATGAAAGCTCAATCAACGGCGATTCAAACAGGTATTATTGGTCTACTCGCCTTATTATTAGGCTTTACATTTAATATGTCATTGCAAAGATATGATGCACGCAGCAGTGCCGTAATAGAAGAGTCAGGTGCAATTAACCGAGTGGCTATGCAAGCAAAACTATTGCCTGTTGAAATTAGAAACGCGGTTTTTAATGAGTTAGAAATATACTTAACACTACGTATTTCCTTAAGCCAAATAGACTTGTCAAACCCTGAGCAAAGAAATGCCATTAATAAGAAAGTGAGTCAATCACAATCCAACCTGATTGAATTAGCGCAAAAAGAATTGGTTAATCCAAAATCACTTTTAATCGCCAATGGCTTTTATCAGTCGTTATCAGCAATGATACAAATAGAAAACAAACGTACTTCAATGTTGAGGTTGCATGTACCTGAGCCGGTGTTGTTTTTGTTATTCGGTGTATTTGTCACTGTTGGCGGTATGTTGGGTTATAACAGTGGTTTAGGAAAAAAGCGCCCAGCATTTCCCACGATTTTATTGTTCACATTAATCGTACTAGTGGTGTTTATCATTATTGATTTAGACCGCCCTAAACGCGGCATTATTCAAGTAAATCAAGACAGCCTGCACGATACAACAATTACATTGCAAGATTACCGTGCGTATTAACTATTAGTCGACTTCAGTTGATTAAAATAATCAGCTGAAGTCGACTTTATAAAAATTCACTATTTTATTTGATGAAAATGCTAGGCAGGCTTATTTTCTATACCTTTGAGTTGGCACTCTACCCTATTTCTGCCAAGCTCTTTAGCTCGGTATAGTGCTTGATCTGCTCGTTGCAATGCATCCTCTACAGCTTCGTCAGGCACGGCTAAAGTTACCCCAAAACTTGCCGTTTTATGACCAACACGAGGAAACACATGATCAGATATTATGGCTCTTAATTTTTCTGCTGCAATCATAGCCCCCTCAACATTAGTTTCTCGGCAAATAATAAGAAACTCTTCACCACCCCACCGGCCAATCACATCAACGTCGCGACAGTAAAGACGTAATATTTTACTTATCGAAATTAACACCTGATCACCAATCAAATGCCCATAATTGTCATTAATCATTTTGAAGAAATCTATATCACATAAAATTATCGATAAATCTAAGGTATAACGGCTCATCCTTCGAAATTCATCTGATAATACGTTATCAAGATACATACGATTATTAAGCCCAGTCAACGAGTCTGTAATTGACAATTGTTCAACTTGTTTTTTATCAGTAATATTTTGTCGAATCGAAATATAACCATAGATGTCACCCGTTTTACTTCTGATCGGGTCTATTCTTGCATCAAGCCAGTAAAATGAGCCATCTTTTGCTTGGTTTTTTAGCTCGCCTGCCCACGCATTGCCTTGCTTAATAGTGCTCCATAAGTCTTGATAGGTCGACTGAAGAGTATCAGCGTGTTTAACAATACTGTGTGATTGTCCAATGAGTTCATTTTTGCTGTATCCAGATACTTCGCAAAACGCCGTAGAAGCATCAATAATAATACCATTGAGATCGGTCTGAGAAGAGATTACATAGCGATCAACAATATCGACATATCGTGCCAAATTAGCTTGTGCTTCACTCAGTTCTATTGCTCTATTATCTACCATTGCCTTAAGGCGGCGATTTATACCGACCAAAAATATCGTCAGTAATAAACTTCCTCCCGCAACAGCAAATACAAACTTAGCCCAAAAAGGCAATGCGTCTTGCGTGTACAAATACTCACCTAAAGTGACACCGCTATAACTTGCATCTTCATCGACCAGACCTTGTTGCTTATATATATCAGCTATGCGGTGAAAGCGCTCGCTACTCATGTGTCCAATATCGACCATATTGGGCAAAATCATTTTCTCGGTTTCTTCAGCTTCAAATTGCAAGTAATTGTGTGATATTTCTGACGGGTATTTACTGTCTAACCAACCAATAACCTCGTCTTTGTTCTCAAGTGCGTAACGCCATCCTTTCATACTTGCTTCAAGAAACTTAAGCGTTCGCTCAGGATTGTCACGCACCGACTTTTCACTGGTAAACAGGATGTCGTCATAAAAATCGACACCAAAATTAATCGGGTTAATGATATGAATATCGTAACCCTTTTCTTTATAGTAATAAGGCTGGTTTGTTAAATAAGAGGCAATGGCATCGGTCTCTCCTCGTATTAAGGAGCCTGCATCAAAGCTAGGGGCAACGTGTTCAAAGTCGGATTCATTGATGCCCAATTGATGAAACATAGCGAAAAAGGTCGCGTCATCAGCTCCCTTACTATACATAACTCGCTTACCCTTGAGTTCGTATGGTCCAATAATACCGCTATCTGCGAGGGTTATAAGTACCAGAGGACTATGCTGAAAAACAGCAGCTAAGGCAACAACAGGAAGACCTTTCATGCGGTCAAGGATAATACTTGAGCCTACTATACCAAAGTCGGCTTGGTTATTTAATACGGCTTCAACGGGTGTTACGCTAGAATTTCTTTCTTTAATTGTTACGTCAAAACCTGCTTCAGCGTAATAACCTTTTTCTTTAGCAGCATAATAGCCTGCAAACTGAAACTGGTGCAGCCACTTCAATTGAAGTACCACTTTTTCATTGGCCCACGTAGGGTTCACAAGCAATAAGCCTGACGCTAACATGAAAATTTTCAAAACAATTAAATTAAATAGTCGCAAGTGTCACATCAAAAAAGGTGAAATGATAAATCTAGTGTAAAGCCTAAAAAACTATATTTCATCTATTTAGCGGGGAAATTTTTTATCTGAAGTAAATCAAATAAGCTTCAAAAGTTGAACAGCCAATACCCAATCGATATTGGCGTTATTATGTAGAAGGTATTTTAACGATTAGTCTGTACTTATTGATTATACAATTAAATTTATTAGCATAAGGTGGCAGGAAAAATAAAACACATCGTCGCTATTTTTTACGTCGAATATAAATGGTTCGGTTAAGCTTAGCCACAACTTCGCCTTGCTCATCTTTAACATAAACCGGAATTTGAGGTAGATACTTTTCACCTTGCGCTGTGTTAGCCAAAATATCATCAATAAAAGCATCGGTAATAAGAAACTCTGCGGTTACTGTACCCTTACCTGGCTTAATGTAGTCAATATCGGCTGACTTATCCCACACAACATAACCTTTTCCTAAGCGTGACATAACCAATAACATACAAAAAGGATCTGTCATTGCATATAACGAGCCGCCAAAATGCACACCAACAGCATTTTGATTAAACATACTAAGCTTTAAACGCACTTTGGCTTTACGAAAATCTTCTGAAACGTCTAAAACACGAATACCTGTAAATAGAAATGGCGGCCAAAGATTTAATAATAATTTCATTTGCCAAGCTTTTTTAAACATATAACTACCTTGAAAACCCTTTATAAATTTTATTACCCATATAAACCGTATGGTTTATTATGCTAGACTGTTCAATTCTGACGGGCATTATGACGTTTCAGCTCAATAAAACCAGTAAAAGAGTTAATCATTTACAACTAGCTCTTTAAACCAAACTCATAACACCCTATAATTTTCCCTAAATTGAACGCCGATGTAGAGATAAAAATTAATGCCTGAACAAAATGAAGAACTAAAAAGAGCCGGACTCAAAATTACTCTGCCGCGCATTAAAATTTTGGCTATTTTACAAAACCCAAATAATCAACACATAAGCGCAGAAGACGTATATAAAATTTTGCTTGAGCAAAACGAAGAAATTGGCTTAGCAACGGTTTACCGCGTATTAAACCAATTTGATGATGCCGGTATAGTAACTCGTCATCATTTTGAAGGTGGTAAGTCAGTATTCGAGCTTAGCCATAAGAAACATCATGATCATCTTGTTTGTCTTAACTGCGGTAAAGTTGTTGAGTTTGAAGATGACGTTATTGAACAGCGACAAGAAGATGTTGCTAAGTTGCATAAAATTAAGCTCACTAACCATAGTTTATACCTATATGGTGAATGTGAAGACGAAGAAGCTTGTGAAGCATACCGTAAAGCCCAGTTTTAAAACCGTAAATACCCTATAAATAAAAAGCCCTAGTTATTAAATTAACTAGGGCTTTTTTAATTAATACGCTTGTCGTTCAATATTCAATTTTAGACCAAGCAGACTCATTGTTTAATTCTTTTTAAATGCTCTGCAATGCTATTTATGCTGATTGTTAGCCCTAATAACCGAGCGCATATTATGTTGTTTTCTGCACTTATTGCCGTGCAAAATCGTGTTTTACTTATGTAGTACTTATCTCGCTATTCTCGTTATATCGTGTTTAACTGCCCGCTAGCATTAGAAAGTTACCAACGTTCTATAATCCATTGAATTGCCATAAAGGCTATTAATAAAGAGCCAGCAGGCATAATAGCTTTACTATAAACTTTGCTGTTACGCAGTAAGATCAAAATCGGTAGCAAAATTACCAATATCGCTAGTTGCCCTATTTCAACTCCTAAGTTAAAGGCTAAAATACTTAACAGTTGTTGATCAGCCGGTAGACCTAGTTCACCTAATACTCCAGCAAACCCCATACCGTGCAATAAACCAAAGGCGAAAGTTAACCAAGCTAACTTTAAAACAACAGGCTTTATATTATTTATTGCCGCAAACAATACCGAAACCGCAATGCCAAGCTCTACCCAACGACTGCTTGGCGTTAACCAACCTAATGCCGTAGCTGTTAACGTTAGCGAGTGTGCTAGTGTGAACGCGCTAATAATCCAAACCGTATGCGTTAAAATAGGTTTAACACTTTCAATGGCTTGCCACTGATTATTTTTTCGGTGCAATACTGCCGGCAATAATAATGCGAGTAGGAAAAGAATATGATCTATTCCTATCCAAATATGAATCATGCCTTGATAAACGAATTGAGTGAAAGTGGTTTGCCAACTACCCGCTTTTATATCTAGGCTTATTTCTCGAGTGGTATCGTCTAAAACAAAACTGTGTGAATTACTGGCATCGCCAACATTAAGGATAACTTCATGGCTACTATCTAATGCGAATATCGCACTGTATTTAACATTTAGTGGGCCACTAATGGCGCATTGCCCTGAAAAATCGGTAACTGCAAAAGCTTCGTTGGCATGATCTTGCAAGCGCTCTACCACCCCAAAACTGAGGTTACATGAAAGGTTATCGCGACTAAGTTTTAAATGCTCTGCTAAGTAACTAGCAATGTTAGTTTGACTACCTTTAACTTCTCCCCATGTTAACTCGCCATTGGCATTTAGGTCTAAACCTACCGCTAATTCCAAATCGGTTAAGCTTAATTGCCATTGGCCATTAATGCGGCCGGTATCGTCCATTTTCGCAATAATGTAACTGGTACTTAATTGATGAGCGGCAACGACATGGCTCAATAAAAACGATACTAGCACTAAGCTTATTTTTAACCACTTCGACATAGTTTACTCACTATCCTAATTTTAACTGTTAACATGTTTATGGTGTTTGCCGTTATTAAATATTGCTCGATTTTTGCGCTGTTTTTGCCCGTTCAAGAATACGCTTATCAGTGTGTAATTTCGCTTGTTGCCAATTAATTTCTGCCCAGTAAAGCGCTTTACTTTGATCCGGCTTAATATCTAAGTAATAACGAGCAATGTCTGCTGCGTGTGCGGTGTCGTTGCGCTTTAAACGTATGTCGATTCGTTGCTTTAATCTATTTTTCCAAATAGTGTTTATCGAGTTACCACTGAGATTAATATTTTTTTCTGCTAAAGCGAGTCGTAACAATAAAGCATCATCAAAACTGTCACTGTTTAAAACTATAGGGCCAAGGGTATTTAATACCGAATTGTTTTGTTGTTCAGACAACTGAATATCGGCCCATAAAGCTAAATAACTTACTGGCATTTCTGTTAACGGATAACCGGCTAAATGCGCGTTTGCCTGTTGCGTCAACTGTTGTCGCTGCGCTAAATCAGCCAAGATTTGCTTAAGCCAGATATTCTCTTCATGTGGAATATCGCCTGCAACACTAACAACATGTTTTAACTGCTGGTAACTCTGCTCAACCTGACCTTGTTCCGCATTAACTTCTAATACACAAACTGTACTGACAAAAAGGCCGCCTTGACCTAATGCTTGCACACAGGCTTTTCTCGCTGCGGCTAAATCGCCTTGTACCATGTGAATATTGGCTTTCATTAGCCAAGCGCTGATATGACTTGGCTGTTGTTGTAGTATTTGAGTAAGCAACTGCTGCGCTTGGTCAAATTGATGATAATGCTGAAGTACTGTTGCTGAATAAAACTGTAGTTCTACATCATTAGGGCTTGCAGCTAGCAAAGGCTTAATTAGTGCACTTGCTCGACCATAATATCGACTCGCTAAGCCTGGTTTACTGGCATCTTTAATGAGTTGAGCGATAAAAACTTTCGGTTGCTTTGCCGGTTTAGGCACTGTCCATTTAGCAACAATACTTTGTTCTGATTTAGGAATATAACTTTCGGAAAATACTGGAGACGTAATAAATAAAAAAGCCAAGATAAATACGTTTTTAAAGCGAATTATTCCACAACTTCTTAACTTACTTTTAAGGTTGGTTTTCTGCGTTTTAATGGTGTAATTGGTAAACATTTGCATTGGCATATTTTCATCCATAAAAGGGCGCCTTCCTTGGCGCAGTCAAGCTCGATATTACTGAGAGAGTATGTCGTCGTAAGCTGTTGGATCTTCAACATCTTGAATAAACACTCGACCATTTGTCGATAGTGGTTTATCTGTTGGCTGCTGATTAAAAGCTGCACGACTCGATGTATCAAAAGATACTACTAGCGCTTCAATGGTAATATTAACGGTGCCAGTAACCGGTGTATTTACGCCATCGGTTACTGCAAAAGTAAAACTGTCACTACCAGTAACTTCGTCATTAGGCTGGTAAATAAAACCACCATTTTCAGCAATGGTTACAACCCCTAACATCGCTTGTTGATCTAAACTAAAGGTCAAAATATCGCCATCAGCATCATCAGCACTTAACAAATCAGTAATAGATGTTTCTGTTTGCGTGATCAGATCAACCGTTATTGTAGTGGGCGCTGTATTAGGTGTTTCAGCTTTATCATCATTGTTACAGCCGGCAAGCACTATTATTGCCCCCAAGCTTAAGCTCAATAATTTAAGTGGACGACGTGCATTAGTGTTCAATGCCGTATTGTGTTTACTATAATTCATCATAGTGATCCTTATTCAGAACCAGGTAATGGCATGGCTAAGTAAGGAAAACTTGTTCCTATCATAGAAGCATTACTTGGGGCTCCATCTGTAAATGGTACGTTACCAACGCTTGCATCTTCAGGCGCACACAAGCCTAAATCAGTATCGGTGCCGTTAACTGGAATTGGATAACATAAACGTCCCATTACTACACGAAGCGCAATATCTACCACATCATCACCTGGACGACGACCATTTGGGAAGCCGGCTAAGTCATCACCCGCAACACCAAACGATGACTGCATATCAGCAGAAACGGCTGCGATTCCAGTATTTAAACGTAACATTTCAGAAGCAGTTACAGTCGACATTTGATTCACGCCAGGAAAGCCGGTTAAAAATGCTGTAACTAAATCAACACGCGGAAAGTTAGTTGGTGCAAGTGTTTCGATATTGGCATTAAGTGTGGTATTAACCGCATCTTTAAATAAGATATTTAGCAACTCAGGCAAGGTTGGGTGTGTTACATAATCAGCAAACTGGCCATCATTACTTGGGTGCGACGTAGAAAACTTATCTTTATCGGCAATACCAATAACTAACTCATTAACCAATGGAGAACCAAGACGCGAAACTTGTGTCATTGCTCCACCGTTTACTTCAGTTTTATCGAAGCTAGCATTTGGGTTTAAAATTCTCGCTTGCGGTAAACTTGCTGAAGTCCAGCTACCAATTACACCATTACCATCGCCCGTTAAACAAGCAGTAGGTACTTCAATGGCAATACTAGTAACATTTTTGTCAGCTAAGTCATCATTCATTGCTGATTGTGTAATACCGCCAGGAAAACCAGCAGCATCACCCGCACCTGGAGCACTATCACCTTCAACAGGCACAAAATTTACTAAATCAAATACGCGACCTAAGTTAACAGTAAAAGCATCTTTGCGTTGACCAACAAAAACTTTGGCAGGAGCGTCACAACCCGGAATAGCCGCTGAATAGATATGACTATTCGCATAAGCCATGTACTGCTGTGCACTACTGAATGTTTTATTACCAATGTAATCTAAAGGTTTAGCAAAGCTCGCGCCACCAGAGGTAGTATTTGTAACACTTACGCTAGTGCCAGTTGCCATTGGGCCGGAAGTCATTTTAACGGTATAGCTTTCAGAGAAGTTGGCTGCAGCTTGGTCTGCCATACTAATGCCACCTACGTTTTTAAGTGGCACACCAACCGACTTTTGTTCACCTTCAGGGCCAACCATTAAGGCTATACCGGCATTATTGTTACCTAACATTTGGCTGAAGTTAAAGCTAAAAGTAATATCTTCAACAGCATCACCATCGTTATCAATATGAATATCATAAGATGCTGCCGGATCCATAGCAAAGTAGTTAGGTCCACCATAAGCGTCTTGTAGGGGAATATAGTTTGCAATTAATGTGACGTAATCACCGCGACCTTCTTCGTAACTATTGAATGCGTAAAAATCTGTGGAATCTACTGTAGGCATACGCGTAAGATTAGGTGCTTCACGATGACTCGATGCTGAAACAGCTTGAGACAAGGTAGCACTCATGATTACCGAGGTAATCAGCGTTATTTTAAATTTTTTCATGACGTTTCCTTTTTAATTTTATACTTCTTAGTGGTTACTTTCTTGAAAGCTCATAAAGTTAAACGTCTGAAATTCACTTTTGGATTCAAAAAAATGAATATATTTTTCAAATAATTATATTTTCCTTCCATTATTTCATCTAAGTCTTTGTTAACTAATACTTATAAAAAATATTTTAAATTTAATATTATTTTACCCTAAACATTCATCTCGAAAAGTGTCGTTGTAAATATTAACTAGCATGGTTATAGCAAGTAGATTAATGAAATAATCTAGGACTGAATCTGTAAAAAAGAGCTTAATAGCGCAGTAGGTATTCATGTTAAACAGGCAAAATGAGTAGGTAATTAATCAACTTGATATTATTTCTAGCCATAAAAAAAGCGAAACAAATGTTTCGCTTTTGGCATTTACTGTTAAACCGCTCTATTTAGGTGTTACCTAAGCATTACGAAAGCGTGACAAGCTTAGAAGTATATAATACCGTTGTGGGTGAACCATTTGGTGAACCGCCTAGTGGCTCTATACTAACCGCTAACGCAGCAATTTCAATTTGGTCAAATATTGCTGGCTTACTTAAGCTTAACTTACCTGTTTTAGGCAGTAGCCCTAACGAAATTGGTGCTCTGCCATCGGCTGCGACTATCCACAATTCATAATCAGCATTGGCTTGTGCTACTAAGCTTTTAGTTGCCTGAACACTAATAGTATCTGCACTTATTTCTAATGCCCATAATAATTGCGTTTGTTCATTATTTACCAAAGCAAGTTGCTTGGTGTCTGGAACGCTTGTATCAAGGTTAACTAAAAGTACAGCAAGAACTAATGCGGCAGCTGAAGCTAATCCTGCAATACTTTGCCACACTCTAGATCTAGCTTTGGTGATTGGTACAACTTTACTGACGGTTTGTTCGCTTGTTTTTATTGGCTGGTTATTTTGAACTGGCGCGTCAGTAAAGCCTAATTGTTGCTCTATTCGCAGCCAAACAGAACTATCCGGTGTTACCGGTGGTAGTTTTTGGCCTAAAGTATTTAAGTGTTGCTCCCATGTTGAAGTTGCCTCGCTGAAAGCTGAGTGTTGCATCATTAGCTTTTGAAAGCGTTGACGAGCAGGACCACGCAAAGTACCAAGAACATATTCTGCTGCTAGTGAGTTTTTGAGGTTTTCGGATTGATAATTCATGATGTTAAACAACTTTGTAAGCTCATAAGTCCGCGTCTGATCCAACTTTTAATGGTGCCCAACGGATTATTTAAGTGTTTAACCACCTCTTTATGAGAACAGCCATTAAAGTAAGCAAGGTATATTGCTTGGCGCTGTTGAGTATCGAGCTGTTGTAAGCATTTATCTAACAACAATTGCTCAGCATCGCTAACTTGCTCAATGGTTTCGATATCAAAATTATTACTTTCATCAAACTCACTTTCTTTTCTTACTTTGTTATAGCGAAGAACATCTAATGCACGATACCGTACAATACTTATCATCCAAGTAAGCACACTGCCCTTACCTTGGCGATATTCAGAGGCATTATGCCAAATACGTACATAGGCTTCTTGAAGTGCTTCTTCGGCTAATTCTTTACGCGTTAGCATTTTCAAACTCACGGCATAAAGCTGTTGACTGGTTGATTGATACAGCTCTGAAAACGCCTTTTTGTCACCCTGGGCAATAGCCCCAAGTAAGGCTAGGTGTTGTTCATTTTCCATTTTATTGCTCTTTTAATGAAGGAATAATTTACTCATTTGACCCGATAGTATACTAAACAGCCATCATTTACCTAGTGTTGTAAAAACCCCTTTTTTTAGTTTATATGCTAAATAGGTAAAAAAAACTTTTAAATCAAAGCTGTTCAGCCTTTCAAGAATCGTTTAATAAATGCATGAAAAGCTAACCACAAAATAGATACTTAATATTTTATAACAACAACTTAAAATGAATAACCATTAATCTGCTATATCTATTCGTTGTATAGGTACAACATATTTATTAACAACATATTTATTAACAACATTACCTATTTTAAAACGATATTTTATAAACTCAGTATTTTAATGGTCGCGTATAGCAGCGCTAAACTGATAGCAATAAAAGCGATAATCATTGAAAAGAACATAAGGTTAACCAGCTTGCTTTTTATACTACTAAACCAACCTTTATTTACTTTACTGGTATTGGTTTTTTGCACCAGCAACCCGATTATGGCACTAAATAACAAACTCCAAGTCGCAAATAATAGACAGGGTACGGCATAAGTATTTTGACTTTCTATTGAACCGTTAATAAACAAAATAACTATAGTCATGATGCCTATGACAAAGCTTAAATTTAATAATGGTTTGATAAAAAATAATCGCTGCGCTAATAGGCTAACATGCATGCTAACTTCCCTTCTTCCTTTAAACTAAATGCTCTCTAAATGTTCTATTGCGCTCACAAGTTAACGTTTGGCTGCTGAGAATAAAACCATTCATTTTATGCTCAAAATAATCCTTTAAAAGTAAACATTTAACGAGAACTTAATAACCACTGTGGAACTAAAGTAGCATTCTAAACCTTTATATTATACGTCATGCTGATAAGCTGAGGCTGCCTCTTTTTACCTTAATATATAACACCCGATTTATAGCTTTTAACTTTGGAAAATTATCATGTATAAATGTCTATCGATGATTATTGTCACTACAACATTTTTTTTTACTAACGCTATCTTTGCAAAAACTCCAGCACTTACTGAGTTTGGCAATAACCCAGGCGAGTTAAGTGCTAGCTACTATCAGGGAGATATAAACAGTAAGACTTTAATTGTGTTACTCCATGGTTGTGTGCAACAAGGTGAACGCCTTGCAGAGCAAAGTGGATTAATGGCGCTAGCGCAGAAAAAAAAGTTTTCATTACTCATTCCACAACAAAGTCAAAATAATAACATTAAAGGCTGTTTTAATTGGTTTTCCACCCAAGACATTGACAAAAACCAAGGTGAAAGTCTGTCAATAAAAAATATGATTAACACCGTTAACGCCAAGCAAGAATTTAGTAATATTTATATCATAGGTTTATCGGCCGGTGGCGCTATGGCAAGTTCTATGGTGGTAAATTATCCTGAGTTATTCACCGCAGGAGCTATTGTTGCTGGTTTGCCTTATCCTTGCGCAGATAATTTAATTACCGCTATTGCTTGCATGCGCAGCGGCCCTTCACAAACGGCTGAACAATTAACTGCTTTAGTAAAACAGCTAAATACAGTACAGCCAAAGTGGCCGGCATTGTCGATATTTACCGGCACTAATGATGCAGTAGTAAACCCTAAAAATTCACAACAATTAGCCATACATTGGGCACAATTAACTGAGTCTACGCCTCGACCTAACATTTCAAAACATCAAGGTTATCAAGTAAGCCAATGGCATGGAAAAAACAAAGATATCAATGTTGAGTTCATAGAAATTGAAAACATGGGCCACGGTATATCGGTAGCGCCAGAACAAATCGATGGAGGCAGTGAAGCGCCATTTGTGCTCAGCACTCCTATTAGCACCATAAAGTACTTACTTGATGCATGGAAAATTTAACTTTAGGAAAATATCAGTAACAAATAACATGTAAAAACAATTAAAATTAAATTTATACTCTTTATTTACAATAAGTTAAAACAAAAAATAGCAGCATACTACTATAGTACAAATTAACTTTTTTCAAATTTACTATAAAGTTTTATCCACACTAATAAAAAAACAATAAAGTGCTGGAACTAGCGGTTTATAAGATTAAAAAATACGGGGAAATACCATGAAACGTTTTAATACTAGGTTAAGTATTTTAGCCATAACAATTTCTACAGCATTAACTAGCCAAAGCATTATGGCTGCAGAAACCGATGAACAAATAAAAAATGATCCAACCTTAGAGCGTATTGAAGTAACAGCACGTAAATCTTTAGAAAGTTTGCAGTCAGTTCCAGTTTCAGTAACGTCTGTTGGTGCTGAGCAATTGGCTCAAAATGGCGTCAGTGTCATGTCTGAAGTTCAACAGTTCTCGCCAAATACAACTTTACAGGCGAGCCGTGGTACAAACTCAACATTAACCGCTTTTATTCGTGGCGTGGGTCAAGATGATCCATTATGGGGCTATGAGCCAGGTGTTGGCATTTATGTTGATGACGTTTATATGGCGCGCCCACAAGGTGCGGTATTAGATATTCTTGACGTTGAACGCATCGAGGTTTTGCGTGGTCCACAAGGTAGTTTATACGGTAAAAATACTATCGGTGGTGCAATTAAATACGTGACCAAAAAAATGGCTGGTGATGTAGAGTTCGACCTTAAAGCAACCTTTGGTAACTATGGTCGCCAAGATTACAAAGTAGCGGGTAAAATCCCGGTAATAGACGACAAACTTTATGTTGGCTTTGCCTTAGCTAATTTAACCCGAGATGGCTACGGCGAGTTTTTACAATCAGATTTACCTAATCAAGACTTAGAGAACTACAATAAAGATGTTTTTGCTGGCCGAGTTACCATTGAATTTGAACCGACTGACGATTTATTTTTCCGCTTTAACTATGACAAAACAACCGACGATTCTAATGCTAAAGGCGGTTACCGTTTACTACCAAGCATAATAACGGATGCGCCAGTACCTGATAGCGTTTATGACTCTTACACCAGTATGCCGACTTGGAATAGCGTTGAATCTGAAGGTTTTAGCTTAACCGCGGAATACTTTATCAATGATACTTGGTCAGTTAAGTCTGTTACAGCAAGCCGTGAAAACTACTCAAAAACTAATATCGATTTTGATAATACCGCAGAGCGTATTTTTGATGTCCCTGCAATTTATGATGATGAACAGTTTAGCCAAGAATTCCAACTTAACTATGACTCAGACAATTTAACTTTTGTTTCAGGTTTATATTACTTTGATGGCGAATCGTGTGGTGTTTTTGATGCTATTTTAGAAAACTTTGGTCAATCTTTAGGTTTACCAGGATTAACTCGCGAGGTTAGCGGTTGTAACAACAGTGAAAGCTATGCTGTTTATGCCCAAGGTTCATACGACCTTACTGAAAAGTTATCAATGACTTTAGGTGCACGTTATACCACAGAAGAAAAAACAGCTAAGGTGAATAATGGTTTAGCATTTGAAACCGTGTACCCTGAAAGCGATTGGGTACCAGGTTATGTGCGAACTTCGACCGAATTTCCAGAAGTGTTAAATGACAAAGAAGACTGGTCACGTTTTACACCACGCGTTGGTGTTGAGTATCAATACTCGAACGACATGATGTTCTTTGCTAGTTACTCTCAAGGCTTTAAGTCAGGTACTTTTAACCCTAGAGCAGAAGGTCCAGAGCCAGCAGTAGATCCAGAAGTTGTTGATTCATTCGAAATTGGCGTAAAAAGTGAGTGGAATGATAACTTAAGGGTTAATGCCACCGCTTTCTATCTTGATCACAAAGACAGACAATTTGTGACTGTTTTACCTTCAGAAGACAACAGTGCTTTAAGCCAACGCTTAGGTAACATTGGTAAATCAACCGCATCAGGTTTAGAGCTAGAAATAGAATACGCTGCAGCCGATAACTTAAACTTATTTGCCAGCATTGGTTTAATCGACTCTTCTTTTGATGAAGTAAGATCATTTGATGAAGCGGGTAACCCAATAGATATTAGCGATAGCTTTACTATTACCAATACGCCAGAAACTACGGCAAACTTAGGCTTTGCTTATGATATTGAAACCTCTGCAGGTGCTTTTGTTGTAAATGGTAACTACTACTATCGCAGTGATTACGACTTAAACGTTACCGATAACTTACTAACACAAGATGGTTACGGCTTACTTAACTTTGGTATTAACTGGTATAGCAATGACGGTGATTGGACCGCAGCACTACATTGGAAGAATATTACCGATGAGGAATATTTAGTAGGTAATTACGCTTTCCTAGGAGCACAAAGTACTGATGGTAGTTATGCTCCTGGCTTAGGTGGTGATACAACCTTGATTGGCTATTACGGAGACCCTGAAACTATTTCATTAACTATTGGTTATAGCTTCTAAAACAAGCGTTACTTTTAAACAATAAAAAGAGCTGGTTTTTACCGGCTCTTTTTTTGATAATAAAACATCGATAAATAAGACTGATTTTTCGACTTGATGTGAGATAATATTTCACTTTATCCGCTCTTCTATTGTTAATCATTCTTATAATTTTAATCATTTAAAGGCTACTGCAATGACCCAAGCAAAAGTAATTATCGCTGACGATCATCCCTTATTTCGTACCGCTTTGAAGCAAGCAATTGTAGAGTGCATTGAAGATGATGAAACCCTAGAGGTAGATAACTTTCACGACTTACTAAAAGCCGTTAACGAAAACGACAGTTTGGAAATTGTTTTTCTAGACTTGCATATGCCCGGTAACGACGGTTTTACGGGTTTAACGCAATTGCAAAACCATTTTCCTGATATTGTTGTGATCATGGTGTCATCAGACGATAACTCTGAAACCATGCAAAAAGCGATTAACTTTGGCGCTGCCGCCTTTATTCCAAAATCAGCAAATTTAGCCACTATAGCAAAAGCTATTGAAACGGTATTAGATGGCGGTATTTGGCTACCCGCGCATATTGAGTTTAATGCTGACCAACAAACCGATTTAGCGCATCAAAAGCTAGCTAAACAATTAAGCCAGCTTACACCGCAACAATACATCGTATTAACGCAAATAGCTGATGGGCAATTAAATAAGCAAATCGCTTATGATCTCGATATTAAAGAAACAACGGTTAAGAAGCACGTTTCCGCTATTTTGTTAAAGTTAGAAGTGAATAATCGTACCTTAGCAGGGTTGGCTTACCAGCAATTAATGCTAAGTCCTTCACAGCATTTAAATGTCTCATAATAAAAAAATTCAATGCCCATTGAAAAGTTACCTCGCTTTTTAACGGTAACTAATGGCTTTCTTGTTGAGTGGAATACTCAGCATAGTTAGACACTCAAGCTAAGTCAGCACTTGCTTCATTATACGTTTTAAAGCTAACGACTTAATAGGTTTTCGTAAAAACAAACATTGAGCATCGCTGGTGTGCTGCCTAACACTTTCAGATGGGTCAGCAGAGCAAATTATGGTCGGTAATTGCCAGTTTTTAACTGCAAGTAGGTTAGCAACTAACTCAACGCCATTATTGCCATAATCAAGATGATAATCGGCAATAATTATATCTGGCTTAAGGCCTGATTGTGTTAGCTTTTGCTGACATGACGCTTGATCGTATGCTGTTAATACTTGGCAACCCCAGTCAATCAGTTGTTTAGTCATCGCCGTCAGCATTAATTCGTCATTATCAATTAATAAAACCACAATATTATTAAAAGGCTTAGTTGATGATATTTCTGAATTAGCCTCTGAACTTATATTACGCTTATTCGCTGCATTGGCAGTTAACAACGTCGCCTCAGTCGTGTTAACTCTTGGTATTTCAATACTAAAGCATGTACCTTTACCCTCTTGCGACTTAACCGATATAGATAAACCGAGTAATTTTGCTATTCGCTCAGAAATAGCTAAACCTAAACCTAAGCCCGGTATTTCACGGTTTTGCTCTAAGCGCTCAAATTCACGAAATATGGCTTTTTGCTGTGCTAAAGCAATACCTGGTCCGTTATCCCAAACCTCAACTCGAATCATTGATTTGGTTCTGCGTATACCGAGTAAAATTCTATTTCTAATACCGGCTTTCTTACCTTGCTTATCATTACAGTAATGCACGGCATTTGATAAGAAATTTTGGATCACTCTTCTTAACATGCGCTTATCGGAATGCACAACACATTGACTTAATTGATAAGAAAACTGAATGTTCGCCTGCTTTGATAAAACTGAGAATTCATTTTTTAACGGGCTAAGTAAGTCATCTAAGGCAAAGTGGCTTTTATCTATTTTTTCAGAGCTGCTATCTAAACGAGAGATCTCAACTAAATCAGACAATAACGCTTCAACGACATTAAGCGAATCATCAATGTTTTCTGCAAGCGCTGTTAACTCATCTCCTTGTACTTTATTTTTTAACATAGATGTAAATAAAGATAAGGCATTAAATGGCTGCATTAAATCATGACTCGCTGCGGCTAAAAATCGACTTTTGCTGCTATAAGCCGCTTCCGCTTCAGATTTTGCTTTTTGTAACTCTTGCGTACGACTTTCAACCCGCTTTTCCAAATTTTCGTTGGCTTTTTTTAGCGCTTTCTCCGCTTCAATATGAGCAGTAATATCAGAAAAAGTGCTCACAAAACCACCCGCGGGCATCGACTGACCACTGATTTCTAAAACAATACCGTTTGGCATTTTTCGTTGAAAATGATGACTATCGCCGTTTTTCATATGCGCAATGCGTTTAGCGATCATTTGCTCATTATTTGCATTGCCGGCAATAATGCCTCTTGAAATATTAAACTTTAACAAGGTTTCAACAGGTAAACCGGCTTGCACAAAGCCTTCGGGGTAATCAAGTAATTCGATATAACGTTGATTCCAAGCCACTAACCTCATGTCTGCATCAACAACACTGATGCCCTGCTCAATGTTTTCTACGCCCGATTGTAATAACTCACGGTTAAATCGAAACATTTCATTGGCTTCATCGACAATACTGACAACATCTTCAAGTGGCATTTTTTCGGAGGTTGATGCAGCCTTCATTACCATACGTGTTGAGGCGGAGCCTAAAACACCGGATAGTTGCAAACGTGTGTATTCAATAAGGTTAATAGCATCAACATTGTTATTACTTTGTGCTGCTTGATTCGACTTTGCAATTTTCAGCAAGGCATCGGCAGCATTTTTGTCGATAAAACGTAATAACAAACTGTAAAGATCTTCCGTACTTAAGTTACGTTCATGTTTGCGCTGACTTTTAGAGATAAAAATATCCGCTTGAAGTTTTTCACCAAGGCTACGATGAGTCAGCAAAGAAACAAGCACAAAACAGGCAATATTACTGATTAAGCTATAAAACACACCATGACTAGTTAAGTCTAAAAAATCGATCCCCAAAAGCGCTGTCGGCTTTAACCAAGCAACGCCGAAAATACCGTTTTCTACCCAAGCTAAGTTAGGCGCAACTATGGGTAAAAATAAAGTAAAAAACCACATAACGCTACCAACAATCAACCCTGTTAATGCCCCTTTACCATTGGCTTTTCGCCAATATAATGCGCCGATAATAGCGGGCGCAAATTGCGATAGTAAAACAAACGAGAGTAGGCCAATACTGGCTAGGTGGCTTTGTTGATTTATACTGCGTTCGAAGGCAAAAGCAAATAACAAAATAGCGGTAATAGCAAAACGGCGTTGTTTCAACAAAAGGCCTGAAAACTGCGGTGCGCCTGCCTTACTAAAGTATTTAAATTTTAATGTTAACGGCGTAATAACTTCGGTTGAAATCATAGTCGATAACACGATTGCAGAGACAATTACCATGCTAGTGGCTGCCGCTAAACCACCAATGTAAACCAAAACACCTAACCATGCTTGTTGAAAAAACAAAGGCAGCGTAAGCACATAAGTATCAGCGTCTACACTACCACCCGGAAAGGTAATTAGACCGGCAATAGCAATGGGTAAAACAAAAATATTGATGAGTATAAAGTAAACCGGAAATAACCAACGTGCGGTTTTTAATTCTTGCGGATGATGATTTTCGATCATCATCATATGAAACTGCTGCGGTAATACAAAAATAGTTATAGCGCCCAAAATAGCTTGCGCCACTGAAAGATAAACCGAATTGTGATCGGTAAATAATTGCTCGTTTTGTTGTTGCTGCGTTGCTAAATCTGCAAAGCCATCAAAAACAAAAAATGTCGCAAAAATCCCAACCGCGGTTAAGGCAATAAGTTTTACCACTGAACTAAAAGCAATCGCTAACACTAAGCCTTGATTTTGCTTGCTCGCAGCAATTTGGCGTGTACCAAAAAATATACTAAAAACAATTAACACAATTGTTACGACAAAGGCGGTACTAATGCCCGATTGGAAGGTACCGGTAAGTAAATCAAAACTGGTGCTAATTGCCCGTAGTTGCAAGGCAATATAAGGCACGGTGCCAACTAAAGCGATTAATGCAACGGTAATGGCTATTTTAGGCGAGCGGTCGTAGCGAAAAGCAATAAAGTCAGCAATAGAAGTTAAGTTTTGCCGTTTGATGATTTTTAACATTTTCATCAACATAGGCCAGGCAAAAACCAAGCAAAGTATCGTGCCAATATAAATTGGTGCTAGCCAAGCTCCGGTAGTAGCAGCCTGCCCAACCGTGCCATAAAAGGCCCACGAGGTACAACTAACCGCTAATGAAAAACTATAAACCCAAGGTTTACAACGCCATTGTTCAGGTGACTGATTTTGGCCTTTATAAGCAACTAAAAAAAGTAGGCAAAGATAGCCTATAGAAAGAATGGTGATCAACCATGTGTCAATAGATAGCCAAGCTAACAAATTTATTCCTTTGATTTAAAGATGCTATGCCTAGCATAGAGATGTCAAGAACTAGCATATCACTTAAGCTAGTGAGTTATAGTGCACTAAGGTAGTACTTATTTCCCCAACATCCTCAGGTAACCTAGTTATTCATTGTTGTTTTGTATAAAAGTTATCATAGATGAAAATTACTAACAAATATTTAGTCGAAGCTATTGTTTTCTTTAGTTATGTATTATTTGCCATGGCTTGGGTTGGTGGCACCGCTAGCATGCAAAGCATTATGCTTTCGCTCGACGTACACAGTTTAGCTTCAGCAAGCTTTATTAGTGGCGCAGTGACCATAGCGAAAATTGTGGGTACTTTCATCGCTGCTTGGATAGCAATAAAACTGGGCATTAAATATGCCTTTTTTGTCTCAAGTTTATTAATTACCATTGGCCTACTCACGCCTTACGCGCCCAATTATGAACTCTTACTGTTAAGCCGTTTTTTAATGGGTCTTGGTGGTGCGTTTATGGTGGTGTATTTTAACCCGATTGTTTTACAATTTTTTAAAGCTGAGGAGCGCTCGACCATTAATGGTATTAATGCGGTAGCGTTTAACATTGGTACTGCCGTAATCTTGTGGCAAATGGGCAGCATTAACGACCTTACCGGAGGGTGGCAAAATAGTTTAACACTTTTCTCTGTTATGAGCTTACTTGTTGCTGTGCTCTGGTTATTCGTAAAATTTGAAGAGCCTGATGCCCCTACGCAAAATATTAATGAGACTCCTGAGGTTTACCATTATCGTGAAGGACTAAAAGACAGCTTTAATTGGATTTACGGCCTAGCATATTCAGGCATTTTAGCCTTCTACATTTGTTTATTCACTTTCTACCCAAAGGCCGGCATTGTACAAAGTAAGTGGGTTATTGGCTTTGGTATTGTAGGGACAATATTCGGTATTATTTATGCTAAGAAAGTTCCTTTGCGTATACCGGTTATTCGTTGGTCTGGCTTTGTAGTCATTATTAGCACAGCGATATTTTCATTTAGTGAACTCTATTGGTTACAAACGTTTGCGGCCATGGTGCTTGGCTTTTTTATTTTCTTACCCGTTACCGCTTTAGTGTCAATTCCGCACGAATTACCGAAAATGACCTTACCGCGTATTACCATTATTTTTAGTATGTTTTACTCAATCAGTTATATAATTTCGACCTTTATTTTGTGGATATTCGGTAGTTTGGTGGATAGTCATCAAGGCGATTTTACGTGGTCGTTTATTTTGATCACAGTATTAAGTTCAACACTATTTATTGGTAGCTACTTTTTACCGGAATCTGGCAAGAAAGAAAAATTACAAGCAGGGAGTTAACATGCGAGGTATAGTTTCAGACAATTTAAAGCCATTACTTAAGCAAGTAAATCAAGGCATTGAACAAGCAAAAGCAAGTGGTGCCGCATTTGAACCGGCTATTATTAGGCAGAACTTAGAAAATCTAACCGCATATATGATCCCAGGCCCTGAAGTGCCTTTAATAAAAAATACTTTTATTAAAGCCGGAGATCATAGTGTGGCGGTACGTATATATCATCCAAATCCAGAAAAAGCCTTACCAGTTTTATTACATTTTCATGGTGGTGGCCACATGTGTGGCAGTATTGAATTGTATGACCCTATAAGTCGCGAGCTAGCCATTGCGGCTAATGCAATTGTTATTTGTATTGATTACCGCTTAGCTCCTGAGCATCCATATCCCTGTGGAATAGACGACTGCCAGTTCCTTTTGGAAAATTATCAAGACCTACTCCAAGGTTATAAATTCAACCAACAACTTTATCTTGCGGGTGATAGCGCTGGTGGTGCAATTTGTACAAGCTTAGTTGCTAACAATATTAATAACTCTAAAATAAGTATTGATAAGCAGATATTGCTTTACCCCAGTGTTGATTACACCATGAGCTGTCCGTCAATTACCGAAAATGGCGAAGGTTTTTTGCTAGAAGCCGACAAAGTACGTTGGTACTTTCAGCAATATTTTCAGCTTGATAATATAGAATTAGAGACAAATGAAGCTACAGCATCATTAATAAAAAATGCATCGCCACTACTGGGCGCGTTTACGCATAAAATGCCAAAAACCTTAGTGATAACCGCAGGCTGTGATCCCTTACGAGATGAAGGTTGCTTATATGCTGACAAAGCTCAACAAGCGGGTGTAAGTGTTGAGCATTATCAATTTGATGAATTAATTCACGCTTACATGCTGCTTTCTAAATTGGTCCCTGAGCAATATCATCAAACTTATTTGATGATTAAAAAGTTTATTGAAGCTAAATAAGAACAACTTTAACAGCCTTATTTAAGACAATATATTCAGTACATTTAACTAATATATAAGCTAGCTGAAAAATATCCGCAGCAAATCCACTAACGTCCTATTTTACTAACTTCCTATTTTACTAACTTCCTATGGGCTCCTCATTTAACCGAGACAGCCCTTTTTTTTACTTTTTAAAATGTCAAAACTCATTCAGAAAATAACTATTGTGCAGTCCAGGCACCATCCATAGGCAATGCAGATCCGGTAATGCTTCTTGCGCTTTCACTGCAAAGAAATAAAATAAATTCACCTATTTGCTCTGGTGCCATCATCTCAGGTAAAGGTTGTTTTGCCGTTACCAGTTTGTATTTTGCATCATCAAAACTAATGTCTTGTTTTTCAGCTATAGCTGAAATTTGATTGTTTATTAGCGGCGTATCAACCCAGCCAGGACAAATAGCATTTACCGTAACACCATGCTCTGCGCATTCTAACGCTAGCACCTTTGTTAAGCCCACTAAGCCATGTTTTGCTGCACAATATGCCGACTTATTTACTGAGCCCACAAGACCATGAACGGAAGCAACATTAATAATTCTGCCCCAATTGTTATGTTTCATTTTCGGTAAAGCATATTGAATGGCATGAAACGCGGCTGACAAATTAATCGCTAGAATTGCATTCCACTTTTCTAACGGAAAATTTTCAGCCGACTCAGTGTGTTGTATGCCAGCATTATTAATTAAAATATCAACACTGCCCATTTGCTCAATAGCGTGTTGTATTAATCGCTCAATACTTTCAACTTTCATTAAATCGGCATCGTCAAAAATGGCTTTAATACCATATTGAGCAGAAAATTCAGCCGCTAATTCTTCGCCTTCATCAATTGACATTAAGCCATGTAAAACCAAGTTAATTCCCTGCGCGGCTAGCACATGGGCCGTAGCTAAGCCGATACCGCTAGTTGAGCCGGTAATCAGGGCAACTTTTTCGTTAAGCATAAGGTTTCCTTATTATATATTGGTAATATAAATTTATGCTCAAGATTAACTTATTTCGGCCTGTTAATATTTGGTCCCTTAGTACCATGTGAGTTAGCAATAATATTATTGTTGCTGAAGTATGACTTTATAATTCAAGATCAAAGACCACATCAATGGTTGCTGAAAAAACAATATTTTCTTGAAGATAACGACCAGGTTTTGCGGCGCTATCAGCCATACTTGATCTCATTTTATAACCTTCATTATTCGCACCGTATCTATGATAGCTTTGATTTGAACTGGCATTAATACTATAAATTGCGCCTAATTCCGCATCAAAAGCATTAGCTAACGATTTACCTTTGCTTTTAGCGTTACTAACAGCAAGTGCATTAACTTCTTGCTGTAATTGCTTCTGATTTGACGACGTTAACTCTATATTTCGAATCGCATTAATTTTTACCGAGAGTACAAAGTCCATAAAGGCGTTTAGTTTATCAATATTATTTAGCGTTACTTTTAGTGTTCTTCGAGCAATGTAACCTTCAATAGTATCTTGCTCACCACGGTTATAACTGCGGCGTATTTCTGTTGAAATATTAGACGCCGATACATTATCTTCATTAATATCAAAATCGACTAAACCATCCAGTAAATTATTCACTCGCAGGTCCACTTCTTTTTTTGCCTCTAAACTGGTTTTTTGTTCACTTTCAACATTTAAATGTAGCACGGCTATATCTGGCATTGTCATTAACTCAGCCGTGCCGGTAACTGAGATATGCCGGTGAGTTGGCAAACTATTATTAGCAAATGTAAAAGAGCAAAAACTTAGTAGTAATGTCACCAACAATGTAGAAGTAGAAAATTTCATAAAATATCCTTTTGAAAATTGAATGGTAATGCGCCACCAACAGCAGCGTTATTATTAGATTAAACAAGCGATTTAATCACACTATCGTAAAAAATTAAGACGACTTTTAAACGGCGACTTTTGTGATAAATTAATCACTATAGATGATTAATACTTTAAACCTTAGCTCAAAATACATACCACAGACTACAGGCCTTAATCGCCAAATATTGCGTGATTAATTGTAACTTAACATCAGTTTACTTAGTGTAGGCTGAATCTTAGCTGAACGAATGCCGTACTGGTTTTATCGGCGAATAGTTATAATCAAAAATTAAAGTCATATTTCACTCGATTTGTCGCTTTAAATCCATTATGGTGCCACTTTTATCGCACTAAAGTACGTTCTTAATGTATTAACTTATAGGTAACTCATGCTGCAAAATCTTCTAGAAAACAAATCTATAGTTACTATTGTTTTAATTGTTACTATCATTACCTTCAAGTTAGTTATTACCCGCTTTATAAAACGTCGTGCAAAAAAGAAAAAAATCGACAAACGCTTCACCGTTAACTTTTTAAATAATATTTTTAACTTTGGTCTGATCGTCGTCTTGTTTAATATTTGGTCAGTTGAAATACAAATGTTCGCCTTTTCAATTGCCGCTTTTGTTGTCGCTATAGTGTTGGCAACAAGAGAGTTTATTCAATGCTTTATTGGTTTTATTTATATTGTATCTAACCGCCCATTCAGAGTCGGCGATTGGATCCAAGTGGGTAATTATTGTGGTGAGGTAAACTCTATTAATTGGATTAACTTAACCTTATTAGAAGTGAATGTAAGCAATTATCAATTTACAGGTAAAACACTTTATTTACCGAACAATCAATTAATTACTACCCCTATAAAAAACTTAAACTTTCTTAAGCGCTATGCAGTACACCATTTTACCTTGACCCGCGATGGCAGCGTAAACCCGTTTGACTTTATTGATGCACTAAAAGAAAAGGCCAATAGTTATTGTGCTGATTTTAATGATGTTGCCGCGAGATATAACCAAGTCATTGAGCATAGATTAGATATAACCATAGCTGGGCCTGAGCCACACATTGAAGTTGCTACGTCAGAGCTTGGCGATACACAAATTATCTTCACCATTTTTTGCCCAACAGAGCGAGTAATGGAGATTGAAAACAAGCTAACGGCAGACTTTATGAATTTCTGGTTCAGTGCTAAGCAACACAAATAAGTAAGTTCACCTTCACTATCAAGCTTTTAACCTGACTTATTCAAGTTAAAGCTCGTAAATCTTTCATACGAGTTAATTTTACTTTTTATTTACAAATTAACTCGTTAGAATTAAATGTTTCTCAAAATTGGTTGCTTACATGCTTTTTCGTTTTCTCTCGCTTATTTTTATCCTGTGCTCTATCTCCAACGTAAATGCCGCTCAATATAATAGTTTTAAGAAAAAGCTTTCAAACAGTATTAACACTGAATTAAATAAATTCAGTGTTCCTGGTGCTGCTTATGTTGTTGTTAAAGGTGATAAAGTTATTGCCATTGAGAGTTTTGGTTACACCGATAAAACGAATAAACAAAAAATAAACGAAAACACGGTGTTTCGTCTCGCTTCTGTTTCAAAGCCTTTCGCAGCGACCATTGCGACTATGTTATCGCAAGAAAAAAAGCTTAATTTATCTGATCCTATTACAAAGTTTTTACCTAATTTCGCACTGGCAAGTAAAGGTGCAGCAGAAAAAATTCAATTAACACACTTACTCAGCCATTCAACGGGTTTAATGCCAAATGCCTACGACAATTTACTCCATGAAAACTGGAGTATGGCAAAAATAATTAGTCGTTTTGACCGTGTTACGCCTATTTGTCAGCCGGCTAAATGTTACGGTTACCAAAATATTGCTTACGGATTTTTGCAACCGGCTATAGAGGCCGTTACTAAGCGAAGTTATGCAAGTTTGCTGCAAGAGCGAGTGTTTACTCCATTAAAAATGGATAATGCTTCAGTCGGTATTGATGTGTTTTTAACTAAAAATAATACTGCACAACCGCATATTTTAAGAAAAAGAGTAAAAACGGGTAAAAAAACTCGAGCAGGAAAAGACATCAGGCGCTATATTTGGCGCACAGTAAATGTAGAGCCCGACTATTATAAAGTTGCGCCAGCCGCTGGGGTAAATGCTAGCATCACAGATTTATCGAAATGGTTAATAGCCAACTTGGGTAATAACCCTGAAGTGCTTTCACCTGCCCTGCTTTCTGAGCTCACCACACCAAGAATAAAAACCAAGAAAGACTTACGCCGTCGATATTGGCGAGAACACCTCACCGATGCTCACTACGGCTATGGCTGGCGAATTTATCAGTTTGCAGGTCACCCAATAATTTATCACTCAGGTTGGGTTGCTGGTTATCGTGCTGATATAGGCTACTCACCAACACTTGATATAGGTTTTGCCATTTTAATCAATGCAGAATCGAATGTTATCAATAAAATATCGAGCGATTTTTGGACTCAGGCGCAACAAGTTTTTGACAATGTAGATTAATCGCTAAAGTCTTAAAATTTTATATGTAAGAGATACTTATAACTTACTCTTACTGCTTTGTTGACTTTAGTTTTCATAAAAACTTACCCCTGCTAACAATGTAAAATGTACCTTGGCAGCTGAACGCAATAACTTATTCTTGCGCTCCAAAGCCATAATTTTGCCACAATTGCTCACCACTTTGCCTCAATGTTAACGCCCCGCATCCTTTTTGTTTTGTTGAAATAGCCCTAATAACTCAATATTGGAGCTTCAAGTGTTTAACTCAAATAAAAATTTAAGGCTAATCGATTATCAACATTCATACTTTTATCAACAAAAGCGCAAAAAACAACGCCGAAAATGGCTTAAATTTATCATTCTATTTTTGCTAGTAACAAGTGTTATTGCTGTTATTGTACCTTTTGCTCGAGCAGCTACATTTAATCAAGAATTACCAGCGAAAATGTCGTCGGTTACCGAAAACCCTTTAATTCAGGGGCCTCAATTGTTATTTAGTCACCCTGACAAACGCCAGCGCGCAACATTACCGGTAGATATTACTGCGAATATCGAGGTTAATGGTTTGGTGGCTTATGCACGAATAAAGCAAGTATTTATCAACCCTTATAACAGTTCGGTTTCGGGTGAATATCAATTCCCGTTACCTGAAAGCTCTGCCATAAAACACTTAACGATCAAGATGGCTGACCAAGTTATCATTGGCCAAATTATGGAAAAACAAGCGGCGAAGGCCGTTTATCAGCAGGCAAAAAAACAAGGAAAAAAAGCGAGTTTAGTACAGCAACAAAAGCCAAATTTGTTCACTAACAACATTGCCAATATTCCGCCTTTATCAAAAGTAGAGGTAACGTTAGAGTTTATTATGCCGGTTAACATTACTAAAAATAGTTTGAGTGAAAGTGTTTTTAATTTGCGCTTACCTGTAGCAATCACCACTCGCTATCAAAGCATTTATGATCAAAAAACATTTGATAAGCCTAACTCAGAAGCCCTCTTTCATAACGCTAAAGAGGCTTTAAAGCGCATTGAATATAACTCAGAAGTATTGCCCAAAGCGATAGCAGATAACCATACTGCGATTAGTATTTCGCTTAATGCTGGAGCTAGCATTCGCACGATTAAAAGTGCTAGCCATAACATACAAACACAAGCGCTTGATAACCAAGAATCCCAGTACTTAATTACCCTGCAAAAACAACAAACAACGGCTAAACAGGATTTTGAAATCAGTTGGCAGCTTAAAGCGAGCTATGAACCTCAAGTCAGTAGTTTTACTGAGCAAATAGGTGATGAATACTTTACTTTATTAACCTTTTTTCCGCCAGAAAGTGAGCAGGTGTCAACGTTATCGCGAGATATTATCTTCATTATTGACACTTCAGGCTCTATGCAGGGAAGCGCCATAGCACAAGCTAAAGCGAGCCTTCAACAAGCTATTTTAAACTTAAGCTCAGAAGACAGTTTTAATATTATCGCCTTCGACGATAACGTATCGCTATTATTTACCAAAACCCAAATGGCTACTAATCACAACATAGCGCAAGCACAGCAATTTATTAATCATTTACAAGCTGATGGTGGTACTGAAATGTATCGTCCTTTAAGTCAAGCACTGGTTATGGCAAAAGATCAACAGCAAACTGCAAAAGCCATTCGACAAGTTATTTTTATTACTGATGGCGCAGTGGCTAATGAGTTCGAATTAATGCAGTTACTTGAAGGTGCTCAAGCCAACTTTCGCTTATTTACAGTGGGTATTGGCGCAGCTCCTAATGGTTATTTTATGAAAAAAGCAGCGCAATTCGGTCGTGGCAGTTATGTTTTTATTAATAATAGCGAGGATGTGCAAAAACAAATGACTGCCTTAATGAGCAAAATAAACCATCCGGCGATAACCAATATTTCATTGATTTTTGATAATCTAGTTCATCAAGAAACTGAGGTTTTTCCAAAAAAAATTACCGATTTATACATGGGAGAGCCTTTACAAATAACCGTAAAATCTAAACTCCCCATTACCAGCATGCAAGCTATGGGTGATAGCGCACAAAGCCCTTGGTACCAGCAAGTAATAGTTGATGACAATCAATCATCGAAAGGTATATCAACACTTTGGGCCCGTAGAAAAATTGAAAACTTGTTAGACAGCTTGGTTACTGGTGCTGATAAAGCGCAAGTAAAAGCAGACGTTATTTCTACTTCAATTGCCCATCAAACCCTATCGCCATACACCAGTTTTATTGCCGTAGAAATGCCAGCGGAGTTACTTCCTATAACGGCAAAAAATAGTGCAAAAAATAACGCGATAAAAGCTAAGTACCAAATGAATACATTAGCAAAAGCCCATGAAAACTTAATGGTGGCCATGCCCAGAACAGCACTGGGTTGGCATCAACAGTTAGTTATCGGATTGATATTAATGTTATCAGCACCTTTATTGTTACGTATTTGGTCTAAATAACATGACTAACGTCACTAAACTTTTTCAAAAATTAGTCGTTTTAGCCTTAGTGATTATTGGAGGCGTTATGTCTATTCAAGCCAGTTGGCTGCCAACTAAAGCCTGGCTGTCGCAACAATTAATTAATTACAGTTGGCAGCAATCAATAACAGCACCAAAACCTTTGGTAGCAATTAAACCTTGGCCTTGGGCTGATACATACCCTATTGCTGAACTGATATTTCAACGTTTAGATAAAAGTATTGTGGTGTTAAATGGCGGCGACCCAACCACATTAGCGTTCTCAGCTGGTGCCGTTGCGCCATTTAACCAACCTAAAGCAACAAACCCTTTTGTGGTGGCAGGTCATAGAGATAGTCACTTTGCTTTTTTAGAGGATATTGCCATGAAAGATGTTATTTCATTAGTTGACGGGCAAGGAAAAACCCAACTATATCAAGTAAAAAATATTGACATAGTCGATGCCACAACAGGTCAACTGCCGTTAATCGCTGATGAACAAACATTAGTATTAATTACATGCTACCCCTTTAACCAACTAGGCAACGACTCAAACGAACGTTATGTTATTACAGCAAAACCCTTATGAAGTTTTAAGTTCGAAGCTGTCAGTAAGAAGCTTTAAGTTTATAGCTGTCAGCTGTCAGTAAAAAGCTTTAAGTTCAGAGCTGTCAGTAAAAAGCTTTAAGTTTATAGCTGTCAGCTGTCAGTAAATAGCTTTAAGTTTAGAGCTGTCAGTAAATAGCTTTAAGCTTAGAGCTGTCAGCTGTCAGCTGTCAGCTGTCAGTAAGAGACTAACAACCTACAACCTACAACCTACAACTTACAACTTACAACTGATAGCTGATAGCTGATAGCTGATAGCTGATAGCTTAAAGCTGATAGCTTAAAGCTGATAGCTGCCCTTAATACCCTATAAGTTTATTAACTGTGGTAGGTAGCTGTCCGGTTGTGCGGTAAGTTGTTATGTTTTTTGCGACAATGTCACTGGCACTATTGAGGTTTGTTGGCGCTGAAATATGTGGCAAAACAGTTATATCTGGGTGTTGCCACAGTTCGCTTTCTGCGTTTAGAGGTTCATGTTCAAATACGTCGAGTACGGCGTGGTTAAGATGATTGCTATCTAAAGCTGCTAGTAAATCGCTGGTGTTAATAATGCCACCACGTGCAAAATTAATAATGGCGCTACCTGTGGGTAGTTGATTTAATAAACTTTTATTAATAATCCCTTTCGTGATTGAAGTTAACGGCAGCAAGCACACTAGAATATCACTTTGCGCGACCATTTCAGCTAAGCCGCTATCGCCACTAAAACAGCTAATGTTTTCAATAGCTTTTTCAGTTCGGCTCCAGCCCATAACATTAAAACCATTAATTTGTAGCTGTTTTGCACTAACTTGCCCAAGTTCTCCTAAACCCAGAATACCAATACGTCGCTTACTCGCTGGCACTAGTTGATGTTGCTGCCATTGTTTTTTTCTTTGCTGCTTGGCATAGCGCGGCATCTCTCGGTGTAAATATAAGCTCCATGCTAACACCGCTTCTGCCATGGTTTGGCTAAGCGTTGGGTCCATTAATCGTACAACGTCAATTGATGAGTTAGCCAGTGAAAGCATTAAATGCTCAACGCCAGCCCAAACACTGTGCACCCAAATTAAACTTTTAAGTTCAGCCAATTCATCAATATTTGGGTTAGCGACAATGGCTAATTCAATACCCGCTTTATCACTAGATTTAAGCTCAGAAAACGACACAACATTTTCATTCGGCAAGCGTTGATTAAGCGCTGCTAACCACCTGACTTCTTCATCTTTAGGTAACTGATTTATAAATGGGATCATAAGGCGTTGTGTTAATGTAAAATAGATTTGATTATACTACCCCAAGTTAATACGTAAACCAGACAATGTTTTAATCTATTGATAAATAAAAAGTTATAATTTTGTTCTATCTTCCAACGCCCAACTAAGGTATAACGGCGCTATGAAAGTACCTAAACGCATACAGCCACTTGTAAATGATGGCCTAATAGACGAAGTAATAAGCCAATTAATGAGTGGAAAAGAAGCCACTGTTTATATGGTGCGTTGCGGCGATGATATTCGCTGTGCGAAAGTTTACAAAGAAGCCATTAAGCGCAGCTTTAAAAAAGCAGCACAATATCAAGAAGGCAGAAAAAGTCGCAACAGTCGTCGTGCTAGAGCAATGGAAAAAGGCTCTAAGTATGGCCGTGATCAACAAGAATCCGCTTGGCAAAATGCTGAAGTTGACGCGCTATATCAACTAGCAGAAGCTGGCGTGCGCGTACCTCAACCTTTTGGTTGCTTCGACGGCGTATTATTAATGGAACTTGTTACCACCGACGATGGCGATGTTGCACCACGCTTAAATGATGTAGTTATGCCAGCAGAGCAAGCTGAAGAAGATCACACCCTAGTTATGCATTACGTTAAATTAATGCTTTGTGCTGGGGTTATTCATGGCGATTTATCAGAGTTTAACGTTTTAGTAGATGACTACGGCCCGGTTATTATTGATTTGCCGCAGGCAGTTGATGCTTCTGCTAACAATAACGCCAAGTCAATGTTAATGCGTGATGTTACTAATATGACTAACTACTATGGTCAATTTAGTCCGGCATTAAAGCAAAGTAAATATGGCCAAGAAATGTGGGCATTATTCGAATCAGGTGAGTTAACACCAGAAACCCCGCTAACCGGCTTGTTTGAAGAAGATACTGGCGCTGCAGATGTTGATACCGTGCTTGAAGAAATTAAAGCGGCATTTGAGGAAGAAGAAGCGCGCATTGAACGTATTAAAGATGCAAATGCTGTTGATAGTGAATTTTAAGTAAAGCCATAGTTAGGCCGCTATGCAATTAAAATTGTCGATTAAATTTGTGCGCATAAACCACACCTCGTATGCGCACTTTTTGCTTCATTGCTCGCAGTTATATTCGCTACGACCTACCATAAAAAAGCTTTATAAAGCCTTATTAATAAAAAAAGATAATGCCCAAAATAACCAATCCAGCCAAAAATACGCTCTCACTCGCCATTAATAATACCGGTCGCCAACCAACAGATAACACTTGTTTTAACGATGTTCTAACACCAATCGCTGCAATGGCAATAACCAGTAAGCTACTCGACAAGCTTCGAATAATGTCAATTAACCACATAGGTAACACACCAACATTTTTTAACAATGCCAACACGAAAAACATAACTAAAAAACCCGGTATAAAAGCGCTAACACCAGCCGACATTTTGCTGTTTTTCTCTTTAAAGGCAAAAAATACCATCATTACAATTGGCATTAACAGCGCGACCCTAAGTAGTTTAATGTAAGTGGCAACATCGCCCGCTTCTGGAGAAATAGTATAACCAGCACCAACAACTTGAGCGACATCATGAATAGCGCCACCAATAAAAACCCCAGCAAGCTCGTCTGAAAAGCCCAAATAGCTCGCCACTATAGGGTAAAAAACCATCGCTAAAGTGCTGAAAGTGGTAATACCTATCACCGTAAAGGCAAAGTATTTCTCTTGTGATTTATCGTTTGGTAATACAGTAGAGATTGCCGCTGCTGCTGAGACGCCACATACTGCAACTGCCCCACCCGACAACACACCAAATACTTTCGATAAGCCTAAAGTACGCGCAAACAACACACCAAAAATAATCGTTAAAAACATACTTCCCATCACGATCAAAGGTGGTGTTATCCCCAGTGAAACAATATCAGAAAAAGCAATACGCACGCCGAGCAAACCAACACATAAGCGTAATAACTCTCGCGAACAAAAATTAACACCACGTTGAAGGCTTGAGTGACTATAAAAGGAATGTAGGCTCAAACCTATTAACAAAGCAAATAGAATAATGGGCGCTTGATAGCGTGTAGCAATAATAGCGGCGATAACCGCGATAGCTGCACATAAGGTAACACCGGGTAATTTAGCTTTAATTTTAGTGAGCATTGTTCGTATAACCGCAGGGTTTTATTACTATAAATTAATCAAGAAAGTGTATCACTAAGCAAGACCTTATTAACTATTTTCAATTGCTAAAAATTGTTAACAACAGCGATTAATAAACAAAAAGCCTGCAATTGCAGGCTTTCAGAATAAACGTGTTATCGAATTAAATGGAGAAGTATTAGCTAAACCAGTTATTGTTACGACCTTTAATCGAAAATGCGACTAACAAGAAAGCGATAATGATTACCATAAGTGGCATTACCGTGCCGCCTGGACCATAAACCTCATAAGAGTTACTAATGAAAAATGAATGAAACATTTGCACTAATACCGCCACTAATGAAACGACAAATAAGGGATAACAAATACGCTTTCTCATTAATAACGCAATACTCCCTATAGCTCCCGCAAATACAGCAACAGTAAAAGCAATAGTTGCCCATATTGGCACTGCGCTATAAAGTGCTTGCTCTGCTTGAGGTAGTTCGGCTATCGCTTCTGAAGTCATCGTTATATGACCAAAAAATGCCATAACGCCAAGTAAGTTCCAAACAAGTGCTAAAATAGCGACTAATGTAAACCAACGAGGTAAGCCATTTAGGTGTGCAGTTTGTGTATTTTCTGACATAGGTAGTTCCTTATTTTTATAATAATATAGAATCTATTTATTGCTGATGTATTTTTACATTTTGAGCAAAAAAGTCAGTGTTAACAAGTAACTATTCGCCCCAAATATCTTTCGGTTTAAGTTTTAACACTTTACGTTCGCCAGGCTTGCGTTCAACTTTTGTTTTATTCGGATTAACATAAATTTTGCTCGCATTAGCTTTAGCCGAATTATAATTTTTATTTGCTAACACTTTTTCTAAATTATCTTTTGTTTCTTCGACAACCGGCTTGTTTACTTGCACTTTAGCGCGACGTTGTACATGAAACTTTTTATCAATACCTTGTAAAAAATTACGTAAAACTTGATCTTTACATTCGCGATAATTTTTATGATCTGGCTTGCGAGAAAAGGCGCTTAATTCTGGTTTATTTAAACGAAAGTTTGCTAATGCCAACATTTCAATAATATCTTCTGCTTTTAAATTAAAAGCAATTTTAAGCTTAGTAAGAATAATATTATTATTTAAGCGTTTTTCAGCTTTTGCTGGCTCGCCTTCTTTTTTGCCACGACGTTCATTAATAAAGCCATTTAAAAAAGCCGCAAAAGTGGTATCAGGGCAATTTACATAAGCCGGATCTTCTTCTTTTTTTAACCAGTTACTTATTTGCTCGCGCGTTACTGTTAGGTCGCCCGAAGCAAAAATAGCTATAACCTTTTGATCATTAAAATTAAAAGTGTATCGTAAGCGGCGTAAAACATCGTTATTAGTCAAAAATTTTCTCCAAGGGCCAACGGTTTTCGCTGGATATTATTACTGATATTAAACGTAAACTTAATAACATGCAGTAACATGTAATGATTTAATTGTGCGCTATTATACACGCTTTAAATAACCAGATCTTTACCCGTATGTGCTATTTATCCTAAAAGCGGCAAAGCATTAAATTTAGCGGTTAAAGTTCAGCTAAAACTCATGTTAAGATATGGAAAATTTGAGCATATGACATACGAGTACAATGTATAAAATATTGCTTGAATCAAAATCATCAATGAGTAAGTTTTCCAAGTTCACCTTTTTAAAACGCAATTAAGTTACGAGTAATCATGAGTAAAAACGTTAGTATTTTCAGTCCTGTATTAGCTAAAAGCCGCGGAAAAAATGCCGATAAAAAGGTTTGGCAAAACCTGCCTGGTAGTAGTGCCACTGTTGCTATTTTTCATGGTGCGTTAACTACGCAACAGCCAATACTTTTATTAACTCATGATACGCCTTCGGCTTTGCGTTTAGAGCAAGAACTTGCCAGCTTAAATAAACAAGAAAAACTGCCTATTTGCTTATTTCCAGATTGGGAAACACTGCCTTACGACACGTTTTCACCACACCAAGATATTATTTCTCAACGTTTAGCGACCTTATATCAATTATCTCGTATGGATAAAGGCATTGTTATTGTGCCTATTTCCACCTTGATTCAACGTTTAGCACCCAAGCAATATATTGAAGCAAACAGCTTAATCATCAAAAAAGGTGATAAAAAAGATTTACACCAACTAAGACAAAACCTAGAAGCGAGCGGATACCGCAGTGTTGACCAAGTAATGGAACACGGTGAGTTTTCTGCTCGTGGCGCTATTCTTGATATATTCCCTATGGGCAGCAACACTCCGTTCAGATTAGATTTTTTTGATGATGAAATTGACGAAATCCGTTTGTTCGACCCAGAAAACCAACGTTCTAGCGATAAAGTTGACGGTATAAATTTACTACCTGCACATGAGTTTCCAACAGATAATGACGGCACTAACTTATTTCGCAGCCAATACCGTGAACAATTCACTAGCACCATAGATAAAGAATCTATATATCATCAGGTTAGTAACGGTATTATGCCCGCTGGTATCGAATATTACTTACCGTTATTTTTTGAACAAACCAACACCTTATGCGACTACTTAACTGATAACACCTTAATTATTATCAGTGGCGATATTGATAAATCGTTAAGCCATTATTGGAGCGATATTAATTATCGTTATGAAGATCGCCGCTATGATCCCACTCGGCCATTACTGCCGCCTGAACAATTATTTTTAAACAGTGAAGAGCTCTACAGCGCTTTAAAACCCTTTGATCGCATTAATTTAAAGCCTGAGATTAATGAAGAAGAAGTCAAGCTATCTCAAGTACAGTTTGATGTACATCAGCTACCTGACTTAACTATTGATCATAAATTAAAGCAGCCCTTTGAACTGCTGAACAACTTTATTACTAGTAAAGAAACGCCAAATAAACTGTTATTTGTCGCTGAAAGCCAAGGCCGACGTGAAAGTGTATTAGAGCTACTTGAGCGTAATAAAATAAAACCCAATATCTTTAAAACCATTGAAGACTTTGTTAACAGTGACGCACCATTAGGTATCACCGTTAATGCCTTAAGTGCCGGTTTTATTTTCCAAGCCAAAGGCAGTGCCAAAAAGAATGCCATAGCATTAATCACCGAAGCTGAATTACTAGGCGATAGAGTTCGCCAAACTCGTCGTCGCAATAAACAACAAGAGATTCAAAACGACGCGATATTTAAAAACTTAGCTGAGCTGAGCATTGGCCAACCTGTTGTACATATTGACCATGGTATTGGTCGATACATGGGCTTACAAACCATAGAAAACAGCGGTATTACTACAGAGTTTTTAGTGCTGAGTTATGCAAAAGAAGCCAAACTCTATGTTCCTGTTGCTTCACTACATTTAATCAGTCGCTACTCAGGCGCCGATGCTGAACACGCCCCATTACACAAGTTGGGTAACGATACATGGAGTAAAGCCAAACAAAAAGCCGCCGAAAAAGTACGTGATGTTGCTGCTGAGTTACTCGATATTTATGCCAAGCGTGCCAGCAATCATGGTTATAGCTTCAAACGCGATAAAGAAGACTATCAAGCTTTTGCTGACAGCTTTGGCTTTGAAGAAACCTTCGACCAAAAACAAGCCATTAATGCCGTGATAAGCGACATGCTATCGCCAAAAGCTATGGACAGATTAGTGTGTGGTGATGTTGGCTTTGGTAAAACAGAAGTGGCCATGCGTGCGGCATTTGTTGCGGTAAATGACGGTAAACAAGTGGCGATATTAGTGCCAACGACCCTACTTGCTCAACAACATTACGAAAGCTTCCGTGACCGTTTTGCTAACTGGCCAATAAGCATAGAAGTGTTATCACGCTTTAAAACCACCAAAGAACAAAATGCGGTAATTAAAGAGGTTGAGTCGGGGCAAATCGACATATTAATTGGTACCCATAAGCTATTACAAAATAGCATAAAATATAAAGACTTAGGCTTACTCATTGTTGATGAAGAACACAGGTTTGGCGTTAAACAAAAAGAGAAAATAAAGCAACTACGCGCCAACGTTGATATTTTAACCTTAACCGCAACGCCTATTCCGCGAACCTTAAATATGGCTATGGGTGGCATGCGTGATTTGTCGATTATCGCAACACCACCAGCAAAACGTTTAGCGGTTAAAACCTTTGTTCGCCAACGTGACGACGCCCTAATTCGTGAATCAATATTGCGTGAAGTTTTACGTGGTGGACAAGTTTACTTTTTGCATAACAATGTCGACACCATAGATAAAACAGCCGCCGATATTCAAAAATTATTACCTGAAGCAAAAATTATTACCGCACATGGGCAAATGCGCGAGCGTGAACTTGAACGGGTTATGAGCGACTTTTATCATCAACGCTACAATGTTTTAGTCTGTACTACGATCATAGAAACCGGTATTGATGTTCCCAGTGCTAACACCATCATTATGGACCGTGCTGATAATCTTGGTTTAGCACAACTACATCAATTACGTGGTCGTGTCGGTCGTTCGCATCATCAAGCTTATGCTTATTTATTAACACCTCACGAAAAACGCTTAACCAAAGACGCCAAAAAACGCCTCGAAGCCATCGCATCCCTTGAAGACCTAGGCGCCGGATTTACTTTGGCTACTCACGATTTAGAAATACGTGGCGCAGGTGAATTACTTGGCGAAGACCAAAGTGGATCGATGAGCCAAGTGGGCTTTACCTTGTATATGGAAATGCTAGATGCTGCTGTTGAAGCGCTTAAAGATGGCAAATCGTTAACGCTTGATCAAGTCACTAAAACACAAACTGAAGTCGATTTACGAGTACCTGCTCTGCTTCCCGAAGACTATATATTCGATGTTAGCCTCCGACTAAGCTTATACAAACGTATTGCCAGTTGTAAAAACAAGCAAGCGCTTGACGATGTACAAGTTGAACTGATTGACCGTTTTGGCCTATTGCCACAAGCTACAAAGAACTTAGTGCATATTGCTAAACTAAAACTTAAAGCTCAAAAGATTGGTATTACTCGCATAGATGCCGGTCCTGCAGGAGGTTCATTTGAATTTGGCCCAGACACCAAAGTTGATCACATGTTTATTCTTGGCTTAATTCAGCAGCAACCAAAAATTTACACCATGGACGGCGCAAATAAGCTCAAATTCAAAGTACCGAGTGAAGATGCTAAAGCCCGTTTTATTTTAATCACTACTATGTTGAACGAGTTGGCGAACCATTTACGCCCTTAGCTACTAAGCAAACACTTTATTACACATATAAAACAGATAACTAATTGATAATTTAAGTATTGAATAACTTTTTGCTATTATCTCTTGGTAAATAACCATTAACTGGATACTGAATGAAATTAACGCAACTATTTTTATGTTCTGCCTCGTTAGCATTACCGCTAACTTTAAATGCAGCAACGCAAAAAAGTGACGACAGATGGTTTGATGTCGAAATTATTCTTTTTAGTCAATTAGATGATAAAAGTCAGTCGAAAGAAAGTTTTCCAGAGCTTAGTGAACTGCCCACACACCGCCGTGTAGAAGATTTATTGCGCCAGTACTTAAATCCAGATATTCGCAGCTTAAAGCAATTGTTACCTCGCTGTGACGCCATACAAAATCATAATAACTTAGTACAAAAGCAGGCAAAGCTGCCTGAAATATTTGAAATAAAATCGTTAGCACAACTTGAAGAATTAGTAGCCGAAAGCATGGCAATTAACGACGCAAACCAAGCTTTGGGAGCAAGTGAAAGCGAACTAAATAACGCTTTAGTATCAACCAAGCAAAGCGTATCAGAAACTATTGTAGTACCAGAGCAATTAACTGAACCGAATAACAACACAAAATACTCTACCACTGACAGTAATGCTGCCCTATTAAACGCTGACTCAAACCTAAATGCAGCTCAAGGTAGTTCATTGGGTGAACATGATATAGAGCCTTCTCAAGCGTTAACAGCTGCAGAACGTGAAAATATTCAAGCATTATTATTAGCTGCTGAAAATGCATTTCAAGCACCAAAGTTTGAATATTCAATGATCGTTGAACCTAATATATTATGTAAAATGGATGAATCAACATTTGCTGACTATCAAGCCAATAACCCAAGCTTCGATTACTATGGTTTTAGCGTCGATAAAGTGCCATTGTTAATTGATGGGAAAGAAGAAGTTTCTAATAACCATACTCATTTGCTCAGCAAAGAATCTTTGCAGCTTGGCGATATAATCAAAGACTTAAGATATAGCAAAAACTTTCGTCCTATGCTGCATATGGGCTGGCGACAAGTTGCTAGACCAGAAAAAGAATCGATACCGGTTAAAGTTTATGCTGGCGACAATTTTTTTGCCGATCACACCAAGCAATTAGCCCGCTACAATCAACAGAAAAATCTCTACATAGCCGAAGCGAAAGATGCGGATAATGAGCAAAGTATTATGAGCATTGAAACCATGCATGAACAGGCTGATAATAATCAAAATGCACAATTACAAGCAGCTAAAGCATTGCGAATTCAAGAGATTATTACCCAATTACCCAAGGTTAATGATAATACAGAAGCGTTATTAACTTCGCTTGAGTCACAAGACTTATCCCTTAATTTTGAAAATCAAAACCCATTAATAACAACACCACCTAAAGTGCCTGTTCAACCCTGGTTTATCGACGGTTTTTTTAATATTCATTTACAGCATTATTTATTTATAACCGCCGACTTTAATATTTTAGATAAAAATTTAAGCGAAATCGCTACGGCTCGGTTAACCGATACTTCATCAATTACTGCCCCTTCGGTAACAAAAACAGCTAAACCGATTCAGGCAAAAGCCATTAGGTTTAAACAAAATCGTCGTGTTATAAGCGGTGAAGTACATTATTTCGATCACCCTTACATGGGGATGATTGTTCAAATAAGACCTTATACAAAACCAGAGCCTGAAGATAATTAATTATCATTGGGCTGATTTTAAATAAAAATAGAGAACAAAATGGATAAAGAAGTTGAAATTCAAGCAGCGGTTTTTCGTCGCTTACTCGCACATTTAGATAACCGTAAAGACGTGCAAAATATCGAATTAATGAACCTTGCTGGCTTTTGCCGCAACTGTTTTTCTAAATGGACAGTAGCAGAGGCTGAAAAGCTAGGTGTTAATGTTGATATTGATACTGCCCGTGAACAAGTTTACGGTATGCCTTATAGCGAATGGAAAGAAAAACACCAATTGCCTGCAACTGAGGAACAGCTTGCAAAATTTAACCAGTTAAACTCGAAAAAATAACAGTTAAAATTTTGGGCAATAATTGCTTTAATTGTTATGATTAAGGCAATAGTTGCTGCTATAAACGTTATAGGGACATTCCATTTATGAAACACCAATCTACTTTAGTCATGTTTTCTTTAATGTTTACGTTAATGCTGACTTCTAGTAACTCTTTTGCCGATAAACCACTGCTTAAAACCTCTTATTATAGTCAAAATGTTGCCCCGCAATTATTTTATGACGATATGGGCCGCCCAACCAGTGGTATTCTTTTTGATATTACCCATGCGATAGCGAAGCAGCTAGATATGGAGCTAGAGATGCTGCCTATTCCGCGCAAGAGAATAGAAATGTCTTTAGAAACCAACTTAGTTGATATGAATTGCGTTGCTAACCCCAAGTGGTATAAATCGATGTATATAAAGTGGAGTGATGATCTTTATAGCAACCCAGATATTTTGATTAATCGCGAAGGTATAAAAACCTTGGATGCTTTATCTGATTATAAAAACCTTCGAATTGGCACTACACTAGGTTACATATATCCAGAGATTGTGGGTTATATTAAAGACAAAAACATACTTCCTGTTATCAGTACAACGCCTTCAGAAAGCTATGAAAAATATCGTAAAAACAAAGTATCAGGTTTTGTTAGTGCATCAATAGAGGCATCTTATTTTTATAAAAAAACGGAAGATGAAGTTATTCATATGAATGATAACAAAATACATTGTGCGCTTTCTCCAAGTCTGAGTAATTCAACCATTAATAATATCAACAATGCTATACATAAGTTGAAAGATTCAGGTGAAATAGAGAAAATTCTTGAAAGATATAAAAAGGTACCCGGCTCAAACTTTCAAACGGTTCAAGCTTATAGTGACTAAATAACCTGAACTCTGGATAAGCAGCACTTGCTCAATGTTCCCTTTTAAGCCATTTTCTGCGTTAAAACGTCGATAAATAGCGCGCTATTCATAAACGTTTTGCCTTGGAAATGGCATAAAATGAAGCATTGATGATATCTATTCGTGATGTTCACCTGGCTATAGCATTTACTTTATTACCTAAGCTTTTGTTTCACTTGAGTTTCAAGCACTCATTATCCAGAGTTCAGGTTAGCTAACCTAAACTCTGGATAAGCAGCACTTGCTCAATACTCCCTTTTAATCCATTATCTGCGTTAAAACGGGGATAAATTGCGTGCTATTCATAAAGGTTTTGCCATTGTAAATGGTATAAAATGAAGCATTGATGGTGTTTATTCGTGATGTTCACCTTATTAACCTAAGTTTTTGATTCACTTGAGTATCAAGCACTCATTACTCAGAGTTCAGGTTAGTTATGTGCAATATAGATTCAAGCGTACTGAACTCAAAATATTTAAAGCAGAACAATGAAAATTATTTTACTAACACATGAACGTGAATTGCATAGAGCAACCAACACTGGCAACCTTGCGATAGAGAATACGAATAATATCGTTGAGCGTATAGTATGGGAGAGAGTAAATCCGAGTAAAGTTATCACTCAGCTAATAGAAAATAATGAGGCAGCGCTGTTATATTCCAAAGCTACTCCTGTAACAGATGTAACATTGACTATCTCATCAGAAGTAAAGTTTGAAAAACCTGTGTTACCACCACTTAATATTGAAGCGTATGAGAATATCATTATCATTGATGGAACATGGCAAGAAGCAAAGAAAATATTTAATCAAAGTCCTTATTTAAAAGCTGCGCCGCATTTTACTTTGAAAACAGCAACAAACTCTTTATACAAACTTAGAGCCAATCAACTAGAAGGGGGGTTATGCACTGTAGAATGTATAATCGAAGTTTTAAAACTTAAAGGGGAAAATAAAAAAGCAGCCGAGTTAATAGAAAAGTTTGCCCAATTTAATGGCTAAACTTTAATGTATTACATTCATACCTTCGAACGAGTTTAATTGTTCTAATTAACGGTATTGCTATTAAGGGCGGTTTGTCATGCTAAATATGATGTTAAGATCACTAAATCATCATTTTCAATGCAAAATAAGGCGTAAGGTTAAATATTAAAATACCTAACTTATAGTTACCCAAATAGTTAAAATACAACGAAGGTAACGCTTTGGCATCGATTCCCATAATATTGCTGTGCAAGTTAGCGGTAAAACGTTTAAACACGATAATTGCTAGTGCTGAAAACAGGTATACAGCCAAATTAATGACCGAACACCAACCTAAAAAAGTTGTAAGCTCATTGATACTCATTATTGCTAAAATCTCCGTAAACATTGTGGAATGTGCCACATAATAAGGCTTTCTTAGGCTGAGCCAATAAAAGCCATTTGATAGTACGTTAAGTTAACTCAACTAAATATATCATATAGTTTGAAATGGTAAATAATCTGGGGTACTGGGTACAAAAGTTCATCAGCTTGCTCGTAAAATTGAAGATTGGCTGATACCTAAGGTTAATGCGGTATTGCTAATGTGTTTTTCGGCTAATAGCTGCTTTAAAATTATCAGTAGATTGAGATCAAGTTGATTTAAATTCATTATTATCTTTTTATGTTTGTTTTAATAATTATTACTAGTAACGATGATCATTGGGCTTTATGTCGTTGCTAGTTTTTACTTCATAGTCATAAACCTTGCCATTTTTATCGAGTTTAAAATGGCAACAGCCGTCAAATATTTCTCTTAATAATATTCTACTTTTTTGCACACGTGACTTTAATGTTGAGTAACTAATACCTAATTGCTCTGCATATTGTTTTTGTGATTGATTATTAATGTCAATCGCTGTTAACAAGCGTGCATTTTCACTGGGTAGAGCATTGATAAAAGGTATAATACAGTGAGTTAAATCTCTATTACTTGATTCACTATCATCATGAGAGTTTAGTTTAACCTCTTGATATTCCGTGCTTCTATCTTGCTTGCGGTAATAATCAATAATGCTACGGTTTGCGATTTGAAATAGCCAAGCTTTCACACTTTTTTGCTCTTTTAACGTATGAATATTGTTGTGAGTTTTTATCAATATTTCTTGTAGTAAGTCGTCTACATCAGCTTCATTCGAAACCTTAGCATGTATAAAACGTTTTAGTGCTGCTCGATAAGCTAGCCAAATCTCTTCTATTTTCATTAAGCAGATATTCTCCAGCTTTTTATTTATTATCAGACTCACAAGCTTTATTTACTCTGATATTGTCTACATGCTAGCTAAAAGTTTAAAACCGAATTGAAGTATCTCGTTAGTAGTATTTTAGGGCTAGTTTTTTATTTTTCTATTTAATTATATTCTTTATTTATCGTCTTTTTAAATGTTTGTACGTCTTATGGGTAAATTAATCCTTTGGAAACCATAATGAACTATTTAGACAACCAAGTATTTAACCTAACCCCGACTTTTAACAAAAACAGTACCCATAAACCCCGAGTACTGATCTTATACGGATCATTACGCGAAACATCGTTTAGCCGTTTAAGTGCCGAAGAAGCGGGACGAATACTGACAACAATGGGGGCAGAAGTTAAGTTTTTTAATCCTAAAGGTTTACCCTTATTTGATAACAACGACTCTGTTAATCACCCAAAAGTTGAAGAGCTTAGAACGCTTGTAACTTGGTCTGAAGCACAAGTATGGTCTTCACCCGAAATTCACGGCAACCTTTCGGGTGTAATGAAAACTCAAATCGACTGGATCCCATTAACACTTGGTGCGGTTAGACCAACCCAAGGTAAAACATTAGCGGTTATGCAAGTTTCAGGTGGCTCGCAAAGCTTTAATGCTGTTAACAACATGAGAATTTTAGGCCGATGGATGCGTATGCTAACAATTCCTAACCAGTCATCTGTAGCCAAAGCTTATAATGAATTTACTGAAGATGGCCAAATGAAAGACTCATCCTACAGAGAGCGCATTGTAGATGTAATGGAAGAATTGATGCGCTTTACTTTTTTAACACGTGATAATAGTGGCTTTTTAACCGATAGATATAGCGAACGCCTTGCTGGTGAAGCTAAAAAAATTGCCATGTAAGAACGTAAAATAGCTTAAAGGGTATTCATCAGTTTTCAACAAACAATTCAAATTAACTAAATTTAAATACGTAATACAAAAACGATTGTAGCTTACTTGTTAGATGACAAAATACCCTTTAAAAACTGATATAGCGTTGAGTTAATAAGACCGAGCAAGATACCTAAGCCAATATAATTGATGTTTTACCATAACAATTAAGTACACTGTAAAAGATCTATACTATAATATTTAATAATTATCGACGTGTTAGAGTTTTTAATAAAACAGTTATTTTTTATTAACATAAGTTTAATTTTAAAGGGATAAAAAATTATCAAAAGAAAAGTATCTTATTATATTGGACTTACTTCATTACTGCTTGTGCCTAATATTGCTTTTGCTAGTCAAAATAACGTGAATTTACTGGGAGAGAATAGCCGTTGGTCATTCGATATAGCAACTCGCGGCACCCGTAATATTGATCAAAAAAACAATGCTTTTATGCACGTAATTGGTTTAGATTTACATAAAGTATTTAGTGCTAAAACTAACGATATAGGCACATTAACTTTTCAGCCCTATGTCGTTAAATTAAATAATGTTAAAAATCCTCCATTTATATTCGATGATGGTAATGACACTCAACTAACCTGGCGAATAGCAAACTTTAATTACACTGCTTTAGCACAGGGAAAATTTAATATCAGAGCAGGGCATTTTGAGATTCCTTTTGGACTTGAGTATCAAATAGATACTAATGGTACTTTACGCCAATTAACAACAAGTGACAGAGGAATAAAAGCCGATTGGGGTGTTTCAATCAACGGGATATTACCAAATGTTGAATACGAAATTGCTATAACACGTGGTTCTGGTAATGAAATAGAAAGTGCCGGAAATCCTTATGTATTTTCTGGCCGGGTTGGCTCTGATACTACGAAAAATTTCACTAGTGGGTTTTCATGGTTTACGGGTGATGTACTCGTAAAAAATGGTATTGTAAAACATAAAAAAATAGCCTTTGATGCCAGTTATTATTACTTCCAATGGCAATTTATGGTTGAAGCATCAGCCGGTAAACAAGCTAATAATAGTACACAAAATACCTTTGCTGAGGTAATGTGGAAGAGTCCACAAGAAACATTTTTATCTTATTGGCAATTGGGTTATAAAAATACATCAATCAGTGAAAATAACTTAGAAAGAAACGTTTCAAACAGTTATTGGGTCACGGGGATTAAATGGCAAAGCATTAATGGTTTTAATGTCAGTGCACAATACAAAGATAAATTATCAAATTCATCATCACAAGACTCAATACTGAGCATTCAACTTCGCTACAGAATATAAAACTGAATTGAGAACATTATGATTAAAAACATCAGCATAGTTACGATATTTATTTTTCTTGAATTAGTATCTACAAGTACATACGCCGCATTTTGTTCATTGAGAGATCCTGTTTCAGCAATTCAAATGTTATATACCGATGGCTATGAATTTCGCTCGTTAGTTACAACAGTAACAGAAGAAGATAGAGCGAGAGTTAAAATGCAATTGCCTTTTACTATTCATCAAAGTGAAGTCGGAAAACATACCTTATATGTTGTATATGAAAACGATACTCGCATTGGTTTTTTACAAGCAAGATCTGAGTGGGCAAAGTGGGGTTTAGTTGAAATAGCCTGGGCAATAAATAACGACCGCAGTATAAAAGGATTTTATTTTCAACGATGCCGAAGCCCTCAATGTAATGATACTGTTAGCGAACAAATAAATACTGTGTTGAAAAATAAAAATTTTACACAATTAAAAACATTACTGAACGACAATGGAGAGACCCTTTCAAGCTACGGAAAAACACAATTTAACCATGCGCCAGACTTAGCTTTACTAGCAATACGTTCTGCACTAAAAACCTTAGCCATTACTGACTTAAGTTGGGAAAACGACATAAATAAATTAGCGTTAATTAACCAGAGCAATTAAATGAGAATTAGAAGTTACCTTGCATTACTTGTTTGTGCTTGTTTACTTGGCGCCTATGCTCTTGAACAAGTGTTAACACAATATTTTGTTCATGTGCAGACAATGGCTGATAAATATAATAAAAACCTGCTGTGGGCAAAAGATTTAGAAAGAATAGAAATTAGCACTTCACAATTTTTAGTATCGTCTGATCTTGTTGTAGGGTCTGGTAATACTTACCTTATTTTCGGCGCAAAAAATATTGGCGATTACCTAACTTCTGAACTGTCAACGCTGCATGCACAACATCACTTTCCAAGTCTTAATGACAAAATTAGTCATACAATTACGCAAACTACCACAATAAATTCGATACTTGATGCCGTGGGTCAAATACCGCCTAGTGCATTAAAAACAGATTTGAGAAATTTATTAGATGAATATGATCCGGTCAGTTTAAGGTTATCTAATAACATAATGTTTTTAACTAAAGAAGTTAAAAACATTATTTCACAACAAGGCTTAGCACTTGAGCAAGAAAAACAGTTCCAGGCTCAAGTCGTTTGGTTATCCAGAACGGTGTTTTTTCTATTTATTATTGTTTTATGGTGGTGGGCTAATAGAAGGATATGTCGTCCTTTAGATCAACTTATTAACTCATCGCATAAAGCGTTGGCCGGAGAAGGTTTTAATCCAACTATTAATGCACCAACTGAAATTATTAAGCTAAGTAATGACTTTAAAGACCTTACTGAAAGCCTGTTTTATCAAGCCTCACACGACCCTTTAACTGAGTTACAAAACCGAAGAGCGTTCGAACGCTGTTTAACTGAAGCCTTGCCAGACAATAAAGCCAATTACTTTTTATGCTTTATTGATTTAGATTACTTTAAAACGATTAATGACAGCTGCGGGCATGCTGCTGGAGATGATATTTTAATCAAAGTAGCCAACATTTTAAAAAATAATATTCGCTACATAGATACGGTTGCACGTTTAGGCGGAGATGAGTTTGCAATTTTACTTAAAGATTTAAATGTAGAAAAAGCCATGAGTATTGCAAATAAGGTAAAATCGCAAATTCACCGCTTAAGTTATACCTTAGAAAATGAAGTATTCTATTTAAGTGCAAGTATAGGTATTGCACAGAAAACAACACAAACAACAATATCAGAGCTACTGCATTGTGCCGATGTTGCTTGTGCTACAGCTAAAAATGCAGGTCGTAACATTGTAAAAACTTATGACATAAATTTTGAATTAGAACAAACCGATACTCCAGATACTATATCGGTTCATCAGATAAATCAGGCACTTGAAAACGATCTTTTTCTTTTATTTAAGCAAGAGATTATGCCTTTAAAATCGATGAATTCAGGTAAGTATTTTGAAGTACTTTTGATGATGAAAAATGCTGCAGGAAAAATTGTTCAGCATACTCATTTCACAGCCATTGCTGATCGTTATCAGCTTAGTATTGATATTGACCGTTGGCTTATCAATAAAACCTATCAATATTTTACAAGTAATTACGCTGAACTTACTACCGTTAAAACCATTGCAATCAAGCTTTCTAGTCAAGCTTTATTAAATGAAGATTTTGAAGGGTTTATTGTACAGTTGCTTAAAAATGGTGCTATACCTGCTGATAAGTTCTGCTTTGAAGTTCAAGAGTCAGATGCTATCGCTCACTTAAAACGAGCCCGAATATTTATGACTAACCTTAGGGCATTAGGTTGTTAGTTTGCTTTAAATGAAGTTGGAAAAGGCCACTACTCTTGTGTTTATATGAATGAGTTTCCTGTAAATATAATAAAAATATCTAGCGCTTTAATTAAAAAATTGCCCAACAATAATAAAGCTTATAATACGGTCACGTCCATCTGTGCTAATGCAACGTTAGCTAATCAACGGGTCATTGCAAAGTCTGTTGATGATGAAAATATGGTTAATTTATTAAATGAATTAGGTGTCGATTTTGTTCAGGGAAACTACTCAGCTTACCCTGAGGAACTGTATTTTTAATTCAATCTTTGTTCACGCCTCAGCCTCATTATTACCAACACTGATAATACAAAAAGTTATCGAAATTATGTTCTAGATCAAAGATGCTAATTTGTTCATATGATAAATATAGTGACAGAGTTTAATCATTAAACTCTGTCACTATATTTACGGAGAATATTATGATCTCAACTTTTTATATGCCTGCATTAAATGTTATAGGTGAGGGCGGCTTAGCAAATGCCGTTACTTACATTACTGAGCAAAAATTTAAAAAAGCATTAATTGTTACCGATAAAGTATTGAATAAGCAGGGTGTTGTTGATCTTTTTACTCATTTACTTACAGAGCAAGGTATTGAAAGCATTATATTTGATCGTGTAAAAGCAAATCCAACGATAACGAACGTAAATGAAGGCCTTAATACACTAAAACAGTGCCATTGTGATTTTGTTGTATCTTTAGGTGGAGGTTCACCTCATGACTGTGCAAAAGGTATTGCCTTAGTCGCCAGTAATGGTGGTGAAATTGCCGATTATGAAGGAGTAGATCAATCTAAACTTCCCCAATTACCGTTAATTGCTATTAATACAACTGCCGGTACTGCAAGCGAAATGACACGTTTTGCCATTATTACCGACGAAAAACGTCATGTAAAAATGGCTATTGTTGATAAGCATACAACGCCGGTGTTATCAATTAACGATCCTAGCTTAATGTTAAGTATGCCTGCATCGTTAACTGCTGCAACGGGTATGGACGCTCTTACCCATGCCATTGAAGCTTATGTTTCAACAGCAGCAACGCCTATTACCGATGCTGTCGCATTAAAAGCTATTGAACTTATTAATGACAATTTACCTACCGCGGTAACAGAGCCGGAAGATATGTTTGCTAGAGAGCAAATGGCTTATGCCCAGTTTATGGCTGGAATGGCATTTAACAATGCATCTTTAGGTTATGTACATGCGATGGCACATCAACTTGGAGGGTTTTACGATTTGCCTCATGGTGTTTGTAATGCGGTGCTTTTACCTCACGTTCAGCGTTATAACGCACAAGTTAGCGCTAAGCGCTTAAAAGATGTGGCTACTAGTATGGGAGTAGATACTTCTGAAATGTCAGATCAGCAGGGCGCCGAAGCTGCTATTCAAGCAATAGAAACACTTGCAAGAAAAGTGGGTATTCCTGAAGGACTTGAAATACTAGACGTTAAAGTAAGTGATATTCCATTACTCGCAGAAAACGCGCTAAAAGACGTATGTGGTTTAACAAACCCTAAACAAGCTAGCCATGCGGAAATATGCGCAATTTTTAAAGCTGCACTTTAGTTATTTTCTTAAATTGCCGCAGTAGCAAAGTTCATGCTAATTGAAAAACATACTAAGTAACTAAGTAAGGTACTAGGTAATACAATTGTATTACCTAGTACCAGCAAAATAGGTAAGATCGAAAGCATGCCAGTGCCTTAATTACAGAGATTAAGGTAAACAATTAACAGGTTAAAAAATAAGGTTGCTGTATTAGTTTTGTAATCACCGTATAATTGCCAACATATTATCAATGGCATTTAAGACCCACACATGGCAGCGCAAAAGCATCACTCTGAATTACCCATAAAACACATTTCACTGACTGACGATAATATTCACAATACTGTTCATGAAATAGATAAATCTGCTCCTAAAATTATTCTTGCCACCCTTAATGCCCGTTATTTTCACACCAGTTTTGGATTACGGTATTTGTACGCTAACATGCAAGAGCTACAACCGTTTTGTGAAATAAAAGAGTTCATAATTCAAACGCGAGCTATTGATATTGTTGAACAAATACTTGCGACTAAGCCTGATATTGTTGGTTTTGGGGTTTATATTTGGAACATCGTTGAAACTACCGATGTGGTTAGCTTACTCAAAGTCATTGCACCCGAAGTTAAAATTGTTTTGGGTGGGCCTGAAGTCAGTTATGAGACAGAACAACAAACTATTGTTGCTAGTGCCGATTATGTTTTAACTGGGCCAGCAGATTTAAGTTTCTATCAATTATGTAACGACATTATCAATAATGCGCCATTGGATAGAAAAATTCTTAACTCGAATCCTGTTGAATTAAAAGAATTAGCATCGCCTTATCAATATTATACCGATGAAGACTTAACGCATCGCTTACTTTATGTGGAAGCATCTCGAGGTTGTCCGTTCAAATGTGAATTTTGTTTGTCATCTTTAGATAAGAATTCCGTACCTTTTGAGATTGTACTATTTCTTGAGCAAATGGAGATTCTATATAACCGTGGTGCGCGTAACTTCAAGTTTATCGATAGAACCTTTAACTTAAACATTAACACCACCATGCAAATTATGCAGTTTTTCTTAGACCGAATGACTGACGATTTATACCTGCATTTTGAAGTGGTGCCCGATCATCTCCCTAGAAAATTAAAAGAATTGTTAGCGCAGTTTCCACCAGGCAGTTTACAGTTTGAAATTGGTATACAAACGTTTAATACCGACGTGCAAAAAAATATTAGCCGTAAGCAAAATAATGCCAAATCTAAAGAAAACTTAATTTGGTTAAAAGACAATACCCACGCCCATATTCATGCTGATCTTATTTTTGGTTTACCTGGAGAAACCTTCGACAGCTTTAAAGATAGTTTTAATCAGTTATATCATTGTCGACCTCATGAAATTCAAATGGGTATTTTAAAACGTTTAAAAGGTAGCCCGATTATTAGGCATACCGAAGCATTTGATTTACGTTTTAACCCCTTACCACCATTTAATATATTAAGTACCGATAGGGTAAGCTTTGCTACCATGCAACGCATTAATCGCTTTGCTCGTTATTGGGACATGATAGGTAATTCAGGGCGATTTAAGTACGCATTACCTCACATATTATCCGATGAACCATTTGATAATTTTATGGCGATAACCGAGTGGATTTTTAACAAAACCGGCCAAATACATAAAATTAACTTGAAAAAACTCTTTGAGTTAATTTCGCAAGCCGTTGAAGCTTTATATCCAGAAAAACATGCGTTGGTAATCGAAAAAATTGAAGAAGATTACGAAGCCGCGAAATTGAAGAGTTTATTTAGTAGTTTAAATCTCTATGAGAATAAAAAATTAGTAACGCCAAGTAAAAATAAAGCATTAAAGCGCCAGCAACAACATATGAGCTAATAGCGCTGTGGTAGTATTTTTCTATGTTCTTAAAAATGATTAAAAAGTTAAGTTGTTTTTAGAGCGGTTAATTTTCTAATATGTTCAGCAGATACGCCACAGCAACCGCCAACAATAGAGGCTCCCGCATTTATCCATTTAGTTACAAATTTTTGGTATTTTGTTGGTGATACATCATCTCTAATAATCGATAAGCCTTCATCATTATTTGCTTCGCGTAGTTCACCTATAGGTGGGAAATTATTGGCATAAACACCTAATAGCACCTTATTTTCTAATCCGTTAGCAACTAATGCCATTCTAGCGTTAATTAAAGCCGACTCCATAACTTCAACAGCGCTACAATTAAATAATATGGCTGAAATATTTTGCCCCGCTATTTTACTTACCGCTTGATAAACAGACTCACCAGAACGAAGTGTTGAGTCTGAATTTATTTCATCTTTTATAGTAAAAGCAATCCAGCAGGGCTTGTTTGTCTTAGACGTATGCTCTTTTATCATTTGAGCTTCGGCAATTGAAGATATAGTTTCTGCTAACCAAAAATCTATTAAAGCATCCTGATGTGCTATTAAAGGCTTAATCAACGGCGTTGCATGTTCAACTGAAAATAGATCTGGGCGATAAGATCCTAAAACGGGAGGAATACAGCCGGCCACTAAAACATCAAAGTTACCGTCAACTTTACTCTTATCAGCACAATCCCTTGCCAATGATGCGGCCAAGGTAATTAACTCAGCACCTTGCTCACTAAAATGCTTCTCACCAATATGAAACGGTACTAGAGCATAGGTGTTAGTGGTAATAATTTCAGCCCCTGCATTAATGAAATTATCATGTACTTGTGAGACATAATGAGGTGATTCAATTAACGCGTGAGCTGACCATTCGGGCTGCTGAAAGGGAGCACCTATGCGCTCAAGCTCTCGACCCATGCCACCATCAAGGATTATGGGCAATGTAGCGGGTAATTTCATACTAATACGTAACTTCTGAACCTAAAAAAATTCAGAATAACCATGTGCTTTATATATAGCAAGTACAGACAGGGCGGTTATTAGCGTTTAACGAAATGATTTATTGAAATTAGCTAAGATATGCGATGTTTTAGCAGCTTTTAATAACGATGACCAGCACACATTGCTTTAACTCACAGCCATATTTTTGCTTTAAAAGGCATTAAAAAGCAGTTTACAGTTGAATTAAATATTGCAGAAACCTATATAATTACTCTAGCTTGTATTTTATAAACCAATTCCCAACAATTTTACATTGAGATTTACTATGTCTGATTCATCTATTTTAATCGTTTGCGCTAACTGCTGTACTAAAAATCGATTAGCTCGCGGAAAACTTAACGATAAACCCGTATGTGGCAAGTGTGGTAAAGCTGTGCTTTCTTCAAAACCTATTGTGGGAAGTGATAACAACTTTAGCCGTTTTGTCACCGGTAATGGTTTACCCGTTGTGGTCGACTTTTGGGCCCAATGGTGTGGGCCATGCAAACAATTTGCACCTACCTATGAACAGGTCGCAGGTGAAATGTTTACTCAGGCTTGCTTTGTTAAGTTAGATACTGAGAAAAACCAACAAACTTCAGGTGAGTATAACATTCGCTCAATTCCAACCTTAATGATCTTTCATCACGGTAAAGAGGTTGCTCGCATGTCAGGCGCTTTACCTAAAGCTCAATTTAAACAATGGTTAGCTGAAAATTTACCTGTGGTTTGAAAGATCGATAATTAATGGTATCAGGTGAATGCTAAAATTCTTGAATTAAGAGGTTACACAAACGCTTTAGTAAATGACTAACGAATATATTGTTATCGATATGATTTTTTATTGATTGATATAAAAGGTTTGCTGAATGTAATTCTTGTGAGTCTTTATTAAAGGGCGTTGTTAATCTCAAGATATATAAACAAGATCTGAGAAGAACAACGTCCGAATTTACCTGCTTACTTTACATCAGCACTAAACCAGCATTAAACCAGCACTAAATCAGCACTAAATCAGCGCTATATAGTTTGTTTGGAAGCAGATTCAGGTAGCAAAGAGATAAAAAAGCTCATTTCCAAGGCTTTTTCTCTTAAGCTTTTAAAGCGCCCTGATGCACCGCCATGACCTGCATCCATATCAGTTTTAAATACTAACAGGTTATTGTCTGTTTTAAATTCACGTAATTTCGCTACCCATTTCATGGGTTCAAAGTACTGTACTTGAGAGTCGTGTAATCCGGTGGTTACCAATATATGTGGGTAAGCTTGAGCACTGATATTATCAAGAGGAGAATAGGCTAATATATCTTGATACGCTTGATATTCGTTAGGGTTACCCCATTCATCATATTCATTGGTGGTTAACGGAATGCTTTCATCTAACATGGTGGTTAACACATCTAAAAATGGTACATGAGCACCTATGCCTAAATACAACTCTGGTGCTTGATTTACTATCGCGCCCATTAATAAGCCGCCGGCACTACCACCTGATGCAAATATTTTGTCTTTTGCGCCATAGCCTTGTGAAACTAATGCTTTAGTTACATCAATAAAATCGTTAAAAGTATTTTGTTTATACGACATTTTACCTGAGTCGTACCAATGCCGACCTAACATTTCTGAGCCACGAACATGGGCAATAACGTAAACAAAGCCTCGATCAAGTAAACTTAAGGTTTGGCTAGAGAAGTTAGGATCTATCGTTATGCCATAAGCACCATAACCGTATTGAAGCAAAGGGTTGGTGCCGTCTTTTTTAAATTTATCACTACGATATACAAGTGATGCTGGTACTTCAACGCCATCACGTGCAGTAATAAAAATTCGCTCTGATTTGTATAATTCTTTGTTAAAGTCGCCTAATACTTTTTGCTGCTTTAATAAGGTTCTCTTACCTGTTGCTAAATCAAATTCAAATAAAGAACCTGGTGTAGTTAAGCTTGAATAATATATTCGTGCGACTGTGCTTTCTGGCTCAGGGTTATCCCCCAAACAGGCAAAGTAACAAGGGTCGTCAAACAATAAAGGGGTTTCATCACCGATATTTTCGCCTTCAGTGGTGCGTACAATAAAGCGTATTTGGCCATTTTCACGTTCGGTTACTACGAGGAAGCTTTGAAATATTTCGATACCTTCAAGGAGTACATGATTTCTATGCGGAATTACCTCCTGCCAATTATCCATATTATTGACTAAATCAACGGCTACTTTCATTAATTTAAAGTTTTTAGCTTTGTGGTTACTTACAATATAAAAGTAATCACCCATTTTATCTGCATGATATTCATGTCTTTCTTGGTAAGGTAATAAGTCGATAAACTCGCCACTAGGATCGTCAGCACTTAACATTAAACAATGTGTAGACTCAGTAGCATGTAAACAAATATATATTTGAGAATCGTCACGGCTTTTATCTAAACTCATGTAAAAGCTATGATCATGTTCTTCATATACCAGCACATCATCAGCTTGTTTTGTGCCTAATGTATGTCGGTAAACTTTTGTGCCTAATAAAGTATCGAGATCCTTTTTAACGTAAAACACCGTTTTATTATCATTTGCCCATACAATTTGGCCTTCGGTTTCCACCAAAGTATCCGCTAAATAAGTATTGGCGGGCTTGGCCGTTTGGCTTAAGTCTTTAAAATAAATTGTATAAATACGACGACTGTCAGTATCTTCTGCAATAGACATGAGTTGGTCGTTAGGGCTTATCGACACATCACCTAAGTCATAAAATTCATAATTTTTTGCGCGCTCATTTACATCTAATAACAGCGTTTTGTTTTCACCTGTAAAACTCGTTGCACGATAGAAATTAGAGAATTCTTGCTCGCCTTGTATTTCACTGTGATACCAATAGTTACCGTCTTTTGCCGGAACCGTATTATCGTCTTTGACTATGCGTGCTTTAAGCTCTTCAAAAAGTGTGTCTTGCAATGGTTTTTGTTCGCTCAATATAGCGTCAGCATAATCATTCTCAGCTTTTAGGTGTGCAAGGATATTTTTGTCATTGCGTTGGTCATCACGCATCCAATAATAGTTATCAACACGTTGATGATTATGCATGGTCATTTTGTGGGGAATTTTTTTAGCTACGGGGGCGATGATGTTTTTTACGGGTGATTTTGACAGCGCTGAAATAATAGAAGATGGCACTAAGTGCTCCTAATAACTAAAGTAATTTAAACAAGAAAATACAGATAGGTAAGTTTATCGACCTTTTATATATTTAGTTAGTTATTAATCAAATATATCGATAAATATTAGTGGAGAAATCTTGCCATAAATAAGCTTTGTTAATATTAAACGGTAGTTAATATTTTGATACTTTCAGATATATTGAGAATAAAAGTGTTAGTATTTAAAGCATTATTAAACGAGTAACGTTAATTTTAAAGCAATTTTAAAATCTAAAGCGGGTAGGTTATATAGCAGTTTTACACGCTGAAGCAATAAACATATAACCACAAGTTATCTAGTTACAAGGATTCTTAAATGATAAAAACAAAAATTCATCAGAGTAGAAATATTAGCAAGTATGTCCCGGGGCTATTAATAATATTAATGGTGTTTACTACAGGATGCACCGCCTCCAATACCAGTCAAAATGTAAGTAAAACAGACAATGTACCAGCAGTTAAAGGGCCTTACGAGCTTGCTGCAGAGCAAAACATTCCAAGTGTTGTTAGTTATCAGCCTCCAGAAGACACATTACGCTTTATTAACGAGCCAATATTTAAGTTCAACGATATAGCTTATCGTTATGTGTTAAGTCCACTTGCTAGTGGTTACGAAAATATTGTGCCAGAACCAGTTGATAAGAGCATTAGTAACTTTTTTTATAACTTACGCGAGCCACTTTACGCTATAAACCATTTACTTCAAGGCGATATAAGATCATCAGGAAAAAGTATTGCAAGAGTATTAATTAATAGCACGGTTGGTGTTCTTGGCTTGTTTGATGCCGCTGATAATTTAGTCGATGTAGAAAGAAACAAAACGACCTTTGGCGATACCTTAGCTAGTTATGGTGTTGGTTATGGTACTTATGTTGTTCTGCCTTTACTTGGCCCATCTGACTTACGCGATACGGCTTCTTTAACCTTTAACTACTTTGCTCATCCACTTAATTATATAAATGACGATGAAGTAGCTACTCAGCTTCTTTTAGCCGATGGTGTACAAGCACAAATCCCTATTTTAGCTCAATACCCTAATGTATTGGCCGATGTTGAAAATCCTTACGAGTTTGTTAGAAACTTATACATGCAAAACTTACTACGCGATGGCCAAACTCGCAGGAATGAGGTGTTTAAAACTGAAGAACAAAAAAAGACATCATTAAACCCTGTCTTAAAGCCTGATACAACAGTGGAGTAATAATGTTTAATAAAAATTCAACGATATATGCCTATATTACCTGTGTTTTATTTATTTTACTCACGGCTATATTTGCATGGCAAGCACAGAAATTTGAGATAGATGCATCAGCCGATACCTTATTAGTTGATAACAACAAACACTACATACTAACGCAACTGGCTGATCAACGTTATGGCTCAGAAGAGTTTATTTTGATTGCGTTTAAGCCTAATAATAGTGAGCTATTTGCAACCAAAAACTTAAGTGCTGTTTCTAAAATAGGCCACGAAATTGAAACCATAACCCGTGTTAAAGCCGTAAAAAGCATTGTAAACATGCCGATTTTTACCGCAGCAAAGTCAGTTTCTGCTGATGTTGAAAATTTAACCTGGGAAAATAATAAGTTCAGTAAAGAGACCTTATCACTTAGTTTAAAAAAACATCCCTTATATGAAGATTTATTGATTAATGAAGATCAAACGGCCATGTCATTGCAGGTTGTCTTTGAAACTGATCCTAAAATAGCACAAATCAGTAATGATATTACCAATATTAAACAGCACCTATTAACGCGAGAACTTACAGAAGAGGAAGTTAAGTTACTAACAGAGCTTAAATCTCAACAACAAAAACTCACTAAAAACTTAGAGCAAGTAAGAATAGATGAAATTGAAAGTATTCGAGATATTTTAAAACCGTATAAACAAGAAGGTGACTTCTTCCTTGGCGGTAATAATTTATTGTCTTACGAATTAATTCAAATTATTGAAAATGACTTAGTCCTTTTTGGTGCATTAATTATTATCGTTGTTATCGCTTTACTTTGGTTTTTGTTTAGGCAATTAAGTTGGGTAATATTACCTATTGTATGTTGTGCCACCAGTGTTGTGATCACCATAGGTTTATTAGCAGCGCTAGCGTTTAAAGTTACAGTAATATCGGCCAACGTTTTTGCACTGCAAATTATATTATCTTTAGCCATGATAATTCACCTTATTGTGCATTATCAGGAATTGGTAGTTAAACATAGCAACTGGCCGCATACAAAGTTAGTTATAACCACTATTAAGCAGAAGTTTAAACCTTGTTTTTATGCTGGATTAACCACCACTATAGGCTTTGGTTCATTAATATTTAGTGGTGTACAACCTGTGATCAGTTTTGGCTGGATGATGGTTGTTGCTATGCTGGTTAGTTTTGCTGTTAGCTTATTATTTTTCCCGGCATTGCTTTTAGGTCTGTTTAAGAAACAAGACTATGTCAAACAGCATAAAACCATTGAAAATAAAATGACCTCAACGGCCAAGTTAGTAAAGCAACAACCCAAAGTAATAATCTTATTTTCTACGATAATTACCGTTATTGGTGTGCTGGGCTGCTTACAACTAACCGCTGAAAACAGTTTTTTAAATTATTTTGATGAATCGACAGATGTTAGACAAGAATTAACCTATATTGATCAAGAGTTTGGTGGCTCTACGCCTTTTGATTTATTGTTTAATATTCCCGATGAGCAAGTTAAAGCAGGCTTAGTTATTTCCGCAGATACTGTTCAAACTGTAACCGCTATTCAGAATATGTTGGCAAATCAACAAGCAATTGGCGCTATCACGTCAATTGCAGACTTTACTAAAATAGCCCAAGTTGTTAACGTAAAACCACTGACTGAATATGAATTAACAGCACTTTACAAAAGTTTAGATCCAAACTTACAACAAGCAGTATTTGGTGCTTATTTTTCAGAAATTGATAACCAAATACGCATATCTATGCGGGTTCAAGACAGCACCGCTAATTTAAACAGAGCTGATTTATTAGCTGAAATACATTTACAGTTGTCAGAGTTAGGGATTGAAAAACAGCAATACACTTTAACTGGCTTATTTATACTATACCAAGATGTTTTGTCGCGATTGGTTGATTCACAAATATTAACTATCTTGATTGTTTACTCTGCGATGGCAATCACACTGATGATTATATTTTCGTCGCTTAAAATCGCATTAATATCGTTAATACCCAATTTAATCACTACCTCAGTTATCATGGGGATATTAGGTATTTTTTCCATACCGTTAGACTTAATGACTATCACGATTGCTGCGGTAGCTATGGGGATTTCAATGGATGACACCATTCACTATGTTCATCGGTATTTAGAAGAAACTAAACTCAATAAAACAGATAGTAATGAATGGGTTAAACGAACTAATTTATCAGTGGGTTATGCATTAATCTATACCACAACAGTTATTGTTGTTGGTTTTGGATCTTTAATATTTTCTAACTTTGTACCGAGTATGCTTTTCGGTTTGCTCACCAGTATTGCTATGATTGTGGCTTTGCTGACTGATATAACCACTTTACCGGTATTATTGAGAAAGTTTGTCGACGAAAAAACAGTAAGTAAGTAAGTAAGTTGTATAAAATTCACACGCTAATTTAATATTCCCTTTTCTTACACATAACGAAATTAACCAATATAAATCGTTATGTGTAAGGAGATAGAAGAGGACTAGAATTAATTCGCTAATTTACTCATTTATTTCCAGATCAAAATTACAAACAGATTCAAACTGATATAATCCCATTAATAAAGCCTAGTACCTGAAATAATTCAGTTCAAATATTAAATCACCTGGAAATATACTTATTATGCGAGTAGCTGTAGCGCAATTTGCCACGTCTTCAAATACCCAAGAAAACTTAGCGACTTGTATTAGAATGATAAAAGAGGCTGCTAAATGTAAGCCAGCAATAATTGTCCTTCCTGAATATTGTAATACCCAAGCTGATCAGAAAAATCATCAGCAAGCATGGGATGAAGCGCTTAACCTTAATGGTGAATTTTTACAGCAAATTGCTGCTTTAGCAAAATTGCATCACTGTAATATCGTACTTAATGTGACGTTAAGAAGAGACTTAGTAAGAAATGAAGTCAATCCGCTTATTAAATCTAATATTAGTATTACAACTTGTACCTTTTCTGAAACCGGTGAGCTTATTCATCAAGCAGATAAACAAACTTTACAAGCACACGAAAGTGAATTTTTTATCAATACAAAAACAGTAGACAGTTTATTTACTTCTTCTTTAGGTAAATTAAGTGTTTTAACCGGCACTGAAATTACAAGTTATAAAGCCAGAGAGCAATCACGCCAAGGTGCAAAATTATTGTGTAATCTACAAAGCACAAAAAGCCAAATACAAAATTCTATATATTCTGCAGCTTGGGCACATGACAATAACGTGTTTATTGCCAAAGCTAGCAAGATTAGTGATTGCGGATCTGTTAAATCAAAAGCCATAAACAACGAGGACAGCAGCCAAATAGTTTCATTAAATGGTAAGATTTTAGCAACATTAGCCAATGATAAAGAAGGGGTTATTTTTGCAGATATTGATCTGGATAAAGCAGGATTAGAAAAACATCAACGTCCAGATGGCACAAACTTTACAAGCCAGCACCGACCTGAGCTATATCAGCAACTTGTTCTAACATCAAAAACACCCGCGTTAGAAACGTTAAAGAGCCAAATTCCTGAAACCGTTAATGTGGCTTTATTTGCAACATATAAATCCAATGAGCAAGCTATTGAAGATGTTTGTTATTATATTGAAAATAATTTATCAGATATAATTCAATTACCTGAACTATTTTTTCTATCTGATAAAACTATTGCAAACAATGCAATACAACGTGTTGAACTAGAAGCTCTTTGCCAAATAATGATTACAAAAGTAAGCGCTGTACTACGTCCTTTTCAATATGTGTGTACAAGTTTAGTGATTAACGGATCGCATCAAGCGGTACTCATAAATGAAAATGGAATATTCGCAATACAGCAACAATTACATTTTTGTAATAGATACCAATGGACAAGCTTAGGCAATAGTCTAAACATAATCGCATTACCTTTAGAGCAGGGGTTTATTAATATTGCAATGCTTACTGCAGACGATGCAAACATACCAGAATTAAGCAATATTGCCGCGCTTAACAAAGTTAATGCGCTACTTATACCTTTTGATATTCAAACATCAAGTGAAGTAAACTTTGGTCTATTGACTCGGGCGGCAGAAAATCAAATTTGTATTGTTGCTTCTAGCCGAGAGAAAAGTTTTAGCGAGGAACAAGCTAATAATGACATTGAAAAAATTAATCCTGGAAACATAAAAAAAATAAAGCCACAAAAATCAACAGGCTTAGTTGTTGATATTGTAAACGGCAATACAAATAACCTTGATGGTAAATTGAAGATCAAACAACAACATGGAAAAATTACTAAAGCGCTTATACATCCGCGCGAAACTATTCAAGGTATTTATACCTAAAGGCATGATTAATTAGTTTTTTTATAAAGTTCTTTAATAAGCTACATTCTATGTTAAGTACCTCTACAGTTACTTAACATATTCATCAAATAAGTTAAATCGAGATAGGAATTCCTTTACAAAATAGCTTATAGTAGAACAGAGTTGTTGGACGTAGTGCTTAAATTTTATCGCGCTGAAAACGGGTGCAATGACAAATTTTATCGATACTTTTACTGCATTTTATCATTTATATCAGCGCAAATATGGCCATTGACGATATGTATATCAACATCAGTCATAAAATTAACTAGTCATTGTTTGATAACTTTCTCAGACTTAAACGAAAAAGAATACAGAGCTAGCATACCTTAGTTTCATTGTATTCTTACTATACGAGCCACTCAATTTATTGGAGTAAATAATGTTAGAACATGGATCGTTTAACTTGAGTCTCATTGACCAAACTATCATTAGCGAAGCATTTGGTTCTTGGAATATCGAAACAGCAATACGTTGGGCTGATGAGTTTAAATTACTTGTTGGTCAAATTAGTAACGCACCTTGGGCTTGTATCGTTGATCTATCAAATTTTGAATTGGCTCCTCTAGATGTGTGGGCTTATATAGATGAAATTAACCTTTGGTGTAATGTAAATAATCAAAAATACGAAGTCCTTATTTGTAGTTCATCACTTCAAAAAGCTATATTAGAAAAATCAAAAGGGAACCTAACCAATGTACAAACACATTTTTGCCTAAATTTAACAGAAGGAAAAAAATTACTCAGTAAGTATGGCGTTATAAATATCCTGAACTCAGGATAAGCAGCACTTGCTCAATGCTCCCTTTCAAGCCATTTTCTGCGTTAAAACGTTGATAAATAGCGCGCTATTCATAAAGGTTTTGCCTTGAAAATGGCATAAAATGAAGCATTGATAATATCTATTCGTGATGTTCACCTGGCTATAGCATTTACTTTATTACCTAAGCTTTTGGTTCACTTGAGTTTCAAGCACTCATTATCCAGAGTTCAGGTTAAATATATAGATCTTTGAGAAAGTACTGCTAATCGAGAGTTCAGGTAAGTTACGTTAACTTTTTTATAACCACACTTTTAATCATGTGTAGCCACTTAATCAATTAATTTACTTTATTTTGACTAAAATAATACCTGCCTAATATCACCAATAAAATACCACCTAAGACGAGTATTGATGACTCAATTAAACGCAGCGTTATCGATTCGCTAGTAAAAATCACTCCGCCTAATGCTGCAATTATGGGAACAAACAATTGCAAAACAGCAGCTTGAGTAACTGACAATCCTGAAAGTGCTATGTACCATACAAAGTAGCCAATACCAGATGCTATAGCACCAGATAACACTGCTAGCAAAAAGCCGTTTGAGCTAATATGTAAGTTATTAAAACTTAGCAGCACTAAAATTAGTATAAAAGGTGAAGTACGTAGAAAGTTAAAAGCCGTATCACTCAGGGCATGTTTAGATTTCCTGCCAAGTAGTGTGTAAAAAGCCCAGGCCATTCCTGAAACACTCATTAATATAAAACCGGTCAATGAAGGAGTCGTAATACTCGGTAATATTAAATAAACAAAGCCGATAAAAGCACAAGTTAAGCCCAACCATTCTGAATAATGTAGTCGACTGCCAGAAATAACATTGAATAAAATCATAGTTATTTGCACAGCACCAAATAAAATTAAAGCCCCCGTTCCGGTGTCTAAAGATATGTAGCCAAACGAAAAAGTTACTGCGTAGGTAAATAACATTATTGCTGCTAACCAACTTCCTTTAGCGTTAGCTTTTAAACTGCTTTGAGGTTTTGATACATGGGATGTGAACTGCATCAGAATAAATAAAACAATAATGCCTGAAAATAATCTCACACTCGTAAAACTAGTTGCATCTATCGCTTCATCGCCAAGTGCTAATCTACAAAACACTGAATTAGCAGCGAAAGCAAAAAGTGCAAAAACTGTGCTTGCTATGATTTTGATATAAGTACTTTGCAAGACCTAAAACCTTTTAAAAAAAAATTGCTAGTTAAGCATGCACTATAAATTATTTTAGCTTGTAGTGTTTACAATATTTTTAATCTTAATAGTTCTATTTAATCATAGTTATACTGGATAAATTATTATTTGATTTTACTGACATCATTTTGAACAAAAGTGTTAACAAATTAAATTTGATAAAAGGGCACTTACTGGTCAACACTTGGCTTAATCCAATTTTTTTTAAGATTTGTTACCGATTTAAATAGCGTTTACACAAAACCTACACAAACGATAAGGTATAATTATTTATCAGTTATTTTTAGAGTTAAGATTATCAGCCAGAAAATTAATAAAGAGTGTGTCGAGTCTACCTCTGTAGATAACATTACAGTTGAGAATATGCAGTTAAAAGTGGCTACTTTTAATTTATTTAATTATCTAGAGCCGCCTGATGCTTTTTACGAATTTGAACGTATTTACAGTGCAGAGCAATGGAAAAAAAAGCAAAGATGGATCACTGCTTACCTAGATGAGCACCAGCCCGATATTATAGGTTTCCAAGAGGTTTTTAGTATTGAATCTTTAAAAAATCTCTTGTTAGCAGAAGGTTATAATTATTTTGCAGTGGTTGATCAACCTCAAGTAATTGATGATTTTATTTATAAAAGCCCAGTTGTTGCCATTGCTTCTCGATTTCCAATTGTGGCGTCAGATGCTGTATTACCAGATAAAGATTTAGCTCAAGCTTTAGGTTTAACGGATAATTTTAGTTTTAGTAGAAAGGTGATCAGAGCAACAATCGATGCACCGCATATAGGTCATTGTGATTGCTATGTTGTGCACTTTAAATCAAAACGTTCTATGTTTGATATGGAAGAAAGCGAATTAAAACGTACACCAGAAAAAACAATTGTTGATACTTTAAAAGCACAAGTTTCTGGCAGTTGGGCCTCAACCATTCAACGTGGTAGTGAGGCTACGTTGCTAATGATAAACATGATAGGGCGGCGAGAAGTTACCAACAATCCAATGATATTAATGGGTGATTTTAACAATACTCTTAATGACGGTATTTTAAGTCATTTGCTAACAAATTCGTTAAGATTCGTTTCTGTTATTGACCAAAATGCCTATCTTGCCAAATACTGTTTATATGACGCTTGGGATTTATACAAAACAGCTTTATATAATGAAAATCCATATAGTACTGATAATAAAGAGCTTTGTTATAATTCCATGGTTACGCGTAACCCAACACATTACTTTGGAGCCAGTGGATCTGTACTTGACTACATTTTATTATCGTGTGAATTTGATGCTAGCTACCATGACAGTTTATACCAAGTAAGTGATTATAATACTTATGACCGACACTTAATAAACCCAAGTTTTGAACGTGATGATCAGAGTACCGACCATGGTATTGTCTTAGTTACGTTAACCTTAAGATCATAATAGCTAAACTTTTAAAGCTTGAAAAATGAAGGCAGCAGTTATAAATACTTTCGATAAATAATTCGGTGAATAACGCTGCTTCCATCTACTTTTTAAATAGGTTAATCAAAGAATTTACTAGGTTTACCGATAAGTAACTCAGGTTTACTGGTTAAGCGCGGCATCCAAGTTAGCGAGTTTTACAACATCACCAGCCTTTAAACTCTCTAAATGGATGTCTCCAATGCGAATTCTTACCAATCTTAAAGTCGCAAATCCAACGGCAGCGGTCATTTTTCTTATCTGACGGTTTTTCCCTTCACAAAGCGTAATAGAAACCCAACTTGTAGGGCCATGTTTTGCATCACGTATTTTCTGCCCACGAGCTGGAAGTTCAGGCTCCAAATCTAGCTTAAAAGCTTGGCAAGGCAGGGTGGTATATTGAGTACCTTTAATAGTGATCTCAACGCCATTTTTCAGTTTTAGTATTGCTTGTTCAGTTATATCGCCATCAACTTGCGCGTAGTATTCTTTTTATATGCCTTTGTCTCTGACTTTGTAGCTCATCATGCCGTTTGTTGTTAATAGCAATAAGCCTTCAGAGTCGTGATCTAATCGGCCAATCGCCATGGTTTTATCTGGGAAATTAGATAGCTCTCCGAGTAAATGTTTCTTCTTTCGTGACTCAGGTAAAAACTGGCTTAGAAAACCATAGGGCTTAAATATTTTAAAGTGCTGGTGGTGTTGATTTGACTCAATACGCTCTGTTGAACCGGTCTGATTCGAGGCGTTGTTAGCTGTTTTGTTAGGGTTTGGCATTAAAGCTTGAACGTAAAGTTTTTGAATGGGATGACATTATATCGTTACTCTAAATCAGATGCACGGCTCCTGTAGAGTGGCTTGTTTGAGCAAGTAAATAGGTTGATAATTAAGAAATTAGGCAATTAAAAGATGAAACTTTCACGAACGTGTATTTACTAAGTAACTGTTATTATGAGATATTAGACGAGTAAATTACTATTACAATGGAACAATGATGCACAAAGGACAATTAAAAAGCTGGGAGGATGATAAAGGCTTTGGTTTCATTCAATGTAATGATCTTAAACAAGACACCTTTATACATATATCTACCTTAAAAGCCATGAGTAGAAAACCGAAGGTTGGTGATTTCATCTATTTTGAGGTAGAAACACAAGTCAATGGTAAGTCTAGAGCAGTTAATTGTCGCATTGAAGGCGTTGCAGCTAAAGCAAACTCAGCACATAAGCCAAGATATCAGCAAAGACACAAGCCTCGTATTCATAGAAATAACACTGCACCTAAGAGTAAACTTGTTTTAATACTTGTTGTAATCGCTATTTTTGTTTTTGTATTTCAACGCTTGGGCTTAGTAACTCACTCTTCGCCAGTACAGCATCCGGTCGACACTACAGCACCAAAGGGGTCTTTATTAAATCGTGCTTTCACGGAGACAAATTCACAATTCTCTTGTGACGGCAGACAGCATTGCAGCCAAATGACATCACGCGCAGAAGCTGTGTATTTTATTAATCATTGTCCGAACACAAAAATGGATGGTGATAGGGATGGAATTCCTTGTGAAAGAGATACGAGATTTTAAAGTGATTGCATTAAAAGTGCAGACACAGATAAACTGATTTAGTTTCCCTGGTAAATGATTAAAGTAACATCTTACAAAACTTCATATAAATTGATGATCGGTTATCTGATAGAATTGTTTAACCCTAAAGGTCATGAAGTAATCAAGGCTCCATTTGGAACCAATTTTAAACTTTACATTTTGGCAGTGATTACGAGATAGAGAGACACAGCATTCACATACCCCACTATGTCCGATACTCTTCAGTATTGGACATAGTGTATATAATGCATTAAACTCGTTTCATTACGATAATCATACTCAGAATGAAAAATTAAAATGCGATTAAATAAGCCTGTACCTTTATATCCACCGTACCTAGATTTGTGTGAATTCGATCTTGAAGATTATCCAGAGTTAAATGATATATTCTGTGCAAACGAACCCTGGTGGCTTGAGCAATTTAATTGGGGAAAAGTTTTTCTTACTTACATTGGCCGAAATAAATCTGAGCATACTTATGACAGATTTAGAAATGACGTTGAGCGTTTCTTATTATGGTCGTTCATTGAAAAGCAAAAACCTATAGACCAATTACGTAAATCTGACTTTTTAGAATATGCAGACTTTTGTTGGCAGCCGCCAGTAACTTGGATCGGTACTTCAAATCAAGAACGTTTTAAAATAGCTAACGGATATTCCTCAGCAAATGAACATTGGTTTCCATTTAAGATCCAATCGCCAAAAAGTCAAAAAGCTCAATTTGTTATTGATAAAAAGAAATATCGACCATCACAACAAACACTAACGTCAATGTTTACCGCGATTATTGCTTTCTACAATTATCTGATGTCTGAAGACTTTTGTGTTGGTAACCCTGCACAAATTGCTAAAAAAGACTGTCGGCACTTTATCATTGATTCTCAAGTTAAAGAAATCAAGCGTTTAACGACTAGCCAATGGCAATATGTGCTCGATACTGCAGTTGAAATGGCTGATGAGAACCCTATTTTTGAACGTAATTTATTTGTTATTGCGGCGTTGAAAACGTTATTTCTACGTATATCTGAATTATCTGAACGACCTAATTGGTCTCCTGTTATGAGCCATTTTTGGCAAGATGAAGATGAAAACTGGTGGCTTAAGGTATTCGGTAAAAGCAGAAAACTCCGTGACATTACGGTTCCTGTCGATTTTTTACCTTTTTTAGAACGTTACCGTAGTTCACGTGGTCTTATTGGTTTACCCGCGAGTAACGAAAATTCAATATTAGTAGAAAAAGTACGTGGCCAAGGTGGCATGACCTCACGCCATTTGCGACGTTTGGTACAAAGTGTTTTTGACCAGGCCTATGAAAACATGAGAGTTTCTGAAAGTGCCAATAAAGCACTCAAACTTAAAGAAGCGTCTTCACATTGGCTAAGGCATACCGGTGCTAGTATGGAAATTGAACGTGGACGCCCTCTTAAAGACATTTCTGAAGATTTAGGCCATGCAAGTATGGCAACGACTGATACGGTATATGTACAAAGTGAAAACAAAAAACGTGCAGAAAGTGGTAAGAAACGAAAAGTAGACTAACAAATAATTTATATAGACAGAAAATATAGTTGTTAATAAATTTCAGTTACTTGAGTATGTTTACATGCTAAGCAGTTCTTTTTATTTACAATTAATATCAACTTTTAACATGGGCTACATTGTTTTCACTCTGGTCTTAGCTTAATGTAGTTATTATATTTTGATAAGCAATTGGGGCAAAAATGCGTGATGAAAGTTCTTACATTCCACCAAAAGTTTGGCAATGGGATACTAGCAGTGGCGGCAATTGGGCAAAGATTAACCGTCCAATTTCCGGACCTACACACGAAAAAACATTAACAACAGGTAAACACCCTTTTCAGCTTTATTCTTTGGCTACGCCTAATGGTGTCAAAGTTACTGTGATGCTTGAAGAGCTACTAGCAATGGGCATTAAAGAAGCTGAGTACGATGCGCATTTAATAGACATTAGCAATGGCGATCAATTTAGTAGCGGATTTGTAGAGGTTAACCCTAACTCCAAAATCCCTGCGTTATTAGATGTAAGCAATGGTAAAACACGATTATTTGAATCAGGCTCAATTTTACTTTATCTTGCTGAAAAATTTGATGTTTTTTTACCTAAAAATATTGAAGCCAAGGCAGAATGTATGTCGTGGCTATTTTGGCAAATGGGTAGTGCACCTTATCTTGGCGGTGGCTTTGGTCATTTTTATGCTTACGCACCTGATAAAATTGAATATTGTATCAACAGATTTTCAATGGAAGTTAAACGTCAGTTAGATGTTCTAGATAAGCATTTAGAAAATAATCAATACATCTGCGGTGATGAATATACAATTGCAGATATTGCTATTTGGCCTTGGTATGGTGCGCTTATGTTAAATCGATTATACGATGCAGCTGAATTTTTAAATGTGACTTCTTATAAAAACCTTATGCGTTGGGCTAAAGAAATAGACAGTCGCCCTGCCGTTAAGCGCGGCGTTATGGTTAATAAAACCTGGGGAGAATTATCCACTCAGCTACATGAAAGACATGAAGCAAGTGATTTTATAAATAAAACCCAAGATAAATTAACCGATGACAAATAACCCGCTAATATAGTGAATTTATTTTACGGTTAGAATAAGCAGATCAAAAAAGAGCGTATTTATACGCTCTTTTTAGTTAATTTAAGTAATTATATACCTAACGATTTGCACCAATTACTCGCATTTACAAACTCTTTATGAATAAAGTTAGCATCAAGTCTATATAAATCAGTGAGTTGTTGAATGTTCTCACCGTTACCAGTAATGTAATTTGTCGTTAATTCTAATAGCTCACCCAACAAACCAGCATGATTTACTAAAGCATCTACAATAGGTTGCGCTAATGGCATAGTTTTTACTATTTCGTCGATTGGCATACTTAAAATAACTTCTATTGAGCTTAACAAACCAGTAATAAAAGCAAAGTCTTTAATTTCAACAAATGCACTTTCTGAGGCAAGCGATGCCATTAATCTAGCGGTGATTAACGATTGTTTGGAAACTTCACTAAATTTATTTGTGGTTAATTTAGATAAAGCAAGTATGGTAACAAACTGCTTTAATTTATCTTCACCTAAATAAGCTGCAGCTTGTTTCAAAGAAGTAATTTCTATTCGTGTACCGGTTGATACGTTGTTGACCAATTTTAGTAAACCTAAAGTTAAGTTTACATCGTGGCCAATAATTTCTGCTATATGGTCAAAGTCTAAAGGCTTATTAAATGTTTCACTGATTAAATGTAACATTTGCGATTTTATTGGCGCTAAACTTTGTCCTTCAATAATTTCAGGCTCGTGGTAGAAAAAACCTTGGTAGTAATCAAAGCCAACTTCTGCCAATGATTGTAATTGGTAGTTTGTTTCAACTTTCTCGGCAATGAGTTTGATGTTAAAAGGTTTAATGCGCTCAACAATAGGCCGAATACGTTTTGCATTTGTCACTTCAGTATCAATTTTTATCATTGAAATATAGGGGAATAAACTATCCCACTTATCATCAAGATCATATTCTGAGAGTGCTATTTGGTAGCCTTTGTCATGATAATATTTAACTATTTTTAATAAACGTTCTGTCGCTGATTGATGACCAACAAGTTCAATAACTATGCTCGCTTTATCAAACATCAATGGATACTTGTTTATTAAACACTTTTCTGTAAAGTTTAGAAAAGCTAATTTACCTAAGCTGACAGAGAGAATATCGCCTTGAAAATGATTCTGAATAATGAGCTTTGACGTTGCAATATCTTGGTCAATTTCAGGAAATTTATTATTTGGGCTATCTCTAAAGAGTAGCTCGTAACCAACCGTTTGATGATTTCTGTCGAGTATAGCCTGACGGGCGATATAACTTATTTTCATAGGTAGATTATTAATATTTTTATTGTATTTAAAACATACCTTATTATGCATGTTTTTGAAAAGCTATTTAAGAGGAAATAACGCAAGTTTTTGATTTTTATCTATGCTACTGAATAAAATGTTTAATAAGCGCGTATCTGCAATTATTTTGATAATATTATTGCATGCTTTTTAACTTTTAAAGTAAGTAATTCGCCATAGTGAATATCTTCTATGTAGGGTGCTAATAATTCTAATTGATTAGCCGGCTGAAAATGTTCAGTTTTAGTTTCAATTTGTGGCTGATATATAAATGCTGGTATTTCATTACTGCCTTTTAAGATAAAACACCGTAAAAATTTAAAATTTTCTGCTGGCATATCAGTATGCCATTTTACTTGCTTAAATAAGTAGTCGTGTTGATTTAACGTAATGCACTTCACAAAAAACTTAGCGTTAATTGTCGCGGGATAAAACGCTTCAATACTTAAGCCCAGTGCTTTAAATTTATCCACTTGAGCCTTAATCGTTCCGTCAGGAAACCTAGCATCACCTGCTTTACCCGAAGCAACTTGATGTCCTTTAACAACAATAAAATTAAACATTTCTATTTGAGATGACATGATATCGAACTATACCAGCATGAAAGACCTAACACCAAATAGGTGAATAAATTATTATCTTTAAATGCCCTACCTATGTTAATTCTACTTTCTGTTAGTTCAAAACCAGCTAATAGGGAATGTAAATCAGCTTTACATTTTTAAATTTAAACATAAAGCTTTAACGCGCTAGGTATTAGTTAACAATTTTTGATGCAATATTGTATTTTCCATCGATATTTTCAACATCCTTTAATCCTAGCGCACGTGAAATTATTGGCAAAACATGAATATTTTCAAATGGCTCTACTTGTTTATCTGTTGAAAAATCGGGGCCTGTGGCAATAAAAATAGCATCAATATCTCGATTGAACATTGGATCATAACCATGTGTTTCAGCTGTATCGTAGTGTTTTTTACTCCTAAATATGTAACTAGGGCTAGCTTCTACAATTGCATTAGGTATCACAGAATTTTTCCGGTTAAAGTGCCAGTGCGCAGGGTAATCTTCATATATATACAAGCGATAACTAGGATCACTAGTATTAGACTGCTTACTTTTAAATAAGTTAATACTTTGTGTTAATTCTGCTTCATTATCGCTGTACAAATATAGTTGTGTTGAACCGTTTATCGCTTTCACATTACCGACAATATTTTCCTCCCAATCAATAACATGATGCTTTTCAATTTTAGTCATACCATGATCAGAGACGATAACTATATTCACTTGGCCATTAAATTCTTGATTAATTTGAGCGACAAAGTTAGCCAGTAAATCATCAAGTTCATGAATTGCCGTGATCAGTTGCGGTGAATTTTCTCCATATTTATGTCCTGCATCATCAATGCTTGCAAAATAACCAGCAATAAAATTTGGACGTTCAGCTGCAGGTAAACGTAACCAGCTAATTATCTTATCAAGTCGTTGCTTATTAGGCGTAGAGTGTTTGTAAGGAAAATAATAACTCGGCGTTTGATTATTGATGGGGGTTTCTGATTCTGGCCAAAAGTAAACTGCTGATTTATTGCCCTGCATTTCATTGATATGCCATAAAGGTTCAGCGGTTAACCAACGTTGGTCGTTTTTACCATCACCTAGTTTATATACTTGCTCTATTTCTCGGTGATAAAATGCATTATGAACAATGCCATGATTTATTGGGTAAACTCCGGTAATAATACTCAAATGATTAGGAAAGGTTTTACTTGGATAAACCGGTAATAACGCTTTAGCGCTAGTGCCCTGCTCCATAAGTTTCATTAATGTTTTTGGTTTATATTGCGTGATATAGCGTTGAGCAAAACCGTCTATAGATAATAGGACTAAAGGGACTTTAGCCAAGGCGACTGAAGAGCTTAAACAGCACAGAAAAATACTCGCTTTTAAATACATTTATAAGGCCGAAATTAAATGAGTTTTATGGAAACTAATTTAATTTATAAACTCATTTTTTACAAGCGAGGAGTATTTGGATGTCTGATAATAATATGAAGATAAATAACTAACGCGTAATATGTCGCATTAGTTATTTATTATAGTTTTCTAGCAAATACTAAGCTTACTCGAATAGATCTAATATATTAACGAGATCTTTTTTACCATTAGAAATTTCGTCTGGTGTTAAACCTGATAATTCATGTGGGAATACTAACCAATCTTTTGACTCATGAATAAAATAATCAGGAACCAAATCGACTTTTGAGTTGGTTGGTTTATACCAAGGACAAGCAATTCTGACATCTTTTGGCATATTATTACGCGTTAATTTTTTCATTTGTGTTATTAACGCTTCAATACTACGACCTGAGTCAAAAACGTCATCAACAATTAGTAAACCATCATCGGCATTTGCGTTTTCAATAATGTAATGCAAACCATGAACTTTGATTTCTTTACTTTGTTGATTAATACCATAATAAGAAGATGTACGAACAGCTATATGGTCAGTTTCAACTTTTTTAAAATCAAAGTACTCTTGAACCGCAATACCAATAGGTGCGCCACCGCGCCAAATACCAACAATAAACTGTGGTCTAAAACCGTCTTCAAATACTTTCGCTGCAACACGAAATGAATCTTCAAGTAACTCTTGAGCCGTGATAAATCGCTTTTCCATTGATGGGCTAGCCTTTTTCTAATTAATGTATCGTAAAAACATTATAACGTGTTTTTCATTAAGCTGAGTACCCTTGTTATTAATTTTATATCTTATCGACTATTTATTATGCGCTAATTAGAAATTTTTAAGCATTCTATAAATCTGTATAGACTAACATCACTAATAGGCTTGTTTTAAAATATCGAGCTTTACTAGGTATTGTTTATCTAGCTGTGGCACTCTATTTTTAGCTATAGCTTTTTTTATATACTGTTGAGCCTTACTATTGTCATCCAACATATAATGTACTTTAGCTAAGCCAAAATAAAACTCATGCACACTATTGTTCAACTTTATCGCTTTTTTATAGTGATTTATTGCTTGTAAATAATAGCCCTTATGAAAGTTTTCATCTCCAAGTAATGCGTAATAATAAGGGTTATTTGCACGTTTCTGCATAATGTGGCTGTCAATCAATTTAGCTTCCGCGGTTGCACCTTGGCTATGCAGAAGTTTACTTAAGTTCTCCATAGCGGTTAAGTTGGCTTGATTTAGGTATATTGCATGTCGATACGTAGATAGTGCAATTTTATCTAATCCTTTCTTACGATAAAGAATGCCTAAGTTCCCCCAAGCAGATGAAAAACTAGGATCAACCTCTGTCGCTTTTTTCAAATAAGCATAAGCAGCTACATAATTATTGTTTACAAGTGCATTTGCTCCTTTGTTATTGTAAAACATAGCTATAACGGTATTTTTATTAATGGCTTTTTTAGGAAAGACCTTTTTCTTCACATAAGGATCAAAGTCAATTTCGATGCTTT
>OJHK01000093.1_pt1 | contig 81603 bp, 74 predicted proteins | sample 1595161 | NCBI WGS metagenome assembly OJHK01 (sample SAMN05416842, study PRJEB24817) | seawater metagenome | isolation source: Sea water | place: Canada:Atlantic | collected 2013-07 | reverse complement strand
CCCGAATACAGCAATGTGTTCGGGATTTTTTTTGCCCTATTCCCAAGGGAATATTAGGTATAGTCACATTTGCAATCACAAAAAAAAAAGGGAACCCAACGGGTTCCCTTTTTTTGTAGTTGTTTTTAGTAATAAATAGGGTCAATCTTCTAAAACGGAATTAAAATCTTCGAAAAAAGATTCGAATTGGTTCATGGATAGGGACAAGAATTCCATAGTTTGCTGCCATGTATTCTTATTGTTTATAGATACGCCCTCTAGTAGCACAAATACCCTTGAAATATCTTTGTCTTGATCTATATAATAAATCTCTTCAAACAGGGCATTTGGAAGGTAATTTTCTAACAATACGGCTTGAAGTGATTGTATTTTCTCCCATAATTCTAGGCGTCTTTCTATAGTGTCGTCTATATCTAAGCAGACCATTGCACTCTTTTTGTCAAAGTGGAATTTAAATTCTAAGCCTTTTATTTTTGTATTGTAAAGCGTCCATTTTCTAGGAAACGATTTTCCAAACGAGGTCCAAAAAAGCTGCCTTAATGCCTTAACTTCTACTTTGCTGTACATATTTAAAGAAAATAAGCGGTGGTTATCCCAAGAACAATGACCAATATCTTTCTTAGATTAAAGGAATGTCCCTCTGAGCTTTCGAATAGGATTACAGTGGCAATATGCAAAAGTACTCCTGTTACCAAAGCACTGAGTGCGCTTGACCATAGTGGTGGTAATGGGTATGAACTGTAAAATAGACTTCCCAATGGAGTCATTATGGAGAATAAGGTCATTACCAATAAGGCTTGGTAAAATTTAATGTTTGTTTTGAGTATAAAAATACTCAATATGACTGCAATTGTAATTTTGTGAATTACAATTCCATAAAGTAAGTGATGATGATTGACAACAGGTATGCCCTCTAAAAAAGCATGTATGGATAAACTCACAAAAAGCATCCACGGAATTTTAGTGCTTTTTGTGTCTAAATGTACATGTCCGTGTTCTGCTCCTTTAGAAAAAAATTCTAGGACTATTTGCAATAATATCCCCAATAAAATAAACAGGCCCATTTGCTTTGGATCTTGGTGTTCGTACAATTCTGGGAATAACTCAAAAATGAGCACTGATAATAGGAAAGCACCACTAAAGGCTAAAAATAATTTTAGTAGTTGTTTGCTTTTTGGCTGAAAGAGGAATACCCCAAAAAAGCTAAGAATTACTGCGAAAATAGGAAGGGCGTAAATCATTTTGTAAGGTGACCATGTATATGCACAGTCTTTGGATAGGTTTGGTATAAAATTAATGTATTTTTGTGGCTTAATCCAACGGAATGCAAGACAAAAATTTTAAGATGGTTGCTAAAACCCTTTTTGGGTTTGAAGATATATTGGCTAAAGAACTTCGTGATTTAGGGGCCTTAAATGTAGAAACTGCCATAAGAAGCGTCTATTTTGAAGGAGATACTGGTTTTATGTATAAAGCCAATTTATGTTTGAGAACAGCTACAAAAATAATTAAGCCTATAGCTACTTTTAAAGCCACAAATGAAGACAGTTTATACAGACAAGTAGCTCAAATGGATTGGACATCTCTGTTGGACTTAGACACTACATTTGCCATTGACACTACTGTTAATTCTGAGTATTTCACCCATTCTTTATACGTGTCTCAAAAGGTGAAAGACGCCATTGTAGACACTTTTAGAGAAGCTACTGGAGAAAGACCCAATGTAGACGTAAAACATCCGGATATTAAATTAAATGTACATATCCAAAATGAACAATGTACTATCTCATTAGATTCTTCTGGCCGTTCTCTTCATATTAGGGGATACAAGACGGCCACAAATATTGCTCCTATTAATGAGGTTTTGGCAGCAGGAATTTTACTATTGAGTGGTTGGGAAGGACAATCTGATTTTTTGGATCCTATGTGTGGTAGTGGTACCCTTCTTATTGAAGCGGCTATGATTGCTTGTAATATTCCACCCAATATCAATAGAAAGGAGTTTGCTTTTGAAAAATGGACAGATTTTGATTCAGATTTATTTCAGACCATTATAGCGTCTTCCTTAAAAAAAGCCAAAGATTTTCCATTTAAGATTATTGGTTATGACAAGGCGCCTTCTGCCATTAGAAAAGCACAAGACAATATAAGAGAGGCCCAATTAGAAGAATTTATTAGTGTGGAAAAAAAATCTTTTTTCAGTTCGGAAAAAGAAATGCCAGATCATTCACTTCATATGGTATTTAACCCTCCTTACGGGGAGCGTTTAGATGTGGATATGAAAGATTTCTATGAGAATATAGGGAATACACTCAAGAAAAATTATCCTGGCACACAAGCCTGGTTTATAACCTCTAATTTAGAAGCCCTTAAATATGTTGGATTAAAGCCCTCTAGAAAAATAAAGGTTTTTAATTCGCAGTTAGAATCTAGATTGGTTAAGTACGAGATGTATGCTGGTAGTAAACGGGCAAAATTTAATCCTTCTTTTACCTAGTCTATGAAAGCAAAAGCACTGTTGTATAATTTTATAGGGTTTACTTTTTTCTTTTTAATATTGAGATATTTATCAGTATTTGTGGTAGCAGAAGCACCTATTTATATGGTAGTTATTGCTGCTATTTTCGCTAATTTTTTAAGCCCTAAATTCGGTGTTGTGGAGACCGAAAACGGAAAAAAAATGATGATGAAATGGATTTTCGTTAAAGGCCTTAGAGAAATAAAATAGAGATGGGTTAAATTATGGCAGAAGAAATGATCAGAGGCAAAGATGTGTTTAAAGGTTGTCTCTTTACCTTTATAGCCATTTTCATAGTCATGGCTATTGCCACGGCTTTAGCCTTATTTTATCTCTTTTATTAAAGGCTCACGAACGCATCTGATGGCCTTTAAAAAAAACTTTATACAATTAAATTATAAGGATTGTTTTGAAGACTTTTTTTCCTCTTTATCTGAAGCCCTTTGTGCTTTTTTGATGCTTTTTTCTTCTGAAGCTGTTTGTAGTCTTTTCTTTTTAGCTTCTTCTGATTCTTTGTAAACTTTGGGTTTTTTGAAAATTGGAATTAAATAACTGATGCTGTAATTGTAACCTACCCCAAATTTGCTTTCTTCTGTTACAGCATTAAAGCCTGGCACCCAATTGTTCGGAAAGTTTGTGTTGTTGTCATGACTCAGTAAATAACCTCCTCTAACACTGGCGTTCAAAAAAATATTAGCAAATAATTCTACCTTGGCGCCAAAGACCACTTCCAGCCACATAGCACTTAAACCAGTGTAAGAAGGAAGGGTTTGATCGCTCACACCGAAGCCTTCAGGATTCCAATACCTATCTGTGTCAAATACAGCAAACTCATTAATTGTTTGGCTGTATTTGGCATAGGCCAGCCTACCTCCTAAATGAATCATATTGTTCATCCCATACCAATTATCATAGGTATTTTGATCTATACCTATCTTAAAATAGGAACCCTCAGGGGTGTAGGTGTAAGTGTCTTCTGTAATAGTCTTTTTTTCATTACCCAATTCAGCTGCCAAATAAAGTGTTTGGCTCAGTCTAAAGTCTGCAACCAGCTCTAGGCCCTCAAAATCAGGCTTAAGTTGTCCTAATATTTTCTTGCTAAAATCCATTCCTAAGCGAATGCCATAGGACTCCATGTGAGTAATGGTATCTTTTGGGTTTAGGTCTATTTTTTTTTGTTGTGCTTGTAACTGAAACACCACAAATAACCCTATTACACTAGTGATATATTTTAAGGTGTACTTCATTTTCATTTGTGATGCTTGGACTTAAGACAGTTATTTTTTTAATCCAGTTGTCTGTATCGGGTGTTAGTATTGGAATTAAGTTATCATAAGATACAATATACCCACAAGCCTTTGATATGTATTTTGGATTTGGGGTGTAGGATAGAATAAGGGCGTCAATATTACCGCTGACATTTCCTTCTGAATCTATACTTGCATTAGTCACCAGATAGTATTCTGTTTGATTGGTGTTAGGCACTAAAGGAATTAAGGCTTCTGTGATACTACTAGAACCAGGAGATATTGTAGTAATAGGTGTTGTTTTATCTTTTCCTACGATCAAAAGTCTTTCAGGTGCTTTTTCTAAGGTTTCATCAATGAAATTCACGAAAGTAATTCGCATCATTGGGGTATCTCCAGCAATACAGATGTCGTCTTTTTCACAGGACCAGAAGCAGCCCAATGCAATCACTAAGAAAAGTATACTCCTTTTCATATGCCTTTTATTTCTTCAAGCTTAAAAGTACAACATTTTCTACATGATGTGTTTGGGGAAACATATCTACAGCTTGTGTTTTGGTAAGATCGTATTTTTCCTTCATGAGGCCTAAATCCCTGGCTTGGGTGGCACTATTACAACTCACATAAACAATTTTTTCAGGAGCCATTTTAAGAATTTCTTCTACCACGTCTTTATGCATCCCATCCCTTGGAGGGTCAGTAATTAATACATCGGCCTTGCCATGCAAGGCTATAAATGAAGGAGTGAATACATTTTTCATGTCTCCCACATAGAATTCAACATTGTCTATATTATTGTGTTTTGCATTGGATTTGGCGTCTATGATTGCCTCTGGGACAGATTCAATACCTATTACCTTATTCGCTTTTTTGGAAACAAACTGTGCAATGGTTCCTGTACCGGTATATAAGTCATACACCAGCTCATTGCCAGTGAGTCCAGCGAAATCTCTTGTTATTTTATACAAGTTATAGGCTTGGGCAGCATTGGTCTGATAAAAAGATTTGGCGTTTATTTTAAACTGTAAGCCTTCCATCTCTTCTATGATATGATCCCTACCACTAAAGCAAATGACTTCTTGGTCATAAATAGTGTCGTTGGCTTTTTGGTTTATGACGTACTGTAAGGAAGTAATGCTAGGAAACTGATTTTTTATTGCCTCTAGGAGCTTAATTCTGTTGGATTCATTATTTTCACAGAACTGAATCAGCACCATGTATTCTCCATTAGAACTTGTTCTAATCATGAGTGTTCTCAGTTCTCCGGTATGATTTCTAGGATTAAAAAATGTGATCCCCTCTGCTATTGCAAAGCGCTTTACAAATAACCTCATTTCATTTGAGGGGTCTGCTTGTAGGTGACATTTTTTAATATCAAGTATTTTATCCCACATACCAGGGATATGAAAACCCAGTGCGTTTCTGTCTTCTATGGTATCTTTTTCTTGAATTTCCTCTGGAGTCAACCACCTGCTGTCAGAGAAAGAGAACTCCATTTTATTTCTGTAAAAATACGCCTCAGGCGCTGCTGCTATTGGAGTCACTTCTGGAAGTTCTATATGTCCAATACGTTTTAAGTTATTTAAGACCTCTTGTTCTTTGTAGGCAATTTGGTGCTCATAACCCATATGCTGCCATTTACACCCCCCACAAACACCAAAGTGTTCACATGCAGGTGTAACCCTTTTTTCTGACTTTTGGTGAAATACCACAGCGGTTCCTTCGAAATATGCTTTTCTTTTTTTTGTAGTTTTAACGTCTACAATGTCACCAGGAACGGCATTATTGATGAAAATTACGCGTCCGTCTGGTGCTTTTCCAACAGTCTTACCCTTAGCAGCAGTGTCCGTTACTAAGATGTTTTCGAATATAAGGGGATTTCTTCTTTTTCGCATGGGGCAAAAGTACTATCTTTTTTATTTAAAATTGTAGCTTTGTAGCAAACAGGCTATTTCTTTTTTCTAGCCTTTAGATCAGCAATCATAAAAAAATACCTATGTCTCAGACAGTAAAAATAAGTGCAGAACAAGCTATTCAATTAGAAGATAAATACGGTGCCCACAATTACCACCCATTACCGGTAGTTTTGTCTAAAGGTAAAGGTGTTTATGTATGGGATGTGGATGGAAATAAATACTATGATTTTTTGTCTGCTTATTCAGCAGTAAATCAGGGACACTGTCACCCCAAAATTGTGGGAGCAATGGTAGAACAAGCACAGACGCTTACTTTAACTTCTAGGGCATTTCATAACGACAAACTTGGCTTGTTTGAAAAATACGCCACTGAAACTTTCGGATATGATAAACTGCTCCCAATGAATACTGGGGCTGAAGCTGTAGAAACAGCTTTGAAAATTTGCAGGAAATGGGCTTATGAAGTAAAGAATTTGCCTGAGAACTCAGCCAAAATTGTGGTGTGTGAGAATAATTTTCACGGAAGAACAACTACAATCATTTCTTTTTCTAATGATGCGGTTGCGCAGCATAATTTTGGACCTTTTACGGAAGGTTTTATAAAAATACCTTATGACAATGTCAATGCTTTAGAAGAAGTTTTGTCTTCTGACCCATCCATTGCAGGTTTTTTAGTGGAGCCCATTCAGGGAGAAGCTGGTGTCTATGTGCCTTCTGAGGGCTACTTGGCAGCAGCTAAAGCACTTTGTAAAAAATACAATGTGCTCTTTATTGCAGACGAGGTGCAAACAGGCATAGCGAGAACAGGTAAACTTTTAGCTACTTGTGGAAACTGCGCTTGTTCTGACAGACACTGTAGTGGAACCCCAGAGGTGAAAGCAGATATTTTAATTCTTGGAAAAGCAATATCTGGTGGTGCATACCCTATTTCTGCAGTATTGACTAATGATGCAATTATGAAGGTCATTGCGCCTGGAAATCACGGAAGTACTTTTGGAGGAAATCCTGTTGCTGCTCAGGTTGGTATAGCTGCTTTGGAAGTAGTTAAAGAAGAGTCTTTGGCACAAAATGCCTTTGATTTAGGTAATTTGTTCAGAGCAGAGATTCAAAAATATGTAGACCAATCTAATATAGTAAATGGAGTTAGGGGTAAAGGCTTGTTAAATGCTATTTTAATTAATGATACGGAAGAAAGCGATACTGCTTGGAATATTTGTTTGGCCCTTAGAGACAATGGTTTGTTGGCTAAACCAACCCACGGAAATATTATAAGATTTGCACCACCATTGGTAATGAATAAAGAACAGCTTTTAGATTGCGTTTCAATTATCACTAAAACATTGGCTTCATTTGAGCAATAATCAAGGAAGTATTCATTTCCAATTAGCACTAATCAAGAAAGCATTCATTTCCAATTAGCACTAATCAAGGAAGTATTCATTTCGAATAAGGACTGTACTGGTATGTCATTTAAAGTAGGAGATAAGATTTGTGTGTTAGACCAAGATATTGAAGGTGTTGTTACTTCAATAACTGCTGCTGCCATAGAAGTTGAAACCACCTTTGGTTTTTTAATGAAGTTTTCTGCAAGAGAATTGCTTATTCTTCCTGAAGAAGGCTTAAAGGTATCTAATTATGATGTGGCTAAGATCAAGCATTTAAAACAAGATAAAAAGCCCAATTATAAGGCCAATGTTTCTAAAAAAGAAAGGGATGTGCCTAAAATGGAAGTAGATCTTCATATTGGCCAGCTCACCAATGCAACCAATCTCTCTAATTTTGAAATGTTAAATATTCAATTGGACACTGCGCAGCGCCAATTAGAATTTGCCATTTCAAAAAAAATACAAAAAGTGGTTTTTATTCATGGTGTTGGTGCTGGGGTACTAAAAGAAGAGCTCCAATATCTATTTAAAAGATACGATGGTATTCGTGTCTATGAAGGCGATTATAAAAAGTATGGTTTAGGGGCTACAGAGGTTTACATTACCCAACAAGTAAGTAGAGAAGTCTAATTATTTTGGTGTGGTGAAAACACCAAAATCATTTAAGTTCACATCAGTAATTCTCTTGCCATCTTGGTCAATAAAGCTTACACCACTCAATTGAATTTCATGCTTAAAATTATTGCCGTCTTCACTTAGGCTTGTATTGATGAATACTGTTCCAGCAGTTGCATTAGCATCTTTAACCACATTTACCCCTATTTCAGGAAGTACACTGCAGTAATAAGAAGCACTAATGCCTTCTGAAAAAATTCTGTAGTTAAGTGTAGTTTGATTGGGTATACTACTTTGTATGGTCTGTTCACTCACACTATTTTTTAGCAGTCCTTCCGGTAGCTGAAGCGCTAGAGATTCTGTGTCATTAATTTTAAACAATAATGTGGTCGCTGTGGTTTGGGTACAGCTTTCAATGCCTATTTCATTGAAGCTTATACTTTGAATAGTAATGTCCCCATCGCTGCAGCTTATAAATAAAGACAATAAGAGCACTGCTAAAAATAATTTGCGGATCATTGTGGTACTTTTCATCTTGTTTGAATTTGCTTTCAAATGTAATTATTTTCAATGCTTTTCTCTATTAATCTGTCAAATACATTTATTTAATATATTTTTATACTCCCATAAATAATAAAGAATGAAAGCTGTTTATTTTGACAATGCTGCAACCACTCCAGTTCGAACTGAGGTAATTAAGAGTATTCAAACCGCTCTAGAAAATTGTTTTGGAAATCCTTCTTCTACACACAGTTTTGGGAGGACCGCAAAAACGGCTGTTGAACAAGCTAGAAAAACCATAGCAGCTACTTTAGGGGCCCATCCTTCTGAAATTATTTTCACTTCAGGAGGGACAGAAGCAGACAATATGGTTTTAAAGTGTGCTGTAAGAGATTTGGGTGTAAAGCACATTGTGACTACCACAATGGAACACCATGCTGTTTTGCATACTGTGGATGAATTGGTCGCGTTTAATGGAGTTACCCCTCATTATGTTGCTGTAGATGCCAACGGAAATCCAGATCTTTTGGATTTAGAGAAAATATTGAGTGGTTTAAATGAAAAAGTTTTAGTGAGTTTAATGCATATCAATAATGAAATTGGAAACATCTTAGATTTACCCACTGTAGCAGCTTTGTGTGAGTCTTATGGGGCTTATCTTCATTCAGATACAGTCCAGTCAATAGGCCATTTTCCTTGGGATTTGCAAAAAATTAAAATTCATTTTTTAGCTGCAGCAGCACATAAATTTCATGGACCAAAAGGGATTGGTTTTGCCTATATAAGAAAAGACACTCCTTTAAAGTCTTTTATTGCTGGTGGTGCCCAAGAGCGTGGCTTTAGGGCCGGAACAGAACCCTATCACAATATAGTAGGCCTTGAAAAGGCTTTTGTCTTGGCTTATGAGCACTTAGATAATGAGCGCAACTATATAGAAGGCTTAAAAAAGTATTTTATCAGTGAAATAAATAAAACCATTCCTGGGGTTTCATTCAACGGTTTTTCTGGGGATATGGAAAAGAGTACCTACACCTTAGTAAATGTTCGCTTGCCTTTTAATGCCCAAAAGGCACAGATGTTATTGTTTCACCTAGATTTAAAAGGAATTGCCTGCTCTAAAGGAAGTGCTTGTCAGTCTGGAAGTACTAAAGGCTCACATGTGTTGTCTGCCTTCCTTTCAGAAGCGCAATTGGCCATGCCTTCTTTGAGATTTTCTTTTTCCTCATTTAATACCAAAGAAGAAATAGATTATACGATTAATGCCTTAAAAGAATTTTCTGAAAAGTAAGATTCTAGGAATTTATTAAACCTATTATTTTTCGTAAGGAAATTTTCTACTGGCTTGCCTCATCATAGAAGCGATCAATTCTGTAGTGTTTTTACCGGTTTTTCTATCGATTTGTTTTTCGTATTTCCACAGCAGTTTTCCGGTTTTGACATCGCTTATTTTAATACCAATTCGACCGTATTTAGTATTCCCTGTTACATAATCAAGCAGTTTAAATGCTTTGGTGTCTCCTCTAGACAGTTGTACATTAAGGGTTATAGTACCGCTAATAATTGCGTCTACACCTAGAATTTCTCCCAATTCTTTAATGCTGTAAATGTCTAAAGACTGATAGCTTACCTCACGTTTTTTTAAAAAAGCATTGGTGTCTTTAATGTTTTGAAAATCTACCCTGTAATGCTTTCTTTTCTCCATTTTCAGAAAGTAAGTTTCAAGGGCCTCTTGTACAGCAATTCCCTCAGAGGCCTCTAGTTCCAATTGCATTTCATCACTTAATTCCTGTGCTAGATTTACGGAAGCTAAAAAAGGAAGAATAGCAATGCTTTTATGTGAGGCGCTAATGTTTTTGAATTGCTTGTTTTCATAAATATTTTTTTGACCTAGTGCCACTTGAGTGAAGAAAAAAGTCAAGGTTAAAATGCTTAATAAAGCCCTGTTGGGTATAGTTAATGAATGATTTTTCATAGTGCTTTTAAAGAAGTAACAAAGTTGTATATACCTGGGTGTTTCCTAACATATCTACTACTTCTATTTTTAATTCGTTATTTTTTTTAAGTTTTGTACGCGCGCCAATATGATGGGTAAGTGTATTTGTTTTGGGCTCGTATTCCATAAGGATCCATTCTCCGTTTAAACTTCCAGTATAAGTGTCAATGCCAGTTTCTTGGTCTTTTATTTCAAGACTTAAAAATTGATAATTTCTAATATTTTGATTGCCCTTAAAGTTTTTTGGACGTATGCTTGGTGGTATAGAATCTTGCTGGATCACATAAGTACCCAATTTATTGGTTTTTGTACTCAGCCATTCGCCTTCTTTTTTAGTGCTGCTGTAGATAAAAGATTTTGAACCGAGCCTATAAGCAATGTAACTGTATTTGGAAAAGGCGCTGTTCTCTGAATTAAAACTTAAGGTAAAAGGTTTTTTCACCGCCCACATAGGTTTGTGAACTTTAATAGTGTCTCTGCTTGTTTCTAGGTTTAAATAAACGTCTTCATAAAAGCTATTTGCTAGAAAATAAAGACTGCCATGGGTGAGCTTATAGTGTGCGGGATTTTTAAACAACACCGGGAAAGGTGTTTTAAACAAGGTTTTTTTTACTATTGCCTCATTTAAAGTCCCTATTACGGGTATCTCAATCCTAATATTATTGCCATGCAGGTCTATTAATTCAAGCCTAACGTCAATAGTTTCTTTTGGTTTTAAGCTAATGATTCCTTTGTTTTTTAGCGACTTAAAAATGCTTAATGTTTTTTTATTCTGTTGAAAAATTTGAACAATACGTTCCCTATTTTTAATTAAATGCGGATAATCAATCAGGGTATTTATGCCTTTGGTTTCATTAAATGAAATTTGGTCTAATTTAATTTCAGCATTTAGTGTGTCATTTACAGAAAGTTTATAGTGGTAAATTCCATTTTTATTGGCTGTGAGCTCCTGTCTATCATAGCCTTTTACACCTATGTAAAAGGATCCCTTTACCTCAATAGGATTGGCTTGATAAATACCTTCAGGAGTTCTTTTAAATGAAATTTGGACTTTGTTTTCGCTTTTATTGACATGGCTGTTTTGACCTATGGGGTAAGCAAATAATTTTTGTATGGTAGGAGGTGTTTTGTCTAATACCTCATAGGGAAATTGGAGTGGGTTTATGGCTATAGGAGTGCCCGTTTTTCTCATTTCAAAATGAAGGTGTGGTGCAGTAGAGCCTCCGGAATTTCCCGAATACGCAATAGGGACCTCTTTATTCACTTTGAGGCTGTCTTTTTTCGGAAACAGCTGTATGGTGAAAGATTTATTGGCGTATTGTTTTTCTTGGACAAAATTTTCTATTTCTGGGGAAAATTTTTGCAGATGTGCATATACACTTGTAGTACCGTTATAGTGGTTCACATAGAGCACTTTTCCATAGCCCCAATGTGAAATCTTTATTCTAGATATGTAGCCATCTGCTATTGAGAATACTTTAAGTCCTTGCTGGTGTTTTGTTTTAATATCCAAACCTGAGTGAAAATGGTCAGACCTCAGTTCACCAAAATTTCCTGCCAATAGCAAAGGAATATTTAGCGGCGGGCTATAAAGACTGTCAGACGCATTTTTATTCAGCGCTTCTTGAGCGAATGTTTGTCCAAATAACATTCCTAAAATGATAAAAAAATACACTGTTTTCATATGATATTCAAAAGTAAATAAACTGCCTCATATACCGAAGGTCTTAGAGGCTTTATACTAATAATTGAGTCACTGATTTTGAGCAGTTTTTTAATAAATTTAAAAGTATTGCACCGCAATTCTAAGAATACGAAGTTTTATATTAACTTTGTTACATTAGTATGGACAGTTGCAAATGAGTAATCTTAAAGAAATTGTAGGTTCTTTAGAAAATAAGGTAAGCAAATTGGTTCACCGCTTAGAGGGGGTTAAAGAGGAATCTGCCCTTTTAAAAAATGAACTTAATGAAGCAAATAAAACTTGTGAATATGCAAAATCACAAGCCACTTATTGGGAAGAGAAATATAATGCTTTAAAATTAGCACAGTCTATGTTAGGCAGTGATGAAAACACTACCGAAGCGAAATTGAAGATTAACACCTTAATAAAAGAGCTTGACTATTGTATAGGGGCGCTCTCAAAATAATGTATGTCAAATACGTTTAAAATAAAGCTTTCAATTGCTGACAGGGTATATCCATTGACGATTGCTCCTTCACAAGAAGAAGGCCTGAGAAAAGCCGCTAAACAAATAGAATTGCTTGCTAAAAACTTTGAGCAAAATTATGCTGTGAGGGATAAACAAGATGTTTTGGCCATGTGTGCCTTGCATTTTGCCTCAAAGACTACTCAGAGTAATATAGAAGAATCTCAAGATAGTAAAGAGGTTCAAGAGCGTCTATTGGCGCTTGAGGAAGTGATTAACAACTCGTTAGGATAATACGTTCTTTTAAATAACATCATTGCCCACACTGGTATTTATTTTTTGACAAACTCAACACTAATTTTTTATGAAAGGGTGAGTTTAGATTATGCAAGCATGCCTTACTCGTATAAGGAAACTTAAGTAATTTGTTAGCCCTAAACCTGTTTATACAGAGTTTGTTCAAAACCCAATCCAATGTGGGCTTTTTTTATATAATTAATTTAACAACCATGGATAGTACAACAATCATAATATCGGCCGTTTTAGGCCTTGCAGTTGGTTTTGCTATCGCAAAGTTTTTGGAAAAGGGGAAAGCCTCAAAGACCATTATCAATGCGAGAAAAGATGCACTTGCAATCATTAAAAACGCCAAAAATGAAGGCGAAAACATTAAAAAAGACAAAATATTTCAGGCCAAAGAGCGCTTTTTGGAATTAAAAGCGGAACATGAGAAGGTGATCCTTTCTAAGGAGAAAAAAATTGGTGAATCTGAAAAGCGCAGCAGAGACAAAGAATCTCAACTGAGTAATGAATTGTCTAAGACAAAAAAAATAAACGATTCTTTAGAGCAACAAATTACAGATACGGCACATAAGGCTGAAATTTTAGACAAAAAGCAGTCAGAATTAGATAAGCTACACAAAAATCAAGTGCAACAATTAGAAGTTATTTCTGGTTTGTCTGCAGATGAGGCTAAAGAGCAGTTATTGGCTTCTTTAAAAGATGTGGCTAAATCAGACGCAATGGCTTTCATGCAGTCTACCATGGAAGAGGCTAAATTAACCGCCCAGCAAGAAGCTAAAAAAATTATCATTAACACCATTCAAAGAATAGGTACAGAGGAGGCGGTAGAAAACTGTGTTTCTGTATTTAATCTTGAGTCAGACGACGTTAAAGGTAGAATTATTGGTAGAGAGGGTAGAAATATCAGGGCTATTGAAGCAGCCACAGGAGTAGAAATTATTGTAGACGACACTCCAGATGCGATCATTTTATCTTGTTTTGATTCTGTACGTAGAGAGATTGCGAGATTGTCTTTACACAAATTAGTCACAGATGGTAGAATTCACCCTGCTAGAATTGAAGAAGTTGTCAAGAAAACAGAGAAGCAAATAGAAGAAGAAATTATAGATATAGGTAAACGTACTGTAATTGACTTAGGGATTCATGGCTTACATCCTGAACTTATAAAAGCGGTAGGGCGAATGAAGTACCGTTCTTCTTATGGACAAAACCTATTGCAGCACTCTAGAGAAGTAGCCAAGCTTTGTGGTGTTATGGCGGCAGAATTAGGTATTAATGCCAAACTGGCCAAGCGCGCTGGTCTTCTTCATGACATAGGTAAGGTTCCTAATACAGAAGCTGAGGTAGAAACACCTCACGCTATTCTAGGAATGCAATGGGCTGAGAAGTTTGGAGAGAAACCAGATGTATGTAATGCTATTGGAGCCCACCACGATGAAATTGAAATGAATACGCTTATTGCTCCAATTGTACAAGTCTGTGATGCTATTAGTGGCGCAAGACCAGGGGCTAGAAGACAGGTGTTAGACTCATATATACAAAGATTAAAAGACCTAGAGGATGTTGCTTTTGGTTTTCCAGGAGTACAGAAAGCCTATGCCATTCAGGCTGGTAGAGAATTAAGGGTTATTGTAGAAAGCGAACGCGTTACAGATGACCAAGCTTCTGAGCTATCCTTTGAAATTTCTCAAAAGATACAAACAGACATGACTTACCCAGGCCAAGTTAAGATCACTGTCATTAGAGAAACTAGGGCTGTAAATGTAGCCAAGTAGTTTAGTGATTCACGCATACAAAAAAAGCCCTGCTCAACGAGCAGGGCTTTTTTGTTGTTTTAAAGTATGGTTTTAGTCTGCTGAATCTTCCTCAGCAACTTCTTTGCTAGAAGCCTCTTCCTCTTCTTTATTTATTTTATGGGTTAGGATATTAACCTTTTTAAGCTTTTCTTTCCAGGTGTCAATGTCACTCTTATGCTTATTGATTTTTTGAACCACTTCTTTAACTACTGGATTGTCTTCAGAGGCATTTGAAAAGAACTCTAAGTTGTTTTCTAATTGGCGCATCTCATTTTTAGACTCTTCAATCTTTTTGCGAATAAAAGCCTTTTCGTTTGCGAGTGCATAATCATTATCAGAACTGGCCAATTGATTGAGTTTGTCTCCATATTTGAGTAATTCCCCTGCTTGTTTGTCAATATCTAATTTAAGAAATAGGGCATCTAAAACCTTATTAAAGGTGTTGTTGATGTTTTTGCTTTTAAAAGGTACCCTTCCAATATTTTTCCAAACAGCAATTTGTTCTTTTATAAAAGCGAGGTCTTTCTCTTTGTCTGCTCCTAAGTCATAGGCTTTTAGATCTGCCAATACTTTTTCTTTGGCAGTTAAATTTTCTTCTTCAACAGCATTATTTGCATTTTTGCTCTTGTTCACACTCGTAAAATAAGTATTACAGGCCGCCTTAAAAGACTTCCAAATTTTATCTGAATACTTCCTAGGTACGTGGCCAATAGTTTTCCATTCATTTTGAATGCGCTTGAAAGTTTGGGTAGTTTCGTCAGTTACCTCACTATCTTTTAGTTCGTTTGCAGTATCTAGCAGCGCTTTTTTAGCGTCCAGATTTTCTTGCTGTTCATTCTTTAAGTGCTTGTAAAAACTATTTTTGTGCTGATTAAACACCTTGGTTGCCGCTTTAAAGGCTTTCCATGTTTTTTCATTTTGTTTTTGAGGTACTTTCCCTGTTTCAAAAAAGGTATTCCTTAGGGTTTCTACCGTTTTCATCTGGTTCTGAATGCCTTTGTGTGTGGTAGCAATACCTTCACAAACCGCATTGATCTTAGCAATAATTTCGAGTTTTTTTTCTAGATTTCCTTCAAAGCCTTTTTCTAAGGATTTAAAATACTCTTGTCTTTTCTCGTGTATGATTTTGGTAGCTGCGCTAAAACGATCCCAAACGGCTTCTCTATTCTCTTTGTCTACGGGTCCTAAATCTTCTTTCCATATTTTGTGGAGTGTTTGAAGCTCTTGGAATGCTTTATGAATATCCGTTTCAGTATGAAGTGCCTCTGCTTTTTGAATAATTTTAAGCTTTTCTTCAAGATTGTGCTTAAAATCCAAGTCTCTTAATTCTCTGTTGAGGTTTAAGAAGTCATAAAAGATTTCCATATGGTGGTGGTAAGTTTTCCAAGCATCGTTGTAATGCGTTCTTGGAATTGCACCAGCATTTTTCCATTCTTTTTGTATTTCCTTGAAATTCTTATAAGTGTCGTTTATGTCTTCTTCTATATTGACCAAGCCTTTGAGTCTTTCAATAAGCTCTAAGCGTTTTTTGAGGTTGTTCTGAAGATTAGATTCTAAGGTTTTATAGTAGGCATCTTTTTTCTCTCGATACTCACCATATACCTCATTAAATTGTCTTTTAGATACAGAATTGTACCTGAAGTCTATTTCATTTCCACCTCCTTCTATAAACTCCGCTTTCTTTTGCTCTAGGAAGTCTTGAAATTTAAGGTCAAAAGCCGCTTTTATAGCGTCTACATTCTTTTTTATTGCTTGAACCTTTTCATTTTTAACCAGTCTTTGGAGTTCACCGACCAAATTTTCCATATTCATGGCCTCATAGTCCATATCTGGAATACTGTGCCTAGAAGCATTGTCTACGTCCTCTGCGTCCTCTGCATTAGAATGATCAATTTCTGATTGAGGATCTTCTTGAGAAGTTTGTTCCTCTTGAGTGGTTTCATTTTCACTATTTAAACCTTCCTTTCCTACCGGATCTTGTAGGTTTCCGTCTTTTTCTTCTAACATGTTTCTGTAATTTTGTCAGTTCAAAATAGAGAGGGTTTTTGCCCTTTCTTATCCTTAGTAATATACTAACATATAACTGTATATAAAAATTTATTCTTTTTAAACCTCAGCTATTTTAACTGTGCCAAATCTCCCATGAAGCCTCTGCTTGGCCTACTAACATTTCATATCCATTTTTAATTTTAGCGCCTCTTTTTTTCGCTTCATTTAAAAATGCAGTTACTTCTGGATTGTAGATTAAATCAAAAGCAATATGAGCTGCGCCAAGTTGATCATAGTCAATATTTGGCTTTTTGTCCACCTCAGGAAAGGTCCCAATTGGGGTGCAATTAACAATGATTTGGTGCTCTTGCAACATTTCTTTTGTGAGTTCTTTGTAACTAATTTGACCTTCTTTTGACTGTCTGGACACATAAAAAAAAGGAATTTCTAAGTCTTTGAAAACATGGGCTACAGCCTTTGAGGCACCACCAGTACCAAGGATGAGTGCTTTTTTATGATGGGGCATAATAAGAGGTTCAATGGCATTTTTAAAACCAATAACATCTGTGTTGTAACCTATGGTGCCCTCTTCTGTGAATTTAATGGTATTTACAGCACCTATTGCAGCAGCTGTAGGATCTAATTTAGTTAAGAAGGGTATTACGGATTCTTTGTATGGAATGGTTACATTCATTCCGTTTAAGTTTTTTGTTCCGCTAAGTATTTCTTTAAAACTACTGAGGTCTTGAAGGTCAAAATTATCGTATGTGTATCCTTCGAGATTAAGTTGTTTGAACTTTTCTGCAAAGTAATTTTCGGAAAAAGAATAAGCAATATCTTTTCCAAGTAGTCCGTATTTATTTTTTCTGTCTGTTTGCATATCCCTCTAAAGCCATTAAAAATACAAAACCAATGCCCATCCAAAAAATAGCCCACCATGTAGCCGCATCTTGAATGGAAGGAATGTACCTCTGGTAATTTAATATTATTTTGTGTTGGTTCGAGTCCAACAATGGTTTGCCTAATTCATTTAGTTTGTAAATGGTTTGTTTCCAGGGCCATACGACACCTAAAGAGCCAGAAATAAAACCAATAATAATCGCTGTAGTAACGGCATTATAACGCTTTAAAACAAAACTGATCAAATGGGATAAACTGACCAATCCAGTAGTGGAGCCCAAGGTAAAAACCCCGAGGATTTTAAGTGTTTTAAGCCGTATTGGATTGTTCCAAAAACTAAAATCACCTTGAATAATTTCAAAAAAAGTATCGTAAAGTGCATTGACACTGTCTACAAGCAGAAGTACATAATTGCCTAAAAGCATCAGAATAAATGAACCAGATAAACCAGGAAGTGTCATTCCGGAGACACTAATCATCCCACATAAAAACACAAACAGCAAGTGGTCATTTTCTTTTGCAGGGCTTAAAAAACTAATACCAATCCCTATGCCCAATCCTATGAATCCCCAAATTATGGTGTTTTTATTCCATTGCTTAAATTGTTTGGAGATATAATAAATTGATCCTAATATCAATCCAAAGAATAGGGACCAAACATTTCGCTCATGAGAAAGCAGAAAGTAATCGAGCACTTTAGAAACGCTAAAGTAGCTCACTAACATGCCCAGAAGGAGTACCCAAAGAAATGGTCCGTTTATATAGTAATAAAATGACTTAAACCTTCCGGATATTAAAAGGAATAGTGCTTTTTTATTGACCTTTTTTAAGGCGTAAATAAATTCTTCATAAAAGCCCCCTACAAATGCCACAATCCCCCCTGAGACCCCTGGAACTTTATTTGCAGCACCCATAGCCAATCCTTTTAAGAATAGGAACATTTTGTCTTTTAGGGTTCTTTGCTGCTCCATGATGTTATAGATTAAGCACTTAGGTAGTTTTTTTATTGGCAGATTTTTCTAAAATGAAAATTAATGAAAAGCCAAAAACAGCTAGCAAGACTGCAGCTATTATTTGTGCATCTCCAAGAAAATCCCATGGGAATACATTTTTGGAAGCCAAAACAATCTCTTTATCCCTAACAATCTTAGTAGAAACAACTTCCTTCCAGGGCCATATTTTAGATAGAGATCCAATGATAAATCCCATTAGTATAGAGAGCGTTTGATTTTTAAATTTATTAAGGGTCCATTTTAAAATCCTAGAAAAAGAAGCCAGACCAATAATACAGCCTGCACCTACAGTGGCAATAATTAAAAGGTCTCTTTGGTGTACTGCATTTAATATGGGCTCATATGAACCGAGTAAAACCAAGATAAATGCACCAGATATACCGGGTAAAATCATAGCGCAAATGGCTAAGGCGCCCGATAGAAATAAATAGAGTGGTTGTTGGCTGTTTTCAACAACCCCTAACTCTCCTATACCAACGGCTACTGCTATTCCAATAACGGCCATAATATAGTCTGTAGGTCTTTTATTTTTGATTGATTTTCCAATAAAAACAACACTGGCCAAAACCAAGCCAAAAAAGAAAGACCAAAGCAGTACGGTCTCATGGTTTAAAAGCCAACTAATGCCTTTTGCTAAAGAGATTACACTGACCCCTATACCTAGAAAAAGTGCCGTTAAAAAATTTCCATTAATATGCGCCCAAAAACTTTTCACCCCCTCGTGTTTCCACTTTTTTAAGGCAGTAAGATTGATGTTATTAATGCTTTCTAAAAGCTCTTCATAAATACCAGATATAAAAGCGATGGTACCACCTGAAACTCCAGGAACCACATCTGCAGCACCCATGGCCATTCCCTTTAGGAAAAGTACCATATAATTCCTATCAATTTTTTTTTGCATGTCTAGCGTAAAGTTTAAAAATAGGGTATTTTAACTAGAAGCCTTGCTAGAGGTGCTAATAAAATTTGAGACCCAAGTACTGTTAAAAAAACCTGGATATTGGCTTTTGAAGTGCTCCAAAAGACTGTAATCTAGTCTTAAAGCCTCAGAAAGATGGTATTTACTTTGCTCAATATCTTGGGAAAGCCCAAAAATAAAAGCCAATCGATACCTTAAGGAGGCTACTTCTGGGAAGAACCCAATGGCTTGAAGCAATATTTGGTTTGCCGCTTCAAATTCTTTGTTCTCCATGACTACCAAAGCCCAGGATTCCCAAGTATTTAGATCGTAATCTCCAAATTCAACCGCCTGTTTGTAAGCAAAATCAGCCTCATCTAATTGCCCTAAGCTGACATTAATTTGCGCACATTTTTTCCAATATGCTTCGTTTTCAGTGTCAATATGCAAGGCTTTATTAATGTAGTAAAGTGCCTTGTCAAAATTTTTCTCTCTGATATAGAAGTTAGTTATAGCCAACCAACCCTTATCTAACAGTGGGTCTTCATGCACTGTTTTGTAATAGTATTGCTGGGCAAGATCCGAATTTCCAATTTTCTCGTGACACCTGCCAATTCTCAAGTAAGCATGAGCGGTTGGGTCTTCCAAGTCTATGGTTGTTTCATAGTTCTCAATGGCCTCATTATATCGCTTGAGTTTTTCTAAAACCATGGCTTTTTCAAAATAGGCCCCTATAAATGATTCGTCAGATATAATGGCAAAATCAAAAGCAGTTAAGGCTTCTTTATATAGTCCTGTACTTTTGTATTGCTTTCCAAGCTGATGCCATGCCACTTCACAATAGGGTTCATTTTCTAAATAATCATTGAGATAAGAAATAGCGCCATCAGGATCTTCTAAGTATTCAAAGCAATAAATAATATTATACAGCGATGCGTAGTCCTGAGGATCTTCTTCTACACATTTTATGAAATTATGTTTGGCTTTCTCAAAGTTTTCTAGGAACAAATATTCCATTCCCAATAGGGCATAAATATCTAAAGTGTCTTCTGTGAGTAGAAGTGCTTTCTCAAGACAAGTGATGGCTTTGAGGTGTTTGTCTTGTTTGGACCAAATGTTGGCCCTTTGTATATATATTTCCTCGTTTTTTTGGTCTAGAGACTCTAAGTAATCCAACTGTGAAATAGCGAGGTCTAGCTTATTTTCAAAAACCAATACTTCAATTTCTAACAATTTTAAAGGGGTGGTTTCAGGGTGCTGTTCCAAGCCAATTTTAATGGCTTTTTTCGCTAGAGAAACCTTGCCGTTATTGAGATAGTGGTGTATTATATCTTCAAAATCTTCTGCGTCAAAAAAGTAGACATCGTCTGTTTTGAGCATGGATTCAAACTTTGCGATTGGCTCGCTACCTTCTTCATTAGGATCTAACGCCATAGCGTATATCTTGGGGTTTCAATTAAATTAAAATTAGGGGTTATCGGTTGAACAAACCCTATGATTTGGGGGTTATTATTAACAAATTAGTTAACACTGTAAGCTTGCTTTCTACAGGGCTTGTTTTTTGTTTAATATCGATAAAATTATATCGCAGCCTTTGGCCAATTCTTCCATTGAAATAGTCAAGGGAGGGGATATTCTGACAGCCTTTTTTTCAAAGAGTAACCAGAATAGAATGAGTCCTTTTTTTGCTGCTTCTAGAACCAATTCATTGGCCTTTTCTGGTGTTGCCAGAATAAGCGCTAACATGAGGCCTTTTCCCCTAATTTCCTTTATTTCAGGATGTTGTAGTTTTGATCTGAGGAAGGCTTCTTTCTCTAAGGTTTTCTCTATGAGTTGTTCTGCTATGATTATTTCTAAGGTGGCCTTGCAGGCCGATGCTATCACTGGATTTCCTCCAAAGGTGGTAATATGTCCAAGACTAGGCTTTTCTTGCAGTAAGTCCATAAGGGGTTTAGAAGCAATAAAAGCGCCAACCGGCAGACCACCTGCCATTCCTTTACCTACCACTAATATATGGGGTACACATTGGTAGTGTTCAAAAGCAAATAGTGCTCCAGTACGTCCAAAACCTGGTTGAATTTCGTCCAATATCAGTAATGCACCCATTGCTTCACAACGTTCTTTTACGGCTTTTAAATAACCATCATTTGGGCAAATGAATCCTGCACCCCCTTGAATGGTTTCTAAAAGGACCGCTGCGGTTTTTTCTGTGATTTGGTCAAGTTCAATAGTAGCATTAAAATGTATAAATCTTACGCCGGGTACCAATGGTCTAAAAGCACCCTTTCTGTCTTCATAGCCCATCACACTTAAGCTCCCCATGGTGCTTCCGTGGTATGCGTGGTGTGCTGCAATAATTTCATGTCTTCCTGTAGCCCTTCTGGCTAATTTCATGGCGCCTTCAATGGCTTCTGTTCCAGAATTTACTAGGTAAGTGCAATCCAAACCTTTTGGCAACATTGCCGCCAGTGATTTGGTATAATCAATGGCTGGTTTTTGGGCGTATTCGCCATAAACCATTACGTGCATGTATTTGGCGGTTTGTTCTTGAATGGCTTGGACAAGCTTTGGATGTGTGTGGCCAACACTACAGGCAGAAACACCTGCTACAAAGTCCAGGTGGCCTTTTCCCTCTGAGTCATAAATATAACTGCCCTTGGCATGAGAAATTTCTAGTGCCAATGGGTGAGGAGTGGTTTGCGCCTGGTATTTCAAAAAATCTGAGATCACTGCTAAGATATTTTTAGTCTTGAGTTTTCGCTGAGGATTTTACTTCGTTTTCTGTGTCAATAGGATTGGTAAGCCCCCTGATCTTAGTTAATTTAACTTTGAGATCTTCCGGGCCAAAAATGTCATCTTTGGTTCGAATTCGTTCTTCTCCAAACCATAAGAACCCCTCTAGTTTCCTGTCAACAACAGGAAGTTCTGACAGCGGGTATATGGTGCCATCTGGTGCGGTAATAAAAGTGATTTCACTAATGTCATTATTGACCATCTCAATAGCAATTTCACTACAGATGGTCTTGTTAATGCCCATGAGCTCTTGCTCCTTGTCATATAGATAATAAATGAGCTCGGTGTTTTTGATCAAGTTTAGAAAGCGAAGCGCATTGTTTTCAAAGACACCAAACATGTCTTTTCCCTTCGCTTGGTTGAATCCTATTTTTCGAATGGTGTCTTTAGCTACAATGAAAGCATTATTTAGCACCTCTAAGGAGTCTAGTGATTTAGTTTTTGGATCTGATTTTAAATGAATAATATCTCCGGTCATCTGGTTTTCTCCATTCCAAATAATAGGTCTTTTGATGAGCTGAGTTAAACCTGTTCTTTGATCAAAATGAATGGAATCACATTTTCCACTCAAGTCAGTTTTATAGAATTTAGCTCCCCTAAACGCCCTTAGAATTCTAGCGTCGGGCTTTCCGGTAAGCATGATAGTGTCTCCATGCATGTACAAGGAGTCTTTTTCTACCAAGCTAATAGAGACTGCTTTTTTTGTGGCAAAAACAGAATCCTTTGCCTTAAAAACCTCAGCATAATGTGCCCTAATGACGCCATTATTTATAGTATCTGTAACAACAATATTATTGGTCGCAGAGGCAAATTTTCTATTTTTATTAAAGTAAACACTGTCCCCTTCAATGATCCTGTTGTTGTAGTTAATTTTAGTGTTTTTAATTCCATAACCACTTTCTGTAGTCATGTTATAATAGCCTCTTTCACAATAAAAGGTATATTCCTTTCCGTATATCGTGGAGGGCCCGTACATATAAGCATTCTTTGAGCTGGTGTAATAATCTAGCTGTTGTGAGCGCAGTTTGTATTCTGGATTGACCACCTCTACACGACTCAAAAATTGGTATTTCTTTGGGGTCAAATAATACCTTCCAATATCTGATGTTAAGGTATTTTGACTGTCCACAATGGTGCCTTTTTTATTGTAGTAGGCCTCCTGATTTTCTCTATTGAAGTAAAGTGTGTCAGAAGGAGTTAAAGTCATGTCAGAATTTTTCAAAGTCACAGACTCCCATGCTTTGGCCAATTGAGACACGCCATTATAGTCTAATTGTCCTGCATTCATAAAGATAGAATCTCCTTGAATGAGTACTATGTTTCCTTTGGCCCTAATCTTGTTTTCTGCAGGATAGAAAATAGCAATATCACACCATAGGTCTGCTCCTTGGTGTCTAAACTGAACTTGTTTGTCATCTTTACTAAAGATGGAAGCACCTGGAAATTGGACTTCATCTTTGGTAAAATTTCCTCCGTAAACAATTTGTATTTGCTTCTCTTGACCTTGAACCTTAGCAGACAAGAAACAAAAGGAAATAAGAAGTATAAAAACGTAGTATTTCTTCAAAGTGTTGTTGTGCTAATGGTTTAATAAGAAAAAGCGAGGCTTTGCCCTTTAGCTTAAAACTAAGGGGCAAAGCACCATTTTTTATCTATGAATAGTTTGGGTTCTGTCAGGACCTACCGATACAATTTTGATAGGCACTTCTAGTACTTCTTCTAAATAGTTAATGTAATTCATCAAATTTTCAGGCAATTGTGATACTTCAGACATTTTAGTCAAATCCTGTTCCCAACCTGGCATTTCAATATAGTTAGGGCGCACATTTTCAGGTTCCACATTGTATGGGAAATGAGAAATGGTAGCTCCTTTGTACTGGTAAGTATTACAGATTTTAACTGTTTTAAATCCTGAAAGTACATCTGCTTTCATCATCATTAACTCTGTAACACCATTGATTGTAATCGCGTATTTAAGCGCAACAACATCTATCCAACCACACCTTCTAGCCCTTCCAGTTGTAGCGCCAAATTCATTACCCACACGGCCCATAGTTTCCCCGTCAGTGTCAAATAACTCTGTTGGGAATGGACCACTTCCTACTCTGGTTGTATAGGCTTTAAAAATACCCAACACGCGTCCTATTTGGTTGGGTGCAACACCGAGCCCTGTACAAGCACCAGCTGCAGTAGTGTTAGAAGAAGTTACAAATGGGTAAGTACCAAAGTCAATATCTAACAGAGAGCCTTGTGCACCTTCTGCCAATATTTTTTTACCTGCCTTTTGCGCTTCGTATAAATACTGTTCAGAATCAATAAAAGTCAATGCTTTTAATTTGTCTATGGCATTAAAGAAAGCGGTTTCTAATTCTTCTAAATCATACTGAATGTCTACGTCATAGAAACCAATCATAGATTGATGTTTGTCTGCAAGTGCCCTGTATTTTTCTTTCCAGTCACTCATTTCTAAGTCTCCTACACGCATACCGTTTCTACCGGTCTTGTCCATATAAGTTGGACCAATACCTTTTAGCGTTGAACCAATTTTAGCCTTTCCTTTTGCAGCCTCAGACGCAGCGTCTAAAAGCCTGTGCGTAGGAAGGATTAAATGGGCCTTTCTAGAAATAAGCAACTTGCTTTTAAAATCTATTTTAAAAGCCGCTAAATTCTCTAACTCTTTTTGAAAAATGACAGGATCTATTACCACTCCATTCCCTACAATATTTTTTGCCTCTTTGTGAAAGATACCCGACGGGATGGTGTGTAGCACATGCTTAATTCCGTCAAACTCAAGGGTGTGACCTGCATTAGGCCCTCCTTGAAATCTTGCTATAATATCGTAATCTTTGGTGAGTACGTCTACAATTTTACCTTTTCCTTCATCTCCCCATTGGAGTCCTAGTAGTAAGTCTACTGCCATTTGTTTGCTAGTTGTTATGTTTATTCTTCTGGTGTTTCCAATTGTTCTTTGGTCCCGTAAAAGTATAAAGAATGGTTGTTTATTTTAATATTAAAAACTTCTTCAATTGTTTTTTTTATCGCTTGAATTCTTGGATCACAAAACTCTATAACCTCTCCAGTGTCTGTGAGAATTACATGGTCGTGTTGGTGGTCAAAATAAGACTTTTCGTACTGTGCTTGATTTTTGCCAAATTGGTGTCTTCTCACCAATTTACAATCCATTAAAATTTCTATAGTATTATACAGTGTAGCCCTACTGACCCTGTAGTTTTTATTTTTCATTTGAATGTAAAGAGATTCAATGTCAAAATGGGACTCACTGTCATAGATTTCCTGAAGTATAGCATATCTTTCAGGGGTCTTTCTATGCCCATTCTCTTCTAAGAAAGCCGTAAATACGTTTTTAACTATTTCTTGGTTGTTGTTCGAAGATGCCATGGTTATGATAGGTCTTAAGGAGCAAAGGTAACGCTAAATTTTATAATCTACTCACTTTCTCAATCCCGTTAATATGCTTTAAATTTCCAACGAGTTTTTTAAGTGTATCGCTATTTTTAACCACCACTTTTATCTTTCCGCTAAAAGTGCCACCGTCTGTATTGAAATTAATAGCCCTCATATTCACATTCATTTGGTTAGAAATAACCTTAGTAATGTTGCTTACCAACCCTAAGTTGTCTAAACCATTTAAGGCTATTTCAGCTACAAATTCTTCCTGAGAGGAATCTATCCAATTAGACGCTATTATTCTGTAGGCGTAATTAGATTGAAGCGAAATGGCATTGGGACAATTTTTTTTGTGGACCTTAATGCCGTCATTTATACTGATAAATCCAAATACCTCGTCTCCGGCGATGGCATTACAACAAGGTGATAATTTATAGGGTAATTTTTCTTCATCTTTTCCAAATACGAGCGTATCTAAATTGGAAGAGAGTTCCTCTTTATCAATATCTTCCGGTATGGGATTTCTCCTGATTTTATTTTTAAAGAAGGAGATAAAAGCATTGTTATAAGACGCTGCAAAATCTTTAAGTTTAACATTGTCAATAATGCCACTGCCCACTCTGTAGTATAGATCTAAACTTGTTTTTAACTTGAAAAAAGTGACCAGCTTATTAACTGTGTCTTCGTTGAGGTTAATCTTTTGAGATTTTAACTTCCTTCTGAGTATTTCTTTTCCTTCTTCTGCAATGGCTTTTTTAGCCTCTTTGAGCGCCGTTTTAATTTTAGATCTGGCCCTAGCAGTAGTAGCATAATTGAGCCAGTTTTGGGTGGGTTTTGCACTTTCAGAAGTAATCACGTCTACCTGATCACCAGAATGTAATGTGGTGTTCAATGGCACCAATTTCCCATTAACTTTAGCGCCACGGGTCTTAGAACCAATCTGAGTGTGAATGCTAAAAGCAAAGTCTAAAGGGGTAGCTCCCTTAGGTAGTGATTTGAGTTCTCCCTTGGGCGTAAACACAAAAATCTCTTTAGAGTATAAGTTAAGTTTAAACTCTTCTACAAAATCTACGGCATTAATGTTGTCATTTTCTAATGCCTCTTGAAGCCTATTGAGCCAAAGGTCAATTCCTTGTTCTTTTTGGGCGCCGTGTTTGTATTTAAAATGCGCAGCATATCCTTTCTCTGCAATTTCATGCATGCGTTCGGAGCGAATTTGCACTTCTATCCATTTCCCTTTGGGCCCCATTACAGTGATGTGAAGGGCTTCATAACCTGTGGTTTTCGGAGAGGTAATCCAATCCCTTAAGCGCACAGGATTGGGGGTGAAGTGATCGGTCACTATGGAATAAATTTTCCAAGCCAAGAATTTTTCATCTTCTGGTGCAGAGGCATAGACAATTCTTATGGCGAATTTGTCATAAATCTCGTCAAAAGTAACCTGCTGTTTGAGCATTTTTCTCCTAATGGAGAAAATAGATTTCATGCGTCCTTTGATTGTGTATTTGAACTTTTCTTTAGCCAGAGAATTTTTTATACTTCCAGTAAAGTCATCTATATATTTTTGTTGCTCTTCTTTACTTTCCTCAATTTTATCTGAAATGTCATTAAAAACCTCAGGTTCTGTATATTTTAAACTCAGGTCTTCAAGAGCTGTCTTTATGTTGTACAATCCTATTCTATGTGCTAAAGGGGCATAGATATATAAAGTTTCTGAGGCAATTTTTAATTGCTTGTACTCCGGCATGGAGTCCATGGTGAGCATATTGTGGTAACGGTCCGCTATTTTAATGATAATTACCCTCACATCATCATTGAGGGTCAATAGCATTTTTCTAAAATTCTCCGCTTGTTGGGAGATATTCATGTCTTTTTTAAGGTGGGCAATTTTAGTGAGACCGTTTACAATTTTAGCCACTACAGGACCAAATAAACGTTCAATATCCGGTAAAGTATACGAGGTGTCTTCTACCACATCATGTAGTAGGGCTGCTGCAATTGAGGTGGCGTCTAATCCAATTTCAGAAGCGACAATTTTAGCCACAGCAATGGGGTGAAAAATATAGGCTTCTCCAGATTTTCTTCTTTGATCACTGTGGGCTTCTACGGCAGTGTCAAACGCCAGGCGAATTAGTTTTTTGTCGTCCTCACTCAAAGACTGATAACTAATGCGCAGGAGTTCTTTGTACTCTCTGGCAATGGCCTTATTTTCTGAGATAATATCTTGCTCGCTTAACATACTATAAAGATATTAATTCTAGGATATATCTCTCTGTCTTATGGCTTCAAATATTAGAATTCCTGCAGCCACAGATACATTCATGGAATCTATCTTCCCCCGCATGGGAATGCGAATGTTTTGGTTGGATTGTTCCAACCAAATTGCTTCTAAACCCGTGGCCTCTGTACCGACTACAATAGCGGTGGTGCCTGTATAAGACACTTCTGTATGGGGTTTAGAAGCTTGCAGCGCAGCTGCATATACATTCGCTTTTGCCGCCTGCAAAAAATCCAATACTTCTTTAGTCGTTCCCATAGCAACGGCTACGGTAAAAACACCCCCCACAGAGGAACGAATTACGTTGGGGTTGTAGAGATCTGTTTTTGGGTTTGCGATAATTACAGCGTCTATCCCAGCGGCATCGGCTGTGCGAAGCAAGGCCCCAATATTACCTGGCTTTTCAGGGGCTTCTGCCACAAGATATAAGGGGTTTTTAGCGGTAACTTTCAAAGCAGACAGCGCATGAGATTTAGTAGCTGCAACGGCTATAATACCTTCTGTACTACTTCTTTGCGCCAACTTTTCAAAGGCAGCTCCCGACAAAATAGTGGGAGATACAGCTATAGGTTGTGCGACTAATTTTTTCAGTATTCCCGACAGTGCATCAGCACTTAAAATGGTGGGTTCATAATAAAATTCTAAGATATTGTATTGACAGTCAATGGCCAATTCCAATTCTCTAACGCCTTCAATGATGAATTTTTGGGCCTGTGTTCTAGCCCGAGATTTTTCTTTGAGACGGAGCATTTCCTTTACCTTAGGATTTTGAGCACTTTGTATTACGGGATGGGTTTCCATGCTACAAAAGTAGCCTATTTTGAAAATAAAAAAGGAGGCTTTTTAAAAAAGCCCCCTTGAATTTAAAAAAGTACTGCTGTAATTATTGGTCCGTTTTTTCAGCACTGTTGTATTTTCCCATATACCGCTTCCAAAGCTCCGTTTGGTGCGTTTCCAATGTCAATTGTCTGCCTTGAATAAATGCATGACTCACTAAATTGGTGCGCATGTCTAAGGCGTCTCCTTCAGAAACAAATAGGGTAGCACTTTTACCCACTTCTATACTACCAAACTCTTGGTCAATGCCTAGAATTTTTGCTGCATTTAGCGTGATTAAAGAAAGTGCTTCTTCCTTATCCATTCCTTGTCCAACCACTTGACCTGCATAAAAAGGCAAGTTTCTGTTTTGAAAATTCGCAGCATCTGCATTTTGAATACTCACTAATAATCCGCCATCTGCCAATAATTTAGGCAGCTTGTAAGGCTGGTCATAATCGGAGTCATCTGATCCAGGAAGGTTGTGTGTGGCTTCTACTAAAACAGCAATATTGTGTTTCTTTAAAAAAGGAATCACTTTGTAAGCTTCTGCACCACCTACAACAACAACTTCTTGGACCCCTAATTTTTTAGCCGCAGTTACAGCGTCTATAATTTCTTTGTCTCCGTTGGCGTCAATAAAGAGCTTTTTTGATCCGTCAAACAATCCTTTAGCTGCTTGGAAAGGGGCATTTTTCTCTTTAGAAAGCGCGTCGTTATAGACCTTTGCATTTTCCATAAAAACCACAAAGGCGTCTATATCTCTCTTGTAATTGGAGTTTGGTTTAAGACCTGGATCTTCTCCCATCCACCAGCGACCTCTTCTAAAAGAGCTGGGCCAGTTCATATGAACAGCGTCATCTGTTTTTACTACGGCGTCTTCCCAGTTCCACGCATCTAATTGCATCACAGAAGAAGTTCCTGAAACAAAGCCTCCTTTTGGAGACACTTGGGCCAACAAAATCCCATTAGGTCGCATGCTTTCTACAACTTTAGACTCTGCATTATAAGCAATTAAAGACCTCACATGAGGGATAATATCCCCAATTTCATCTTGATCATCTGTGGCTCTTACTGCATCTATTTCTACCAATCCTAAGGAGGAACAGTTGGCAATAAACCCTGGATATACGTGCTTACCATTGGCATTGATCAGCTGACCTTCAGTAGGGGTATTGGCACCACCAATGGCAGTGATTATTCCTGACTTAAATACCAAAGTAGCATTTTCTATGACACTACCATTACCAATATGGGCAGTAACCCCCGTGATACTAACAGCAGTTTCTTGTGCTCCTGCAGGGGTCTGTTGTGCCCACATATTTGAACCAGCCATTGAAAGGGCTAGGGCAATCAAACTATTTTTTAAATATTTCATACGATTCATTTTTTCAATTAAATTAATCTAACATAGTGTCACAGTGAAACTCCACCTTCATACTTCGCTTTGGTGCTTGTGTTGGGGCACCGCTCTTTTTATCTGCAATCATCATTTGAATTAAGCTGTTCTTTTCCTTTTGAATAGCCACTCTCTGTGATTGGTCTGTCTCTAGGTCAAAATAAGTCACTCCTTCTATCATGGTCTTTTCAGCTTTTGCATATACAGACATAGGATGGTTGTTCCAAAGGACTAAATCTGCATCTTTTCCAACGGCAATACTTCCTACTTTATGGTCTACATGTAACAATTTGGCAGGATTGATGGTCACCATTTTCCAAGCTTCTTCTTCAGACATGCCACCGTATTTCACTGTTTTAGCAGCTTCTTGGTTAAGGCGTCTAGACATTTCAGCGTCGTCTGAGTTAATGGCTACAGTAACTCCCTGGCTGTGCATAATTGCAGCATTGTAAGGAATGGCGTCGTTTACTTCATATTTATAGGCCCACCAGTCAGAAAAGGTAGAACCGCCTACACCGTGCTTGGCCATTTTGTCTGCTACTTTATAGCCCTCCAAAATATGGGTGAATGTATTCACCCTAAAGTTAAATTGTTCCGCAACTTTAAGCAGCATATTAATTTCACTCTGCACATAAGAATGGCAGCTAATAAAGCGCTCTCCATTCAAAATTTCTGCCAACACTTCCATTTCCTCATCGTAGCGATAAGGCTGTTTGCTTTTCTTTTTAGCATCGTATTCTTTGGCGCGTTGGAAGTAGTTAATGAACATTTGTTCCACCCCCATTCTCGTTTGAGGAAAACGACTGTAAGAAGACCAATTGGATTGTTTTACGTTTTCACCCAAGGCGAATTTTATAAAACCAGGTGCTTCTTTAAACACCAACTCATCTGCGGTAGCTCCCCACCTAAGTTTAATAATCGCAGAACGTCCTCCAATTGGATTGGCAGAACCGTGTAAGAGTTGCATGGTAGTTACTCCACCAGCCAAATCCCTATAAATACCCATGTGCTCAGGATCTATAACGTCTTCCATTTTTACTTCTGCAGTACTGTTTTGTCCGCCTTCATTCACGGCTTTTAAAGCAATGTGTGAATGCTCATCTATAATTCCTGCAGTGAGGTGCTTTCCAGTAGCATCTATGATTTTGGCATTCCCTGCAGCGAGGTCTTTACCTATCTTCACGATTTGACCATTTCTGACAAGTACATCTGTATTTTCTAATATTCCAGCCTCTTCTGAAGTCCAAACCGTAGCATTTTTAAACAAGGTATTTTCTGCTGTAGGTCTGTTTTTGTAACCATAGCCCACATTTGGAAAAGTCACTGGCATTACTGTTGGCGCCACATTAAATGCCGCTTTTTTCTCACTTTCAAATGGACCCGTTTTAGTTGCCGTAAAAAGGGCTTCTGTACCGTCTTCTTTTACAATAGTCCCTTCAATAGGAGTGTCTTTACTGGCCAATGCAGAGAGTCTGAATTTTCCATCTCCAGCCTCATTGGTTATGGTCATATACATCCATCCTTCATTGTAAGTCAGCTTACTTTTTAGGTTGGTGCTGTCTTGTGTGAGTTTTGCAGAGGGCTTTTCTACAGCGCCACTTATTTTAACCGACCAGGTCTGGTCCTCAAAATCCAAGCGGTACGTTCCCCTAATATCTACTATATCTTTGTCCTTAAGGATGTTGTTAGTTCCTTGAACCCAGTTTTCAAAAATTTCTGAATCTTCGTCAAATATATCACCAGAAGTCACCAGGAAATTGGCCATAGCGCCAGGCTTTAGGTGGCCCAAATCTTTTCTGTTTAGCAATTTCGCTGGTCTTGTGGTAAGCGCTTCCAATGCGTTGGTTTTATCTAAACCGTACTGCACAGATTTTCTCAGGTGGCTCAAGAAGTTTTTTCCATCCTTAAGTCCGTGAGCTGTCAGTGTAATAGGCACTCCAGCTTTTTGAAGGGTAGAAGGATTGGAAGGTGCCTGATTCCAAGCCCTCATATCTTCTAAAGAGACATAATTTGCCTGATATGGATCTTCTACATCATAGGCTTTCGGAAAATTAAGCGGTACAATAATGGTTGCATTAGTGGCTTTTATAGCAGCCAAATCTTCGTAGCTGTCTCCGCCACCGAGAATGGCAAATGGAATCTGATAGGCGTCTCCAATCTTGTCTGCCCTCACAATATTTCCTTTGTCTCCCGCATCAAAAATAGCCAAATTATTTTTCTGTGCATTAAAGGCTTCTATGGAACGGTCTCTGGTATTGCTGTTTCCTTTTCCATACCAATTGGCGTCTGAGAAAAATTGTCTCAAAAGCGCCATAGCCCCCATCAGTGACCCAGGATAGGATTGACTTTTCATAATACTTTTGCTAAAAGAAAAGTATTGCGCTGAACGGCTAGAAAGCACCCTTTGGGCGTCTGTTTCTATGGCATTTAGGGCAATAAGCGCACCACTACCTCTGGCTACACCGTCTTGAATGTGCGTATTGACAACCCCAAATCCTTGAGACATGAGGTCTTTAGCGGCTTTAGCATTAAAGCTAAATTGATCTATGGCGTTATTTTCTGGCATAATATGGTCATTCCAATAAAAACCTTCTCTAGTGGGTTCGTATTGTGAGCCTCTTCCGCCTCTGGCCGATGCCGGTTTCTTTACCCCAAAATCAGAGAATAAGTCTATAAAGGAAGGATAAATGGTTTTGCCACTCAGGTCAGTCACTACTGTCTGAAGTGGAATTTGAACATTTTTACCCACTGCCACAACCTGACCATTTTTAAGTAACAAAGTACCCTTTTCAATGATTTCAGTTGGACTGGTATAAATAGTTGCGTTTGTTAGGGCGGTGTAGTGGTTGTTAGACACTTTAACCCCGTCGTTTTTTGGAAAATAATCTTGAGAGAAGCCAATACTACTGACAAGGCATAGCCCAAAGACAAGCATTTTTAATTTCATGGAGATAACATTTAGTTGGTTTATATGAGTTGCTTTTTACAGCGTCTTAAAGATAATAGAAAGTGATTTAATTGTAGGGCACAATGCCACTTTTTTTAAGTTCATTGTAACAGGAAACAATTTCTTTTAAAGGGGGTATTGCGCGTGGTATGCCAAAAGCAACTGAACAATTTGCCCATAACTTTTTACGCCCTGAGCTTGGTTGTTCATTTTTAAAAAGCGATTAAAAATAGATTCAAAATAAGGACTTAAGGGATTTTGATAGGTTTCCCAAAAGCGGTTAGATTCCTGGAAATTTTTTAGAACTCCTGGGTTTAAAAGGGCTATGAATTCCTGTTGACGCTTTGGAGATTCTCCATAAACATCTCTTAAGCAGTAAGATAGGGCTAGGGTAGTGCTGGCATAATTAAAGTACTGATCTGGGTGATGAATACCGGCCAAATAACCAATGAAGTTGGTGTCTCTTTCAGACGCATACCCTAGCTGATGCGCCATTTCGTGCGTAGCCACCACAGGCAATCTATAGGCTGGAATTTTTTGATTCACCTGTGCCTCTAAGGTAAAAGGATTGAGGTAGCCCGCATAGCCCATATAGGAGAGGGGCCAGGCAAACAGGCTCTTTTTAACGGCTTCATGATGGTAAGTCAAAGAAGGATATTTTTTCTCCAGAACCTTGTATCCTTGAATGCCTTTTTCCAAAATTTCTTTGGTGGTATAAGGCACACTTACGCCATTTTTAGTATCATTAGTAAGTTTTAGTTGCAATGTGTTGGCCCTGAGAATAAGGTCTTTAGTCAGATTAAAAAGGGCCATGCTGTCCTTTGAAGTGGTGTTTAATTCCAAACTTTTTTGAAGGGATATTCTGTGGTAATTAAGCCCCCAGCTGAGGTTGAATAGAAGGTAAAGCAGCGAAACAGCTGTTCCTACAAAAAGCAACAAGCTCCTCACAGGCGTTTTCCCTTTGAAGTGTTTTCGAATCCTTATAAAGCCCCATACAATGACTACTATATATAATAGGTCTCCAATAGATATGGGAAAACGCCCCAATACATACCTAATTCCTTGAGACCAAAACCGGTAAAATCCGTTGCTGTAATAAGTTTCAATAAATTCCGGATACTCGCGCAGCCATTGTACTAAAAAATACAAAGGCACAAACGAAATGGATAAAAGCCAACGACCAATCTTGGGTGAAAACATAGGTTAAAAGTACATTATTATTTAGGTAAATTGTGCCAGAGTATTTTTAGAATTATTCCAATGAAATATTTTGAGTGATTTTTAGCTTTAAAACTTTTAAATTCTTCCGATCATTGTTCTAATTTCCTTCATTGTTTGCCTAACTTTACTTAAAAATATTTTATGAGTGAGCATAGCCTTATTTCAGCCTTAGCGCCTAGTTTGTTGTGGCAGTCTTTTGTTGCCTTAAATGAGGTGCCTAGACCCTCTAAGAAGGAGGAAAAAGTCATTGCCTTTATGTTGGATTTTGCCAAATCTTTGGGTTTGGAAGTGGATCAGGATGCAGTGGGTAATATTCGGGTCCTAAAACCTGCAACAGCTGGCATGGAATCTTTGCCAGTAGTGACTTTGCAATCCCATTTAGACATGGTGCACCAGAAGAATAAGGAGACCGTTTTTGACTTCAATACCCAAGGGATTCAAATGGTTTTGGAAGGGGATTGGGTCAAAGCAAAAGGCACTACACTGGGAGCAGACAACGGGATTGGAGTAGCCGCTATCATGGCCTTGTTGCAAGCTACAGATATTCCACACGGACCTCTGGAGGCACTTTTTACGGTAGATGAAGAGACTGGTATGACAGGAGCCAAAGGCTTGGCAAAAAATTGGCTTAGCGGAAAGTACCTTTTGAATTTAGATACAGAAGACGACGACGAAATTTCCATTGGCTGTGCTGGAGGTATAGACATTACCGTGAGTGCTTCTTTTGATGTAGTTGCTCTAGGGGAGGATCTTATTTCGTTAACACTAAAAATTACCGGCTTACAAGGGGGTCATAGCGGAATGGATATTCACAAAGGTTTTGGAAATGCCAACCTTATTGCCAACGACTTGTTGGGTTCGTTTGCTGATAAATTTAATGTGCAATTACATTCTATTCAGGGAGGCAGTTTAAGAAATGCCATCCCTCGTGAGAGTACTATTTCTTTTGTAGTGCCCAGAAGTCAAAGGGCTTCTTTAGAAGCTTTTGCGGCCGTACAAATTCAAGAGACCATCAAGGCTTTTGCTGGGGTAGAGGAAAATTTAAACATCCTATTAACAGCTTATGGTACCACAGAAAATATGGGCTTGTCTGTTTCAGACACACAGTCGCTTTGCAAGCAAATTAAGGACATTCATAATGGGGTGTACCAATGGAGTGCTACGGTCCCAGATTTGGTAGAGACCTCTAATAATGTGGCACGCATAACCCTTTCAAATGGGGTGTTAGAGATCGCTTGTTTGTGTAGGTCTGCCGTAGAAGTCGCAAAGATGGATTTGGCACAGCAAATCAAAGCTGGTTTTGACCCTGCTGTATACGCTGTTACCTTTTCTGGAGATTATCCTGGATGGGCACCCAATACAAGCAGTCAGTTACTCAAAACAGCCTCTGGTTTATATGAATCTATGTTTCAAGAAACCCCTAGGGTAGTGGCTTGTCATGCTGGGTTGGAGTGTGGTCTTTTGGGGGCTCATTATCCTGCTATGGATATGGTGAGTTTTGGACCTAATATTAGGGGAGCACATTCTCCTGATGAAAAGGTCTCTGTAGTCTCTGTACAGAAATTTTGGAAGTACTTATTACAGCTGCTTAAGTCTGTATCATAAAGGAAATATACCGCATAAAAAAAGGGGCTTTAGCCCCCTTTTTTTATTATTGTTTAGGTGAATTACTCTACAATTTCAAGCTCAAAGAACAGGTTAGAATTTGGCGGAACAACGCTCCCTCTTCCTGCACTTCCATAGCCAAGGTGTGAGGGTATAAATACCATGATTTTGTCACCAAAATTCATACTTAATAAACCTTCTCTAAACCCAGGGATCAGTTGAGCGTCTTCCTTGAAATCCATTGGGAATGGCCCATACATGCCTGCTGCCTTTCTATTTGGATCATAACTATTGGTTTCTTTGGCAATAGATTCAATATTGGTGTCTACTATAGCGCCATTTTCTAAAAACCCAGCGTAATATACATTTACTTTCTCTCCCATATTTGGCTTAATGCCATTTCCTTCTTTTATTTTATAAATTCCTAAACCAGATGCAGTGATAGTAGCCTTAGATTTTTGTTCTGCTATTTTTTCTAAAAAAGCCGCTCTCTTTTTAAGGTTTTCTTTTTCTGCATTGGCTATTTCGTCAAAGTAAGCTTCCATTACCTTATTGGCATTGAATTTTCTCGCCTCTGAACCATTCCTGATAATAGTCACAGCCTCCATTACAACAGGTGTATTTGGTTTGGTATTCATCACAGCCACATTGGCAATTGAGTCCACCACTTCCAATCCTTCAATAACTTCTCCAAAAACAGTATGAACACCGTCTAACCAAGGTGTGTCTTTATGGGTAATAAAAAATTGGCTTCCATTTGTGCCAGGACCGCCATTAGCCATAGAGAGAATACCCATTTTAGAATGCGAGAGCGTCTCATCAAATTCATCTTTGAATTTATAGCCAGGATTTCCAGTACCGTTGCCTAAATAGTCTCCCCCTTGAATCATGAAATCTTTCATAACCCTATGAAAAGTTAAACCGTCGTAAAATTTCTTTCCTTTAAATTGGTCTTCTACAAATGGACTAGTTCCTTCTGCGAGCGACACAAAGTTTGCCACAGTAACAGGTGTTTTTTCTGCCTCAAGTTTAAGAACAATATCTCCTTGAGCTGTTTTAATATTAGCGTACAAACCGTCTGCTAGATCAGGTCTTTGGCTGGTTTTACAGCTTGCTAAGAGCAAGGCAAAAAGAATGAATATGGATGTAATTTTTTTCATTGTTGTCTGATTTATTTGTCTAATTGATTTTTGTATTTGGGTAGTATTGATTTAAAATAAGTGATGGTGTTTTCAAGGCTGTCCTCGCCCCTTCCTCCAGCGGCGTTGTCGTGACCTCCACCGTTAAAATGGGCCCTAGCAAATTCATTTACAGAGAAACTTCCTTGGGATCTAAAAGATATTTTCACCATTTTTTCGGCAGCATTTTCTATGAAAATTACGGCAAAAACAATTCCCTCTATGCTGAGACCGTAATTTACAAGCCCTTCTGTATCTCCTTTTTTATAATCGAATTGGTCTAATTCTGCCTGACTCAAATGAATGATAGCGGTATGAAACTCTGGAAGTATTTCCATGTTTTTGAGCGCACAGCCCAATAGATGGAGCCTACTGGGGCTATTGGTGTCATATATGGCGCGGTGAATGCTTGCATTTTGAGCGCCTTTATCTATAAGTGCTGCAGCTACTTTGTGTGTAGTTGCTGTGGTAGAAGCAAATTTAAAAGATCCCGTGTCTGTTAGTATTCCAGTATACAAACAGTTTGCTATGTCCTTGTCTATAAGATGGAGGTCTCCCATATCTTCTATAAAATGATACACCATCTGGCAGGTTGCACAAATTTCAGTATCTGAGTAAGTGTATTTCGCGTAAGTGTCTGGCTGTTGGTGGTGGTCTATCATGACAAAAGTAGTCTTCAAACGCTCCAAGTTCGGCTGCATGTCATGGCCCACTCTCGATAAGTGATTAAAGTCTAAAGTAAAAACAAAAGAAGCTTGTTCCAGCGTTTTTAGGGCTAAGTCTCTGTGGTTCTCAAAATTTAGAATGGTTTCAAAACCAGGCATCCAATGCAAAAAAGAGGGCGCCTCATTGGGAGAGACTACCACCGCTTCATGTCCTAATTTTTTTAAGTAATGGCATAGTGCCAAGGTAGACCCTATAGCGTCTCCATCTGGATTTCTATGAGGTATTATAGCTATCTTACAGGGTGTGGCCAATGCACTTTTTAAGGCCTTATAATCTATTGCAATCATTGGGGTAAATATACAATTTTATCCGGGAGACTTATATTTGATTTACTTAAATTTACCCTCAAATAAACAAACAATGACGCCAAAAACCATCCTTTTAAAACACTGTTTTTTGGGCTTAATTTGCCTAATCTTTGCCGCAACAATTCAGGCCCAAGACACCCCTAGCTTTACTGTAGCATTTGGTTCTTGTAACAGGACAGACCTGACAAATAACCTTTGGGACGACATTTATAAGGCCCAACCCAACCTCTTTATTTGGGGAGGAGACAATGTGTATGCAGACACTGATAATATGGAGAAATTAGCTGCTTTCTACAAGACATTAACGGAACAACCGGGCTATGCAAAAATAGTATCAGAGATTCCGGTCATTGGTACTTGGGACGACCATGATTACGGTATGAACGACGGAGGTGTTTACTTTAAAGCCAAGGCGGCCAGCCAAGAGGTCTTTCTAGATTTTATGGGGGTGGCTAAAGACAGTCCTAGAAGAAAACAAGCAGGAATTTATTGGGCCCACCATTACAAAACAGCAGACTTATATGTAAAGGTGTTGGTGTTAGACACCCGCTACTTCAGATCAGATCTTACCCCAGATCACGAAACTTCTAAACGAAATAAACCAAATCCCTACGGACAAGGCACTGTGCTTGGAAACGCTCAGTGGGAATGGTTGGAAAATGAGCTTCAAGATGGGGAGCCAGATGTTACTTTACTGGTGAGCAGCGTGCAATTTCTCTCCAATGAACACGGTTTTGAATGCTGGGGAAATTTCCCTCATGAAGTAGATAAATTAGAACAAATGCTGGTGAGTTCGGTCTCTCAAAATGTGATTATACTCTCTGGAGACCGTCACATATCTGAAATTTCTAAGAAGGAAATTCCAGGATTGTCCTATCCATTAATAGATTTTACCTCAAGTGGTCTTACCCACGCTTACACGAAATTTAAAGGAGAACCCAATCCTTATAGGGCCTCAAAAGTGGTGGCCAAAGAAAGTTTTGGATTATTGCAATTTTATGCCAAAGAAAGAAAATTAGTCTTGGAAATGGTCACAGATGGGGGCCTTAAGGCCGACACCTTTGAAATGCATTTTTAAAAACATCTCATTGGTTTTGTTGTTGTTATCATAAAAAAAGCAGTACTTTTGCAAAAAAATTTTAAGATGATTCAAAACAGAACCTTTACCATGATTAAGCCAGATGCAGTAGCTAATGGACATATTGGTGGTATTTTAGAAAAAGTTACGGCAGCAGGTTTTAAAATTGTAGCCATGAAGTACACACAGTTAAGCCTTCGTGATGCAAAAGCTTTTTACGCAGTACATTCAGAAAGACCATTTTTTGGTGAATTGGTTGAATTCATGTCTTCTGGTCCTATTGTTGCAGCTATTTTAGAAAAAGACAATGCTGTAGAAGATTTTAGAGCACTTATTGGCGCTACAAATCCTGAAGAAGCAGCAGAAGGTACGATTAGAAAAATATATGCAACCTCTATTGGAGAAAATGCTGTTCACGGATCTGATAGTGATGAGAACGCAGCCATTGAAGGTGCTTTTCACTTTGCTGGAAGAGAGATTTTCTAAGCATTATATTAATACCATAGCTTATTACTAAAAAAGCTTATTACTAAAAAAAGGCGGCCCATTGGGCCGCCTTTTTTGATGCGCGTATTTTTATATTATCTAAGGACAATTTTTTGAATCATGTCTTTGCCGAGTAGCTCATTGAGCATATTAATAATTTTAGATTTACCATGACTGAGTTCTTCCCTTAATACGGCAGAACTTAAAAAGACATATAAGGTAGTGCCTTCTAAACGCACTTCATTCGTGTAGGCGTTTACGCCACTTCCCATGGATTGTGCCCAGGCATCTTTGGCATTCACTTTGTCCAAACCCTTTTCAAGTTTATTTTCTGTGATAAAACCTGCTAAGGCCTCTTTTAAAAGTTGTGGGCTGTCTTTTCTACTCATCGTTTATATTGATCGGTTCATAGCGTTTGTAGTAGTAGCGTACTTGCCCTTGGTCCTTAACGGCATATTCAAGGCTATCTAATTCCAATAGGCTAAGGGTGCTTTTTTGGTCTCCTTCAAAATGCATTTCCCACAACCCATCTTTTTGGATGAGTTTGAATTGGGCTGCTTTGTTAGAAGTTTGGTATCGGCCGTTAAGGCCAGGTTTCATTTTCTTTATATATCCGTTAAACCCATCAATGCCTATATAATCTACCGTTGTATTGACAGTATATGGCTTGGTTGTTCCGTCTTGGAAAACAACTTTTGTAATTTCCCAATAACCTTCTAAACGGCTTATTTCACCTTCTTGAATGGAGGATTTACAGGCAGTAATGACCGTTAAAAGCAATAATAGATACAGGTGTTTTTGCATGGCTTAAAGGTAGTAATTTATGCTAGAGAAATTAGGGCGTAAGGGTGTTCAGTTGTTTTTAAAACGGCTTCGGTCCTGTCTGCATGAGTGTCACTAATAAATATTTGACCATAGGCATGGTCATTTACTAGGCCCAGTAATTGTGCCACCCTTTGTGCGTCTAACTTATCAAAAATGTCGTCTAAAAGTAAAATTGGGGTGGTATTAGACTTTTCTTTAATGAAATGAAATTGAGCGAGCTTTAAAGCGATTAAAAAGGATTTCTGTTGTCCCTGACTTCCGAATTTTTTTATGGGGTGTCCTTCTAATTCAAATTGTAGGTCGTCTTTGTGAATACCTACTGAGGTATATTGTAATGCCCTGTCTTTGGATAGGTTTTGCATCAATAAGTCTTCTAAAGGGGCATGATCCATACCGCTTGAATAATCGATAGTTACCGATTCATTTCCCCCAGAAATAGCTTGATGTTGGGATTGAAAAATCGGTATAAACTGTGTTAAAAACGCTTTTCTTTTTTCATAAATTGGTTGGGCCAATTGGGACAATTGGCTGTTGTAAACACTCAGTGTTTCTGAGTCAAAAGTTTGATTAGCGGCAAAGTATTTGAGTAGTGCATTTCTTTGAGAAAGCACCTTTTGATAATTTAAAAGGGTATTTAAATAATTTTTGTCTGATTGAGAAATAACCCCGTCAATGAATTTTCTTCTGGTTTCACTACCTTCTGTAATGAGGTCCCTATCTGCTGGAGATATCATGACTAGAGGCATAAATCCGATGTGGTCTGCTAATTTTTCATAGACTTTTCCATTTCTCTTAACGACCTTTTTAGCCCCTTTTTTCATGCTGCAAATGAGTTTTTCAGATTTTTCTTCTTTCTCTAAAATGGCGTCTATGACAAAAAAGTCTTCTCCGTGTCTGATGTTTTGAGAACTGATGGGATTAAAATAACTTTTACCAAATGACAGGTGGTAAATAGCGTCTAAAACATTCGTTTTTCCAATGCCATTGGCCCCAACAATGCAATTCATTTTTGGGTTAAAGGTGAAATCACGTTGGTTGAAATTCTTGTAATTGAGTAAGGAGAGTTGTTTTAAAACCATTGAAAATGCTTAGCTGAATGGGGGCTTTAGGTAATTAAGTGCAAATTATTCAAAAATAACGAATAAATAGGCTTTTCAATTTAGATAAAAACTTTATTTTTGCCCCACTAAATATAGATTATGGCTACTTATAACAAGCGCGGATATAAAGGTAAGAATGTTGAAGAATCACAACAGTTACAAAATGAAAACAGTACAACAGCAGAAGTTTTTTCTAGCTTAGATGAAGGTGCGTCTAAAACAGAAGCCTGGGTAGCAGCGAATCAGACCTATATATTGGGAGTGATTGGTGCTGTAGCATTGGCTGTTTTAGGTTATTTAGGGTATGTGCAATTTGTACAAAAGCCTCAAGAAGCTACTGCAGCCAATGAATTATTTTACCCACAACAATACTTTGATCAGGCTATAAACGCCACACAAGCCAAAGATTCTCTTTTTCAATTGGCCTTAGATGGTGCTGAAGGTAAATACGGTCTTTTAGATATAACAAAAGAATACGCTGGAACTAAAGCGGCTAATTTAGCCCACTACGCTGCAGGAATTTCTTTATTAAACCTGCAGAAATATCCAGAAGCTATTGCAGAATTAGAACAATTCTCATCAGATGACGCAGTACTTGGTGCATTGGCAAAAGGTGCTATTGGAGATGCATTCATGCAGTTGGAGCAAACTTCAGAGGCACTTTCTTACTACCAAAGTGCTTTAGGACACAGTAATAATGAGTTCACAACACCTAAATTTTTACACAAAGCTGCAGTAGCTGCAATGGCATTAGGTCAAAAAGAAAAGGCAGCCTCTTATATCGCTCAAATTAAAACAGATTTTCCAAATGCATTAGAAGCAGCAGGTGCAGACGCCTTGTTAGGACTAATGAACGGAGATAAATAATGGCCACCGCTCTTAGTAATTTATCCGATTATAACGCAGAAGACGTTCCCAACGCCAATGGACTTAGAGTTGGCTTGGTGGTGTCACAATGGAATAAGGAAATTACCCATGCCTTATACAAAGGTGCTGTAGAGACCCTATCTTCCCATGGTGTTCAAGACCAAGACATGATTACATTCAATGTACCTGGGAGTTTTGAATTGCCTTTTGGCGCTTCTAAAATGATCGATAAATATGCCCCAGACGCAGTAATTGTCATTGGGAGTGTCATTCAAGGTGAAACAAAGCACTTTGATTTTGTTTGCCAGGCCACTGCGCAAGGGGTAATGGATTTAAATATTCAAACCCAGGTGCCGGTTATTTTCTGTGTTTTAACAGACAATACTTTACAGCAGGCACAAGACAGGTCTGGAGGGAAGCACGGAAATAAAGGGGTAGAGGCAGCTGTAGCCGCCATTCAAATGGCTAATTTGTCTTAAGGCTTGTAATTACTATTGGATCTGCCAATCAACTTTTTCATCATTTATTAGCTTTTGCTGGGTTTTCAATAAGGCCATTCTATGAATTCAATTGATTTGACTTCAGATTCATCAATCAAGTTAGGGTTTTAAATATAGTTTAAGCATTCGGGCATTGTTAACAATTTTGCGTCTTTTTGCTTATTCTAGGGGCTATTTTTTCCTATTTTTGAAAGAAGCTTGCCATTATGAGACTACCTACTTTATTTAAACAAAATAGCAATAAATCTTACGGTTATTCCCCACGTTATTACAGCGAGCGGAAAGAGCGTATTGAAAGGCTAAAAAGAGAAAAGGAAGCGTCCACAGCAGACCAAAGTCTCTTTAGAACTTCTGGACCAAAATCTTTTAGAGAAGACTGGCGTAGGCAAAAAAGTCAGGCGATGGAAAAAAATAGAAGGATCCGTTTGGCGGTTATTTTTGTCTTTTTGTTATTGGCCTTTTATACTGCCGTTCAAATGGGCGGATTAGATATTTTATTGTAATGACCCAAATTATTAAGCGTTTAGAGGCTCATGTAGCCAATCAAATTGCGGCTGGTGAAGTAGTTCAGAGACCTGCCTCATTGGTTAAAGAATTGCTTGAAAATGCCATAGACGCTGGAGCTACTGAAATTGCCCTACACATTAAAGAAGGAGGCAAGCTATTGGTTCAAGTCATTGACAATGGTGTGGGTATGTCTGCACAAGATGCTGTAATGTGTTTTGAACGCCATGCCACATCTAAATTACAAACAGCAGAAGACTTATTTAAGATTCAAACAAAAGGATTTAGAGGGGAAGCTTTGGCTTCTATTGCTGCTATTGCTCAGGTAGTTATGAAAACCAAGACCCAGGATATGGAATTGGGTCGAGAAATTCACATAGCTGCAGGTAAACTGGAGGAACATACAGAAGTGGTGACTCCTAAAGGAACTAGTTTTGCTGTGAACAACTTATTTTACAACATTCCAGCCAGGCGTAATTTTTTAAAATCAAAACAAGTAGAGCAGCGTCATATTACCGATGAGTTTCATAGATTGGCTTTAGTCCATCCTGGAATAAAATTCACCTATTTCGCAGACGGCGCCCCACTTTTTGTATTGCCCAGCACCAGTTTTAGTCAAAGAATTGTTCAAATTTTCGGAAAGAAGATTCAAGATAAATTGGTCCCAGTTCAAGAAGAGACCCCCCAACTAAAAATAAGTGGTTTTGTGCTTAAACCCGAGTCTGCAAAAAAGAGTAAGGGTACGCAGTTTTTCTTTGTCAACCAACGGTTCGTAAAGATTAGTTCATTGCATTTTGCAGTAGTAAATGCCTTTGAAGGCCTTATTTCTAATGGCGTACATCCGGGATATTTTCTTCAAATAGACGTGGCTCCTCAGACCATTGACATTAATATACATCCCACTAAAACAGAAATAAAATTTGAAGACGAACATACTTTGTTCGCTATTTTAAGATCTGCTATAAAGCATTCATTGGGTCAATTTAATGTAGCTCCTGTGTTAGATTTCGAAAGAGATCCCAACCTAGACAACCCATACGAAACACTAAAAACCCCTGCACCAATTCCACATATTTCGGTAGACGCTTCTTTTAATCCTTTTGAGATTCAAGACAAACTACCTGCCTCTAAACAAAGCAGCAAGCAATTTCATGGTACGTACTCAAAAGACAGTTCTTTTAATAAAAACCCCGCTTCATGGGAATCGCTTTATTCAAATATTCACAATGACAGTAATGGGATAAATAGTTCAGATCCCGCAGACCCTTTTACTTCATTGTCAAAAGTCCCAAACAATTTATATGTGGAAGAATCCCATATGCAAGCTGGATTTTTTGACGCCCAAGCACCTTCAAAATCTGCTCATAATTGTTTTCAGTTAGGGAGAAAGTATCTAGTAAGTTCTACTAAATCTGGACTATTAGTGATTCACCAGTCTAGGGCACACCAAAGGGTTTTATATGAACGTTTTTTAACCAATTTCACCCACCAAGAAGCAGCCAGTCAACAACTGTTATTCCCCAAAGAGCTTACTTTTACGATTCCTGAAATTATGCGCTTAGAGGAATTAATGGCGCCTTTGTGTTCATTGGGTTTTAATATGGAAATAAAAGACAATCAAACTTTATCTATTATTGGCATACCCATAGTGCTTCAGGAAAAAGACCTCTCACGAGTCATTCAAGACTTTTTAAACACCTATGAAGCAGGACATCTCGGGGACCATTTTTCACAAACAGATATATTGGCTAAGGCTTTAGCTAAAAGTATGGGTATTAAGACAGGTGACACCTTAGCATTGGCAGAGCAATTAAACCTTATAGATGAGCTATTTGCTTGTAAAGAGTTCTTGACTTCTCCCTTTGGAAAGTCAGTAATGACTAATTTGCAACAAACTGAATTAGATTTAAAATTTTTATAATGGGAAGGATTAGTGATACAGTGAAGCATTTGATCATAATTAATGTGATCTTTTTTGTGGCCACTCAGTTGTACGGAGACGTCTTATACCAATGGTTCTCTCTATGGTACTTTGAGAATGACAACTTCTCTTTTTGGCAGGTACTCACACATATGTTTATGCACGGTGGTTTTATGCATTTGTTTTTTAATATGTATGCACTTTGGGCTTTTGGATCACCATTAGAGTTTAAATGGGGAAAGCAAAAGTTTTTATTTTTTTACATTTCTGCAGGTATTGGGGCAACCCTCATTCATTCTGGGGTTAATTATTTGTATTTGCATCAAGGATTAGATGCTTTAGCAGCAAATGGAATAGCGTCTGAATCTGTAATGGAAATTATACGTCAGGGGCAATACAGCCCAGGTTGGTATGACTTTGCATCTAGGGGAACAATAGATAATATGCTTTCTGCGTTCTCTACTCCAGCAGTGGGTGCCTCGGGAGCAATTTATGGAGTGCTAGTCGCTTTTGGTATGGCCTATCCTAATTCAGAACTATTTTTAATGTTTGTACCTGTACCTATTAAAGCCAAGTATTTTATTCCAGTCTTGATTGGCTTGGATTTATTTTCAGGGGTAACTGGTTATAGTATTTTTGGATCAGGTATTGCGCACTTCGCGCATGTTGGTGGGGCAATATTTGGTTTTATAATGGCCTGGTATTGGAAAAAGAATGAATTTAACAACCACAGATGGCATTGATATGAAAGGATCTAATTTTATCTATTGGTGGCAGCTAAGAGGCATTCATGAAAAACTAGCATTGGCTTGCGTCGCTTTTTATTTGTTCCAAACACTCCTCCCTTTTTTATTTAATTTTCCCGCAGCTAGTTTTTTGTATTGGTTCTCATTGCCGAGTAGCTTTTTGGGAATTTTAGAAAAACCATGGACTTTAGTTTCCTATGCTTTTTTTCATGCCAGCTTTTCTCACTTATTTTTTAATATGGTCATGCTGTATTTCGGAGGACAGCTGTTTTTAAATCTTTTCAATGCCAAGCGATTTCTAAATGTGTATTTTCTAGGCTTGATCACAGGCGGATTGGTCTTTTTATTGAGTTACACCATTTTCCCTGTGTTTAGTGGAAATGGGGCTAGTTTAATTGGTGCATCTGCAGGAGTCACAGCCGTTTTCATATTTATATGTAGTTATATGCCTTACCAGGAAGTAAGGGTGTTTTTCTTTAATGTAAAGCTTTGGCAGCTTGGGGTATTTTTTATTTTAACGGACCTGATTCAAATTCCCAATGGTAATGCAGGAGGACATTTGGCTCATATTGGCGGGGGTATTTTAGGTTTTGTATATGCCAATAAACTGAAAGAGGGAAAAGATATAGGGCGCTCTTTTGAAACTATTTTTTCGCAATTATTTAAGGTGTTTACCCGATCTAAAACGCCTTTAAAGACTGCCTATAAAAGAAGTAAAAGCACACCAAGTCAAGGTGTTACAACAGCTTATAAGGAGCGCGAACAACAGAAAAAAACAGATGCTATTTTAGATAAAATCAGTCATTCAGGTTATGATTCATTGACCAAAGAAGAAAAAGATTATTTATTTAGTTCTGGTAAATCTTAGGCAATATTTATGTTAAAAAAGGTTTTTAACGGTTTTATGTTGTTACTCAATATAGGGATGAGTGCTCTGCTATTATTGGCCTGTCTTTTACCTTATATCTCTGTTGCTCTGGTCCCTTCCATGTCTATTTTTAGTCTTTTTGTTCCTTTTTTAGTCTTAGGAAACCTGTTGTTTTTGATTTATTGGATGATTCAATTCAAAAAGATTGTTTTCCTACCCATTGTTTCTTTGGGAATTGCATACTTTTTTATTGGTTCCTTTTTTCAATTTCGTGCAGAGCGTCCAATGCCTCCATCGCAAGACTTTTCAATAATGTCCTTCAATACGAGGCTTTTTAATAAGTATCAATGGAGTGATGATCCCTCTATTGCCAACCAAATTGTCGCATTTATAAAAAAAACAGATCCATCGGTAATTTGTTTTCAAGAGTTTGACGTTTCCATGAAAAAGCGTTTCATGAGTTACCCATATGTGTATATTAGTGCAAGCGATAATTCAAAACAAGCGGTGCAAGCTATTTTTTCAAAATTTCCTATAGCCGCAAAAGGAATGCTTCCTTTTCCAAATAGCACCAATACGGCAATTTTCGTTGACCTTAAAATAAAAGGGGATACGGTAAGATTGTACAATATACATTTGCAATCTCTAAGGGTTAAACCTGAGGCGTCTAGTTTAGAAGCAGGTACTAGAGAACGTTTGTACAAAAGACTAAAGGTTTCTTTTGCCAAACAGCAAGCCCAAGCAGACATTATAGCAACACATAAAAGTGACAGTCCCCACAAAGTAATCGTTGCTGGAGATTTTAATACCAACCAGTTTTCTAGCGTGTACCACACCATCAAAGGAGCCCTTACTGATAGTTTTACATCTGCCGGTTCTGGTTATGGAAAAACCTTTGATTTTAAGTACTTTCCCATGAGAATAGATTTCTTATTGTCAGATCCAAGCTTCGAAATTACCTACCATAAGAGTTTTCCTTTAAGTCTATCAGATCATTTTCCAGTATTGGTGGCTTATCGTTTAGATTAAACAGTCTAGACTGTCTGCCAGTATGTGAAGGCAAAGGGCAAAACCAATAATACGAGTTTTTTTAAAAAGACAAAGCAGTAAGTAGCAACCAATAGCCACACTAGAATGTAGTGGATGAAAAAAGATACTACAGCGGTCAGGATCAAAAATAGGCGATGCCAACAGATGATCTAAATCAATAAAAATAGCCCCCCAAAAGAGGTAAAGCACTTTTTTAAACTTTCTAGGATAGCCCCATCTCGCAATACCAATAGGGACTATAAAATGGGTGCCGTAATGAATTAAAAAGGACAGCACTTAAACGAGGGTGTTATTTAGAATAGCCAACGCATTTGGGCCTTCATTAAACAGCAAATCTAAAATACTCAAATTGGGAATAAAACCGTGTCTGTCTCCAAAAACTTGCTGGTACTCAGGAAAGTTTAAGTCTTTAGATGCTTTCGGACTTATAAGGTGTCTGTGGTCATTTGTGCTTTGTGATTCTTTTTCAAAAACAGTGGTGTGGTTTTCTGAAAATGGAATTTGAAGACACCCACAAATGATTTTTATAACTTCTAAATTATAGGCTAATAAATAGTCGTGAGAATGGGTAAATAGTGGTTCAAGATCCTGCTCATAATACTCAAAAAAAGGAGAGGTTCTATAAGCAGTTTGAAGGGTTCTCCAATGGGTGCGTTGCCAAGGCTGAGAATTGTCAATAGGAATTTGATCGTAGCTGCGTCTGTGCGATAATTCTCCTTTGCCTTGAACAGGAATGGTTAAGCTGTGTATGCCCCTATCATTAGTGATATACGCCCTGTTTCTAAGGCTTTGCTTTTGGTAATTGCCCGAAACTTCCCAAATCACTTCATGTTGGACCATGGCCGCAAAACTGGCTATAGAAGGTAAGTAAGAGGGGAATAATAAAGTCTTTTTTAGAGTCATTTAGGTTGTTATATATTTTAGACTTTTTCTCTTTTATGCTTTTTTTCTCTTTCTAAAGAAATCTATCCCAAACCAAATTATTAAGGCAGCTAAAAACCATTTAAAATAAGACTGAGGCGCTCCCTCTCCACTTACCGTCGTAAATACCCTATCCCATCTAATTTTCCAATTTTTAATACCATCATTAATGCCATCTATACTCATCCATATAAAAATAGGTTTTCCAACAATATGGTCTTCAGGCACAAAACCCCAGTACCTAGAATCTTCTGAGTTATGTCTGTTGTCTCCCATCATCCAATAGTAATCTTGGGAAAAAGTATACTGGCTTGTTTTTTGTCCGTTTATACGAATCTCGTTACCCTTAATATCTAATTTGTTGCCTTCATAGTTGGTGATAATCTCCTTGTAAAAAGCAATATTTTGAAGGCTTAAGTCTACTGTATCTCCATTTGCTGGAATATACAAAGGACCAAATTGATCTTCATTCCATGGGAGGGAAGGTTCATGAGGGAAAATGGAAGGGTTGTATTGTCCTTTTAGGGCCAATTGTTTTACAATAGAGTCAATACCCGTTTGAGCGGCTAATTTTTCAGCTACCGCGTCTGAAAAAGTAGCCATTCTCTCTCGGTCTATAATTTCCGAAAGAGCCAGTCTTTGAGCAGCAATTAATTCTGGATCTATGCCACCGCTTTGGGTATAGATAAGGTAGCCTCCGTTAGGGTTGTTATAGATTTGTGCACCTCCCTGTTGTAATGCAGTTGCTTGGGTTTGGGTAAGATTTTGAGCCGTATATTTTCTGCTAAATTCTGTAACACCACTTTCTATTAATGACCTAGAGGAGACGCCTTTACTGGCAAAAATGGTGTGGGTATACTGGGTTTTCGCTCTGGAGGGAAGCTGTGTTTGAACCTCATTTATAAAGACATATCCATCTTGAATTCGCAGTAGATCTCCAGGAACCCCTACACACCTCTTAACATAGTTAGATTTTTTGTCAATAGGCTTTTCTACCCTAATATTAGAAGGGTCTCTAAAAAAGCGAACAGTATCTGTTGGCCAGCTAAAAACCACAATATCATTGCGTTTTACCTTTTGAAATCCAGGAAATCTGAAGTAGGGGAGTTGCGGTTTTTTAATATAAGAAGGGGTTCCAAGGATTGGAAGTGTGTCGTGAACCATTGGGGCCTGAAGTGGTGTCATTGGTGTTCGGGCACCATAATGAAATTTACTGACCAATAAAAAATCACCAATTAAGAGTGTTTTTTCTAATGATCCTGTGGGTATTACAAAGGGTTGTATAAAATAGGCATGCACCATACTTGCTGCTACAACAGCAAATACAATAGAGCTCACCCATTCGCCCAATGCTGTTCCAGGATTCAAATCTCTGCCGCTCCTGTGCACTGGTTTCTCTGCATAATTTAAGTAAAACAGATAAAAACCAAGGCTTAATACGACGATCCAAGAATCTAATACAGATCTTTTGCCAAAGGTTCTAATGGTTTCAACCCAAATAACGGGCACCATTAAAAGGTTAATCACAGGGACAAACATCAAAATAACCCACCAGGTAGGGCGCTGAATAATACGCATTAAAACAACCGCATTATAAACAGGCACTAAGGCCTCCCAAGATTTTCTACCTGCTGCTTTGTATAATTTATAAGTACCTAAGAAGTGTACTATTTGGAGCACACCAAGTGCTAATAACCATTGAGAACTATTCATTTGTTTGTTTTTTTAAGCCCCTAGGCCAATACATCTGACATATTAAAAATGCCTTTTTTATTTTGTATCCACTCTGCAGCAACTACTGCGCCTAGTGCAAATCCTGCTCTGTTGTGAGCGGTGTGTTTAATTTCAAGCGTATCTATATCATTGGCATAGCTCACAATATGAGTGCCAGGAACCTCTCCCTCCCTCTTAGACGTGATAGGTAATTTATTTGTTACATTTTTTTCTGAATTTTCTACAAGTATCCATTCTGTTAAATTTCCCTGCGCCAATATGCCTTCTGCTAGTGTAATGGCAGTACCACTTGGAGCGTCTACTTTGTGAATGTGGTGAATTTCTTCAATAGCAGTTTCATACCTATGGGGTTTCATTAAAGCAGCCATCTGTTCGTTTAATTTAAAGAACAAATTCACCCCTAAACTAAAATTAGATGCGTAAATAAAAGCAGTTTCTTGTTTTAAACAAGCTGTTTGCACCTCCTCCATCTGATCCAACCAGCCAGTGGTTCCACAGACCACAGGAACCCCTTTGCTAAAGGCCATTAATATATTTGTTACAGCAGATTCAGGTGTTGAGAAGTCAATGGCTACTTGAGCTCCATTAAAATCTTTTATAGCACCTCCTTCGTGGGTCAATACAATTTCGTGCCCTCGTTCATTGGCAATTTGGGCAATCATTTTACCCATTTTTCCGTAACCTAAAAGTGCTATTTTCATATTAATATGTTATGGTCATTCCCATCCCAAAATAAGTGGTATTGGTAATGGGTTCTAAATCTAAAAAAGGCTTGTACTCCACACTTAATTGGTCATTTACATTAAACTGTTTTAGGTGTGCATTTACATTTGCGTCTATAATATTTAAGGCGTATAAGCCAATGGTTACCACCAAGTATAGGTCCCTGTCTTTTTGGTACCTTTCTTGTCCATCTTGTAAGGCCTTGTCAGACAAATCTGGGCTTCCAGGAACAATACCACTTTCATTAACGTCGTAAAATTCATCGTTCATAAAACCCGCCCGCCTACTTTTAAATGCGTCTCTATAGCGTCTGTATAAATTATCATTTACCTTAAAAACATAGGCACTCCCACCAATAGCAGCATATACCATAGGCACCTTCCAATATTTTTTATTGTAAAACTGACCAAGCCCAGGAAGTACCGCAGACAAGAAAGCAGCTCTGGCAGGTGCTAAGGGGTTAATTTCTTTAGCTGGGCCACTGTCAAAGGACATTAGGCCACCTTTCTTTTTTACTGGTTTCTTTTTTTGTAGCAATGCAGGTGCTTGCAAGCTGTCCTGTTCTTGCACCTCTTGTCCATGAAATGTACTAGAGAGTCCAAAAAATAATATGATCGTTAAGTACTTAATCACCTAAGAGTGTTTTTTTAAGGGCTTCGTATTCTGCTAGATCTTTAAAATGAAGGCTAATTTTTCCTGCGCCTTTGGCCGATGCCGCAATGGCAATCTTCACTTGAAATTTTTTCTGAAATTCAGTTGTATCTGCTTTAGCAAAAGAAGGTATTTTACTTTCTGATTTTGGAATAGATTGAACCCCTGGTTGTTGGTACTTCCTAACCGCTTCTTCCGTATCTCTTACGGATAAGTGATTCTTTACAATTAATTCGTATAATTTTATTTGGTCTTTCGTGTCGCTAATGTTTACCAAAGCCCTTCCATGACCCATACTCAAAAAACCATCCCTAATACCCGTTTGAACAATAGGGTCTAGTTTCAGCAGTCTCATATAATTGGTTACTGTAGATCGTTTTTTACCAACCCTTTCACTCATTTTCTCTTGGGTCAGTTGAATTTCCTCCAACAATCTTTGGTAAGAAAGTGCAATCTCAATGGGATCTAAATCTTGCCTTTGAATATTTTCTACCAAAGCCATTTCTAAAGATTCTTGGTCGTTGGCAATTCTAATATAAGCAGGAATTGTTTTTAATCCTACCAGCTTACTCGCCCTAAACCTCCGCTCTCCTGAGACCAATTGGAATTGATTAAAGTCTATTTTCCTTACAGTGATGGGTTGAATCACCCCAAGTTCTCTGATAGATCCAGCCAATTCTTCTAAGGATTCTTCATTAAAATTAGATCTGGGTTGAAAAGGATTCACCTCAATACTATCTATATCTAAAGCCACAATATTACCTACCAACATTGAAGCATTTTTGTCTGTTACAGATCTAATGTCGTTTTCAGGGTCTTTAAGTAGGGCAGATAATCCCCTTCCTAAAGCCTGTTTTTTTGTCGCTTTAGCCATATTATATTTTATCCTTATTTTTTTTCAATAATTCTTCTGCTAGGTTTAGATAATTGGCTGCGCCTTTACTACTAGCATCGTATTTAATAATACTCTCTCCAAAGCTTGGGGCTTCACTCAAACGAACATTTCTTTGTATAATCGTTTCAAAAACCATTTCGCTAAAGTGTTTTCTGACCTCCTCTACGACCTGGTTGGATAGCCTTAGTCTTGAATCATACATAGTGAGCAATAGGCCCTCAATGTCTAAATCTGGGTTGTGAATTTTCTGTACGCTTTTAATAGTGTTTAGTAATTTCCCTAAACCTTCCAAAGCAAAGTATTCACATTGTATTGGGATTAAAACAGCGTTTGCAGCGGTAAGCGCATTAAGGGTGAGTAAGCCTAATGATGGCGCACAATCAATTAAGATGTAATCATAAAGATCCACAATTGGTGCTAGGGCTTTTTTGAGCATGTATTCTCTATCTTCAACGTCTACCAGTTCAATTTCAATAGCGACCAAATCAATGTGAGAGGGTATGAGGTCTACATTTGGAGAGCTTGTTTTTATAATAGTCTCTTGGGCTAAAGCGGTGAGTTCTAACAATTGATAGGTCCCCAATTGTACTTCTTGAACATCTATTCCTAAACCAGAAGACGCGTTGGCTTGTGGGTCTGCATCTATTAAAAGCACTTTTTTTTCAAGTACCCCTAATGAAGCAGCGAGATTCACTGTCGTAGTTGTTTTTCCTACGCCTCCCTTCTGGTTGGCAATAGCAATTATTTTACCCATCTATATTCTCTAGTTAGGGTATAAAAATACAATTATTTAAGCGGCTATAAAAGGAGAATTTGTTAACAGAAAGTGAATATTTAATTCCTTAATGGAAAAGCTTATTCAAGCTCAGATGCTAGAATTTCAAGGAGTTCTATTGCTGTTTTTGCCATGGGTATACCAGGGCCAAAAACAGCTTTAGCGCCATTTTCTTTTAAGATATTAATGTCTTTTATTGGGATTATCCCACCTAGGACAATTTTAATGTCAAAAGCATTGGCTTTTTTTAAGGCCAATTGCAAATCTTGTAGGATTGTTTTGTGTCCTCCAGCTAGGGAAGAAATTCCTAAGAAATGCACATCGTTTTCTATGGCTTGTTTCACCGCATTTTCTGCTGTTTGAAACAAGGGACCTAGATCTACATCAAAGCCAATGTCTGCGAGTGAAGTAGCGACAATCTTAATGCCCCTATCATGACCGTCTTGGCCAATTTTAGCTAACATAATTCTGGGTCTTCTGCCAGAATAACGCAGGTAATCTTGAACTTTTTCTCGTGCGAGTTCAAATGTTTTGTCTGATTTAATCCCTTTCGAATACACCCCTGAAAATAAATGTTGCTTGGCTTTATAGCGTCCAAAAACATGCTCTAAAGCTTGACTTATTTCCCCTAAAGTAGCTCTTTTTCTAGCAGCAATTACAGATAAGTGGAGTAAATTGCTCGAGGGATCCATCTTTTCATGGCCAGGAGTATTTTGCTTTAAATCAGCATCAAGAATCTTTTTAGCGGCTATTTCAATCTCAAGTAGCGCAAGTTTTACTGCGGATTCATCCCGCTGAGACTTGAGTTGTTTGAGTTGTTCTTTTTGCTTTTCAAGCACTGCTAAATTGTCAATCTCTAAATGATCAATAGGGGGTTCCATTTCATCATTAAAAGTATTTACGCCTACAAGAATATCTGAGCTATTGTCAATATTAGCTTGCTTTAATGTAGCAGCCTCCTCAATACTTGTCTTTGCTTTTCCCTCTTTAATCCATTGTATTATACCGCCCTCTTTTTCAATATCTGACAGTATTTTCTCAGTTTCAGCAATAAGATCTGCTGTCTTTTGTTCTACTAAAAGGCTACCACCCAATGGATCTATGATTTCTTTAATACCAGATTCTTCTTGAAGAAATATTTGAGTGTTTCTGGCTATACGGGCAGAAAAATCAGTGGGTAGTGCAATGGCCTCATCTAAAGCATTGGTGTGTAAACTTTGGGTGCCTCCTAATACTGCAGCCATAGCTTCTACGGTGGTTCTGGTCACATTATTAAAAGGGTCTTGTGCAGCCAAGCTCCAACCACTTGTTTGGCAATGTGCTCTTAGCATTAATGACTTGGGGTTCTTTGGATTCCATTGCTGCATTTTACTAGCCCAAATGGTTCTAGACGCCCTCAGTTTTGCAATTTCTGCTACAGGATCCATGCCAATTCCCCAGAAGAAAGATAATCTGGGAGCGAATTGATCTATTTCCAAACCTGAATCTATTCCTAATTTAACATAGGCGAGTCCATTGGCTATGGTATAAGCCAATTCCTGCGCTGTTGTTGCTCCTGCCTCTTGCATGTGGTAGCCGGAGATACTAATGCTATTAAATTTAGGCATTTGTGCTGCAGTGTATTGAAATATATGTGAAATAATCTCCAAAGACGGTTCCGGGGGGTATATGTAGGTGTTGCGCACCAAGAATTCTTTTAAAATGTCATTTTGTATGGTGCCACTCAAAGATCTCAATGGAGTTCCTTGTTCCTCTGCTGCCACAATATAAAAAGCCATTATGGGAAGTACTGCACCATTCATGGTCATAGAAACAGACATCTGATCTAAAGGAATGTCTTTAAAAAGTCGCTTCATGTCTTCTACAGAGTCAATAGCTACCCCGGCTTTACCTACGTCTGCTCTAGCTAATATGTGGTCTGAATCATAACCTCTATGGGTGGGAAGGTCAAAAGCAACTGACAGTCCTTTTTGTCCTCCTTTAAGATTTTTTTTATAAAAATCATTGCTTTCTTCTGCAGTAGAAAAGCCCGCGTACTGCCTAATAGTCCATGGCTTGTGCAAATACATTCTGCTGTGGAGGCCTCTGGTAAAAGGAGGAAAACCTGCCGCATTTCCTTTAATATTAACAAGCGTATCTATTTCCTTGAATTCCTTTAACGGAATTTCTGGAGACAGATTCTTGTCTATATTTAAATATGCAATGGCATCTCTACTGATTTTCATCTAGGTCTTTTAAGGCTTTTTGTTCAAAGTAAGTGGCGTATCTCTTTGGAATTAAAGGTGTAATGAGGGTTTTTCTTTTATCTATTCTTAAAAAGGGATACTTTTCAAAAGTCAGTTCTTCCAACTCAAACAATAGGTTTGCACCCAAAAGTGACCGTTTACCTGAGCGGTATAATTCCATTTGCTTCTCAAATTGAAGGTATATGGCTTTTTGAATACTATTGTTTTTAAGTCCATCAATTAAACCCCCGTTAGCCTCAGTACTCTTAAAAATTGATAAAGCTTTTTCAGCAATTTCAAAAGCAATATGCGCTATGGCAAAACTTCCTATTACAGGGTCTTTTGTTCCGGACAACCCACATTCATGTTTTAAAATAAGCATCTGATTAATAGACAAACGATCGCTGTATGGATGGCTTTTTTTATGAATATGATCTAATGGTAGGTTGTACAAATTATGACAATTTCCTAAGATTCCAGCCATTAAACTACTGGTGTTTCTAATTAAATTATGGTTGTTTTGAAAGAGTGTTTGGTCAATTTTTGATGGTTGGGTACTCAGCTCAAAAGGAGTATTAAATTGGTGAAGTTTTTTTAAATTATCCCAGAGTATTTCAAAGGCTTTAAGTTTGCTGATCTCCATAAAGAAATCCGAAGATCTCGTGTTAAAAATAAATTCAAAAATCTGTACCCGATCCAGTAGTTTTTTTTCAGAGAGCAGTAATATATATTCGTGTGCATGGGCTAAGGCATAAGCCAATTGTTGTGAAATACTGGCTCCTGCACTTTCAAAACCCCTGCTGTCTATAACGATCCTAGGGTTTTGATTAAGTACTGCCATTTGGCAGACTAAGTCCAAATCTTCTTGTTGATTGGACCACCAATTTCCAGTCGTAAAAAACTGACTGATCGGATCTAATTGAATGCGGCAGAATTTTTTTAAATCAGTATTTAAATGCCCTATAAAATTGTTAAGTTGTTTAGAATTTGCTTTTTGTAATTCAAAAATAAGGGACTTGTTTTCAGGTATATGATTTGCTAAATCTAGTGGGTGCTCTATATTTTCTTGAACGAGAAATTTCACCTGGTCACATCCCTTCTCAAAGCTCCATAACGCTTTTTCAAAAGACATTTTACTGTTGTTACAAAACACTTCAATACCAATATGAAACGGCTGATACTCTTGGGTATTAGTGCTAAAATTTTCAGGGAGGTCTTCGCGGGTGTAAAACGGTTTTGTTTTTATACCATCTGAACTTTCACGAAGCATTTGTTCATTGTAATCTGCTCCATCTAATTCATATTGAATTCTCTGTTTCCAAGCTTTTCCGGAAACAGGAGAAAAAATAGCTGTATTGGCGCCCTGTTTATTCATTTAAAATACTGTCTTGGTATTCTATAATAAATACAGCTTCATTTTTCTTCTTCAGAAAGTAACGTTCTCTTGCGAATTTTTCCATGGCTTCATCTGAAGATAAATTTTTAAGGGCTTTCCTATCTTTATCTATCTCCCCCTCAAGGTACTCCTTTTCAGCTTCTAAATTTTCAATTTGAACGCGTAGTTCTTTTTGAATAAGGAAAGAATTGGTGTCAAAGAAAAACATCCAAACTAAAAAAGCACTCAAAATAAGCACATAAATATTGGTCACAAACGAGACCCATTTTTTCTGTCTGAATTGTTTTAATTTTTTAAGCATGGGGTCATTTTAATATTTGCAGCTAGTTTAATTTGTCATTGATAATTGTTCTCACAATATCAACAGCTACAGTATTGTAATGGTTGTTTGGTATAATAATGTCTGCAAATTCTTTTGCAGGTTCTATAAATTGGTCGTGCATAGGCTTTAAAGTAGTTTGGTATCTATTTAAAACTTCTTCTAAGTTACGGCCGCGTTCTTTTAAGTCTCTTTTTAGTCGCCTCATAAGACGTTCGTCTGAATCTGCATGTACAAATATTTTAATATCAAAAAGATCCCTTAATTCAGGGTGGCTCATGATTAAAATGCCCTCTACGATCATCACTTTTCTAGGCTGCGTTTTAACCGTATTTTTAGTTCTGTTATGTGCAACAAAAGAATATTCGGGTTGTTCAATACTGTCTCCTTTTTTCAAGGCTTCTAAATGAGCTGCCAACAGATTAAAATCAATGGAGTTTGGGTGGTCAAAATTCACTTTAACCCTCTCTTCCATACTTAAATGGCTCAAATCATTGTAGTAGGAATCTTGTGAAATTACCCCCACTTCATTTTCAGGAAGCTCATTGATGATTTGGTTTACTACAGTTGTTTTTCCGCAGCCAGTACCTCCAGTAATTCCAATGATGAGCATAATGTATATTTTTTTCAAAAATAACAATAACAAACTAAATTTAAGTGAAATATTACAAAGACTACTACCTTTGAATAAAAAAGCCCTTGAGTGCTTTTTTATGCGCTGAGCATTAGGCCTGTATACTTTGAATAAATTATTGCTATTGTTTTTTAGGACAATATTTTATAGCGGATAAAAAATGAGCCCACATGAACTGTCTTTAATTGCACCAGTAACACTTTTATAGCAATTTATTTTGGACTGTATTTTTAGATATCCCATGAACGCAAATATGAGGGCTTCTTTAAATGCCACAATTTCTTTATTGCCAATGTCAATGCTAGCCAATGACTGTAGCTTTTCCGAAAGACTTTGTACTAAAAATTGGTTAAAAGCACCACCACCACTCAATAATATTTTATCTCCTTTTTCTAGACTAGGCGTTATAGATCTAAACATTTGATAGGCTATATGAATAACCGCTGTATGAAGCTGATCTTCAATGGAAGCGGTATTGTTTTCAAATAGCGGTTTCACATTTGCTTCATACCATTCTACTCCTAAAGATTTGGGAAAGGGTGCAGCATAATGCCCTAGAGCGTTTAACTGATCGTATAAAGCCTGATCAAGCTTTCCCTGGGCAGCCAAAGCGCCATTGTGGTCGTACTCGAGGCCTTTTTTACCCGCCAATTCATTGAGCAGCATATTGGCTACCCCAATATCATAGGCTATGATATTAGGTTCAAACTTATTTCTTTTATTAAAGGATGCTTTTATAGAGATATTGCTAATGCCTCCAATGTTTATGCAGTATTTGTATTCATTAAATAAAAGGGCGTCTCCAATAGGCACCAATGGCGCTCCCTGACCACCTAAAGCAATATCTGTGTTTCTAAAGTCTGCAATGACTGGAATTTGAGTTTCATTAGCTATAGCTTGCCCAGCCCCTAGTTGAAAAGAGTATCCCAGTTCTGGCCTGTGAAATACAGTATGTCCATGGCTGGCAATATAGTTGCACTCAAGCCCTTTGGGCGTTAAAAACAATTTAATCTGTTGGCCCAACCAGTGGCCATATTGTTGGTGTTTTTCCAATAAGATAGTGCTTGGATCCCTGTAAGCCGCTAGCAATAAAGCCTTCATTTCAGCGCTATAAGCTAAGGTTTCTGTCTTGATTATTTTGTACTGATACCCATTGCCTTTCGCATTTTCTCTAAAAGAGCAAAGGGCCATATCTAAACCATCTAAAGAGGTGCCAGACATGAGTCCTAAAAAAACCAGGTCTTTTTCTTTGTTCATAATCAATTGCTTTATTGAAAATCTTCTTTATTCATTGAAAATGCTTTACTCAATTCATTATGGCGATTTAAGCCTTTTATAAAAGTGACTTTTGTATTTTTTACATGTGCTAAACCATTGTAAATGGGTAAAATGGCTACAGCCTCAGCTGTCGTGTTGGCTTCATTAGTGGCGTATAGTACCAGCTTAGTTATGTTGGGATTAGCCACTTTAACGGTAAAGTATTCTTCTGAAATTTTATTTGTAGTAGCATTTAATGTGTACGCTTCGTTTGCCTCTCTCAAAGGAGAAAGAGGGGGGAGCACCCATTCACTAAATGGCCCATTCTTTAATGTGTGTACCACCTCTTCAAGTCCATCTTGCATTAACGATTTTGCGCTAAAAATGACCTGGCCTGTGATTTCTGACTGCTTACTTCCATAGGCCAATTGGTCTATGATTTCGTTGGGATTTTTCCAAGCAGGGTCTGCATTATTGAAAATCTTGTAGGCGCCATAACCAATATAGATATTCGATTTTTTCTTTTCTTTGGACCACCAATCTACTAGTGTTTTGTGTGCTGCAGGGGCAAAGTTCATACTCCAATACAATTGAGGTACCAAATAATCAATCCAACCTTGTTCCATCCATACCAATGGGTCTGCATACAGATCATCATAAGTAGTTTGCCCTGCTCGGGTATTAGATCCTCTAGGATCCGTATGGTTGTTTTTCCAGACACCAAAAGGGCTCACACCAAAAGAAACCCAAGGTTTTTTACTTTTCACAGTAGTATGAATTCCTTCAATTAATCGGTTAATATTCTCCCTACGCCAATCATTAATTTGCTGTCCATTGCCATACTTGGTAAAAGCTTCGTGGTCTTCAAATATGGCCCCCTCTGTTTTATAAGGGTAAAAATAGTCATCTAAGTGAATGCCATCTATATTATAGCGTTCTACAATGTCTTTAGCCACAGCAATTAGATGGGACTGTACTTCTGGAAGTCCCGGATTGTAGTAATATTTAGATCCATAGGGGACCATCCAATTAGGGTGTTTATTAAAATCATGTGTCTCATTCAATAATGAAGTATCCATTGTCATGGTGGCCCTGTAGGGATTAATCCAAGCATGAAAATCCATACCGTATTGGTGGGTTGTTTCAATGAGCCATTCTAACGGATCTGTTTTGAACTTGGTGTTTTCTCCCTGTTTTCCTGTGAGGTATTTGGACCAGGGGGCCATGCTAGTAGGGTAAAAGGCGTCTCCTGATGCTCTTATTTGTACTATGACCGCATTAAATTTAATTTTTTTATAAAATACCAAGAGGTCTATATAGTCCTTTTGCATTTTTTCATAAGTATCACTTGAATTTTTTGGCCAATCAATATTAGCGACTGTAGCTATCCAAACACCTCTAAATGACCTTTCAGGGTCATTAAAAACAAGATTAGATTCTTTTTTAATGGCTGTTTCAGTCTTGGGAATATTCTTGCTTTGCGGTCCAAGTCCTGTTGTTCTTTGCGCGCTACAAGAGGTAACAATTAAGCTTAAAATGCAACTATAAAAGAAAAGTAATTTGGGTAGTTTCATGAAGTTAAAGTAGCAAAACGATTAAATACAAAAGGCCTATTTTAAAACTAAAATAGACCTTTTGGGGTGGTTATGGTTGGATTAACTAAAATTTATATCTCACAAAGCCCTCCATGGCCTCGTATTCTGCAAGCCCTAAGGCATTGTATTTTTTTGCGGTTTCCCTATTTCGGTCTTCTGCTCTTTGCCAAAACTCTCTTTCATCACTTCCAGGAAACATTGCTGCGTCTTTCTGAGATTGGTGTTTAAAGATGGCATTTCTCTTTCTTATCATGTCTTTTGGCCCAATAGGAACAGCCATTTCCATGTCTGCAATATCCCATTCTTGCCATGCACCTCTATAGAGCCACACATAACAGTCTTTGATCCAGGTTGCTTTATCTGCAACCAATTTATCAATGGCTGCAAAAATAATATCTAAGCATACCCTATGCGTTCCGTGTGGGTCAGATAGGTCTCCTGCAGCAAAAATTTGTTGTGGTTTTACACGATTTAAAAGATCGTAGGTAAGGGCAATATCTTTTTCTGAATAAGGATTTTTCTTGACAGTTCCGGTTTCATAAAAAGGCAGGTTTTGAAAATGGGCGTTTTCTTCTTTTACCCCACAATAACGACAGGCCGCCATGGCTTCTCCTTTTCTAATGAGGCCTTTAAATTTTTGGATCATGGGTTGGTCTACCTCTCCTGGAGATTTATGACTCAAAAAGGTCTTTACTTCTTGAAACTGTTTTTCCAATGCAGTATTGTTTTCCTGTATGTCTTTGGCAAAATCTAAGAAACGGATTACCTCGTCGTCAAAAACCGCAATATTACCAGAAGTCTGATACGCCACATGAACTTCATGTCCTTGGTCTACTAACCTTAAAAGGGTACCTCCCATGGAGATAACGTCGTCATCTGGATGTGGGCTAAACACAATGGATTTTTTAGGAAATGGATTTGCACGTTCCGGTCTCTTTGTGTCATCGGCCTGAGGTTTACCTCCAGGCCAACCTGTAATAGTTTGCTGTAATTGGTTGAAAATTTTCACATTCAGTTCCTCTGCACTACCAATTTCTGCAATGAGGCTTCCCATTCCATATTCATTGTAGTCTTCATTGGTCAATTTCAGCACCGCTTTACTTCTTGTTTCAGACAACCAAATGGTTGCTTTTTTGATGAGTCCTTCTGTCCAGTCACAATCCCCTACAAGCCAAGGAGTTGCTTCTCTAGTAAGACTTGTCGCTGCTGCCCTGTCAATGATGAAATCACAATTGGGGTGTGTTTGAAGAAAGGTAGCAGGTACAGATTCTTGGATGGGGCCTTCTACGGCTTGTTTAATGATATTTGCTTTGCCTTCTCCCCATGCCATTAGGACAATTCTTTTGGCATCCATGATAGTACCCACGCCCATGGTGATTGCTTTTGATGGAACGTTTTCTTTTCCAAAAAAATCACTGGCTGCGTCTAAACGGGTAATCCTGTCTAGGCGAACCAGGCGGGTTTTACTTTTTAAAGAGGAGCCAGGTTCGTTAAAACCAATATGTCCTGTTCTTCCAATGCCTAGAATTTGAATATCTATACCACCAGCTTCTATGATTTTTTGCTCGTAATTCTGGCAATATGTTCTAACGTCCTCTTTTGTTTGCTGTCCATCAGGAATGTGAATTTGGGTATTTGGAATATCTAGGTGGTCAAATAAATGTTCCCGCATGAAACGAACGTAGGAATGTACAGATTCCCTATCCATAGGGAAGTACTCATCTAGGTTAAAGCTGATCACATTTGAAAAACTAATTCCTTCTTCTTTGTGTGCCTGAACCAGATATTCATAGACTTTAATAGGGGTAGAGCCTGTAGCAAGTCCAAGCACCATTTTTTTTCCTTCTTGTTGTCTTTGGGTGACTAATGAAACAATCTCTTGAGCCACATAATAGGAGGCCTCCTGAGAATTTTCGTGAATAATAGTATTTATTCTTTCAAACTTTTTTTGTTCTTCGGCTACCATTCTTAGTTTGGTTGGTTATTATAGACGTATCAAATATAGAAAAAAAATGCAAAATCTGCTGTTTTATGCTTTTTATTTTGCTGTTTATAGAAAATTATGAGAGCGGGTCGCATTTATACTGAAAAAAACGGCAATATTTTTTAATATATTTGTGTTACTTTATACGTACTTTAATTAAAGAATATGCTCAAAGAGGAACGTCATTTAAAAATTCTAAACGAAGTGGCCCTGCACAATAGGGTGTTACTCACAGATATAGCAGAAAGTCTCAATGTTTCTATTGATACGGTTAGAAGGGATGTAAAGGAGTTGGACGTACTGAATAAACTAAAAAAGGTACACGGAGGTGCTATTGCATTAGGGTTTGTGAGTTTTAGCCCAAAAAACACCAATATTTACGCTCTCGCTGAAAAAACCACTATAGCCCAAAAGGCTATTACTCTAATTAAGGATGGTAGTGTAATACTGATCGATGGGGGAACCACCTGTTTGGAACTGGCTAGACTCATACCACATAAACTGCATTTAACTTGTTTTACTTTAAGCTTACCTGTAGCCTTAGAAATGCTCACCAAACCGAATGTTGAGGTTATTTTTATAGGGGGAAAACTCTCCAAAGATGCCCAACTATCTATAGGGGCAAATGCGGTAAATAATTTGTCAAATATTCGAGTAGATTACAGTTTTATTGGAACTGGATATGTAGATCCCGTGTATGGACTTACTGAGTTTGACTGGGATATTGTACAATTAAAAAAAGCCGTAATAGATGCCTCAAAAAAGACCGTGTTACTTTCAATATCAGAAAAACTAAATTCCCAACACCGTTACAAAACAGCAGATATTAGCGCTATAAATACTATGGTCACTGAGTTAGAGCCTACCAATTCAAAGCTCAATTCATTTAGAAATTACGACATTAAATTACTTTAGTAGGCTTGTCGTAAACGGTTTAATATCTGTAATGAGACTTTTAATATTTCCTTTAATAACCTATTTGCATTTTCAACGCTATTTAATTCTTTTTCATGTCATTTAATAAACTAACAGAGTCTGCTTCTCATTACGATCATTTAGAAGAAAAATCTACTCTGGAGATCCTTCAGGATATTAATAAAGAAGACCAAACCATTGCCCTAGCTGTAGCTCAGTCTATTGATCAGATGACTCCAGTTATAGAAATTTTGGTGTCTAATTTTAAAAAGGGCGGACGCCTATTTTACATTGGTGCAGGGACTTCTGGTCGTTTGGGTATATTAGATGCTTCAGAGATTCCCCCCACCTATGGAATGCCTCATGGACGTGTTATAGGGCTTATTGCTGGAGGAGATACCGCCATTAGAAAAGCGGTTGAAAACGCAGAAGATCACTGGACTCAAGCTTGGATAGATTTAAAACCACATGACATAAATAATTTAGATGTTTTGGTTGGTATTGCTGCGTCAGGAACCACTCCCTATGTTATTGGTGGTGTAAAGGCAGCTAAAGCTGCAGGTATTACTACCGCTTGTATTACTAATAATTCGGGATCTCCTCTGGCCCTTGCGGTAGATTACCCCATAGAAATTCCAGTAGGCCCAGAGTACGTTACGGGAAGTACCCGAATGAAAAGTGGGACAGCTCAAAAGCTCGCCCTCAATATGCTCTCCACCGCTTATATGATTAGAGTGGGTAGGGTGAAGGGCAATAAAATGGTGCATATGCAGCTCAGCAATGATAAGTTGGTTCACAGAGGTGCCTCTTATGTAGCTCAAGCATTGGGTGTTTCGGAGGAAATAGGAAAAACCATGCTAAAAAAATACGGTTCAGTACATGCAGCTATAGCAGCAGAAAAATCCTGAACCGCCTATTTTATTTAGGAAAGTTTTATTTTTTAGGCACCAATTTCACAATTCCTTTACCTTCTACTGCAGCATAGATGAATCCATCAGGTGCTTGTCTCACACACCTAACCCTTCCAATGTCTGCCAATAATTTTTCTCTGTAAATCACTTTAGTTCCGTCTAATTCCAATCTTTCAAGGTATTGAAATGAAAGTGAACCCACCAAAAGATTGCCTTTCCAAGAAGGGTATTTATCACTAGTTACATAAGCCATTCCACTAGGCGCAATAGAGGGAACCCAGAAATGAATAGGCTGCTCCATATCAGGCATACTGGTCTTATCTGTAATAGGCGTGCCACTATAATTAATACCATAAGTGATCACTGGCCACCCATAATTGGCTCCTTTTTTAATAATATTAAGCTCATCTCCACCCCTAGGGCCATGCTCATGTGCCCACATTTCTTTTCTTATAGGATGGTAAATAAGTCCCTGAGGGTTTCTGTTTCCATAGGTATAAATAGCTGTTTTAGCGCCTTCTATCCCTACAAATGGATTGTCAGAAGGAATACTTCCGTCTGCGTTTATTCTATAGATTTTTCCACCATCCCTTTTAATATCCTGTGGGTTAACATCTCTATCTCCGCGTTCTCCAATGGTAAAATATAAATAGCCATTTTGGTCAAATTCTAGTCTAGATCCAAAGTGTTGTCCCTTGGTGGTATTGGGTCCTGCTTTATAAAGCACTTCATTTTCTACCAAGCTATTTCCTTTGAGTTTAGCTCTCATAATAGCCGTATGCCCTCCTTTTTCATTGCCATCTTCAGAGGCGTAGGATATATAAATCCATCCATTTTTAGCATAATTGGGGTGCAACTCAAGATCTAAAAGACCCCCTTGCCCTCTCACATATACCTTTGGGGCGTTTGAAATGTCAGTTTTCACGCCTTGGGTTACTTTGATAAGTGCACCTTCTTTATCAGACACAAGCATACTCCCATCTGGTAAGAAAACCATCCCCCATGGATTGTTAATTCCCTCAACTACGGTTTCTATCGTGAATAATTCCTCCTTAGGAAGGTTCACTTCGTTGGGTTTGTTTTGGCCGCAGGCCGATGCCGTGATCAATAAAGCAACAGCAGCAATAGCATTTTTAAAAGTCATGAGGTCTATTTTTAATTCCCGTAAATATACTAAAGATTCCCTTTTCAAAATTAAGGCCACATCTTTTTAAAAAGATGTCGTTTTTTGTAAAGCTTTATACTATATTTGCACCGCTGTAAACGCAGCTACACTCGGGGTGTAGCGTAGCCCGGTTATCGCGCCGCGTTTGGGACGCGGAGGTCGCAGGTTCGAATCCTGCCACCCCGACAAAAAAATCCAACTATTTATTAGTTGGATTTTTTGTTTTTTAAAACCATTTTGTGGTCCATTCACTGAGCCTCTTTTTTAAGGGGGTGTAAGGTGGCATAAGCATTTCTACTGCACTAAAACTAAATTGTTTTACAACACTTCTCTGGTTGGAAAATTCTTGAAATCCATAATAGCCATGGGCTTTGCCTATGCCACTATTGTTGCTGCCCCCAAAGGGCAAATGGTGGTTGGAGTACTGCACCACACTGTGATTTATAGCAGTGCTTCCTGCCCTTGTGTTTCTTAATACTTGCTTGATAATAGATGGTTTTTTACTGAAAAGATAAAGGGCCAATGGCTTTTCACCTGCATTGATATAATCAATGACTTCTTCTATTTTTTTAAATGTTTTAAGGGGGAGTATTGGCCCAAAAATTTCATCTTTTAACAAAGTGGCATCGGCTGTTAAGCCAGAGATTAGCGTAGGGGAGATATAGTTTTCCGAAGCTATAAAATCACCACCCATTTCAATGGTCCCTCCATTTTTTTTAGCATCTTCTAAATGCGCAAGAAGTCTTTCAAAATGTTTTTGATTTACAATACGGCCATAGTCTTCTGATTTGGACACCTGCTCGCTGTAAAAGTGCTTGGTATGCTTTATAAAGGCAATTATAAATGCTTCTTTAATACTGTGCTCAATAAGTAAGTAATCTGGTGCTACACAGATTTGTCCGTTGTTTAAAAACTTACCCCAGGCAATTTTTTTTGCTGCCTGATCAATATTTGCACTCGCGTCTACTATGGTCGGGGATTTACCTCCTAACTCTAAAGTCACTGAGCTCAAATGTTTTGCTGCGGCGCCCATCACAATTTTACCTACTGTGGGAGATCCAGTGAAAAAGATATGATTGAATGGTAGTGATAGAAGAGACTGTGCCACCGTGGCGTCTCCCTCAAAAAGTGACACCTCTTCTGGTTTAAAAACAGCGCTTACAATCTCAGCCATGACTGCTGCAGTGTGGGGGGTCATTTCTGATGGTTTAATGATCACGGTATTACCTGCTGCAATGGCAGACGCCAGGGGACCAAAAGTTAGATTTACTGGAAAATTCCATGGGGAAATAATCAGGCAAACGCCTTTAGGTTCTTGTATTACGTAAGAACTAGATCCAATAAAAACAAAAGGGGTTTTTACCCTTAGGGGTAACATCCATGACTTTAATTGTTTTTTGATCAGTTTTATTTCACTGATTACTGGGTGAATTTCAGTGAGATCCGTTTCAATGGCAGGTTTTTTAAAGTCTTTGAACAAAGCTTCCTGTAAGTCTTTTCTATAGGTTTTTTCTACAGCCTTTTGCAAAGCGTTTAAGCGACTAATCCTTTGGGAGGCACTGCTATTCCCTAGTGTGTACTGGTGCTGGCTTTGAGCTTTAAAAATTTCTTGAATGTCCTTCATAGCGTTTAAAACTTAAAGATATGTTTTTATTAATTCAAGGGATGTAACCTATTTTGATTTATTATTAGTTGGCTATTTTACAATAGGTATATACATACTTACAATACACTTCTTTTCAGGATGGGTTTGATAGTCATTGTGGTATATTTCAAACGGATCTTGATTAGTGGTTTTGTAACCATTGGTGTTCATCCAAGCGTATAAGCTGGCCCAAGAATTTGGAAACTCGTGCAAGTCTATTTCAAAATCACCAATGATACATGTGCAAGCCTCTATAATTATGTTGTCTAGTAAACTATCTTCCAATGCACTAGATTTTGTTATACAGGCACTCATTCTCACTTCATTTGCTGGTGTGTCTCTAAAGCTGTCGTGAAAAATGCTAAGAATCTTTGTCTGAGGATCTTCCATGATTCCTTTCTCCATAGCCAAATGAACCACTTTTGTTAAGGATGGTGACAGGTTTTCTGCTCCTATACATGGAACGGCTAACAGGGATAAGGGGCTAATTTCTTGTACACGTACTTTCATTAATTATTTTTCAGCGTATTCTAATACTTTATTTTCTTTTTTTAAAGCTTGATCTCTCCATGCACCAAGCGCCATTCCAACCGACATTCCCGCACCTAGTCCTATAGCAAGACCTGTGCTTGGATGAATGCTTAAACCTATTGATTGTCCTAATACCATACCTAATATCATGAAGAGAGTAGTGTAATAACCACTTGTTACCCACCCATACCTTTCTCTTAAGAATTTTTTAAATCTATTGAGCTTCTTTTTGTGTTTAGAATAAGTGTTTTCCTCTACAGCTTTTAATCGGTAACTTTTAAGTTCCTCATCTATAGTACTCTTTTGGTCCTCAGTTAAGGGCCTTTTAATTAAAATATGACAGAGCTTTGCAAACTCGCGATATATTTTTACATGATATTTTTTAGTCGCTTCATTAGATTTTGATTCGAATAGGGCTTTGGTTTCTTCTAGGCTCATGTTTTGGGTGACAAGGTTATTAGGGTGCGAATATACCACTCTTTATGATGTTTATAAAAATGACTTTTTATTATATGGGACACAATAGGCTTAAAACAAATAAAATTTCTGCCTTGCTAATTAGAATGTTTTGTTATTTTTGCCACTCTTATCGGAATCGGGATGTAGCGCAGTCCGGTAGCGTACACGCCTGGGGGGCGTGGGGTCGCAGGTTCAAATCCTGTCATCCCGACTTAAAAGTAATAAAAACCCTTGTAAATCAAGGGTTTTTTTGATTATCATATTTTACATCACCATGAATGTTAAAGAGGTTGTAGTATAAGAACTCTCAGGATTGGGTTAATAATACCATTGGCACATTACTACTCTTAAATCGTTTGAGGAAAAGGGAATCAATGCTGTGGATAGAGGTATTATTATAATCAAGTAATCAAGAATTTAGTGATTACTCTCTAATATGATTTTATTTATTCTTGTTTTATGTCTTTTCCTTTACTCGAATTATTGTTTACACGAGATGGAGGAGGGTTGTTAACCACAGGTTTAGTGGTAATTTCTGTTGGTAGAGTGGATGTAGGAGAAACTACTCTACGGTTTGGTTGGATTTGATTAGTTGTTTTTGTATTTGGTCTTTGAATAACTCCGTAAGGGGTGTTTGGAGTAGGTATTAATTTTCTCGCTTCATTTACATTTTTAATTGTACGTACATTTATACCAAAATCTCTTAACAATTTAACATCTTTGTCAAGTTGTGAATCTTCAATAATTTGACCGGTATTATTTGATATTCTAGTTTGGTCATAAGTTGAAACTCTTCTATCTACTGACCTTACTTCATTTAAATTAGATTCATTGCTCACTATTTTTGTCTTGTCATAACTAGATCTTCCTATATCTTCTTTTCTTACTATATTTTGATTTGATTCATTTCTTCGATAATTTGGAATATCATGATTAGGTAATCTGTTCCATCTATTCCAACTATAACCACTTAAATATCCATTCCAACTATTAAAATTCCATGAGTTATTCCACCCCCAAGAATTTCTATACCATTGATCATTATTCCAGGTATTAGCAAATCCTAACATATCTTGATTTCTAAAGCCATTCCACATGTAAAATGGATAATTCATATTCCAATCGAACCACATTTTAGGTGCGTTGAGGTACATGTCAAATGGTGATACTCCACTTCTCCAACCTCCCAAGTAGTTGTAATTTCTATAATACCAACCAATATCTTGGTTTTGTGCAAACCATGTAAAATCTTGACGAAAACTCCAATCGTTACGAAGTTTTCTTGCAAAATCCCAATCATTATCGATTATATCAAATTTTATAGTTTGAGTGGAATATAATTCATCATTAGATACTTCATTATTTGACTTAGAGGTATTCATCTTAGTAGAACTACATGAAGTCAAAATGCAAATAATAGGTAAAATATAAAGTAATTTTTTCATGAAGTTATATTGTTAATTACAATCAAATATAGTGAATAGTTTTAAGAAAAAATTAAATTTCAACTGTTAATTTTTATGATTAGAGATTAATAAAAACAAGATTTTGGTGAGTAATGGTCACCAAATTAACATAGAACATTAAATTTTTAATAATTAAGTAATTGATTGTCAGATATTTAACTATTACGCTCAAATACTGTCATCCCGACTAAAATAAAAAAGGATGTCGTTAGACATCCTTTTTTATTTCTCTTTGATTTAAATTTTAACGCCAAGGTGCTCACTATTGAAGGGAATTTACAAAGTGGGCAATTTCTATAATGAGTTGCGGATCAATAGCAATGTTTGGATCGTTATAAGTAGCGATGTTTTTAGAACGTTCCAACCCAGCAGGTTTTAAAATGTGGTTCATTCCATTAATTAATATTTTCGAGGCATCTGGTTTAGCGCTGTGTAATAATTCAGCTTCTTTTGTGCCTACTTGAATGTCTTGGGTTCCTTGAATAATTAGTACAGGAATTTTTAATTTCTGAATTTCTTCTTGAGGGTTAACAGCAAACCAGGAAATTAAATAAGGTTGTACAGAGGGTCTGAAAAGTGCGTACAACATTGGAGGAACTTCTGCTACTATTTTACCAGTTTCCAGTGAATCTAGTATAGTTCCGGAAATTTTTTGGATAAATTCTGGTTGGGCAGCCAATTGTTCTCTGATAATATCTGCCGCTTTGGTGCCTACTCCTGCTAATGATACGTAGGCTTGAACTTGGCTAATTTGAGAAGCTAATACACCAATTAAAGCCCCTTCACTGTGACCAATGATAGCTAGAGACCCAAACCTTTGGTCTTTATTTAGGTAAGCTATCCAGGCAGATGCGTCGGATACAAAATCTTTAAAACGAATGTTTTTTTCATTAAGGGAATCTATTTTACTTGTTCCTACGCCTCTCTTGTCGTACCTCAAAGAGGCTATGCCATTTTCTGCTAAGCCCTCTGCCAGCATTTTTAGGGAATTATTAGTCATTAGGGGGTTATTGCCGTTCCGATCTGTAGGACCAGATCCAGCTATAATTAGAGCAAGAGGCAACTTCTGACTGGTGAAAATTAATGAATCTGGTAAGCGTAAAGTACCTTCTAATTGTCCATTAGATAGCTGTAAATGCTTTATTTCTTCATAGTTTTGCGCATTTGAAACCAGTCCAAAGGCACAAAAATATATGAGTATAAAATATTTCATAATTGTGCAAGGAAATTCTTTAAAGCAGTTGGCTTTTGTGTGCCAATCAGGAGTTTTTTTCCGCTTTTTAACTCTAAAGCCAGCCCCATACGCCCCCTGATATTATAAACGGTACCATAGGAGGTAAAAAGCCTAATTCCCCAACCACCAACAAAACCGTAGTCTATCACTTTTGCAGAAGCAACTTCTGCCCATGGTATGCTTTTTTTTACAAGTGGAGAAAAATAAAAATCAATGTTATCAGAATCTATGGTGGTTGTTAAACGCAAACTTCTTAGAAATAGCGCCAGCCCTAAGAGGGGTATAAAAACCAGAGAGAGCCCTTTGTTGCTCATAGGCTTATTGCCAAAAGGCAGCCCGGTGTAGCTTTGGTAAAATATGGTTACTAAGGGTAGCAGGGTTACTACGTAAATAATTGCCCACACCCACCATTGGTTAAAACGTTGTTTTTCTTGAAAAATGGCAATCATAATATGGTGTAAATTAAATCCTAAAGTAAGCTTTTATTATTTTTTATTTAAGTTACTCGTAGGATAAATTAAGTCTCTGGTCTAAAATTTATTTTTGATATTCATAATTCTGTTATTTTAGTAGTACCAACCAAACTAAATATTTCATGAGTTTATCTACTTTAGATATAGGCATTGTATTGGCCTATATTGTAGGTGTTTTATTTTTAGGTTTCTACCTTTCTAATAAGGCTTCTAAGAACTTATCTTCCTACTTTTTGGGAGGCAATTCTTTGCCCTGGTATTATCTGGGGCTGAGTAATGCCTCCGGAATGTTTGATATTTCTGGTACCATGTGGACCGTAGGCATACTTTTTGTTTACGGTTTAAAAAGTGCTTGGTTGCCTTGGCTTTGGCCTGTGTGGAATCAGGTATTTGTGTTTGTGTATTTGGCCCTTTGGATTAGAAGGTCCAATGTCATGACTGGTGCAGAATGGATCACTTTCAGGTTTGGTTCAGGCAAAGGGGCCAAGCTTTCCCATATTATCATCGTAGTATTTGCTGTGATTAGTGTGCTGGGTTTTATTGCCTACTTTTTTGAAGGCATTGGGAAATATGCTACGGAAATCATGCCTTGGGACCTCAGTGCACAATTTATGGGTTACGAGCTTACATCGGCCAGAGGCTATGCCCTTATCATATGTGTTTTAACGTCTTTATATACCGTAAAGGGCGGTATGCATTCTGTAGTAGCTACTGAAGTCATGCAGTTTGTAGTCATGACAATAGGGTGCATAGGCGTGGGAATAGTCGCTTATAATTCTGTGAGTATAGAACAGCTAAACGCGGTTATACCAAACGGTTGGAAAGACCTTAGATTTGGCTGGAATTTAGATTTAAATTGGAGCGAGACTCCTTTTCCTCAGGTGAATGAAAAAATAGCATCGGATGGCTTTACACTTTTTGGAGGGCTCTTTGTGCTCATGGTGCTCAAAGGTATTTTAGCCTCAATTGCAGGTCCTGTACCCAGCTATGACATGCAGCGAATTTTGGCGGCTAAAAAACCTTCAGAAGCAGCTAAGATGAGTTTTTTAACCGTGGCGGTACTGTATATACCTAGATATTTTATGGTAGTTGGTTTTACGGTTTTAGCCTTGGTATATCTGGGGCCCGAGATAGCTGCCATGGGTCCGAGTATAGACTTTGAGAAAATCCTACCTATGACAATGAATGCGCATTTACCCGTTGGACTTAAAGGGATTATGTTAGCTGGTTTTTTGGCTGCTTTTATGGGCACCTTTGCGGCATTTATAAACGCTGCCCCTGCTTATATTGTCAATGACATTTACAAGAAGTACATAAACCCTTTAGCTTCAGACAAAAGGCTAGTGAGACTCAGTATTCTTTCTTCCTTAACTTTGGTTTTTGTTGGTATTGTGTTTGGTTTAAATGCCGGATCTTTAAATAGTCTTATTCTATGGCTTAGTTCTGCACTCTATGGAGGTTATGTAGCAGCTAATGTACTCAAGTGGGTGTGGTGGCGCTTTACAGGTGCGGGCTATTTTTGGGGCATGCTGTTTGGCCTAATTGCCTCTACGGTTAAATTGTTTTTCTTTCCAGAGTACGTAGACATTTTTGTGTTCCCCCTTATTTTTGCCTTTTCGCTATTGGGATGTGTGATAGGAACCTATGCTACTCCTTTGCCCAATCCAGAGGCTGTAGCAGCCTTTTACAAGCAAACAAGGCCCTGGGGATTTTGGGGGCCAGTAAAGGCCTCGGTTATGGCCAAGGATCCATCTTTTGTTCCCAACACACACTTTAAAAGAGACGGCATAAATGTGCTGGTGGGAATGGTATGGCAAATGGCGCAACTGCTCATACCTGTTTATTTTATGATTAGAGAGAACGCGCAAATGGTGATATGTTCTGCGGTGTTTTTAGGATGTAGTTATTTGCTTAAAAAATATTGGTGGAATACCTTAGAAGATTAATTGAGAATGATATGAAAATAACTGCCACGTTTATAGATGAGATTAGCCATGACATTCCCCACCAGAACTGGGGTGCTAAAGAATGGGAACAGGATTTTGAGTATATGAAAAAAATGGGCATAGACACCGTGGTACTCATTAGAGCGGGATATAGAAAGTTTCTTAGCTATCCCTCTGCGTTTCTCATAGAACACCATGCTTGTTTTACACCCAGCCAAGATCTTGTAAAGCTTTTTTTAGAGCTCTCAGATCGCTTTTCTATGCATTTTTATTTTGGTATTTACGACAGTGGCACCTATTGGGACACTGGAGATATGTCTGCAGAAATTGAAGTGAACATGCCCCTGATAGAGGAGGCTTATGCTAGATATGGCCATTACGAGTCTTTTAAAGGCTGGTATCTCTCCTTGGAGTTGAGTAGAAAAACAAAGGGGGCCATAAGTGCTATTAGAGATTTGGGCTTGCATTGTAAGCGAGTGAGCGGGGGCTTGCCGGTACTTATTTCTCCATGGATAGACGGAGAAAAGGCGGTTATGGCTTCTGCTGCAGCATTGAAAAAACCTACGGCTGTTTCTTTAGAAACACATGCTCAGGAGTGGAATGAAATTTTCAAAGGCATTCAGGGCGCTGTAGACATTGTGGCTTTTCAAGACGGACATGTAGATTATGAGCAGCTGCGCTCTTATTTAGAGGTCAATAAAAAATTAGCAGACCAATACGGCCTAGTTTCTTGGACCAATACAGAGTCTTTTGACCGGGATATGCCCATAAAATTCCTACCCATTAAGTTTGACAAACTTCAATATAAATTGGCACAAGCAGCGGCAGTTGGCATGGAAAAGGCCATAACTTTTGAGTTTTCTCATTTTATGAGCCCTCAATCTGCGTACAAACAAGCAGGGCATTTGTACCAGCGTTATACAGACTATTACTTAAATTCAAATACCCAAAACCCATAATGCATTCTTACGCTTCACTTTACAGGAAAGAGCTCTTGGAGGAGGTCATTCCCTTTTGGGAAAAGTATTCTCTTGACTACGCCTCTGGCGGATACTTTACTTGTATTAATCCTGAGGGGTATGTGTATGACAAAGACAAGTTTGTTTGGCTGCAGGCACGCCAAGCCTGGATGTTTGCCAGCTTGTCAAAATCAGGAACTGCTCCCTCTAAACCTATTGCAGATCGCTGGCAAGAGATAGCCAAACACGGCATTGATTTTTTAGAGCAATACGGTCGCGCTCCCTCAGGAGATTGGTATTTTTCTTTAAACTCAGAGGGTGCTCCTCTGGTGGCCCCTTACAACATCTTTTCTGATTGTTTTGCCGCCATGGCTTTTGGTGCTTATTACAAATTAGATCCCAATCCCTCCTATAAAGGTATAGCTCTAGACACTTTTGAACGTATTTTAGCACGTAAAGACAACCCGAAAGGGCCTTATAATAAAACCATTCCAGAGACCAGACCTCTCCAGAATTTTGCACTTCCCATGATTTTATGTAATCTGGCTTTGGAGCTAGAACACTTACTTGGTGCAGCCCGGGTAAATGAATTGGTGGCCGCATTAGTGCCTTTGGTTATGGAGCAGTTTTACGACACTGCCACAGGCTTGGTACTTGAAAATATAAGCCCAGAAGGAACAATTGTAGACTCTTTTGAAGGTAGGTTACTCAATCCAGGGCACGCTATAGAAGCCATGTGGTTTATGATGAACATAGGCATGAGACTCCAGGATTCCAAGCTCGTAGAAAAAGCAGAGGCTATTATGTTTAAGCAGTTAGAAAATGGATGGGATTCCACCCATGGGGGGATCTTTTATTTTTTAGACATAAAAGGCCACCCACCACAGCAGTTGGAGTGGGATCAAAAACTTTGGTGGGTTCACTTAGAGACGCTTGTGGCATTGGCTAAAACCTATGCTTACAACCAAAACCCCAAAGCCAAAGAGTGGTTTAATAAGGTACACCAATACACTTGGACACACTTTAGAGATCCCATTAATAAAGGGGAGTGGTACGGGTATTTAAACCGAGAAGGTAAGGTGCTATTGCCTTTAAAAGGGGGCAAATGGAAAGGCTGTTTTCATGTGCCAAGAGCCTTATTTGAAATTTCAAATTGCCTAGAAGAAATATAATTAAATGATTATTAATATGCTGTACCATAAATGGTTTTCTATAGTATGTATTTTAGGTACCTGTCTTTGCGCGAGAATGAGTGCACAGGAAACACTAAAACAGTCCCCCTCTAAAACGCTTATTATAGTTGGGGCTGGTACCGGTGGCACAGCTGCAGCCATACAAGCAGCAAGAATGGGTGTAGAGGTGCACCTACTATCTGAAAATCCCTGGTTGGGGGGTATGCTCACCGCTGCAGGTGTTTCTGCTATAGATGGGAACCACCAATTGCCTTCTGGTTTGTGGGGAGAATTTAGGGACAAATTATACCAGCATTACGGTGGTCCAAAGGCTGTGGCCACAGGTTGGGTAAGCAATACCCATTTTGAACCTAAAGTGGGAGATAGCATTTTAAAAACAATGGCCCAACACCCCCAACTTAACATTCATTACAACACGGAATTTAAAGGCATTACTAGACGAGAAAATGTTTGGGAGATTAATTTTGTTTCTGCGGGGAAAATCACCTCTCTGAGGGGAACAGTTGTGATAGATGCTACGGAAAACGGAGGCCTACTCCCTCTGGTTGGTGCTGCCTTTAAGGTGGGTATGGACGCTACTTCAGACACTGGAGAAAAAGAAGCCACACCAATGGCCAACAGTATTGTTCAAGACCTTACCTACCCCCTCATTTTAAAAGACTTGGGCAGAGATGCCTTACCAAATGAACTGTTGTCCAAACCCCCTTCTTATAATTCTGGGAGGTTTAAATGTGCTTGTAGGCTTCCGGGCAGTGACACCCCAAAAGGGGTGGTAGACCACATACAAATGCTTAATTATGCCAAATTGCCAGGAAATAAATACTTGATCAATTGGCCCAATTGCGGGAATGATTATTTTTTAGATTGGCCTAATTTGTCTAAAGAAGAGGTTCAAAAAGGACTGGCAGCGGCCAAGCAGCACAGCTTAAATTTTGTGTATTACATACAACATGAGTTGGGCTTCAAAAATTTAGTGGTTCACAATGAATTTGGCACAGAGGACGCTTTCCCTTGGATTCCTTACCACAGGGAGTCTAGAAGATTAAGTGGCGTGGTCCAACTCACAGTTAATGAAGTGAGAGACCCCTATGCATATGAGCTTTTTAAAACAGGTATTGCAGTGGGAGATTATCCTATAGACCACCATCATGATAAAAATCTCCAGGCACCGAAAATAGATTTTATAAATATAAAAGTACCGAGTTATAATGTGCCATTAGGCAGTTTAATCCCTAAAGAGACGCCTTATTTTATAGTTGCAGAAAAGAATATAAGTGTGAGTAATATTGTTAACGGTGCTACCCGTTTACAGCCTGTAGTTTTAGGGATAGGACAAGCGGCTGGAGCCTTGGCTGCTCTGTCATTAAATCAGGGTATTCCCCCTAAAGATGTAGCTGTAAGAGAGGTTCAAGAGGCCTTGTTGGCAGCGCAGGTCTACCTAATGCCATTCATAGACGTAAAGCCCGGTGACCCTGCTTTTTATGCCATTCAAAAAATAGGCACAACAGGCATTTTAAGAGGACAAGGAATTCCATATAAGTGGGCCAATCAAACTTGGTTTTATCCACATACTTTTATTTCTCAATACACGCTCTTAGATGGCCTTAAAAAGTATTATCCAACTTTAGATGGGCTGGAAGGTTCAGGGGAGTGGGTAGATTATTCTTTTTTAAAAAGCCTCATTTTGTCTTCGGGATATGCTTTAAAACCAATGGATAAAACTACATTATTGTCTTTGGGTTTACCAAACTACAATGAAAACCCAAAATCAGTACTCACTAAAGGGACTATTGCGCAACTATTAAATGCGTTCCTAGATCCTTTTTCAATAGCTATTGATCATTATGGCCAGCCTATGGCTCCTGACTAATTGCTAATTGTAACTCTGGGTGGTCAGGATCTGTATCTCCGTATTGTTCCCGAAGTTTTATCAAGGCGGTTTTCATATTTTTTATAAGCTCTTTGTATTTGGGGTTTGCAATAGCATTGTAATTTTCCTTAGGGTCTTCCTGTAGGTCATAAAACTCCCATTCAGGTTTGGTGTGGGTTGGGTGAACTCCTTTTTTGTTAAGCCCTTTTCCGTAAAAATAAGCCAGTTTGTAGCGTTCATTTCTAATGCCAAAGTGTGCAGGTCTATCTGGATGGTGCAACCAGTACCTATAGTATATTTCATTTCTCCAGGGCAGCGTTTTTTTTCCATTTAATAGTGCCCTGAAACTCTTTCCCTGCATATATATGGGTTTTTCTATACCCGCATAGTCTGCCATGAGTGGCGCAAAATCTATATTGAGAATCATTTCTTTTATTCTTGCTCCTGCCTCAATCTCTTTAGGATACCTGATCACAAAAGGCATTCTAAGCGACTCCTCATAGATTAAGCGTTTGTCAAAGAATCCGTGTTCTCCCAAAAAATATCCTTGATCTGCAGCGTAAATAACTACAGTGTTTTCTGCCAAGCCACTCTCATCAAGATAATCTAGTATTTTTCCAATATTTTTATCTATTGCGGCTCCTGAGCGCATAAAGTCCTTTACCAGTTTCTGGTAAATGCGTTTTCTTTTTTCTATACTATCTAGACCTTCTAATTCATAGGGAAGCCCCGGATAAGAAGTCCAATAGCTGTCTGGTTCATTGGTGGCTCGCTCCCAACGTTCGGCCAATTTTTCTAATTTTTGCCCCTTAAAAGTTCTTCCCGATGTTTTTGGGCTAAAGTCTAACAAAGAGGCTGGTTCTGGGATGTCTATATCCTTGTAAAGTGGTGCAAATTCTTTGGGATAATCAAAGGGCTCATGCGTGGCTTTAAAGTGGGTAAACAGCAAGAAGGGTTTAGCAGGGTCCCGTTCCTTTAAATGTGAAATAGATAAATCTGCTATAATATCTGTAGAAAATCCTTTTATTTGAACGCCATGACTCCCATCATGACCGTCTACCCATTGGTCATTTGTTTTAAACACGGGATTCCAGTATTTCCCTTGTCCTGGTAAAACTTTAAAAAAATCAAACCCTTCTGGTTTTCCATTCAAATGCCATTTGCCAATAATGGCGGTATGGTAGCCCGCAGCTTGTAATGTTTGAGCAATATTAGGGTGGGATCTAGGAAGCGGCTCATTTAAAGTATATACTTTATTTTTGTGGCTGTACTGCCCGGTGAGTATAGAAGCCCTGCTGGGGGAACAAATGCTGTTGGTACAAAAACTGTTTTCCAACAAGACACCTTGAGCGGCCAATCTTTTTATATGGGTGTTTTGCACGTACTCTTCTAAAATACCTCCATATACCCCCCATGCACTAGAGGTGTGGTCATCTGAAAGTATGAATAAAATATTTGGCGGTTTAGGGGCTTGATCTGCTTTTTCATTGCAGCCATTTACACTGATGAGCACTAAAATATAAATGATATTTTTTAGACTTTTTAAAAACATGGAATAGCGGTGTTAAGTGTCTCTAATTTAATTAAAAAAAAACAATTTTTTTACACAGCCAGAATGACTGAGACTCTTATACCCTTTTAGTTGTGTAACATTGGTTACTTTTTAATCTTTTGTTTTGAATTAATTTTGGTCAAACAAGTAAATGGACAGACTTGTAATTATAATTTGGTTGGTTAATCAAGAGCAGTGGCTTTGCTGCTGCTCTTTTTATTAAATTATTTTAATACCTTATAAACAGGATAAGTACAACATCTTTTTCATCAATTATAAAAAAGTTATTATGTCATTCTTAAGTAAACTATTCGGATTAAGCGCTTCTTCAGACCATATAAAGGTACTCGGAATAGAAGCTTTTAAATTAGGAATTGCGACTAAAGGTACGCAGCTTATAGATGTTCGAACAGCTTCTGAGTTTAAATCAGGCGCGATTGCAAATGCCAAAAACATTGACTTTTTTAATAGACCAGCTATGGAGACTGCTTTTAAAAAATTAGATCCAACCAAACCAGTGTATCTTTATTGTAGGTCCGGCAATAGGAGTGGGAAAGCAGCTAATTTATTAGTTAAAATGGGCTTTACTGAAATCTATGATCTCAAGGGAGGCTATACCTCCTGGAGGTAACCAGATGTTTAAATCACTACAGTTTATGTTTGAAATTTAAGATGCTATCTTTATGTATGGCCTAGGTTGGCTACTTCTTATGTAACAAATGTTACAAACTTAAATGGTTGAGGTGCTTATATTTAGAATCTAATCAATAAACCAAACCATGGACAAACAACATCAGATAGTCATTATTGGCGGTGGAACTGCTGGTATAATGACTGCTACCCAATTGCTTAAAAAAAACGCTTCATTAGATATTGCTATTATTGATCCTGCAGAAACGCATTATTATCAGCCAGCCTGGACTTTAGTAGGTGCAGGTGCATATGATTATAAAAACACAGCCAGATCTATGGCCAGTTTAATTCCTAAAAGTGTTACATGGGTCAAGGATTTTGTCACTTCTTTTCAGGCAGATGAGCATACTATAGATACTGAGAATTCTGGAAAAATAGGATATGAATTTTTAGTAGTTGCACCTGGATTAGTGATGGACCCCTCTTTAATCGAGGGCTTAACAGAAGCCATGGAAAAAGGCATTGTCTGTTCTAATTATACCAATCCTGAACACACTTGGGAAACCATTAAGAATTTTAAGGGGGGTAACGCGTTGTTTACTCAGCCCACTACGCCTATTAAGTGCGGTGGTGCTCCGCAAAAAATCGCCTATTTAGCAGCAGATTACTTTAGAAAATCCGGCGTAGCTAAAAAGACCAATGTCATATTTGCTACTCCAGGATCCGTTATTTTTGGTGTTCCTGTAATTAAAGACACACTCATGAAAGTTATTGAGCGTTACGGGATTCATTTCAAACCTTTTTACGCCCCTTTTAAGATAGATGCAGATAAAAAAATAGCCTATTTTAAACATACTGCAGATGGAGAGAACCAATGTGTAATTAACGAAGGAAATGAATTGGGAGAAAAAATGAGTGGAGATGCTATTATAGAAATTCCATTTGACATGCTTCATATTGCCCCTCCTCAAACAGCGCCAAAATTTGTAAAGGAATCTAATCTGGTAAATGATTCCGGTTGGTTGGCAGTAGATCATGGGAGTATGCAACACAATACCTACAAAAACATATTTGGACTTGGAGATGTTGCGGGTTTACCAACAGCTAAAACAGGAGCTGCCATTAGAAAACAGGTGCCTATAGTCGTAGATAATTTAATGATGTTACTTTCACACAAAGAAGCTACTAATAAATCCTACAATGGCTATTCTTCCTGTCCTTTGGTCACTGGATACGGTAAAATGGTTTTGGCTGAATTTGATTACAAAAATAATTTTATTCCAGATCCAAAATTAAAGCAGTTATTGATAAGAGATTCCTCCAAAGAACATTGGAGGTTATGGATGCTAAAAAAATATATGTTGCCTTATCTGTATTGGAATAAGATGATGAAAGGCGAAAATGTTTAAGATTATTAAAAAGGCGGACCAACGGTCCGCCTTTTTTTTTGAATAATAATATTTATTCCTAGGGATTCATTTTTTTGTAATGCGATTCCTTTTCCTCAGTGTAATTCTTGGTGTATTTTTTAAAAATCTTCTGAGTGGTATTTTGTGAAAGTTGCTCCAGAAATTCTGTGTGATCAGAAGCTTGTTCTGGATAGTATTTATACGTCCACCTCATTACCTCTAATTGAATGGTATATAACCTGTCTCTTATACACATCTCCGAGCCCACGAGACCTCTCTACATCT